>Ga0209061_1002693_pt1 | contig 21476 bp, 15 predicted proteins | sample Coa_R1_10_FD_187157 | JGI IMG/M metagenome (GOLD analysis project Ga0209061, IMG submission 187157) | Surface soil microbial communities from Centralia Pennsylvania, which are recovering from an underground coalmine fire - Coalmine... | ecosystem: Environmental > Terrestrial > Soil >...
CAGGCTGCCGCCGGTAGTCAGAACGCCATGGCTGAAGCCTCTGGGCCGGGGCAGCGATGGCGGATTGATGATTTTTCTTATAGCCATAGGCTCTCCTACCTTCCTGTAAACTTCGGCTTCTCTTTTGCTTTGAATGCCTCATAGAAGCGGCGGTGGTCTTCTCCCATGAGCATGAGGGCCTGCGCCTGCGCCTCGGCCTCGATAGCGGCGGCGAAATCCATATTTTGCTCGGAATTGACCATGTATTTGGTCATGGAGATAGCCAGCGTGGGGCCGTCGGCCAGCCGCTTTGCCCATCTCTGGGCGGTGGGCAACAGGTCGTCGTGGGGGACGACGCGATTGACCAGCCCGTAGCGTTCGGCGGTGGCGGCATCGATGGTATCGCCGAAGAGCAGCAGTTCAAAGGCGCGTCCTGTGCCAACAACCTTCGGCAGCAGGTAGGCCGCGCCCATATCCGCGCCGGTCAGGCCGACTTTCGTGAAGAGGAAGGCGATGCGCGCCTTTTCCGAGGCGATGCGCAGGTCTGAGGCCAGCGCGATGACGGCCCCGGCCCCGGCGGTCATGCCGTTGAGCGCGGCAATAATCGGCTTGTCCAGCGCCCGCATGTTTTTGACCACTGCCCCGGTCATGCGCGTAAATTCCAGGTGGCCCTTCACGTCGCGTTTGAGCAGTTCGCCGATAATCTCATACACATCGCCGCCGGAACAGAAGTTGTCGCCCGCTCCCGTCAGCACGACGACGCGCACGTTGTCGTCGTAGCGCAGGGACTCGAAGAGGTCGCGCAGTTGAGCGTAGACCTCGAAGGTGAGCGCGTTCATGACCTCTGGCCGGTTGAAGGTGAGGGTGGCAACGCCATCGTTTACTTCAAAAAGGAAATCGTACTGCATTGTAGACTCCGTTTCGGTTCGCTGTGTTTGCTAAAAAGGCGCTAGGACATGACGCCGCCGCCGTCGATGTTGATGGCCTGGCCGGTGATTCCCCGGTTGATCTCCTGCGCCAGAAAGACGGCGACTGCTGCGATCTCTTCCGGCTCCATCAGGCGATTCTGCGGGCTGCTCTTTTCCAGGTGTTCGCGCGCCTTCGCCTCACCCATGCCGGTGAGGGCCGCGATATTGGCCACGCTGGCATCGGTCATCGGCGTATTCACATAGCCGGGGCAGATGGCGTTGACAGTGATGTTATAGGGCAGCAGTTCGACGGCAAGGGCGCGCGTCAGGCCCAGTGCGCCGTGTTTGGCGGCAGTGTAGGCGGCGATATAGCGTCCGCCCACACGCGAGGCTATCGAGGCAATGTTGATGATACGACCCCAACGCTGCTCGATCATCTTCGGCACAAAAGCTTTGCTCACGTAATAGATGCTGGTCAGGTTGACGGCCAGCATGCGATGCCAGAGTTCGTCAGGGTGGTTGACGAATTTGTGGCTGCCCGCGTTGCCCGCGTTATTTACTAAAATATCGATGCCGCCCAGGGACTCGACAGCTTTCTCGGCCATCTGCCGCACCTGCTCCGCGTCGGTCACGTCGCAGGGAAGCGCCCGGCCTCTGCGCCCCATGCTCTCAATCTCGGCTGCCAGCGCCTCAATTTCGCTGCCTGTGCGCGCGGAAACAGCCACGTTTGCTCCTGCCTCTGCCAGCGCCAGCGCGATGCTGCGCCCGATGCCGCGACCTGCTCCGGTGACTACCGCCCGCTTCCCCGCGAGCGAGAGAGAATCTCCATTTGCCATACCTGAACCCCTTCCAGGCCGAAATAGAACAGAACTATTGTGTTTGACCTATCTTACCACCAAATTTGCCGGGGCGGCAAACACACAAACTTTTTACAATTCTTTTACAACTTGCTTAAAAATTCCTGATAGAAGCCCTCTACACTAGGGAACTGAAAGGGCTTTCTTTGATTTTTTTGCCTATGTAAGCTCATCATAATACCTCACTAACTGAGAGAGAAGGAGTTGGAGTAAATGGACATCGTGATACGCGGTATGAGGAATGTGCTGCGCAATCCGTTGCGCCTGCTCTTCGTGGTTTTGTTGCTTGGAGCGAGTTTAATGCTTGTCGCTGCTATGGTCAGTCTGAATAACAGTGCGCAACAACAACTGGCGAACGTGCATAAAGAGGTGGGAACAACTATCACCATTACCTACGCGGTCAACGATAGTCAGAGCACACCAGGTACACAGAACACACAAACTGGCCTTCCGGGACAACCCGGCAATGGTGGGAAAGGCTTCTCTTTCCAGGATAGCATTACTCCTATACCCAACAGTGCGGTTGCGAAGGTGAAAAGTGTGCCGGGGGTTGCCAGCATTGAAGAGAGCTTGAGGCGCACAGACACAGATGGTATCCTCAAGACCAGTAGTATTCAGGCCCCCAATGGTCGGTCATTCTCTATTCCACCCACCGTCAACGGTATTTCAACAGACGCGACGAATTTCACCCTATCGGGTGGAAGCACCCCCACACTTGTGGCCGGACGAGCATTTCAGGCCAGCGATGCCAACGCCTATGTCGCTATGATGAGCCAGACGCTGGCCGATAACAATGGCCTGACCGTAGGCTCTACTTTCACCTTGAAGGGGAAAACCTTTACCATCATCGGGCTCTATACTACCGGCCAGACCTTCGCCGATAACTCGCTGGTCATCCCGCTGGCGACGATGCAGAGCGTTTACGGGGTCGATGGCGTGGATTCGATTACCGCCTACGCGCAGAGCTACGAGCAGGTCAATACAGTGGCAAGCAGGCTGCGCGGCATGCTGGGCAGTGCCTATGATGTGGTGACTGAGGCTTCGAACTATACCAACACGATTAGCGCCCTCAATGCGGCCCAGAACAGCATCAAACTGGCCCTGATCGTCGCCATCATTACCGCGACGCTGGTAATTGTCTTCACCGTCTTCATCACAGTGCGTGAGAGAACGCTGGAAATTGGCACGCTCAAAGCCATCGGAGCCTCGCACTGGCAGGTGATTCGCCAGTTCTGGGGCGAAGTACTGGCGTTAAGCGTTGTGGCCGCACTGCTCGCGGTGGCACTGCTCGCAACGGCTGGGCCGCTGATTGCCGACGCCTTCAATGTGACCATACCGACTGCGACCACAGCACCATCCAGAGTGCGAGGTGCTTTTGGAGGTGGACGCGCTTTGTTTATATCTCAGGCTCCCACCCAGAATCTGAACGTGCATCTCTCCTCTGCAACACTCAATGCCCAGGCTTTGCTCATCATCGTGGCACTGGGGATGGGTCTGGCGTTGCTATCAAGCGTCATTCCCGCCTGGTATGTAGCGCAGATTAAACCGGCTGAAGTGCTGCGCAGAGGCTAGTCAGCCAGGGAAAGCAGAGGGTTGAGAAGATGAGCATGAATATGGATATGGATCTCACGCCGGTAGATGAGAGCGAAGACAAGGAATACGAGGAGCTTCTAGAGGAGGAGCAGCCCGAGATGACGCACGATGGTGGGGCTGCAACCATTATCGCTGAGGGGCTAACCAAACATTTTGAGCATGCTAGCGGGGTCATCAAGGCGGTGGATGGCGTGAGCTTTACCTTCAGCGAGGGCCAGTTTGTGACCATCGTGGGTCCCAGCGGTTCGGGCAAGTCGACGCTGCTCTATCTGCTGGGCGGCATGGACCGCGCAACGGAGGGAAAACTGCTGGTCGATGGGGTGGACGTGCGCAACCTCTCTGAGCAGCAGGAACATCAATTCCGGCGCAAAAAGGTGGGTTTTGTCTTCCAGTCGTTCTATTTGCTGCCTGCAATAACAATACTGGAGAACGTGACGCTGCCCATGCAACTGGCGGGGGGGCGTTCCGCGGCGCAGATGCGCGAGCGGGCGCGGGCGCTGCTGCTGGAAGTTGGCATCACCGAGGACCGACATCATGACCGACCGCATAAACTGTCGGGCGGGCAGCAACAGCGCGTGGCAATCGCTCGCGCGCTGGCGAATGACCCGAAAGTGATCCTGGCGGACGAGCCGACGGGCAATCTGGACTACAATAGCAGCAAGAAGATTGTCGAACTACTCAAAAAGCTCTCGCGGCAGGGCAAGACCGTGATTGTGGTCACGCATGACCGGGGCATTGCCCGCGTGGCTGATGTGCGCCTGGAGATGGAAGATGGCAAGCTCAGGCCCATGCCGAAATATGTCGCCCCGACCGATCTGAGCACAAAGGCTGTGGCTGCCGCGAAGTCGTGGGAAGATAAACCTGTCACGGTTATGGCCCAGGGCCTGAGTCGGTACTTCAGGCTTGGGGGGCGGGTGATCAAAGCAGTGGACAAGGTGAATTTTAGCTTTAAAGAGCAGCAATTTGTCACTATCAGCGGCCCCAGCGGCTCGGGAAAATCGACCCTGCTCTACGTCCTGAGCGGGCTGGATAAGGCCACGACGGGCGAATTGCTGGTCGATGGGGTGGATGTCAACCAGCTCTCAGGGAGCAGGGAGAATCGTTTCAGGCGGCAGAAGGTCGGCTTTGTCTTCCAGTCATACCATCTGATCTCCAATCTGACGGTGCTGGAGAACGTGATGTTGCCCATGCAACTACTCGGTGGCGTCTCCCAGCAGGAGATGCGTGAGCGGGCGCGGCTCCTGCTTTTCCAGGTCGGCATCCCCGAAAACCGGCATGGTGACAGACCATACAAGCTATCGGGCGGCCAGCAGCAGCGTATCGCCATTGCCCGCGCGCTGGCGAATGACCCGAAAGTCATCCTGGCGGACGAGCCGACGGGCAATCTGGACTACAACAGCGGCAAGAAGATCGTCGAACTGCTCAAAAAGCTCTCGGAGCAGGGCAAAACCGTGATTGTGGCAACCCACGACCGCAGCATTGCCAGAGAGGCCGATGTGCGCATAGAAATATCAGACGGTCGGATCACAGGCACGGGCAGCGGTGCCTCTCCGGCGCGCCCTCTTATTGGCATAGCGAAGAAAAAAGGTAAGAAGAGATCCTAGCCTTCCACCGTTCATCCTCTACCAGTAAAAAGGCCCTGGTCGTGCTTCGTAGTCGCAAAGCGTGACCAGGTCCTTTTTTCATAGTATTGCAATGTGATCATAACCACACCAGTTTAGTGATGTACAAAGCTGTCTTTCACAAAAAAAAGCTTTAAACTGCGTTTATGAGGTGAATAAAAAAGATTCTGCTGAACTGCAACCTGAATGTTCAGTCTCCTTCTAATTAAACATTGATCTCACTTTACAATAAATAGATGAAATCGGATGGTATCTCTTAGATGCCTGGCAACCGGAAGTGACGGGAGTAATAGCTATGGATCATAAAAGCAGGGATATCGATTGGGCCTATCAAAGTGGGCAGTTCATCGGGCAGTACCGGATCGTTCAAGAGCTAGGGCTGGAGCGTTTCACCGCCAGTTATCTGGGAACATCGGTCCATGACAGAACGCCACTGGTGATTAAAGTGCTGCGCCCTCCTCTTCTCAGTGAGCTACAAAAAGATTTTCTGGCCGAGGCGCAGGCGATTATGGCGCTGAGGCATCCCGCTATCCTGCCACTACGAGACGCAGGAGTAGATAACCACTATCCATTCGTGATTACCGACTATGTAGCATATCTGACGCTGAGGCAGGCATTTCCTCCGGGAAGCATACAGCCGCTGGCAAATTTTTTACCCTATCTCAAACAGATTGCATCCGCGCTCCAGTACGCGCACGGCAGAAATATCCTGCATGGCGATATCCGGCCAGAGACCATTCTGCTGAACAGGGAAAATCAGATATTGCTCTCAGGCTTCACTATTGAGGCAATTACACGCAATCAGGAGCAGTTCAACTACATGAAAAGAGAGTCGATTGCGTATACCGCGCCGGAAAGTCTGCAAGGTAAAATGCAGCCTGCCAGCGACCAGTACTCCCTGGCAGTTATTGTCTATGAACTGCTTGCCGGTGAAGTACCGTTCTCAAAATCCTACTTTGCAACCGCTCAAGAGCATTTAAACGCCCCTCCCCCGTCATTGCGGGCGAAGGTGCCGGACATCTCGTCCAGAATCGATAGAATCGTCATGACGGCTCTGGCGAAGGACCCGGCGCGGCGTTTCAACAATGTTCAGGCGTTTGTAAATGCGCTGGAACAGGCGCAGTACGCGCAATCTCCCGCCGCGACAAGTTATAGCGTGGCTGCTCCTCCCGTGCAGCCCCAACCGGTAAGGCCGTCGCCAGTGGTGTCCGCGCCTGTGCCATCTCCCTCCGCTGTGTTTCCGCCGGTGTCTCCGGTTGCTGTGGAGTTTCGCGCTCCGGCCCCTCCCTCGCCGCAGCCTTCCCCTGTCCCTCCAGCGCCGGTGATTCAGGACAGCCCACCGGCGCAACGCCGTGAAAACAAGAATACGATTACGCGCCGGGCTTTCGCCTTTGGCCTCATAGGGCTGGCAGTAGCGGGAGGGGCGGGAGGATGGTATGTCCTTTCGGAGAGACTGGCGAAAGCAGCGCCCCCTCCTGTTTCGCAGGATAGCCCACCACCGGCTACGCGAACAACTATCAATAACACGAATGTCCTGATTTTCACAGGCCATCTGGCAAGCGTCAACGCAGTTACATGGTCACCGGATGGTAAGCTGATAGCATCGGGCAGCGATGACACCTATGTCCAGGTCTTTGACGCGGTCAGTGGGAAGCGCAAACTCATCTACACAGGACATACAGAAGAAGTTGCAGCAGTTGCATGGTCGCCTGATGGCAGGTACATCGCTTCAGGTAGTCAGGATGCGACGGCACAGGTATGGAACGCGGTCAGCAAAGCAAGAATTCTCGTTTACAGACAACATGCAGACCGCGTGAACAGCGTCTCCTGGTCAAGCGACAGTCGGCTGCTCGCTTCCGGCAGCGATGACAGGACGGTGCAGGTGTGGGATGCCTTCAACGGGACAGTGGATTTCGATTTCCAGGGGGACACTGCCGGAGTGCTGTGCGTCGGCTGGCAGCCAGATAATAGTAGCGTTGCATCCGGTTCCTGGGATGGTACCTTGCGCGACTGGGCAACAGTGCAGCACGGCGATCACTTTAATGCTGGCGACCAGATTTTCAGCTATGATGGTCACGGGACAAATGAAGTGTATGCGCTGTCGTGGTCGCCAGACGGCAACTTCATCGCCTCGGCTGGCGCTGACCAGACGGTGCAGATCTCTAGCGGAGTTGATGGCACGCCCCGTCTTCCATTTTTCACCGCCCATCGCAGCACGCAGCATGTCAACCCGGTCCGTGCCGTTGCCTGGTCACCGGATGGCAACTACATCGCCTCCGGCGATAGTGATGGCGTCATCTATGTGTGGAGGGTCGCCGGAAGAAAGATCGTCTTTACCTATCGCGGGCACAAGGGAGCGGTAAACGCGCTCTCGTGGTCGCCCGATGGAAAAAGGATCGCCTCGGCAAGCGCGGATACGACCGTCCAGGTATGGCAGCCCGGACTGACACAATAAAAAAGAGGTACCTCCTATGCCTGCTTATGATGCTAGATGGTCCAGTGTAAATAACGCAAACGTGGGAACGGCACAAACGCCGCTCTCTGTCCGGCAGAGATGGACGAATGCGCCAACCGCGCCGCCAAAGTGGCAAACCAGGCGGCGAAAGACGCGCTGGAAGCTCCTTTTGATTTTGCTTGTGGCCGTGCTGCTGATCGCGTCTGTACTCGTCGCTGCCGACCTGTATCGCTCTGTCACGACCCTTGTTGTGCGGGTTGGCGGTCAGCAGACGCAGATAGATCTCAACCAGAGTGTTTCGGTTAGCCCGTATCTGTTGGGCAGCAACGTCTTTCCCGCGACAGGAACAATTTCTAAGGATCAGAGCGGAAAAGGGTTTATGAGCTATAACCAGTCGATAGTGCTTGGGTTACGCTCTGCCGGGATCAAGCTACTGCGCTTTCCGGGTGGAGACTGGGGAGAACAGCATACGCTCTCAACACAGCAATTAGACGATTTTAGTGGGCTGCTGAACCGGCTAGGGGCGCAGGGAATCGTGCAGGTTCCGCTTTCAGATCCGCTGGATGTGACGCCGGTTCCACTGCAAACCAGGGCGACCAGGGCTGCTCTCCTGGTAGACTACCTGAATCACAGCAAGAGCATCCAGCGCATGAATGCCAATGCTCCATTTCACCCGATTGCCTGCTGGACTATTGGCAACGAGCCAGACCTGCTCATCAATCCAGATACGCAGGAAACGTATACCGTAGAGCAATATACCAGCGCTTTCATTGCCTATTCCCTGGCCATGCATGAGCAGGACCCTTCCATCAAAGTCTTTGGGCCAGAGATCAGCAATTACTTCGCAAAGGATGCCAATGGCAAGCCCTGGATGGAGGAATTCTTACGCGAGATCAGCGCATACGAGCGCACACACTCCTTGCCGTTTCATTTGCTTGATGGCGTTTCCTTCCATTACTACCCGTTTGGCAATACGGGGGAAAGTGCCAGCGCACTACTGAACAACCCGGCCCGGTTGAACAACCTCCTGCTGCAATTACGACAATATGTCAGGCAGCAATTTGGAGAAGATCTGCCTGTAGCCATAACTGAGATTAACACCAATTCGGGAACAGTGTTACCGTCGCAGCGACTGGCTGCCGCATGGTGGGCTGATACGCTTGGAACGCTTATGAGCAATCAGGTCGAGTATGTCGCCTTCTTCTCGGCGGAGGGGGTCGATGCTCCCTATCCGCTCTTCACGCAGAAGGGACTTCAGCAGACAGCTATGCTGCGCGTGATGCAGTTGTTTGCCGGACTCCAGCAAAATTTCGTTCAAGGCGCTCAAGGGCCGGTTAGTCTGTATGCAACTCAGAATCAAGGGCATACCACCGTCAGCATTCTTTTTATCAACAAGACGGCTGAAAGCCAGCAGGTGCATGTGGCTGACAGCAGCATGCTCCCGATTAGTCTGTGGCAACAGGCTGAACTCACTATTCCGCCGTATGGCATGGCCGTCTTAACGCTCCACCGCAACGGCGGCGATGAAGTCTACAGCTTTAGCAATCAAGAAAATACACAACAGATAGTACCTGATATAAACCATCTCGTCTGTGGCAATATAAATAGTACATCAGTATGTTAGGAGGAGAGTATGATCGGCTCTATACTGGAATATCTCTACCTGGCAATCATTGTTCTCATGACTATTCAAGCCATCTTTAATATTCGCCTGCTGCTCTACATCTGGGAGGAGCCGCAACAAGCCTGGCTTAATAGCGCGCCTACCATCTACCGGGAGCCGCGCCTCTCCTTTACGATTCTGCTCCCTGCCTATCACGAAGAAGATGTTTATGCATATACGCTGCAAAAGGTCTATGACCTGAACTATCCGAAGAAACTGGTCCAGGTCATCGCCCTGCTGCGAGAACATGACCCCGGGACGATCAAGGTCGCTCAGGAAAAACTCGCCCAGTTACGAGCGCCCAATGTGCAACTGCTGGTTACCAGCGATACGTTTGGCGGTAAGCCCCACCAGTTGAATCTGGGCTTGAGGATGGCAAAGGGGGATATCGTCACTATCTTTGATGCCGAGGACGAACCTCATCCTGACATCCTGCAAGTGATCAACACCACGTTTCTGAATGAGCCGGTGGATGTTGTACAGAGCGGCGTGCAGTTGATGAATTACAATACCAGATGGTTTTGCTTCCTGAACGTCCTGGAATACTTCTTCTGGTTCAAGTCGGCCCTGCACTTCTTCGCGAGCTGTGGCATGACTCCGCTGGGTGGCAATACCGTGTTCGTGCGCCGCGACCTGATGCAGCGACTGGGCGGCTGGGATCACACGACGCTCACCGAGGACGCTGATCTGGGTATCCGCCTTTGCATTGCGAAAGCCAGGGTGCGCATTCTCTATGATGATGAGTTTGTAACGAAAGAAGAGACGCCGCATACGATTGAGCAGTTTATCAAGCAGCGCACGCGCTGGAATCAGGGCTTCATCCAGATTCTCTTTTCCGGTCGCTGGATGAAGCTACAGAAACTGTCACAGAAGATGCTGGCCCTCTACGTGCTGATTCTGCCCGAATTACAGGCCCTCTTTACCATCATGATACCCGTCTCAGTTCTGCTGTTCTTCTTTGTCAAACTCCCGGTGTGGTTAGCGATACTCACCTTTATGCCGCTCTACTGCCTGATTTTCTCGCTGTTTGTCAGCCTGGCAGGTCTTCATGAGTTCGTGAAGGTTCACCACCGACAATGGAAGTGGAGGGAGGCGTTCATCCTTCTGTTTGCCTTCGCCCCTTACCAGTTGTTATTAGGCATCGGCGCGGTGCGTGCTGTCTGGCGGCAGATGCGAGGGGCGGCGAACTGGGAAAAAACTGCTCATATTGGGCAACATCGGGCGGCTCATTAATGTAGAGAGGGTCTGTAGCGAGAAAGAGCTAACGAGATGAGTCAAAAAATAGAGGATAAAGTCGAGAAAGACCCTGGCAATGTGACCCTGTTCCGCACAGGCAACTTTTTCGTCCATGCCTTTGCACCGCAGGTAAAAACGGGGTCACTTCAGAGGACGGGCGGGAGCACGACCATCCTGGAGCGTATCCGCTGGACTTCTGCCGAGAAACGACGGCTGGTTGCGGCACAGACGCGTTTGCTGCCGCAGCTCGAAACCGCTAATGCGGCGCTGAGGCAGGAAATTACCATTCCGCTCGCTCTGGAATCGCTCGTCGTCGCACTTGCCATCTTCATCACTCTTGTTGTCCAGGCGATCAATATATTCAACTACCCGGCCTATACGGCAGCCGAAGGGGATCCCATGGCCTCCGCCTGGGCGCTACTGCATGGACAGATTACGCCATCCGTTTATACCTATAATCAGCCTCCACTCGGCTGGATACAGATCGCGGCATGGGTGCAGTTGACGGGTGGGATAGCCAGCTTTGGCAACGCTATCAACAGTGGGCGAGTGTTCATGCTGGTGCTGGCTGCCGCCAGTTCTCTCTTGCTCTACCTGATTACGAGTCGGTTGAGCGGGAGCAGGAGTGCGGCCCTGCTGGCAATGATCATCTACGCGCTCACGCCGCTGAGCCTGGTCTACCGGCGCGAAGTGCTGGTCGACAATATCGGCACCTTCTGGTTACTGCTCTCCCTCTGTCTGATCACAACCGGAAAGAGTAAGTCGTCGACTTTTGTTATGGCAGCGGCTGCGCTGGGAATCGCAAGCCTGACCCTGGATAACTTCCTGCTGTTCCTTCCAGCTATGCTCTACGCGGTCTGGCTTTACGCGACGCCATTTCAGCGCAAGTTCTCGCTGCTCACCTTTCTCTATATTGTCCTGGTGGTCTTTTCAGCCTACGTCCTGCTCGCGCTGTTGCGAGGGGAGTTATTCCCACCGGGTGTGCTTCCGGGCGATACGAAGCCACATATGAGCCTCATTGGCGCTCTCATCCAGAAGTGGCAGACTTCAGTAGCGCCTGAACAGTTTGCCGCGACCTGGAGTACATGGATACAAACTGGCGGTCTCTTCCTGTTAGCCGGACTCGTTGCTATGGGAATCAATGTGCTGGGGGGAACGGTCAACCGCTTCCAATTGCTGGCCGTGTTGCTGGCTGCTACCTATAGTATCATCCTGCTGGTCAGTCATGTTGTCTATCCTTTCTCTATAGTACCGCTCTTGCCATTTATGGCGCTCAATATTGCGCTGGCGCTCAATACGCCACTACGCTGGTTGACCAGGAAAATAGGCTTCGACCTCGCCCGTGCGTTACTCTGCTTCATCTTGATCGGAGCATTGGTTCCAGCAAGCATACAGCAGGCACTTCCGCTGCTCGCGCCGGATGCAGCGCTGCCTCAACAGCAGGCTCTGTTGTGGATGCGCGATAATGCCCCTCGCAACGCGGTGGTGATTACTCCCAGCTACCTCTACAGCGACCTGCGCCAACCGGGGAGTATGGGTGTGGGAACCGGGCAGCCATTTTCGCATGTCTACATCTACACCGATGTTACCTCCGATTCACAGATAGCCTACGGTCAACTGAAAGGAAACTGGCAGCGTATTCACTACCTTATCGTCGACGCCGCGATGCTCAAAGACATCACCTCCGGCGAGCAATATGCCTTATTGAATGAGGCCTATCACCATGGCGTTTTGAGGGCAGCATATGGCTCTAAAAATGATGGTACGCTGATACAGATATATCAAGTTATTCTTACATGAAAGGAAAACGTATGCAAAAAATTTAAAGAAAAGAGGTCGCTGTGACGCCGTACCAGATCAAGAATCAGGGCTACAATACCATTTGCCTCCCCTATTCCAAACGCGACCGGTAGCGTGCCGGAAGCAGATGTATAAAGTAGGGCCGACCCTGGCGGTCGGCCTGAGGAAATCAATCCGAGTTACAATCAATTCCCCAACTGTTCCAGGTCTCTCCCGATGCGCTGGATCACCTCCGCGGTCAGGATGTCGGGGACGAAACTGGCGATCTGCTCGAGGGTCAGGTTTTTTGCCATCTCCACCTGCGGCGTGTCGAGCATGCCGGGGAGGTGGTTGTTGAGGAGGGCGCGCGCGCCCTCGTTGGCAAGAAGCTGACCGAGGGTGCTGCTCAGATTGAGCTTTGCTCTTCCCTGGCTGGATGAGCCGCCGAAGCGACCGGTGGCGGTGAGCGTGAAGGTGGCTGTGGAGCGGATGTCCTGTGAGGAGGAGCCGACCAGCACCTCGAATGTTCCGGCTTCGGCCACCCACTCGCGGGCGATGTCATCGTAGTAGGCCAGAGCTTCACGGTCTATGGTCAGCGTGACCGTTCTGCTTTCGCCGACGTTAAGCTGCACCTTCGCGAAGGCTTTGAGTTCCTTTTCGGGCCGCTGCACGCTGGCCTTGACATCGTGCAGATAGAGTTGCACGATCTCTTTTCCCGCCCGCTGGCCTGTGTTGGTGACATCAAGTTCGACCAGCAGGGTATCGTTCGGGCCGATCTCCTGCGCGCTCAGTCGCAGGGGACTGTAGCTGAAGGTGGTGTAGGAGAGGCCGAAGCCGAAGGGGAAGAGCGGCCTGATTTTCTTTGTGTCGTAGTAGCGATAGCCGACGAAAACTCTTTCGCCGTAGAGGACGTGACCGTTTTCGCCGGGATAGTTGATGTAGGCGGGCGTGTCTTCTATGCGCACGGGGAAGGTCTGGGAGAGCTTGCCGGAGGGCGTCACCTCGCCGAAGAGGACATCGGCGATGGCGTTCCCGTTCTCCTGACCGGGATACCATGCCTCGACTACGGCAGCTACTTTCTCCAGCCAGGGCATGCTGACGGGTGAGCCGGTGTTGAGGACGACGACGGTCTGCTTATTTGCCGCCGCCACGCGCTCGATCAGGGCATTTTGCTGTCCAACCAGGTGCATGTCGCTGCGGTCGAAGCCTTCGCTCTCCCATTCGCTGCTGAGACCGACGAAGATGAGGGCTACATCTGATTGCGCCGCCAGCTGTACTGCCCGTTCAATCAGGTCGGCAGGCATGGGCGGCTGGCAGCCGACGTAGAGCGCCCCAACGCCGGCCTTTTCCTTGCTGTATTCAATGACAATCTGGTAGCTCTGGCCCGCGTTCAGAGCCACCTGCGCTGTGACCTCGGCGCTGCCAAAGCCGAAGAATGCCTCGCCGGGCTTCTGCTGCGTCCAGTTGTCAATGACCTGCTGACCATCGATATACAGGCGACTCAGACCGGCGCTGACCAGTCCGAAGGTGTAGGTTCCCGTCTCCTCTGGCGTGAAATAGCCGCTTTCGCGCACGGAGAACTGCTGCGGGTTGACGCCTTGAGGGGCCTGGCCGAACCAGTTCAACATGCTGCGCGGCGTCACCGTTGTATAAACCGGTTCGCCGGAAAGGTCGGCGCTGTTGAAGTATGCGATGTGCATGCCGTGTTCTGTGCCAGTCGCATCGGGTCTGAGCAGGCCGCTATCAAGCGGGGGCAGCAGCTTATAGTTGATGCAGCCGAGTTCGTAGCCAACAGTGATGCTGTCGCCTACCTTTGCCATGATGCCGTCGTAGGGGGTCACGGCGTAATGGGCGTTGATGCTGGCGCTGCCGCCGCCCATGATACGCGCCGTCTTCGCGTTCGGGCCGATAATCGCTATCGATTTCAGTTGCTCGCGCCGTAAGGGAAGAACCTCACCCTCATTTTTGAGCAGGACGATGCCTTCGCCTGCTGCCTCGCGGATCAGGGCGCGGTGTTCGGGCCGGTCAATGGCCTGCTCCGGCTGGCTGACGTAGCCTTCTTGCAGAATGCCAACGCGCTCAAACAGGCGCAGCAGGCGGCGCACGCTCTCATCGATGGTGCCAACCGTCACCTCGCCGCGCTCGACGGCCTGCAACAATTTTTCACCGCGCCATGCCGCCGGGCCGGGCATTTCCAGATCGAGTCCGGCATTGATCGAGGCAACGGTACTCTTTGTGCCGAACCAGTCGGACATGGCAAGCCCATCGAAGCCCCACTCTTTGCGCAGGATCTCCGTCAGCGTATAGGGATTTTCACTGGCATAGATGCCGTTGAGTTTGTTATACGAAGCCATGATGGCCCACGTGCCGGCTTCCTGCACGGCGGCCTTGAAGGGAGGGAGGTAGATTTCGCGCAACGTCCGTTCATCTACATCGGAACTGATGGTGTTGCGCTCGAACTCGCTATCGTTGCAAATATAGTGCTTGACCGTTGCGCTGACGCCCTGGCTCTGCACGCCGCGAATATAGGCGACGGCCAGGCGGCTCGTGAGGTAGGGGTCTTCGGAGAAACACTCGAAGTTGCGCCCGCCCAGCGGTGTGCGCTGGATGTTGACGGTGGGGGCCAGCAGCACCTGCGCTCCCTTTGCCTGCGCCTCCTGCGCCAGCGCCTGCCCGATGCGCTCGACCAGTTCGGTATTCCACGTGGAGGCCAGCGCAATGCCTACCGGAAACGCCGCTGAGGTAATCGTATTCATATCCCTGCCGCTGCCGCGAGCGCCATTCGGGCCATCCGTCACCTTCATCGCCGGGATGCCCAGTCGCGCGACAGGCACCGTCTCCCACATATTCGCCCCGGCCAGTAAAGAGACTTTCTCCTGCAAGGTCATCTGGCCGAGCAGGTTGTCTATTGCATCTTGCATGTGTATGTCAGTTTCTTTCATCTTGCTTTGTGTTGTCCTCCTATGGGAACGTTCGTACCCGGTATGGCAATATTCATACGTGTTCCATCATGCACAGGTCGGCGCGTCCGGCAGCGAGGATGGTGTTTGCTTCGTCGCTGCTGGTGAGATAGCCGCCGACCAGGGTGGGAATGCCTGCCTCGTTGCGGATGCGATCACTGAACGCGGTCAGGAAGCCCCGACCATAGGCAGGCTCGCCTTCGGGCGTGGTCTGGCCTACCTGCACAGTGATGAGATCACAACCGTGTTCCTTTAACGCTCTGGCTGCTAGAATGGCCTCCTCGACGGTGAAGCCGCCTTTCACGCAATCGCTCGTAGAGAGGGCGACGGAGAGCGGCTTTGCCTCCGGCCACGCGGCGCGCACGGCCTCAAATACCTCCAGTGGGAAGCGCAGGCGGTTCTCCAGCGAGCCGCCGTATTCATCAGAACGTTGATTGGTGAGCGGCGAAAGAAAGCTTGCCAGCAAGTAGCCGTGCGCGCAGTTGAGTTGTAGCAGATCGAAACCTGCCAGTTCTGCATAATGGGCGGCACGTACAAACTCGTCGCGCACGCGCTCCATATCCGCGCGCTCCATCGCTTTCGGCACCTGGCTGTATGGCAGATAGGGCAGGGCTGAGGCCGAGAGCAACGGCCATGCGCCCGCGCGCAGCGGCCTGTCCACGCCTTCCGACCGGGGCCGCGTTGCTCCGCGCCTGCCCGCGTGATTGAGTTCGATGCCAATTTTAGCGGACGAGATGGGCGCGAGCGATTGCACGGCCCATCTCCATGCCTCTGCCTGCTCTTCGGTTGAGAGCGTGGCGTCGTTGGGCGTGATGCGGCCATCATCAGCGATGGCGACATGTTCAAAGATCACGAGACCCGCGCCCGCACAGAAAGGCCAGGCGAAGCGTCCGAAGCCGGTACGCCGCGCTTTGAATTCCTGCAACGTTATGCCGGGGACATGGACTGCCGGCGGCATGCCTTCGATTATTGTTGATTGCACAACGCGATTGAGCAAGAGCAGGGAGCGCAGCATGAATGGGCTGAACATGGGCGGGGGCGCGAATCTTGTCTGGAAGGGCATATCAAGGTTGCCCCACTTTGTAGCGTAGGGCGCGGCCTGCTGCCCATACCAGCGATCGACCATGTCGCCGAAGCGCACGTCGCGCAGCTTGAGGTCGTCATAGGTGATGCGCCCGCTGCGTGTGAGCAGGTGGAAGGTGAACGGCACCGGCTCAAGGCTGGCATGGCGTTTGAGCGTCTCAAAATAGCTCTGGCTCTCGCGGGCTGCGCGCTGGAGCGTTTCGACGACGGGCTTGCGCTCCAGTTCGTAGGCGTTGAGCGCGGCTTCCAGACGTTCGTGCTGCTCCAGCGCCGCCGCCAGCGCGATGGCATCCTCCATTGCCAGCTTCGTGCCGGAGCCAATGGAAAAGTGCGCCGTATGTACGGCGTCTCCCAGCAATACGATGCGCCCATAATGCCAGTTTTTCGTTTTGAGCGTGGGGAAGCTGATCCACTTCGAGTTATTCGAGAACAGCGATGCGCCCTGCAGATCGCGGGCGAACAACTGCTCGCAATAGGCAATACTCTCTGCCTCGCCCGCTTTGTCCAGCCCGGCCCTCAGCCACGTCTCTTCGTCGCATTCGACGATGAAGGTGCTGGCGTCGCCGCCGAAGGGGTAGGCATGCACCTGAAAGAAGCCGTGTTCGTTCTCGCGGAAAATAAAGGTGAAGGAATCAAGCACCTTGTTCGTGCCGAGCCAGATGTAACGCGCCTTGCCCTGCGAGATGCCCGGCTGAAAGTGATCGGCATAGGCCCGGCGGACGATGCTGTTGATGCCGTCGGCGGCGATCAGCAGATCATAATTGCCGTAATCGCCGTGCGTGCCGAGTTGTGAGAGATCAGCAATATCGCAGCCGAAATGCATGGTTACGCCCAGTTCGCAGCAGCGTTCTTGCAGGATGTTGAGCAGGCGTTTGCGCGAGATGCTGGCGATGACATGGCCGCCGCAGCGAATGCGTTCATTCCGATACCAGGTATCGATGGCGTCCCAGATCACGAAATGGTTGGTGATCTGCTCGTAGCTTCTGGCGTCGGCGCGTTGGAACGAGGCCAGCGTGCGGTCTGAGAATACGACTCCCCAGCCATAGGTGACATCGGCAGCGTTGCGTTCCAGAACGGTGATATCATGGGCCGGATTGATCTTTTTAATCAGCAGGCCCGCGTACAGGCCAGCCGGGCCGCCGCCGAGAATGACGATTTTCATAATGCACCCCTGCCCAGACCGTTAAGAACATTCGCCAGTTGCGCTAGCTGGTCGAGATCAGGCACGGTGGGGAAAAGCACGAGTTCGTCACAGCCAGCCTCTTCGTAGCCGCGAGCGAATTGCGCGATGGCCTGCGGCGTGGTAAGCAATTCTGCGGCGATGCGCCCGGCGAAGGGGCCGGTGAAGGCGTAGTAATCGCGTAAGTAGGCTTTGCCAGTCGCGATGGCGGTATCGCCGAAGGCGAAATAGCCCTGCGCCCAGATCTGTGGCTGGCCCGGTCGCCTGAAGTCGCGCCAGGCAGCGCGGGCTTTGTCGGCGGCGCGAGCAAAGGCGCGTGGGGGGCCGCCGCCATGCACGTAGCCATCGGCGTAGCGGGCCATGCGCGCGAAACCGGCATCGCTCAGCCCGCCAACCAGCAGAGGTGGGCCAGAGGGATACTCCGTCCGTGGACTGAGTGCGCCTTCCTCCCATAGTGTGCGCAAGGCGATCAATTGCTCGGTAAGCCGTTTTCCGCGTTCATGGTAGTCGACCCCGGCGGCTTCAAAGTCTTCCCGGCGAGCGCCCACTGCCAGGCCCAGCACCAGCCGTCCGCCGGAAAGCGCATCGAGGGAGGCGGCTGCCTTTGCCAGCGTGCCGGTAGGGCGCAGCAAACTGATCACAATGGTAGTGGCAAGCCGCACGCGGCTGGTGACGGCGGCGGCAACGGCCAGTGCGCTCAGCGGGTCATAGCTGTCGTAGGCGAGCCGATCAACGACGCCCAGACTCGAAAACGGCCCCTCGTCGGCCCGCTTCGCCCACTCGATCAGTAACTGTCCGCTCGTTCCCGGCACGCCGTTCGGCAAGCCAACTCCGATGCGCATGTGTGAATACTCCTTCTGTTGCCAGACTACTCCGTCGCGCTCCCCAGGCCACCCGCCAGAGGTGGCCTCAACCCCGGCCCCGGCGCTGCCCGCCCCGGCCCGACCGCAGGCCACCGGCAAGGGACCATCCAGCGGGCCGGCCCCGGCCCCGGCCACCCGGCCCCGGCCACCGGCAAGGGACCATCCATCGGCCGGCCCCGGCCACCGGCCACCCGCCCCAGGCCACCGGCAAGCATCCATCGGGCCGGCCCCGGCCACCGGCAAGGGACCATCCATCGGGCCGGCCCCGGCCACCCGTCCGCCCCAGGCCACCCGCAAGGGGTGGCCCTACTATATACGTCCTGCTGGCCCCATGTCGTGTATAGTAGGGCCACCCCTTGCGGGTGGCCTGGGGTCGGCCCGGGTGGCCTGGGGTCGGCCCGGGTGGCCTGTGCAACCGGGTGGCCTGTGGCCGGGTCGGGTGACCTGTGCAACCGGGTGGCCTGCGCCGGGTGGGTGGCCCCTTGCGGGTGGCCTGCGCCGCGCACGACTGGCCTGCATGGGTGGCCTGCGGTGGGGCCGGGCATGTGCGCGTGGCGTGCTACGCTTTGCCAAAAGCCATGCGCAGGGCGGCGCTGGCTTCGGCCTCGGCCTGCTTGCCCCTGTCAGAGGGGATGCTGCCGAAAAAGCCGTGAATAACCCCTTCATAGCGACTGATGGTGACGGGGACGCCAGCTTCTCTCAGTTTCTGACCGTACAACTCACCTTCGTCGCGCAGGGGGTCGTACTGGGCGGTGATGATGAGGGCGGGGGGCAGGCCGCTCAGGTCGCTCGCCAGCAGGGGAGAGGCCAGCGGGTTCGTCTTATCCTCTTCGCTATTCAGGTAATGGTTCGTGAACCAGATCATGTCGTCTTTCGTCAGAAAGTAGCCGGTGGCGTTCTCTTCGATAGAGACCGTGTTCATCCTGAAATCGGTGGCGGGATAGATCAGCAACTGGAAGACAAGGTGCGGGCCTCCCCGATCTCGCGCCATCTGGGCCACAACGGCAGTGAGATTGCCGCCCGCGCTATCGCCGCCGATGGCAATGTGAGAAGCGTCCACGTTCAACTCCGCCGCGTTCTGCGCCACCCACTGCGTCGCCGCATAGCAATCTTCCGGCGCGGCAGGGAATTTGTGTTCGGGCGCGAGCCGGTAATCGACGGAGACCACGACGCAACCCGCTCCATTTGCCAGGCTGCGGCAGATGCCATCGTGTGTGTCCAGGTTGCAGATCACCCAGCCGCCGCCATGAAAAAAGACCAGCGCCGGGAAAGGCCCATTGCCTTGCGGCGTGTAGATGCGAACGGGTATCTCACCCGCCGGGCCGGGAATGGTGCGGTTCTCGACGCGGGCAACCTGCTCCGGCTCAATGTTTTCCATCGCGAGCTGCATTGCTATTCCCATCCGTACCTGCTCGGGCGTCAGCGTATGGATCGGGGGCATATTCATTGCCGCCATCTGATCGAGATAGGCTTGAATTTGAGGATCGAGTGGCATAGTGGTTTCCTCCTGACTGTCCTGTGAAAATATTGTTGTGTTCCAACGAATGCAGTGAGCGAGACGTTTGCTAACAGTATGCAACAAAGCAATGTGTTATCTCAAGGGCAGGTTGGTGAATTTCGCATAGTGAAATCAATGGGCTTTACGCGCCCGCCACAGATGGTACACTATGGCCAGGGGTGGTATTTTTGTCGATTGACTTATGCCGTCCCGGCAGGTATGATGTGTGTACAGGAGAGGCGCGACAAAGCGTTTCCCGTCCTCTTGTAGTGCGGCCTTCATTCGTTCCAGCATTGTGCATATCGCACTCGCTTTACCCCGTTTCAGTTCGTCTATGGCTAGATGTTTTTCATGGAGGTTGTGCCTATGCAGATTCGTAGCCTGGATCACGCAGCCCTGCTTGTCAGCGATGTTGAGCGTTCGCGTTATTTTTACGGGCAGGTGCTTGGAATGGAAGAGGTTCCGCGCCCCAGCAGTTTTGATTTCCCCGGAGCGTGGTTCCGCAAGGGCTGTGCCGAACTCCACCTTATCGGAGCCAGCGACCCGGCGCGTGTGGCTCAGGTTAATCCCGGCTATAACGCCGGTGAGCTGTCACGCGGCTTTGGCAGCCATATCGCCTTTGAGGTCGACGATCTGGAGGAGGCGCAGCGGCACCTGCGTGCGATGAATGTGCCTCTGGTGGGTGGCCCGCGCCCGCGCGGCGATGGCGTGATGCAGATGTACGTCTGCGACCCCGATGGCTATATCGTCGAACTCTTCATCCGCGAACGATAGCGCAACTCTTAACCGCTTACCCGTACATCGAAGCGAGCGACCGCGTCACGTCGTTGTGAGTTGTCTCAGGTATTCTGGAAGGGAGAGAGTATGAAGCCTGCTCCGTTTCGTTATTTTGCCGCGCACAGCACCGGGGAGGCTGTGCAACTGCTGGCCGAACACGGCGACGAGGCTCGTGTGCTGGCCGGTGGTCAGAGCCTCGTCCCGCTCATGAACATGCGCCTGGCCCGCCCCGGCGTACTGGTTGATATCAATAATGTGAGCGAACTGGCCTACGTGCGACCACAGGATGGTGGCCTGGCGCTGGGCGCGCTGACCCGCGACGCGTCCATCGAGCGCGACGCCCTGGTCGCGGAACGTTTGCCCTTGCTGCACGAGGCGGCCCGTTTTGTCGGTCATCCTGCGATTCGTAACCGCAGCACCGTTGGCGGCAGCATCAGCCATGCCGACCCGGCGGCGGAATTGCCTGCCGTGATGATCGCGCTGGACGCCGAATTTGCCGTGCGCAACAGCAAAGGCACTCGCACCATTCCGGCGCAAGACTTCTTTAAGGGGTATCTACAGACGGTCATGCAGGAGGGCGACCTGCTGACCGAGATTCGCATTCCGGGTCTGCCTTCGCTTGCAGGCAGCGCCTTCGTCGAGTTTGCGCGCCGCGAGGGCGATTTTGCCCTGGCAGGTGTGGCTGCCGTCGTGGCGCTGGACGAAGACGGCACCATCGCCGACGCCCGGCTTGGCCTCTGTAGCGTCGGGCCTGCCCCCGTGCGCGCCCATGCCGCCGAGACAATGCTCAAGGGCCAGCGTCCAGGCGCAGAACTGTGGGCAGCCGCCGCCAACGCCGTTGTCGCCGCCCTCACCGATCCTCCGTCCGATATTCATGGCTCAGCCGACTATCGGCGCCACCTTGCCCGTGTGTTGACCGAACAGGCTCTCGCCGCCGCTGCCGGGCGAGCAGAAAGGAATCGCTGATGCAAGAAGATTTCAAGAATATTTCCCTGAAGGTAAACGGTGTCACCCATCGCTTGC
>Ga0209061_1002694_pt1 | contig 21461 bp, 17 predicted proteins | sample Coa_R1_10_FD_187157 | JGI IMG/M metagenome (GOLD analysis project Ga0209061, IMG submission 187157) | Surface soil microbial communities from Centralia Pennsylvania, which are recovering from an underground coalmine fire - Coalmine... | ecosystem: Environmental > Terrestrial > Soil >...
ATTGACCAAGAAACCCTGCCGGTCCGCCGGGGAGCCGAAGGGTATCGGCGCGGTGGCGCGGCGGTGCAATGTTATATCGTTGCGTTGACGAAAAGCATGAACGGCGGTCAAATTATTTTCTGTAAGCCGCTGGTATTCGCGTCACCCATGACTTCCGGCAGGGGTGACGCCGACATGCGTGATTACTTGCCCGCGAAATTCCCGTCCGCCGGTGGTTCCCTGATGCCGAGGTTGTAGGCCTCGAATGCCCAGACGTCGGACGTCTGCCGGATCTGCTTGTCGGTCGGCATGTAGGTGTGGCTGGTACTGCCGAACGTCTGCAACAGGATCGGATTGGTGCAGCCCTGCGCCTGCTGGATTTTCGCCGCGAACTTGAACTCGTGGCTCGGCACCACGCGGTCGTCGTCCCACGACGTGGTGATCAGGGTCGGCGGATAGCACGTGCCCGTGTGGATGTTCTGCAGCGGCGAATACTTGATCAGCCACTCGAACGCCTGCTTGTTGTCCGAACTGCCGTATTCCGGCACCCAGAACGCACCGCCCGAGAACTTCTGGTAGCGGAGCATGTCGAGCACGCCGTGGCCGATGAAGGCCGCGCCGAACAGGTCCGGGTGCTGGGTGATCGACGCGCCGGTGAGCAGGCCGCCGTTGGAATAGCCCTGGATCCCGAGGTGTTTCGACGAGGTGTAGCCCTGCTTGATCAGGTATTTCGCGGCCCAGGCGAAGTCGTCGAACACGTTCTGCTTCTTGCCCAGCATCCCCGCGTGGTGCCACGCCTCCCCGTATTCGCCGCCGCCGCGGAGATTGGCGACGGCGTACACGCCGCCCAGTTGCAGCCACACCGGCAGCATCGGGCTGAAGTACGGGGTGATCGAGATGTCGAAGCCGCCGTAGGCATACAGCACCGTCGGATGGCTGCCATCCAGCTTGATCCCCTTTTTCGCAACGATGAACATCGGCACCCTGGTGCCGTCCTTCGACGTGTAGAACACCTGCTTGGTCTCGTACGCGGTCGGATCGAACTTCACGTTCGGCTTGAAATACGTCGAGGTCTTGCCGTCGGCCACGTTGAACTTGTAGATCGTGGTCGGATACAGGTAGGACGTGAACGCGTAGTACGCCGTCTTTGAATCGTTGCGCGACGACACACCGCCCACCGTGCCGAGTGTCGGCAGGTCGAGCGTGTGCAGCAACTTGCCATTCGTGTTGAACAGCTCGAGCCTGCTCTTGGCGACCACCTGGTAATTGGCCACGATGTCGCCGTCGGCCATCGACGCTCCGGCGAGCACGTCGCCCGGCCCTTGCTGCGGCACCACCGTTCGCCAGTGCGCGGGATCGGGATCGTCGAACTTCGCCGCGACGATCTTGCCGCGTGGCGCATCCAGCGTGGTCGTGAGGTACAGCGTGTCGCCGACGTGTCCGATCGGCGTGTAGGCCGCGTCGTTCTTCGTGTACAGCGGCTCGATCTTCGCGGTGATGTCCGGCTTGTCCGGGTTGCCGAGCCTGGCGTAGTACAACTCGTTCTTGCTGATGGTGTCGTTCTGGAGGAACACGAGCAGGTACCGGCCGTCTTCGCTTACACCTGCGCCGATCCCCGCGTGCGGCAGGTCCGCGCGCGCGTAGACCAGCTTGTCATCGGCCTGCGGTGCACCGAGCGCGTGGTAGTACAGCTTCTGGTCGACCACGGCGTGGCTGATCGCCGCTTCGCCGCCGGGCGGTTGGGGATAGCGCGAATAGAAGAAGCCTTTGTTGTCGTTCGTCCACGCGATGCCGGAAAACTTCACCCAATCCACCGTGTCCGGCAGTTGCTTGCCGGTCGCAACGTCCATCACGTGGATCGTTTCCCAGTCCGACCCCCCCTTCGACAGCGCATAGGCGTAGTACTTGCCGTCCGGCGACGGCACGCCGAACTTGAGCTGGATCGAGCCGTCGGGCGACAGCTCGTTCGGATCGATCAGGACGCGCGGCTTTGCGTTCGGCGAATCCTGCACGTACACCACGTTCTGGTTCTGCAGGCCCGAGTTGCGGCCGAAGAACAGCATGCCGTTCTTCAACTGGTCCGGCGTGCCTTCCTTCGCGTAATTCCAAAGTTCGGTCAAGCGGTGCTGGATCCAGCCGCGCACCGGGATTTTCGCAAGGTAGTCGTCGGTCAGCTTGTTTTCGGTTTCGACCCAGGTCTTGAGCTGGGGATTCGTCAGGTTTTCCATCCACTGGTATGGCGCCTGCACCTTGGTGCCGAAGTACGTATCGATGGTGTTGTCCTTGTGCGCAACCGGGTATTCGATGCCCGACGGCGGCGCGGACGGCTGCGCGAACGCGGTCGCCGTGATCACTGCCAGGACGGCCGCGCTCAACAGGTTCGTGGAAAGTTTCATGTCACCCTCCTTCGAATGGAAGACATCAACCTGTCGTCCTTCCGGGGCCATCGCCAGCTTCATCGGCGATGGAACCCGGAATCCAGGTTTTGCAATGCACGAAGCCAAGAAGCTGGATTGACTCGCGCCATCCTTGGCGCTCGCGCTGCGCGCCGCCTGCGGCGTTCGCGTTTGCAATCCTGCAAACGCAGTCGGGTTCTGCCCGCAAACAGCGCGGGCAGCCCCGGAATGACGGCGAATACGAAACCGAGGTTCGACGGGGAAAGCTGCCCTTCCTCATTTGCGTTCTTCGCGTCCTTCGGGGACCAATGCTCCTGCTCTGCCTTCTTCGCGTTCTTCGCGGACGAATGCTTCTGCTCTGCGTTCTTCGCGTCCTTCGCGTCCTTCGCGGACCAATGCTCCTGTTCAATCACGGGGCGCCGGCGGCATCTTGAACTCGTGCGGCGGCGTATCGCCTGCGAGGTATTTCACGAAGTAATCCCAGCGCCGACGCATCACGTACGGCGTGTCCTTGCCGTAGCCGTGGTGCTGGTTCGGCAGGATCATCATGTCGAAATCCTTGTTGGCCTTGATCAGCGCGTCCACCACGAGGTAGGTCTCATCGGTTGGCACGTTGTCGTCGATTTGCCCGTGCACCAGCATCAAGTGTCCTTTCAGGTTCTTCGCGATCAACTGGTTGGCCTGGTTGTCGTAATTGGTGGTGCCGTCCTTGTTCGTCACCAGCAGGCCCTGGTACTTCTCGCCCCAGTCGTTTTCGTAGTTGCGGTTGTCGTGGTTGCCGCTTTCGGCCCAGCCGACCTTGAAGAAGTCGGGGTAGCGGAACATCGCGTCGGCCGTGGCATTGCCGCCGCCGGAATGGCCCCAGATGCCGACGCGGTCGATGTCGATCCACGGATACCGCTGCGCCAGTTGCTTGATGCCGGCGACCTGGTCGGGCAGCGTGTTGTCGCCCATGTTGCCGTACCAATAGTGATGGAAGCTGCGCGAACGCCACGGCGTGCCCATGCCGTCGATCGCGACCACGATGAAGCCGAGTTCGGCCAGCGATTGGTCGTCGCCGATGGATGGCGCGAAGCTGAAGCTGAAGACCGAACCGGTCTGCGGGCCAGGATAGATGTAATCGACGATCGGATACTTCTTTGCGGGATCGAAGTTGGTCGGCTTGAACATCAAGCCGTACAGCGTGGTCTTGCCGTCGCGCGCCTTTACTGTGAACGGAACTGGCGGCACCCAGCCCGCCGCTTTCAGGCGGGAAATATCGGATTTGGCGACCGTCGCGATCACGTGTCCGTCGTCGGCCGAACGCAGTACGGTCACGGGCGGCGTGGTCGGCGTCGACCACGAATCGACGAAGTACTTGCCGCCCGGCGACATCTCGATGGTGTGGTCGGCATTCTCCGGCGTCAGCAGCGTGGTCTTGCCCGTCGCGATGTCGACCTTGAAGAACTGGCGGTAATACGGATTCACGCCATCGGTGCGGCCGACGCCCACGAACCACAGCGTGTGCGTCGCGCGATCGAGATGCAGCACCTCGGCGACATTGCCGTCGCCGGTCGTGATCGGGCGCACCTGCTTTCCGGTTTTCAGATCGTATAGATAAAGATTCGCCCAGTTGGTCTTTTCGGACGGCCAGATCGCCTGATCCGTCTTCGGCAGGTACTGCCAGTTCACGCGGCCGTGGCCGCTTTCGTAATACTCGCTGGCGGTGAACTCGAATGCGGTCCGCACCGCGCCCGTTTCCGCGTTGGCGATGCGGAACCATTCGTGCTGGCGGTTGCGCGACGTCGAGACCAGCGCCAGCGTCTTGCCGTCCGGCGCCCACTTCACGTCGCTCCAGGTGTACGGCTCGCCCTCGTCGCAGGCGAGCGTGTCACAGAGGGTGGACAGGCGTTGCTCCGGCGCCATCTGCAGCCGCACCATCTTCTTCGTGGCGACGTCGATCACGACCGGCTCGATCATGAACACCTTCTTGTCGCCCGGCAGCGGATACGGCCACGCGTCGAGCTTCGGATGGCCGACCCGCGTGTCGACCGTGTACATCATCCCGAGGCCACGCTGGTCCTGGCGATAGGTCGCGATCCTCGTCGAATCGGGCGACCAGCGCACGATCGCGCCGTCGCCGTGGATCCATCCCGCGTTCTGCGTCGCGTAGCCGTAATCCTTCACGCCATCGGTGGTGAGCTGGGTTTCCTTGCCGGTCCCGAGATCGCGCACCCACAGGTTCCAGTCGCGCACGAAGGCGAGCAGCTTGCCATTCGGCGACAGCGCGCCGGGTTCGTCGCCGGTCTTCAGCAGCTTGCTGCGCTGCGTGCAGACGCCGATGCCGGACAGGTCGCAGCGGTACCACGCGCCATGGAACTGGACGTCCAGGTTGCCGGCCGGCAACACGTGGAAGTCGAAACCGCGGCGCGGCCATTTCGTTGCGTCCACCGGCTTGCCGCTGGCCTTCGCCAGCGCGGCCGCGAGCCTGGCCTGATCGAACGCCGGCGCGACCTTGCCTGTCGCGGCATCCATCTCCAGAACGTGGTCGCCCGAGGCATCGTGGTCGATGTACCAGAAATGCGTGGGGTCGAGCCACTTCACCCGCTGGACATCGTGATCGACCAGCGGATCCGTATTCTGCGCGAGGAATTTGACCGCCTGCGCGTAGTCCGCATCGGTCAGTTGCCGTGCATGGGCGGATGCCCCGAACGCGAGAACCGCCACCAATAACGCGCACGCAAAACCACGGATCGACGACATAGTTGTCTCCCGGCCGAAAACGTAGAGCCCAACCGGACGATCCTAGTCCTGCACGCTCCGGCCTACCCCTGCCAAAAGTCGTGGTCGTACCCAGGTTGGACCCTCCGTTCGTCCCCGGACCGAGTCCGGGGCAGCTCTGAGCGTAGGCGCGAAGCGCCGAAGTCGAAGGACATCAGCATGGCGCTTCGACTTCGCGGCCGCTGGCCGCTACGCTCAGCGCGAACGGGTTCTCAAAATTCGCGCTTCTACGAGAACCTCGTCGATCATCAACGCACGTACGCGCGCCGCCTGCCCGAAGCCGGCGAAAGGTCGATCAACAGTGCGATCACGATCCCGATGATGGGGATCAGCGTCCATTGGCCGTGGAACCAATGGTGCACGGCGGTGTACCAGAGCAGCGTCGTCGGCAGGAAGATGAATCCCAACACCGGCCACAGCGCGATGTGGAAAATCCCGCTGAACCAGTGCGTGAACAGCCACAGCAGCACGATCACCACGCGCGGCACGCACAACGCGAGCAAAACCATCAGGCAGGGCATGTCGGGGTTCCATTGGCACGGGCAATCGATGCTAACTGATCCGGGTATGAACCTTGGCTTGATCGTTGCAGGATGGCCGCCCTGTATAATTGCCGGGTGGTGGAAGAAGCGGTTCGACCGCTGCCGAAGGCGCAACGCCCGTAATCGCTCAGGCCCGATACCACCTAAGTTCAAAACTCTGGAGAGACCGGACCGTTGCTTGCGACGGCGACCGGCGCCGAAGGGGCAAGCAGCGCGAGCTGCCAAACTCTCAGGCCAAAGGACAGAGGGGCGCGCGGGAAATCGGCTCGATTTCCCACCGTCATCCCGGCCACGGATTGGCCGGGATCCAGTGCCACGGACGGCGAGCGACTGGATCCCGGCCTGCGCCGGGGTGACAAACCATGCAGCCCGTCCCACGTCCTTGCCGCCCGTCCACTCCGGTGACTTCCATGATCCAGCACTCCCCCACCCTGCACGACCTCGAGCAGCACGATGCTTTCATTGCCCGCCATATCGGTCCGGATGATGCCGAAATCGCACGCATGCTGCAGGCAGTCGGTTACGACTCGCTCGACGCGCTGGTCGATGCGATCGTGCCTGCCGCGATCCGCCAGAAGAACCCGCTGGCGCTGCCGCCGGCCATCACGGAAACCGAAGCGCTGGCAAAAATCCGCGCGCTCGCCGACAAGAACCAGGTTTTCAAGTCGTTCATCGGCCAGGGCTATTACGGCACCCACACCCCGCTGGTGATCCTGCGCAACGTCCTCGAAAACCCCGCGTGGTACACGGCGTACACGCCGTACCAGGCGGAGATTTCCCAGGGACGCATGGAGGCGCTGATCAATTTCCAGACGATGTGCGCCGATCTGACGGGTATGGAAATCGCCAATGCCTCGCTGCTGGACGAAGCCACCGCCGCGGCGGAGGCGATGACGCTGGCCAAGCGCTCGTCGAAATCGAAGTCGCACGTTTTCTTCGTGTCGAAGCACGTGCACCCGCAGACGATCGAAGTATTGAAGACGCGCGCCGAACCACTTGGCATCGAGCTTCGCATCGACGACGAAGCTGACGCCGCGAACGTCGATTGCTACGGCGCGCTGCTGCAATATCCCGACACGTTCGGCACGATCCGGGACTACAAGTCGCTTTGCGATGCGCTGCACGCGAAAGGCGCGCTGGTCGCGGTTGCGACCGATCTGCTTGCGCTGACGCTGATCACGCCGCCGGGCGAATGGGGCGCAGACATCGTGGTCGGCAACTCGCAGCGCTTCGGCGTGCCGTTCGGCTTCGGCGGCCCGCACGCCGCGTTCATGGCCTGCCGCGACGCGTACAAGCGTTCGCTGCCGGGCCGCCTGATCGGCGTGTCGAAAGATGCGCAGGGCGACAATGCGTACCGCCTGACGCTGCAGACGCGCGAGCAGCACATCCGACGCGAGAAGGCGACTTCCAACATCTGTACCGCGCAGGTGCTGCTCGCCGTGATGGCGGCGATGTACGCGGTGTATCACGGCCCGGAAGGCCTGGTCCGCATCGCGCGCCGCACGCACCGGCTCGCCGCGATCCTCGCCGCGGCATTGCGCCAGGCCGGCATCGAAGTCGGCGACGATTTCTTCGATACGCTGCACGTCACCGGCATCGACGCGCACACCATCCATGCGATGGCGAACGCGGCGCACGTCAACCTGCGCCATATCGATGCGAACTCGCTCGCTATCAGCCTCGACGAAACCACCACGCGCGACGACGTCCACCAGCTCGCCGCGCTGTTCGGCGCGCGAATCGACGACATCGATGCGCTGGACCGCGGGACGCCGGACGCGCTGCCCGATTCGCTGGTACGCAATTCCGCGTTCCTGACGCATCCCGTGTTCAACAGCTACCGCAGCGAACACGAGATGCTGCGGTATCTCCGCCAGCTCGCGGACAAGGATCTCGCGCTCGATCGCAGCATGATCCCGCTGGGTTCGTGCACCATGAAGTTGAACGCGACCGCCGAAATGATCCCGGTCACCTGGCCCGAGTTCGCGAACATCCATCCGCTGGCACCCGCCGAGCAGTGGCGCGGCTACCGCGAGCTGATCGACGGGCTGGAAGCGATGCTGATCGCGATCACGGGCTACGACGCGGTCAGCCTGCAGCCGAACGCCGGCGCGCAGGGCGAGTACGCGGGCCTGCTCGCGATCCGCGCGTACCACCACGCGAACGGCCAGGCGCAGCGCGACGTGTGCCTGATTCCCGAATCGGCGCACGGCACCAACCCGGCGTCCGCCCAAATGTGCGGCATGACGGTAGTGGTCACCCGTTGCGACGCAAACGGCAACGTGGACGTCGACGACATCCGCGCCAAGGCCGAGAAATACGCAGACCGGCTCGCGGCGATCATGCTGACGTATCCATCCACGCACGGGGTGTTCGAGGAAGAGATCGCGAAGATCTGCGAGATCGTGCACCAGCACGGCGGGCAGGTTTACACCGACGGCGCGAATTTGAACGCGCTGTGCGGCGTCGCGCGCCCGGGCCGCTGGGGTTCGGACGTGTCGCACCTCAACCTGCACAAGACGTTCTGCATCCCGCACGGCGGCGGCGGTCCCGGCATTGGGCCGTGCGCGGTGAAGTCGCACCTGGCGGCGTACCTCCCGCGCGCTTTTCACCCCTCTCCCTCCGGGAGAGGGGACGGGGGTGAGGGTACGGACCCGCGCGAAGGCGGCATGGTCTCCGCCGCCACCTTCGGCAGCGCGTCCATCCTGCCGATCTCGTGGATGTACATCACGATGATGGGCCGCGAAGGCGTCCTGAAGGCGACGCAGGTCGCGCTGCTCAACGCGAACTATTTGTCGAAGCGCCTCGCGCCGCACTACCCCACGCTCTACACCGGCCGCAACGGCCTCGTCGCGCACGAATGCATCCTCGACATCCGTCCGCTGGAAAAGTCGAGCGGCGTCACCGCCGAGGACGTCGCCAAGCGCCTGATCGATTTCGGCTTCCACGCGCCGACGCTATCGTTCCCGGTGCCCGGAACCCTGATGGTCGAGCCAACCGAATCGGAATCGCTGCACGAACTCGACCGCTTCATCGACGCGATGATCCAGATCCGGGAAGAGATCCGCGCGATCGAAGACGGCCGGCTGGATCGAGAGGATAATCCGCTGAAACACGCGCCGCACACCGCGAGTGCCGTGTCGGCCAGCGAATGGAGCCATGCGTATCCGCGCGAACTGGCGGCGTATCCGCTGGCCTCGCTGAAGCATGCCAAGTACTGGCCTCCGGTCGCGCGCGTCGACAACGTGTACGGCGACAAGCACGTGTTCTGCTCGTGCGTGCCGGTCGAAGCGTTCAAGGAAGAGGACGCGGCAATCAAGCCCTGAGCGCGCACATCTGCGAAATGCTCCGCGGCCGCGCAGGAATTCCCTCTCCCGAAGGGAGAGGGGTCAAAGCATCGCCAACATCGCATTCAATACTTCCCCGCACTCGCCCTCCACCTTGAACGCGAACAGATCGTCGCCGCGCGTGCGCCCGCGGTTCACCGCGACGACGTCGATGCCTTGCGCGACGGCAGCCCGCACCAGCCGGAAGCTCGACCACACCATCAGCGACGAGCCGACCACCAGCACGCCGTCGGCCGATTCCACGGCGGCGAGCGCCGCCATGGTGGTCTCGCGCGGAACCGATTCGCCGTAGAACACCACGTCCGGCTTCAGCATCCCGCCGCACACCTCGCACGCAGGTTTCTCGAACGCCGAGAAGTCCACGTCTTCGAGATCGGCGTCGCCATCGGGCGCGATGCGCGCCATCGATGCACTCCAGCCCGGGTTCGCCGCGCGCAGCCGAACCTGGAATTCATCGCGATCGAAGCGGCGCCCACATGCGAGGCAGCGGACCACGTCCAACCTTCCGTGCAGATCGATCACGCTGCGGCTGCCCGCGCGCTGGTGCAAGCGGTCGACGTTCTGCGTGACGATCTGCCTGACGTAACCCGCCTGTTCCAACTGCGCCAACGCACGATGCGCGGCGCTCGGCTGCGCCGCTTCGAACATCGGCCAGCCGACGAAGCTGCGCGCCCAGTAACGCCGGCGCACCGCATCGCTGCCCACGAAGTCCCGATACTGCACGGGCGGCGAACGCTTCCAGTTGCCGTCGCCATCGCGGTAATCGGGAATGCCGGAACCCGTACTGACGCCGGCGCCGCTGATAACGATCACGTGAGAACGCGCGGCGAGCCACGCTGCAAGCCGCGCGACGTCCGTCACGGAAGAGGTCCTCATTAATTCCACGCCTTCCGGATTCTCTGCACTCACGCTGTTCACCGTCTGGGAAAGCTCTGATCATTGGCCGTTCACCCTTCGATACCTCAGGGCGAACGGCCTAGTATTGCTCCCGTTTGCGGTGAGGTATCGAACCACGAATGAAATGAAGCAAATTCAGAAGTTCCCAAGGGCGCGCCGACGGCTGCCCAAAGCGGCCACGACCGCGCGACAATGCGTGCATGCACGCCCTCAATACCCGCGCAGACTCCGCCTCGCTGGCCGGCAAAACCATCGTGATCACAGGCGCGACCGGCGGCATCGGCCTCGAAGCCGCGGTGGAACTTGCGCGTCGCAGCGCGCGGGTCGTGATCACGGGCCGCGATCCCGCGCGCATTGAAGCCGCGCTGGCCGATATCCGCCGTCGCTCCGGCTCGAACAGCGTCGAAGGATTGTGCGCGGACTTCGCCTCGCAAGCCGCGGTGCGCAGGCTCGCCAAGGAAATCCTTGCACGCTGTCCGCGCATCGACGTGCTGGTCAACAACGCCGGCAGCGTGAATCCGACGCGCACGCTCACCGCGGACGGCATCGAGACGACGTTTGCAGTCAACCATCTCGCGCCGTTCCTGCTCACGAACCTTCTGCTCGAACGGATCGTCGCCAGCGCGCCGGCGCGGATCGTCAACGTCGCCTCGGTCGCGCACACCCGAGGCACGCTCGATTTCGCTGATCTCAACTTCGGCAACGGTTACAGCATCATGCGCGCGTATTCGCGATCCAAGCTCGCGAACCTCTTGTTCACGCGCGCCCTCGCGAGGCGCCTCGCCGGCACCAGCGTCACCGTGAACGCGCTGCATCCCGGCACGGTCGCGACCGGCATCTGGGGCCATGGCGCACCCGCATCGCGCGTCGCCGGCATGCTGTTCAACGCCGTGTTCGCACCCATCAAGCGCTTTGCCATGCTCTCGCCCGAACGCGGCGCACAGACCATCACGTACCTCGCGGCCAGTCCCGATGTCAGCAACAAGACCGGCCTCTACTTCGAAAAGAACCGGCCGAAAGAACCCGCGCCGCTTGCCTCGGACGATGCATTGGCCGAACGGCTGTGGCAGGAAAGCACGCGGCTGACGCACCTCGACGTCGCCTGATCTCAAGGCGTGGTGCGTGCCGGGCATCCGCACGAATTGCGATCCGTGGGATTGCGCCAAAGGCGGCTGTGCGTGCGCTACATGCGCGGCGAAATCGGGTGCTGCCGCCAAGGCAGCCGCGGCCGCACCACGATCCACAACGCGACCACCCAGGCGAACACCACGACATAGGCGATCGCGAAAGCCCACAGCGGCAGCGGCAGGTAGATCACGCTTTCGATCCAGTGCGCGATCATCGGCTGCACGTGCGAAGCACCCGAAGCATCTGCCTGCAGGATCGTCAGGAAACACGCGCGCCCGACCAGCGCCTGCACGGCCACGACGGCGAGGCTCAACAGGTGCACGAGCCGCCACCAGAATTCACGCACCCACCGCCAGCGAAACCACCCGCCGATGGGGATCAGCACGCAACCCGCGACATTGAACGCGATGATCGCGAGGTGCAGGACAAGAATGGAAAGTGCGGCCACTTTAAGATCGTAATCTCGCCCCGGCTCTACGCGCTCGGCTTGCAGCCGCCAAGGACAAACCCCTCTCCCCTGGGAGAGGCGGAGCGAAGCGAACGCGCGCGAAGCGCGACGCGCAGCGCCGGGTGAGGGTTCGCACCCGCGCAAGATCCGACTCTGCGCGTATCCGTACCCTCACCCCCAACCCCTCTCCCGGAGGGAGAGGGGAGCAAAGCAGTACCCCCTCGAGCGCCTCCTTGCTTACGATGGTGGGTCACCCCATCGTCACGAATTCTTCCGCCGCCGTCGGATGGATCGCCACGGTTCGGAGAAAATCGGTGTAGGTCGCACCCATGCGCACGGCCACCGCGAAGCCCTGCAGCATCTCGTCCATGCCCGGACCGATGCCGTGCAGGCCGACGACCCGCTCGTCGTCGCCCGCACACACCAGCTTCATCATGAACTTGCCGTCGCGGCCCGCAAGCGACCACAGCATCGGCGTGAACCGCGCCTTGTGGATTTTCACGGCATTGCCGTACTGCTTGCGCGCCTCCGCTTCCGACATTCCCACCGTGCCGACCGGAGGATGCGAGAACACCACGGTCGGGATGCACGAATAATCGAGGTGCGCATCCGGCTTGCCGCCGAACAGGCGATCGGCCAGCTGCCGCCCGGCCGCGATCGCCACAGGCGTCAGCGCGGGTTTGCCGTTCACGTCGCCCAGCGCGTACACGCCTTCCACCGACGTCTTTTCGAATTCGTCGGTGATGATCTCGTCGATCTTGCCCAGCTTGACGCCAGCCGCTTCCAGCTGCAGCGACTCGACGTTCGGCAGGCGGCCGATCGCGCTGATGACCTGATCGTACGGTCCGTGCGGTGCGTGATCCGAGCAATCCAGCCACAGCCCTTCATCGTCGCGGTGCAGGCCGCGCACCGCACAACCCTCGTGATGATAGATGCCTTCCGCGCGCATCATCCCGCTCAGCGCCTGGCCGAGATCGGCATCGAAGCGCGACAACAGGCCACCGCGCGTGATCAGGTCCACTTTTGATCCCAGCGAGCGCAACACGCCCGCCAGTTCCACGCCGATGTAGCCGCCGCCAATGATCCCGGCGCGCGCCGGGCAGTGGTCCAGCTTGAAGAACCCGTCCGAATCGATCGCGAGATCGCCGCCGGGCAATTCCGGATCGCGCGGACGTGAACCCGTCGCGATCACGATGTGCGGCGCGCGGTAATCCGCATCGGCGGCACGCAAGGTGTGCGCGTCGACGAAATGCGCCGGCGCCGGCACGTGGTTGATGCCGAGCTCGCGCAGGCGGTTCGCGTACGACGTGCGGGCGCGCAGCACGTACGCCTCGCGATGACCCACAAACGTCGCCCAGTCCAGCATGCCCGGCTTCATGTCGAACCCCACCGCCTTCGCCATGCGTTGCGATTCGGCCAAGTCCGCCGCCAGCCACATAGCCTTCTTCGGCACGCAGCCGCGGTTGATGCAGGTGCCGCCCAGCTCGTGCGGCTCGAACAGCGTGACCCTGGCGCCGTGCCGCGCGGCGCGGATCGCCGTCGCGATGCCACCCGAGCCGCCGCCGATGACCAGCAGATCCAAATGCGAATTCATTCCGGCTCCTTGCGCTGCGCCGTTCACGTTTCGAGCAGCGCATCCACTTCCGCCAGCATATCCGCATCAAGCTGCCACGCCGCCGCCTTTGCGTTTTGCTCGATCTGTTCGGGCCGGGTCGCGCCTGCGATGACGCTGGCGACTTCACGATGGGCGAGCAACCACGCGAATGCGAGCTGCAGCAAATCATGGCCGTGGGTCTTGCACCACGCGTCCAACTTTTCGATGCACTCCCAGTTCGCCTCGGTGAGATAACGATTAGCCAGGCGCTTAAACGCCTCGTGGGCGAAGCGGGAACCCTCCGGCAACGCCGCGTCACGATGATATCTCCCCGTCAACAAACCGCTGGCCAAGGGGAAGTACGGGACCAAGCCCAGCCCATGCGCGGACAAGGCGGGCAGCAATTCCTTCGCGGCATTCCGCTGGACGAGGCTGAATTCGTTCTGGGCGCAGATGAAATGATTGACGCCCACTTCGCGTGCGAGCCATTCGGCATCGATCATCTGCCACGCGGCGAGGTTGCACGCGCCGATGTAGCGCACCTTGCCCGCATGGATCAGGTCATCCAGCGCGCGCAGCGTTTCCTCCATCGGCGTCAGCGGATCCGGCCAGTGCAGCCAGTAAACGTCGATCCAGTCGGTGCGCAGGCGGCCAAGGCTCGCCTCCACCGCATTCATGATATAGCGGCGCGACGCGTCGCGGCGCGTGGCACCTTCGCGCATAGGCGATCCGAACTTGGTGGCGAGGATCACGTCATTGCGGCGCGCGCCCAGGATCTTGCCGAGCAATATTTCCGAGCCGCCACGGTTGCCGTAAGAATCGGCGGTGTCGAAGAAGTTGATGCCGGCGTCCAGCGCCGCATCGACCACCGCGCGCGTGCCGGCTTCGTCCAGCCGGCCGCCGAAGTTGTTGCAGCCCAGGCCCAATTCCGAAACCTGCAGGCCTGATCGGCCCAGCGCGCGCGTTCGCATGTCCTTTCGCTCCAGCACTAAAAACGGATGTTTCAGAGTAACGCGTGCGGCTTTCAGGACACGTGAACGCGCCCGCTGGTTTCCGCCCATGCGACGGGATTGACTTCGGTTGCAATCTGCCTGAGTATTAACTTACGTTATAACGCACGAGTGGATCCGCCCATGAAACTCAAGATCACCACCATCGGGAATTCGGCCGGCGTCATCCTGCCGAGGGAACTGCTGGCGCGCCTGCGCGTGGAAAAAGGCGACGAGCTGTACGCGCTGGAAACGCCCGACGGCATCCGGCTCACCACCTACGACCCGACCCTGGCCGCACAGATGGAAGTCGCCGAACAGGTCATGCGCAAACGTCGCGTGCTGCTGCACAAGCTGGCGGAAAGCTGATGCTGATCGTCTGGATCGAAAAAACCCTGGCGCTCGCGATCCACGACCGCCAGCTTGCCGAGCACGGCGGCTCCGACGGCGTGCGCGACGACAAATTGCTGGAGTCGGCACTCGCCCGCCCGCGACAGCTTCACGCGTACGGCGATCCTACCCCGGATTTGGCGGACCTTGCCGCCAGCCTTGCGTTCGGACTCGCGCGCAACCACCCGTTCGTCGACGGCAACAAGCGCACCGCCGCGGTCGTCTGCGAAACCTTCATTGTTCTCAACGGCGCGATGCTCAAGGTCGCCGATCTGGACCTTTACCCGATGTATCTCGCCCTCGCCGAAGGCAAGCTCGACGAGCACGACTTCGCCGCGTGGTTGCGCCGGCACATCGTGCTCGCGCCGGGCAACCAGGTGAACGAAAAGCCAGCACGTTATCGGGCGGCCCGAAAGCGGGCGACCAAGTAGGGCGAACGAAGATTGTCGATTCCCTCCGCCTTCGTTCGTCGCCATCATGAGCGCGAAACGCAACGCGCCAACCGCCACCACGACAGAGGATCGAGACATGCCCAGCGCCAAAGCATCGAGGAACATCGCGGTTTGCCTGTGGTACGACGGAAAGGCCGAGGAAGCCGCGAACTTTTACGCCAGCACCTTCCCCGATTCGCACATCGATGCGGTGCACCGCTCACCGGGCGACTACCCGTCCGGCAAGCAGGGCGATGTGATCATGGTCGAATTCACGGTACTCGGCCTGCCGTGCCTCGGCTTGAATGGCGGACCGCAGTTCAAGTTCGATGAAGCGGTCTCCCTGCAGGTCTACACGCGCGACCAGGCCGAGACCGATCGCTACTGGAACGCGATCGTCGGCAACGGCGGCTCGGAAAGCGCGTGCGGCTGGTGCAAGGACAAGTTCGGCCTGTCGTGGCAGATCACGCCGCGCGCCTTGATGGAAGCGGTGTCCGATTCCGACCGCGCCGCCGCCAAACGCGCCTTCGAGGCGATGATGACGATGCGGAAGATCGACATCGCCACGATCGAAGCGGCAAGGCGGGGATGAGACCGGGCGATTGGCTGCAGCAAAGGCTGCCACTGCTGGCCATTCCGGCACGGGCTGCGCCGGAATGGCGGCGGAATACGCTGACCGCGTGGGCGTGATCCGTCTGCGGGTGCTTACGCCACGGCACGATCCAGCGCCTTGCGATCCCAGTGCGCAAGGTCCGCCGCGCGCGCGTAGGTACTGTCGATGAACGCGTGGATCACGTTGTCCGGCTCGTCGGCCTGTCGCACCGCTTCATAAGGCAGGATGAACTCGCCGAGTTCGCGGTGATAGTACGCCTCGTCCGGCGACATGCGCGCGTCCTTCAGCCCGTCCGGCTGCGGCACGGCATACGCATAGAACGCCGGTTCCAGCACTGGCCCACTGCCCGGCCAGAAACCGTGGCTGATCACCTCGTGCGAATAGGCATCGCGCTCGAATGCCGCTCCGTCGCGCGGCGGCGCACGCCGGCCGGAAAACCGCGTCACCGCCAGATCGAAACTGCCCCAGAAAAAATTCACCGGGCTGCACTTGCCGACGAACGCGCACTGCGAGTCGGTGAACACGCGATCCAGTTGCACCAGGATGCGGCACAGGCGGTTCGCGTATGCGGGATCGTAGCTGTGGTGTTGCGTGTCGCGATCCAGCCGGATCGGTTCGGGCAACTCCGTCGACAACGGATGGATCTTCACCGGCAATCCCATGTCGTCCAGCGTGTCGAGCAATGCGCGATAGAACTCGGCAACGCTGCACGGTTCCAGCGCCAGCGTGCGTGCTGCGCCATCCGACGCGCGGACCCGCAACTGGTGATCGATGAAATCGAATTCGATGGCGAAGGTCCGCGTGCCGTGCGGCAGCGAGCGCGTGGTCAGGCCGCACGGCGTAACCCGCAGCGCCACGCCCCAGCAGTGATTGAGTGGGGGCGCCTGCGCCAGCGCAATCTTGCCGACCACCTGCGACCACAGGTGCAACGTGGCGTAGGTGTCCTTCCACGCGTCATACGGCAGCGCGGGCCAGCAGGCGTCGTCGTCCTTTCTCATGATCGCCGTCCTCCGCTGATGGAGGCCAATCATCGTAGCGCGGTGAGCGTTCCGCGGAAGCTTGAATGCAAAGCACTTGCGCGCCACTCCGACGCTCTTTCACCTTGCTCTCATGCTCGCCAACTCACCCGCGGAACCAGCTCGCGCTGCCCAAGACAGCCGTCGAGGCGGCGTCGGGCCAAGTGGATTTCGCGCGCGCCGCGGACGATGAGAAGCAGGTTTACGCTGCAAGTGTTCGTTCGTTCTGAGCGTAGTGCCGCAGGCACGAAGTCGAAGGGCACCAGTGCTGGAGGCTGTGTTTTGACTTCGCGGAGCTGCGCTCCGCTACGCTCAACGCAAGCGGTATGGAGTTGTCCAAGTTCTGCGCCAGTGAACAATCGCGACTACGCCCGGCTTAGGCGGGAAGCGTCCCAGAGCTCTCACGCAAACGGATCCCGCAGCACGATGTTGGCGTCGCGATCGGGGCCGGTGCTGACGATCGCGAGCGGGCAGCCGGCGAGTTCTTCCAGCGCGCGCAAATACGCGCGCGCGGCGGGCGGCAGGCGTTCCCATTCGGTAACGCCGTGGGTGGATTCGCTCCAGCCGGGGAATTCCAGGTACACCGGCGTGCATTCCTTCCAGCCTTCGGCGTCGAGCGGCGCGTACTCGGTGCGCTTGCCGCGGTATTCGTAGGCGATGCACACCTTCAATTTTTCCATGCCGTCGAGCACGTCGAGTTTGGTGATGCACAGGCCCGAGATGCCGTTGATCAGCACCGCGCGCTTCAATGCGACGATGTCCATCCAGCCGCAGCGGCGCGGACGGCCGGTCGAGGCGCCGAATTCGTCGCCGCGTTTCCTGATGTGCGCGCCGATGTCGTCGTCGAGTTCGGTCGGAAAGGGACCGCCGCCGACGCGGGTCGCATACGCCTTGGCGATGCCGAGCACATAGTCGATGTAATCCGCGCCGACGCCCGCGCCCGCCAGCGCGCCGCCGGTCGTCGTGTTGGAGGAAGTGACGTACGGATAGGTGCCGTGGTCGATGTCGAGCAGAGCGCCCTGCGCACCTTCGAACAGCACGCGCTCGCCATTGCGACGCAGGTCGTGCAGGATGCCCGCGACATCTGACTTCATCGGCTCGACGTATTCGCCGAAGGCGAGCGCTTCGTCGAGCGTCTTCTGGACGTCGACCGGATCGGCGTGCAGACACTTCGTCAGCACGAAGTTGTGGTAATCGAGCACCGTGCGAAGTTTCTCGGCCAGTTCCTTCGGATAGCTCAAGTCCGCGACGCGCACGCCGCGACGCGCGACCTTGTCTTCGTACGCGGGCCCGATCCCGCGTCCTGTGGTGCCGATGGCGCCCGCGCCGGCGGCCTTCTCGCGTGCCTGATCCAGCGCGATGTGGTACGGCATGATCAGCGGCGTTGCGGGACTGATCTTGACGCGCGACCGCACTTCGACGCCGTTGGATTCGAGTTCGGCGATTTCCTGCTGCAATGCGGCGGGCGACAGCACCACGCCGTTGCCGATCAGGCACAGCGCGCCTTCGCGCAGGATGCCGGACGGGATCAGGTGCAGCACCGTCTTCTTGCCCTTGATCACCAGCGTGTGGCCGGCGTTGTGGCCGCCCTGGAAACGCACCACCGCGCCGATGTCCTGCGTCAGCAGGTCGACGATCTTGCCCTTGCCTTCGTCGCCCCACTGGGCTCCAAGGATGACTACGCTTTGTCCCATGATGTTCTCGCTTCGATGTTGCCGTTTGATGTGGGGCGACGATCGGTGACTAGGCTCGATCGTCCTGATCTCGCCAAGTCACCCAGCCCTCGGCTCCTGCCTCGGGCGCTCGCGGCTGCGCGGACTGCCCCTCGGCAGCCCGCAAGCGCAGCCTCTCGCCCCCACTGGGCTCCAAGGATGACTACGCTTTGTCCCATGATGTTCTCGCTTCGATGTTGCCATTTGATGTGGGGCGACGATCGGTGACTAGGCTCGATCGTCCTGATCTCGCCAAGTCACCCAGCCCTCGGCTCCTGCCTCGGCGCTCGCGGCTGCGCGGACTGCCCCTCGGCAGCCCGCAAGCGCAGCCTCTCGCCCCCACTGGGCTCCAAGGATTACGACTGATTGTCCCATTGTTCGCTTCTCGCTTCGATGTTCGATTCAAGCTGGGATGATCGGTTCTCGCATCTCCGACTGGGTCCCGGCCTTCGCCGGGACGACGGCTTTGCTTTTGCTCGTCATTACAGACCGCTTCCCGCGGTCTGCCCTTCGGGCCATCGGCTGCGCCGGTGCTCGCTTCGGCATCCATGCCTTCGCAGTCCGGCGCAGGCCGGAATCCAGTTACAGAATGGTGGGATATAAATCCTTCCATTCCGGATTGCATTCTTCGATCCGGCGAATTTTCCATGCACGATTCCACTCCTTGATTGCCTTCTCGCGTGCGATGGCGGATTCCATCGTGTCGTGCACTTCGTGCCAGACCAAAACGTGAATTCGGTACTTCTTCGTGAAAACTTCGACAACGCTGTTCCTGTGTTCCCAAATTCGCTTCGCCAAGTCTGATGTAACGCCAACGTACAAAGTGCCGTTGCGCTTGCTGGCCAGCATGTAGACACAAGGCTTCCGTTCTCTCATGCCACTTGTCCACTGGATCCCGGCCTTCGCCGGGAAGGCGAGCACACATCCAGGTTCGTCAACGTTTTTGCGGCGCAGGATGATCGGTCAACGCGCCGGCATCGACGGCCTGCATGAAGGGCGAACCCTTGTCGAGCACGACCACGGCGCCGCCGCCGCTGAAACTCTTGCGCCAGGCTTCGAGGCTGCTCCAGTAGCGGAAGAATTGCGGGTCTTTTGCCGAAGCCGCAGCGTAGATCTTCGCCGCCTGCGCATCGCCGTCGCCGCGTATGGATGCAGCTGCCTTGTCCGCCGCCGCAAGCACCTTCTGGTCTTGCGCATCGCCGGCCGCGCGGATGGCTTCCGCCGCGGCCTCGCCTTCGGCGCGCACGGTGCCGGCCTGGACCTGGGCCTCGGCGCTCATGCGTTTGTACACGGCGGCAAGCGAGTCCTCGGGCGGCAGCACCCGCCCGATGCCGACTGAAAGGATGTCGATGCCCAACTTCTGGCGAATCGTGCCGCTCACGTCGCCACGAACCGCGGCGCCCGTGTCGCCACTCGCCGCGACCAGCAGTCTCGACAAATCCTGGCCCGCGACTTCCTTGCGCAACGCATTCCGGATCAGCGGCTCCATCTGCTGGATGGCCTGCAGTTCGTCCGCGGAGGTCGCCTTGAAATAGATCGCAGGATCGGCAACCCGCCAAAGCACGTCGAATCCGACGCGGACCGTCTCGCCGTCGCGCGTCTTGCAGTCGCCCGGTTCGGCCTGCGAAACGAGTTCACGGGTGTCGTACACCGTGACGTCCTGCACGAACGGCAGCTTGAAATGCAGCCCGGGACCGATGCCGGCCGCTTCGACGTGATCGAGCCGCGACAGCACCGCGGCATGGCCTTCGCCCACGACGTAGATGCCGTTGGCGCCGAGCAGCGCCAGCACGAGGATCACAATGGGGATGATGTATTTCATGCGCTTCCGGCCTGCACGCCGGGACCCGAAGTGACCGGGATCGTGGTGGAAGTCGCCGAGCCGGGCGCCGAGGAAGCCGACGCCGGCCCGGTGCTGCCCGCCGTGGCGGGCGTGCCGGCGGCACCCGGATGCTGCGTGGGGAACTGGATGACCACGTTGCCGGAACCGGTGTTGACGACCACGTGGTTTTTGGTCAACACGGACTGCATTGCGTCGAGCCACAGGCGATGTCGCGTCACCTGCGGCGATGCCTGGTACTGGAGGAGGACCTGGCCGAATCGGGCGACCGCGGAATTTGCCTCCGCGACGACCTCGCGCCGGTAGGCCTCGGCATCGTTCTTGATCGATATGGCCTGGTTCTTCGTTTCAATTTGGCCGCGCGTCACGTTGGCCTCGGCCGTCGCCTTCGCGGTCTTGGCGTCGTCGTGTGCCCTGGCGATGGCATCGAACGCCTGTTTCACGTCCGACGGAACGCCGACGTTCTGGACACCGACGTCGGTGAGCGCGATGCCGAGCGTGCCGGGCGAAGAGGACAACGCGCCTTCCAGCCGCGTGCGGATCGCACCGGCAAGCTTGTCGGCATCGACGTGACCGGACTGGCACGGCAGGCCCAGGCCATCGATCAGGCACTGCAACTCGTGCGAACCCACGACGCCGCGCACCGCAGCGATCGCCTCTGTCCGCACCACTTCCTCGGCATCCCGCGCCGAGAACAGGAAATCGCGCGCGTTGGTCACCTTGTAGTGCACGTCGTAATCGACGAGCACGAGCTGGCCGTCGCTGGTCAGCATGCGTGCCTCGTCATTGACCGTGCGGATGCGCCCGATGTCGACCTTGTCGACCTCGTCGATCGGCGAAGGAAAGCGCAGGTGGACGCCCGGCTGCAGCACGCGTACGAAACGCCCGAAACGCATCAGCACGCCGACCTGCTGGCCGCCGATCGAGGTCCATCCGCCGATCAGGAACCAAAGGACGATGATCACCACGATCAGCGCGAGCACGCCGAGCGGGCCGCGGCCGAACGGCCCCAGGCTGCGCCGGAATTTCCTCAGCCACGCTTCGATGTCGGGCCCGCCGCCATGGCCACCCTGCCCCGGCCCCCACGGCTCCCGGCCGCGGGGCTCGCGCGGTTTGTCACCGGGCTCCTTCCAGGGCATCGTTTGCAACCTCGGGTTGGTGGATCGACACGCCGGAATCGGCGCAAACGGGGAATTCTATCATCCTTGTGCGATCGTCCCTGATCGCCGCGTCGCCCAATGCCAGGCAAGCAAAACGCACAGGGCTCCTCCAGCACCAGAACGGACTTCCCTGTCCTGGCTTTTCACAACAGCCGCTCCGAAGGGACGCCAGAGCAGCGTACTTACGGAAGCTCCTCACGCTGCATCGAGCCAATCCCG
>Ga0209061_1002698_pt1 | contig 21449 bp, 23 predicted proteins | sample Coa_R1_10_FD_187157 | JGI IMG/M metagenome (GOLD analysis project Ga0209061, IMG submission 187157) | Surface soil microbial communities from Centralia Pennsylvania, which are recovering from an underground coalmine fire - Coalmine... | ecosystem: Environmental > Terrestrial > Soil >...
CCTTCGGTGTCGAGCGACGCGTTCGCCGTCTGCAGGTACGTGCCGAGCCCCTGCTGCGCCGAGGCCATCCACTCGCCGATCACCGCTCCGGTCACGGCGTAGGTGGCCCCGATCTTGAGGCCCGAGAAGAGGGGGCTGAGGGTGGCGGGCAGGTGGATGGCGAGGAACGCGCGCACCCGCTTCGCGCCCATCACCCGGGCGAGGTTCACGAGGTCCCGGTCGACGTGGGCCAGCCCGTCGAGGACGTTGACGACGACCGGGAAGAAGACGATCCAGGCCACGATCACGAGCTTCGGCAGCAGACCGAAGCCGAAGAGGATGGCGAGCGGAGCCGCGATGGCCACGATCGGCACGGCCTGCGAGGTGATCAGGGCGGGGTAGACGAGCCGCTGCACGGTCTTCGAGGCGGACATCAGGACGCCGAGCAGGAAGCCGATGCCGGCCCCGATCCCGAAGCCGTAGGCGGTCTCCTCGATCGTCTGCAGGGTCAGGCTCTGGTAGGTCGACCAGCGGTGCACGATCGCCGAGACGGCCGATTGAGGGGTCGGCAGCGCGTAGGGCTTGAGGCCGAAGGCAACGATGACGAGGTTCCAGACCCCGACGATCAGCCCGACGGCGAGGAGGGCCAGCACGACCCTCCCGACGGCGCGGCGCACGAAGGGGGGAATCCCGCTCACGGCGCCACCGCGGGGGCCCGGTCGTGGAGGAGCCGCAGCACCTCCCGCTTGAGCTCCGTGAACTCGGCCGAGGTCAGGACGCCGAGGTCGCGCGGACGCTCGAGCGGGATCGGCAGTTCGGCGAGGATCCGGCCCGGCCGCTCGCTCAGCACGGCCACCCGGTCGGCGAGGAGAATCGCCTCGTCGACGTCGTGGGTGACGAAGAGAATCGTCACCTCCAGGTCCTCGTAGACCGAGAGCAGCCAGAGCTGCATGTCGAGGCGCGTCTGCGAGTCGAGCGCCCCGAACGGCTCGTCGAGCAGCAGCACGTCGGTGTGCAGGGCGAGCGTCCGCATCAGGGCGACCCGCTGCCGCATGCCGCCCGAGAGGGCGTGCGGGTAGTGGTGGAGGAACTCGCCCAGCCCGTAGCGGGTGGCGAGGGCGGCCGCCTCCTCGCGGTCGCGGCGGGTCGCGCCGCGCGTCAGGGCGGCACCGAGGACGATGTTGTCGACCACCGTCCGCCAGGGGACCAGGAGGTCCTTCTGGAGCATGTAGCCGACGTGGCCCGTCTCGCCGGTCACGTCGCGCCCGTCGAGCAGCACGCGCCCCGACGTCGGCCGCTGCAGTCCGGAAACGACGTTGAACAGGGTCGACTTGCCGCTGCCCGAGGGGCCGACGATCGAGACGAACTCCGACCGTCCGACCGCGAGGCTCAGGTGGTCGAGGGCGAGCGTGCCGTCGAAACGCACGCTCACGTCGTCCACCAGGACCTTCGCCAGCGCGTGCTCCTGCGTCACCCTCCCGTTCACGCCGCGCTCATTCTGCCCCGAGCCGGTCTCGCGAGCTCGGGGGTGCGGCTGCCGAGGCTACGCCGGAGCCGGCAGGCCTTCGATCGCCCGCAAGGCCCGGGCGATCTCCTGCTCGTCGAGGGCCACGTCCTCCAGCGCGCCCGCGAGGTACTTGTCGTAGGCGGACATGTCGAAGTGGCCGTGCCCGGAGAGGTTGAAGAGAATCGTCTTCGCCTCGCCCGCCTCGTCCGCGGCCTTCGCCACGCCGATCGCGCCGTGGACGGCGTGGGCCGCCTCGGGCGCCGGCACGATCCCCTCGCTGCCGGCGAACGTCAGCGCCGAGGCGAAGACGTCGTTCTGCAGGTAGGCCTCCGCCCGGACCAGCCCCTCGCGGACGAGCTGCGAGACCAGGGGCGCCACGCCGTGGTAGCGCAGGCCGCCGGCGTGAATCGGCGGCGGTACGAAGTCGTGCCCGAGGGTGTGCATGGCCACGAGCGGCGTCAGCTTGCTCGTGTCGCCGAAGTCGTAGGCGTAGACCCCGCGCGTCAGCGTCGGGCAGGCGGCCGGCTCGCAGGCGAGCACGTCGATCTCCCGCCCCGCGATCTTCTCGCGCAGGAAGGGGAAGGCGAGCCCGGCGAAGTTCGAGCCGCCGCCGACGCAGCCGACCACGACGTCCGGGAAGGCGCCCGCCATCTCCATCTGGGCGATCGCCTCCTGGCCGATGACCGTCTGATGGAGGAGCACGTGGTTGAGGACGCTGCCGAGCGCGTACGCGGTGTCCGCCCGGCTCGCGGCATCCTCGACCGCCTCGGAGATCGCGATCCCGAGGCTGCCGGGCGAGTCGGGGCGCTCCGCCAGCACGGCCCGCCCGGCCGCGGTCTCACTCGACGGGCTGGGGACGATCTGGGCGCCCCAGGCCTGGATCATCGAGCGCCGGCTCGGCTTCTGCTCGTACGAGATCTTGACCATGTACACCTTGCACTCCAGGCCCAGCAGGCGACAGGCGAAGGCGAGCGCGCTGCCCCACTGGCCCGCGCCCGTCTCCGTGGCCAGCCGGGTCCGGCCCTCCTGCTTGTTGTAGAAGGCCTGGGCGACAGCCGTGTTCGGCTTGTGGCTACCGGGCGGGCTGACGCCCTCGTACTTGTAGAAGATCCGGGAGCGGGTCCCGAGCGCCCGCTCGAGCCGGTGCGCACGGTAGAGCGGCGTCGGCCGCCAGAGGCTGAGGAGGCCGAGCACCTCCTCGGGGATCGCGACCTCGGCCTCGTCGCTCACCTCCTGCTCGATGAGCGCGAGCGGAAAGAGCGGCGCCAGGTCGTCCGGGCCGACCGGCTGCCCGGTGCCCGGGTGCAGCACCGGCGGCGGAGGCGACGGCAGGTCGGCGCGGATGTTGTACCAGCGGCGCGGCAGCTGCGACTCGTCGAGGAGGTACTTCGTCCGCTGCCCCACGCCTGTCGCCATGGCCCGTGGGCGAGGATACCGCGCTTGCGACGCGGGCGCAGGGTGCGGGCGGGACGCCCTAGAGGGACGGCAGCTCGGCCGGCTCGGCGGGCTCGGCCGGCTCGGCGCGGCCACGGCCGCGCAGCACGACGCTGCCCACGACGAACAGGAGCAGCTCGACCACCGTCAGGGCGAGCCGGTTGAGCGCGACCGCGCCGAGCGCCTCGCCCGGGGTCACGAGCGCGAGCAGCAGCCCGTACATCGTCGCCTCGCGCGGGCCGAGCCCGGAGGGAGCGAAGACGAACAGGACGGCGACGATGGCGCCCGCGGCGGCCGTTCCGCCGAGGAAGACGATCGACGCCGCCTCGGGATGGCCGCCGACCGACCGCACGAGCAGCCAGAGCGCGAAGCCGCCGAGTAGCCAGGTCCCCGCGTAGAAGCAGAGCAGGAGCGTGAGCGTGCGGGCTCGTAGCTGCGGCAGCTCCCGCCGGTAGCCGACCCGCCGCAGCACCTTGCCGGCGAGGGGCCGGAAGACGCGCGGCTGGACGAGGACCGCGATCACCGCGCCGAAGGCGACGAGCGGGACGAGCGGCGCGTGCACGTCGTCGACGAAGGGAAGGCCGAGCACGAACACGATCACGCCGGCGACCGCGGAGATGCCGGCCTCGAGCAGCATCGACGCGGTGACGAGCGCCGCGTCGGTGACGCCCGCGCGACGGGCGGCCACCACCCGGGCGGCCGGCGTCCAGACGCCTCCCGGCACGTACTTGGCGAGCATGGAGAGCATCTCCGCCCGCAGGGCGGCCGGGTAGGAGAGCCGGATGCCCCACTCGGCGAGGATCCGCATCCAGCCGAGCACGAAGACGAGGTAGTAGCCGCCGAGGGCCGCGCAGCCGAGCCCGAACAGCACGAGGTTCGCGTGCGCGAGGTCGTCGGCGGCGGCGTGGAACGAGCCGCGCAGCGCCCAGCCGACCCCGGCCAGGAAGGCGGCGAGCGCGAGCACCTGCACCGTGCCGAGCAGGCGCCGGTGGCCGGAGGCGAAGCGCAGGACGGCGCCGAGCCGGCTCACCCGGGGAGTGTGAGCACGGCGGCCCCGCGGATCTCGCCGCGCCGCAGCCGCTCGAGCGCCTCGTTCGCCTGCGCGAGCAGAACGGCCTCGACCTCGGTGCGCACGGGCACGCGCGGCGCGAGCGAGAGGAACTCCTCGCCGTCCCGCCGGGTGAGGTTGGCGACGGAGCGGATCACCCGCTCGTGCCAGAGCAGCTCGTAGGGGAAGCTCGGCACGTCGCTCATGTGGATGCCGGCGCAGACGACGACGCCGCCGCGGGCGAGGGCGCGCAGGGCGGCGGGGACGAGCGCTCCGACCGGGGCGAACAGGATCGCGGCGTCGAGCTCCTCCGGCCCCGGCCGGTCGGAGGGCCCCGCCCACTCGCAGCCGAGCTCGAGCGCGAACCGCTCCGCCGCCTCGTCGCCGGGCCGGACGAAGCCGAACAGCCGCCGCCCTTCGTAGCGCGCGACCTGGGCGACGATGTGGGCCGAGGCGCCGAAGCCGTACAGCCCGAGCCGCTCCGCGTCGCCGGCGAGGCGGAGCGAGCGGTAGCCGATCAGGCCGGCGCAGAGGAGCGGGGCGGCGTGCAGGTCGTCGTAGCCGTCGGGGAGCGGCAGGCAGTAGCGCTCGTCGGCGACGACCCACTCCGCGTAGCCCCCGTCGAGGTCGTAGCCGGTGAAGCGGGCCGCCGGACAGAGGTTCTCGCGGCCCGAGCGGCAGTAGCGGCACGTCCCGTCCGTCCAGCCCAGCCAGGGAACGCCGAGCCGGCAGCCGTCCTCGCTGCGGCCGACGACCTGGTGGCCGGGCACGAGCGGCAGCTTCGGGTTTGGCAGCTCGCCGTCCACCACGTGCAGGTCGGTGCGGCAGACGCCGCACGCCGACACCCGCAGCCGCACCTGCCCCGGCCCCGGCTCGGGCAGCGGCAGCTCCTCGAGCCGGAGTGGCTCGCCCGGGACGTGGAGCACCATGGCCTGCACGAGCGCATCGTCGCAGCCGACGGGGTTCTGGGGCGCGCGGTAGGCTCGCGGCATGGAGCGGACCCTCCCCTACGCCTGGTACACGGACCCCGAGATCCTGCGCCGCGAGCAGGAGCGGATCTTCCGCTCGTCGTGGCAGTACGTCGGCCACACCGGCCAGCTCGCCCAGCCGGGGTACTTCGCCTGCGAGCTGGGCCGCACCCCGGTCGTCGTCACGCGCGACCGGGACGGCGTGATCCGGGGCTTCCTCAACGTCTGCCGCCACCGCGGCTTCCCGCTCGCCGAGGGTGAAGCGTGCCGCGAGACGCTCCAGTGCCCCTACCACGCCTGGACCTACGGCCTCGACGGACGCCTGCGGGCCGCCCCGCGCAGCGAGGAGGAGCCGGCGTTCCCGCGGGACGAGCTGGGGCTCGTGCCGGTCGCGGTCGGCACCTGGGGCCCCTTCGTGTTCGCCAACGCCGGGCCGGAGCCCGAACCGCTCGAGCAGGCGCTCGGCTCCATGCCGGCCCAGGTCGCCGAGCTCGGCCTCGACGTCGAGGCGCTCGTCCACCACTCCCGCTGGGAGAGCGAGCTCGCGGCGAACTGGAAGATCGTCTGCGAGAACTTCCTCGAGTGCTACCACTGCCAGGTCGCCCACCCGGGCTTCGCCGAGGCGATCGACGTCTCCGCCCAGGCCTACGCGCTCGGCGCCGAGGGCCGCCTCGCCACGCAGCGCGGCCCCCTGCGGGAAGGAGGCCCGGCGACGCTCGACCTCTCGGGCGAGCTGCCGCGCAGCCAGTTCCACTTCCTCTGGCCGAACCTGACCGTGAACATCCTGCCCGGCCGTCCGAACATCTCGATCGGCCCGGTCGTTCCGCGCGGGCCGGAGCGGACGTACCGCTTCCTCGACTACTTCTTCGGCCCGGACGTCGAGCGCGAGTGGATCGACGACCTGCTCGCCTTCGACGGCCAGGTTGGACGCGAGGACCGCGCGCTCGTCGAGGGCGTGCAGCGGGGGGCCGGCTCGGGCGCCCTCGAGCGGGGCGTCCTGCTCGGCCGCAGCGAGCAGCTGATCGGCCATTTCCAGGCGCTGACCCGGGCCGCCCTCTGCGAGTAGAGCCGCGCAGCGGAGCGCGATAGAGTCGAGCCACTCGGCCGTCTCGACTCATAGGAGGGCAATCCGTGAACCGTCTTCTCCCGCTGCTCGCCGCCGCCGCGCTCGTGGCCGCGCCGGTCGCCTGGTCGGCCTCCCGCTCGGCGCCGACGATGCACCCCGGCAAGCTCGTGGTCGGGCTCAACCCGCCGGCGGTCGGCTTCCAGGTCGGCACGCTGCGCGGCAACAGCGTCATCAAGCCGAGCGGCTTCGAGATCGACCTGGCGAAGGCGATCGCCAAGAAGCTCGGGATCAAGGCCTCGCACATCACCTGGATCAACGTCCCCTGGGAGACGCTCTTCCGCCCCGGGAACAAGCCGTTCGACCTCGCCTTCGAGGAGGCCACGATCACCGCCGCCCGTGCTCGCACGGTCGACTTCTCCGCCTCGTACATGACGGCGAACCAGGGCGTCCTGCTGGCTACCGGAGCGAAGGCGCCGCGCTCGCTCGCCGACCTGGCGAAGATGTCCCTCTGCGCCCAGTCCGGGACGACCGGCCTGGCCTACGTCCAGTCGCACCTGCACGTCCCGACGAGCAGGCTCCACATCTACAACCTGACCGCGGCCGCGTTCTCGGCGTTGCAGGCGCACCGCTGCCAGGCGTTCGTGATGGACGTGCCGATCGTGGCTGCGCAGAAGAAGTCGAAGCCGTCGGCCTACGGCCCCGTGGCGGCGCAGATCGTGACGAACGAGCACTACGGCGCCGTGCTGGACAAGAACTCCAAGCTGACCCCGTATGTCTCGAAGGCGATCAAGCAACTCAAGAAGGCGGGCGTGATCGCGAAGCTCGAGAAGAAGTGGTTCAACTACGACTTCTCGAAGATCCCGGTCCTGCACTAGCGACGCGGCCGTGCACCAGTTCTTCCACGCCTTCACGAACCCGTTCTACTTCCGGCAGTCGCTGCCGGACGTCTGGTCGGGCTTCCTCGTCAACGTCCACATGATGGTCGTGGCGGAGGCGTTCGTCCTGGTGCTCGCGCTGCTGATCGCGATCGTGCGCGGTCTGCCAGGGCCCGCAGCGAGACCGCTGCGGGTCCTGGCGATCGTGTACACCGACTTCTTCCGCGGCACCCCGCTGACCATCGTCGCGCTGATGTGCCTGCTCGGGCTGCCCGGCACGGGCTTCGCCTTCTTCAAGAACGCCTCGAGCGAGTCGCTCGGCATCCTCGCGCTCGCGCTCGTCTACACGGCGTACGTGACCGAGGTCTACCGGGCCGGGATCGAGTCGGTGCACGGCAGCCAGCGGATGGCGGCGCGCTCGCTCGGGCTCAGCTACTGGCAGGCGTTGCGCTACGTCGTGCTGCCCCAGGCCATCCGCCGGGTCATCCCGCCGCTCCTGAACGACTTCATCGGCTTGCAGAAGGACACCGCGATCATCGGCGCGATCGGCGTCACCGAGGCGGCCGCGCAGGGAACGAACTTCGCCAACAACTTCTTCAACTACACCGGCTTCTTCGTGGGGGCGGTGTTCTTCGTCTACCTGACGATCCCGCTCGCCCGCTTCACCGACCACATCATCCGCGAGCGGGAGCTGCGCGAGCGCGCGGCGGCGGTATGAGCGCGGACGGCAGCGGCCCCCCCTTCGTCTCGCTGCGGAAGGTGACGAAGCGCTTCGGCGAGCTCGAGGTGCTGCGGCAGGTCGATCTCGAGGTGCCCGAGCACGGGGTCGTCTGCCTGATCGGCGCCTCGGGCTCCGGGAAGTCGACGCTGCTGCGCTGCATCAACCTGCTCGAGAAGGTGGACGAGGGCGAGATCGTCGTCGACGGTCAGCCGATCACGAACGGCAAGGTCGACGTGAACGCGCTGCGCAAGAAGATCGGGATCGTCTTCCAGGCCTACAACCTCTTCCCGCACATGACCGTGCTGCAGAACGTCACCCTGGCGCCGCGTAAGGCGCTCGGCGTGCCTCGCGACAAGGCGGAGGCCCAGGCCCGCGCCCTGCTGCGCCGGATCGGCCTCGAGGAGAAGGCGAACGAGTACCCGGACCGGCTCTCCGGCGGGCAGCAGCAGCGGGTGGCGATCGCGCGCGCGCTCGCGATGGAGCCGAAGCTGATGCTCCTGGACGAGATCACGAGCGCCCTCGACCCGCAGCTCGTGGCCGAGGTGCTGAACCTCGTGCGCGAGCTCGCGCAGAGCGGGATGACGATGATCATCGCCACCCACGAGATGCAGTTCGCCCGCGAGGTCGCCGACGAGATCTGCTTCCTCGACGGGGGCGTGATCCACGAGCACGGGCCGCCGGAGCGAATCTTCACTGAGCCGCGCGAGCCGCGGACGCGCGAGTTCCTGGCCCGGGTGATCGAGGCGGGCCGGCTGTGAGGCGACGGCTGGCCCTGCGCTCGCGGGCTCCCCTCGGCGTGGCCGGGCTCGTCGGCGTCCCGCTCTACTTCGCCGCGCTGCTCGCCTCGTCGCTGGCCCTCGACCGGCCGCACATCGTCCACGGCCGAGAGTTCCCCTCGACCGCCGGCGTGGAGGCGCGCATCTGGCTGGCCGCCCTGATCGCCCCCGGCATCCTCCTCGCGGCCGGCCTCGTGGGCAGCTTGCTCGGCCGGCTCGGGATCTACCTGCCCGCGCTCGCGGGCATCGTGGTCTGCCTGCTCCTACCGGGCATCTCGGAGCCCTGGGTGGCGCGCCACACCGCGCGCTTTCCGCTCGGGATCGACTTCGTCCCCGACTCCGACCCGTCGAACGTCGTCAGCCGCGGCGACTGGGAGCGTTCGGCCCAGGCGACGATCGTCAGCATGACGCACTGGACGCTCGGCCTGGCCGCGGGCGTGATCCTGGTCGGGCTGCTCCTCGAGCTGCGGCGCCGCCGGAACCGGGAGCCGCTCCTCGAGCGGTCGCCGGCCGAGCTCGAGACGGGCGGGGCGCCGCCGCTCGTCGGCCCCTGAGCCGCTAGAGCACCTTCGAGAGGAAGGCCCGCGTCCGCTCCTCGCGCGGGTTGACGAGCACCTCCCGCGGGTCGCCGCGTTCGACCACCACTCCGCCGTCCATGAATACGGCGACGTCGCCGACCTCGCGGGCGAAGCCGATCTCGTGCGTCACGACCACCATCGTCATCCCCGACTCGGCGAGCCCGCGCATCACGTCCAGCACCTCGCCCACGAGCTCCGGGTCGAGCGCCGAGGTCGGCTCGTCGAAGAGCATCAGCTTCGGCTGCATCGCGAGCGCGCGGGCGATCGCGACCCGCTGCTGCTGGCCGCCGGAGAGCTGGGACGGGTAGGCGTCGTACTTGTCGGACAGGCCGACCCTGTCGAGGAGCTCCTTCGCCGCGCGCACCGCCTCGTCCTTCGGCACCTTCTTGACCCGGATCGGCGCCTCGATGACGTTCTCGAGCGCCGTCATGTGCCCGAACAGGTTGAACCGCTGGAAGACCATCCCGATCTCGGTCCGCTTGCGGGCCACCTCGCGGTCGGGCAGCTCGTAGAGCTTGTCGCCTACCTGCCGGTAGCCGACGAGCTCCCCGTCGACCCAGAGGCGTCCGGCGTCGATCTTCTCCAGGTGGTTGATGCAGCGGATGAAGGTCGTCTTGCCGGAGCCCGACGGGCCGAGGATGCACATCACCTGGCCCGGCTCGACCTCGAGCGTGATCCCCTTCAGCACCTCGAGCCGGCCGAACCGCTTGTGCACGGCCTCGGCCTTGACCATCGGGGTCATCAGCGGACGAGGGGCCGAAGGTCGGAGATGGCGCGCCACCAGCGCTGCAGCACGCTCGCGGAGCTGGCGCGCGCGCCGCGGGCGAAGTGGCGCTCCACGTAGTACTGCCCGATCGAGAGGACCGTGGTCACGGCGAGGTACCAGATGCTCGCCACGATCAGCAGCGGGATCGTCTGGTACGTGCGCGCGTAGATCTGCTGGGCCGCGTAGAGGAGCTCGGTCACGGCGATCGCGCTGACGAGCGACGACGTCTTGAGCATCGAGATCGTCTCGTTCCCCGTGGGCGGGATGATCACCCGCATCGCCTGCGGCAGGACGATGCGGCGCATCGTCAGCAGCCGGGTCATGCCGAGCGACTGCGCCGCCTCGGTCTGTCCCTCGTCGACCGAGAGGATCCCGGCGCGGACGATCTCGGACATGTACGCGCCCTCGTTGAGCCCGAGCGCGAGCACGCCGGCGACGAACGGGGTGATGAGCTGGGTGAGGTTCAGGTGCGCCGCCTGCGGCCCGCCGAAGGGCAGGCCGAAGGCGATCGTCGGATAGAGGGCGGCGATGAAGTTCCAGAACAGGATCTGCACGAAGACCGGCGTGCCGCGGAAGAACCAGATGTAGATCCAGCTCAGCCCGGAGACGAGCGGGTTCGGCGAGAGGCGCATCACGGCCAGCAGGACGCCGAGCACGATCCCGATCGCCATCGAGAGCGCGGTCAGCTCGAGCGTGACCACGAGGCCGCGCAGGATGGGGGCGGCCGTCAGGTAGTGGCCGATGACCGACCACTCGAAGTTCGTGTTCGTCGCCATCGAGTTGCCGAGGGCGACGGCCACGTAGAGGACGACGAGGCCGGCCAGCCAGCGCCCGGGGTGGCGGACCGGGATGGCGCGAATCTCGTCGGGCGGGGCCGCGGAGACGGCCCCGCCCGACGCGGCGTCAGAGAGTCGTGGCGTTGAGCTTGGGCTTGGAGATGGCACCGGCCTGCACGCCCCACTTGGCCAGGATCTTGTGGTACGCGCCGCTCTTCATCAGGTACTCGAGGGCGGCGATCAGCGGCTTCGCCATCCCGTCGTGCTTCGGCAGCGCGATCCCGTAGGGGGCGAAGGCGAACGGCTTGCCGGCGAGCTTGAACTGCCCGTGCGACTGCTTGACGACGTAGGCCGCGACCTCCGAGTCGAGGAAGCCGACCTGCTGGCGGCCGCTGGCGACGGCGAGGTTGGCGGCGTTCTGATCGGTGTAGGCGGCGACCTTGACGGGCTTCTTGCCCGCCTTCGTGCACTTCTTGCTCTGCGCCTCGGCGGCCGCCTGCTCGGTCGTGCCCGTCTCGACGGCGACGGAGAGGCCGCACAGCGACGAGAGACCCGACACCTTGGGACCGCCGCTCGCCTTGACGTAGAACCCCATGCCGGCCTTGAAGTACGTGACGAAGTCGACCACCTTCTCCCGGGCCTTCGTCGGCGTGAAGGAGGACATGCCGAGGTCGTACTTGCCGGAGTGCAGCCCGGGGATGATCGAGTCGAAGGTCGCGTTGACGACCTTGAACTTCAGCCCGAGCACGGTGCCGAGCGCCTTCGCCAGGTCGGGGTCGACCCCTACGACGGTCTTGCCGTTCTTGGCAATGAACTCCATCGGCGCGTACGTCGCGTCGGAAGCGACGATCAGCGTCCCCTTGGCGCGGATCCTCGCCGGCACCAGCTTGGCGATCTTCGCGACCTTGTGGATCTTCGCGGACCCTGCAGCCCAGGCTCCCGCGCTCCCTCCTGCAACGGCTGCGACTGCTGCGACGACGAGCAGCAGCCGCCAGATTCGGCGAGACATTCGCTACCTCCTGTTGACGACCGTAGACGCGCCGCGGCTCGCAGGCCGAGCAGCCGGCATCAGCTTGGACGCCCGGACGGCTGGCAAGTTGGCGGCGAGGGAGTCGAGCATCGGTGACAGGATCGTAGCCCGCTGATGGACACGGTCGAGCGCAACGTCGTCCGCGACGCCCTTGGCGTGGGCCTCTACTGCAACGACCGCTCGATCTGCCGCTTCGGGCGCAACACCGTCGTCGGCACGCGGCCCGATCCTGCCTCCGGCAACCGCCTGCGGCGCGGCGTCGCGCTGCTCGCGAGCTTCGAGTCGGAGGCGCGCATCTGGCAGAACCGGCTGGTCGCCAACCCCGTGGCCACGACCGCGGTCACCGACTCGCTCGTGCGCACGACGGCAGCGTCCGGCTGGTAAACATTTCGTAACCAGGTTACGAATAACCGGTAACCTGGTTAGGGAATGGTAGGGACGACTGGGCGGACGACCGGGCAGGGCCTCGACGCGATGGCCATCGCCGACCGCCTGCGGCCGACGCTGCTGCGTCTGGGACGCGAGCTGCGCCGCGAACGGATCGCCGGCGTGTCCTCGCAGCAAGTCGGGCTGCTCGCGGCGATCAAGTACGCCCCCGGGATCACGGTCGGCGAGCTCGCGGCGGGCGAGCGCGTCTCGACCGCCGCGATGTCCAAGCGCGTCTCGCGACTCGAGCGCGACGGGCTGGTCGAGCGAACGCAGAGCCCTGCCGACCGGCGCCGGGTCGGCCTGACCCTGACCGCGGAGGGCCAGCGGACGCTGCGCCGCGTCCGCTCTCGCCGCACCGCCTGGCTGGCGAGCCGGCTGGAGGCGCTCTCGCCGCAGGAGCTCGCCGCCGTGGGCACGGCCGTCGAGGCGCTCGCCCGCCTCCTCGACCGCGAGGAGGCCGGCTCGTGATCGGCGCCCGCACCTTCCAGAGCCTCCGCTACCGCAACTACCGCCTCTTCTTCGGCGGCCAGATCGTCTCGCAGACCGGCTCGTGGATGCAGCGGATCGCCCTCGGCTGGTTCATCTTCCAGCTCACCCACTCGCCGTTCGCGGTCGGCCTGATGGCCTTCGCCCAGTTCGTCCCCTACATGGCCTTCGGCCTGTTCGCCGGCGTCCTCACCGACCGCCTCGACGCCCGGCGCACCGTGCTCGGCACCCAGGCGGCGCAGCTCGCCACGGCGGCGGCGCTGGCCTGGCTCGCGATCGGCGGCGTCGCCCAGCCCTGGATGCTCTACGTGATCGCCTTCCTGAACGGCACGGTGCTCGTCCTCGACGTGCCCTCGCGCCAGCAGCTCACCTACCGGATGGTCGGACGCGAGGCCCTGCCCAACGCCGTCGCCCTCAACTCGAGCCTGTTCAACGCCTCCCGGATCTTCGGGCCGGCGGTGGCCGGCGTCGTCTACGGCCTCGGCGGCGCCGGCGTCTGCTTCCTCCTCAACGCGGTCAGCTTCCTCGCCGTTCTGCTCGGCCTGCTCGCCATGCGGGTCTCGGAGTTCTTCCCGCTCGAGGCCTTCGAGCGTCCCAGCATCCTCGCCGGCACCCGGGAGGGGATCGCCTACGCGCTCGGGCAGCGCCGGATGCTCGTCCTGCTCGGGCTGACGTTCGCGCTCAGCACGTTCTGCTTCAACTTCAACGTCACCCTGCCGGTGCTCGCCGGCAAGACGCTGCATACCGATGCGACCGTCTACGGGCTGCTGTCCGCGGTCTTCGGCGCGGGCGCGCTCGTCGGATCGCTGGCCGCCGCCTCGCTGGGGCGCGCGTCGACGAAGGTGCTGCTCGCCGGCAGCCTGGTCTTCACCGGCGGCGAGCTGCTGCTGGCGCCGCTCCGCTCGCCGCTCTCGGTCGGCGTACTGCTGTTCGTCGTCGGCGCCGGCTTCACCGCCTGGTCGGCGAACTCGAACGCGAGCATCCAGCTCGCCGCGCCGGACAGGCTGCGCGGCCGGATCATCGGCCTCTACTACTACGCCTTCAACGGCACCGGCGCGCTCGCCGGGATCTTCGCCGGCTGGCTCGCCGACACCGGCGGCACCGAGCTCGCCTTCGCCTTCGCCGGCCTGGTCGGCCTGGTCGCAACCGTGGCGGCCGCGCTCGGCCTCGGCTGGGCGCCGCACGTGACCACCCGCCGGCGCAGGCACGAGCCGCAGCACGCGTAGCCGGCCCACGTGCCTGCGGGCGGCACGGCTCAGCGGGCCAGCCGGCCGACGAGGGCGGCAGCGGCCGTCACGCCGACGGCGAGAGCCGCGAGCAGGACGAGGAAGTCGAGCCCGAGGTCGGTCGTGCTGCCGAGCAAGAGGCCACGCAGGGCAGCGACCTCGTAGGAAAGGGGGTTGACCCTGGCGAGGGCGTGCACCCAGGCGGGCATGATCGAGACCGGGTAGAGGGCGTTCGAGGCGAAGAACAGCGGCATGGTGATCATCTGGCCGATCCCCATCAGGCGCTCGCGGCGCAGCACCACGCCGGCGACCGTCATCGACAGGCAGGAGAAGAACCCGGCGCCGAGCATGACGACTGCGAGCGCGCCCAGGACGTGCAGGGGGTTCGTGGTCAGCGAGACGCCGAGCACGGCCGCGAGCAGGAGCACGACGACCACCTGTGCCAGCGCCCGGATCCCGGCGGCGAACGACTTGCCGACGATGAAGGCCGAGCGCGGGGTGGGAGTCACGAGCAGCTTGGTCAGCACGCCGGCGTCCCGCTCCCAGATGATCTGGATGCCGTAGAAGATGGCCACGAACATGGTCGACTGGGCGACGATCCCGGGCGCCAGGAAGTCGAGGTAGGGCAGCTTGCCGGTCGGGATCGCGTGGATCCGCGTGAACGTCTCCCCGAAGATCACGAGCCAGAGCACGGGCTGGGCAGCGCGGGTGAGAAGCTCGGTGCGGTCGTGGCTGATCTTCTGCAGCTCGACGATGCAGAAGGCGAGGACGCGGCTCGGATAGCGGCGCCAGAGGGAGGGAAGCTCAGCCGACGCGCCGCGCGGTGCGCCGAGTGCCGCGGACCTCACGCAACCCTCCTCTGCGCTCGTCGCCGTCCTCGAGGCCGGCTCCCGTGTAGCGGCGGAAGACGTCCTCCATCGTCGCGCCCGCTCCGACCGACGCCTTCAGCTCGGCCGGGGAGCCCTGGCGTGCGATCCGACCCAGGTGCATCAGCGCAACCGTGTCGCAGAGCGCGTCGGCCTCCTCCATGTAGTGGGTGGTGAGGAGCACCGTCATCCCGGTCTGCCGGCGCAGCTCGTCCACCCGCAGCCAGACGCTGTCGCGGGCGACCGGGTCGAGCCCGATCGTCGGCTCGTCGAGGATCAGCAGCGCCGGGCGGTTGACGAGCGCCTGCGCCAGCTCGAGGCGCCGGATCATGCCGCCCGAGTAGGTGCTCGCCAGCCGGTCGGCGGCCGCCGTCAGTCCCATGCGCTCGAGCGCTTCGGCGACCCGCTGCCTGCGCTCCCGGCGCGGCACGTCGAACAGCCGGGCGAACCAGGCCACGTTCTCGCGTCCCGTCAGCGCCGCCTCGATCGAGAGCTGCTGCGGCACGTAGCCGAGCAGCCGCCGCACCGCCATCGGCTCCCGCCGCACATCGTGGCCGAGCACGGTCGCCTCGCCCTCCTGCACGGGCAGGAGGGTGTTCAGGATCCGGATCGTCGTGGTCTTGCCGGCGCCGTTCGGGCCCAGCAGTCCGAAGACCTCGCCCTGGCGCACGGTCAGGTCGATGCCGTCGACGGCGACCTGCGAGCCGAAGCGGTGACGCAGGCCGCGGCAGGAGACCGCGGGCGCCGACGTGCTCACTGCTCGGCTCCCAGCTCGTCGGCGAGACGGGCGAGCGCGGGCAGGGCACGCGCGAGCCGGCGCTGGTCGGCGGTCGGCAGGGCGGCGATCGCCGCGCCCACCGCCTCGAGCCGCCGGTCCCGCCACGCGTCGACCTTCCGGCGGATCCCGGGCGAGAGGTCGAGCCGGGCGACGCGCCGGTCGTTCGCGTCGACGCTGCGCCGGAGGAGGCCCTGCCGGCGCAGCTGCCGCACCAGGGTGCTGACGGTGTTCGGCGCCAGCCGCAGCTCGGCGGCGGCCTCGGCGACCGCGAGCCCGGGCTGCCGGCGGACCAGCCGCACGAGCTCGAGCTGGGCGCCCGTCAGCGCCTCGAGCTCGACCGGACGACCGGCCCGGCGCCGGACCGCCCGGCGAAGCCGCGCGAGCAGGCGGAAGAGCTCCTCGCCCACCGCCGCCGGGTCGAGCTGGGGATCAGCGGGCATACCGGAGCCGCAGCATACCTCTGCTGCAGAGGTAATGGCGCGGGACGCCTTAGCTGACGACCCAGGTCTCGCCGGCGCGCAGCAGGGCGTTCAGGTCGCCGGGGCCCCGCTGCGCCTCCGCGAGCCGGAGCTGCTCGGCCATCAGGTCGTCGTAGACCGGCCGCTCGACGTTGCGGAAGACGCCGACCGGCGTGCCGCCGTGCGTGGCCTGGGTGACACGCGACAGGGCGAAGGCGAGCGACGGCTCGGCGTGGGTCTCGTCGTGCACGAGCACGTCCGGCTCGTCGGCGGCGCAGGCCTCGATCGTGCCGTCGGGGAGCTGACGCAACGCCTTCTCGCGCTCCGCGCCCCAGGTGATCGGCTCGCCGTGCCGGAGCACGATCCGGTTCACCCCCTGCTTGTCGTCGCGGACGAACGTCCAGGCGTCGTCGTTGAAGATGGGGCAGTTCTGCAGGATCTCGACGAACGCGCTGCCGCGGTGCTCGGCAGCCGCGCGCAGGACCTCGGCCATCCCCTGCTTGTCGGTGTCGATCGCCCGGGCCACGAAGGTCGCTTCGGCGCCGATCGCCAGCGAGATCGGGTTGAAGGGCCAGTCGAGCGAGCCCATCGGCGTCGACTTCGTGACCTTGCCCAGCTCGCTGGTGGGCGAGTACTGCCCTTTCGTCAAGCCGTAGATCCGGTTGTTGAAGAGGAGGATGGTCAGGTTGACGTTGCGCCGCAGGGCGTGGATCAGGTGGTTGCCGCCGATGGAGAGAGCATCCCCGTCGCCGGTCACGACCCAGACCGAGAGGTCGGGCCGCGTGGTCGCCAGCCCGGTGGCGATCGCGGGCGCCCGGCCGTGGATCGAGTGCATGCCGTACGTGTTCATGTAGTAGGGGAAGCGGGCGGCGCAGCCGATGCCGCTGATGAACACGATCCGCTCCCGCGGGATACCGAGCTGGGGCAGGAAGGACTGGAGCGCGGCGAGGATCGCGTAGTCGCCGCAGCCCGGACACCAGCGCACCTCCTGGTCGGTGCGGAAGTCCTTCGCGGTCAGGGAGCCGTTGCCGTTGCCGGCGCGCTCGCTCACCGCCGCGGCCTCCGTGCCTCGCCGCGACCGCCTGCCGCGGGCGCGCGGCTCGTCAGGCAGCCGGTCACAGCAGCGCCTCCACCGCGTCGGCCAGCTCGGCCGCCCGCAGGGGCTGGCCTCGCACGCGGTTGTAGCCGATCGCGTCGACGAGGAACTGGGCCCGGACGAGCTGGCGGAGCTGGCCGAGGTTCATCTCCGGCACGAGCACCCGCTCGTAGCGGCGCAGGACGTCGCCCGTGTTGCGCGGGAACGGGTTCAGGTGGCGCAGGTGGGCGTGCGCGACCTGCTTGCCCTTGGCCCGCAGCCGGCGGACGGCGGCGGCCGTCGGGCCGTAGGTGCCGCCCCAGCCGAGGACGAGCACCTTCGCCTCGCCGTCGGGGTCGTCGACCTCGAGCTCCGGGATGTCGGCCGCGATGCCCGCAACCTTCTGCGCCCGCAGCCGCGTCATCAGGTCGTGGTTCTCGGGGTCGTAGGAGACGTTGCCCGTGCGGTCGGCCTTCTCCAGGCCGCCGATCCGGTGCTCGAGGCCCGGCGTGCCGGGCAGCGCCCAGGGACGGGCGAGCGTGTGCTCGTCGCGCAGGTAGGGGAGGAACGCGTCGCCGGCGTTCGGCGCCGTGGCGAAGGAGGGCGTCAGGTCGGGCAGCGCGTCGAGGTCGGGCAGGAGCCACGGCTCGGACCCGTTCGCCAGGTAGGCGTCGGAGAGGAGGTAGACCGGGGTGCGGTATTTGAGCGCGATCCGCACCGCTTCGAGCGCGGCGTCGAAGCAGTCCGAGGGGGAGCGGGCGGCGACGATCGGCACCGGCGACTCGCCGTTGCGGCCGTACAGCACGAGCAGGAGGTCGGCCTGCTCCGGCTTCGTCGGCATCCCGGTCGAGGGGCCGGCCCGCTGGATGTCGCAGATCACGAGCGGCAGCTCGAGCATGATCGCGAGCCCCACCGTCTCGGCCTTGAGCACGATGCCGGGCCCCGCCGAGGTGGTGACGGCGAGCGCGCCGCCGAACGCCGCGCCGACCGCGGCACCGGCCGCGGCGATCTCGTCCTCCGCCTGGAAGGTGCGGACGCCGAAGTGCTTGTAGCCGGCGAGCTCCTCGAGGATCGAGCTGGCAGGCGTGATCGGGTAGGCGCCGAGGAAGAGCGGCAGGCCGGAGAGCCGCGAGGCCGCGAGCAGCCCGAGGGCGAGCGCCTGGTTGCCGGTGATGTTGCGGTAGGTGCCGGGCGCGAGCTTGGCCGGCTTCACCTCGTAGGTGACGGCGAAGGACTCCGTCGTCTCGCCGAAGGCGTAGCCGGCCTGCAGCGCCTTGACGTTCGCCTCGGCGATCTCCGGCCGCTTGGCGCCGAACTTGGCGCGCAAGAACTCGATCGTCGGCTCGATCGGCCGCCCGTAGAGCCAGGCCATCAGGCCGAGCGCGAACATGTTCTTCGACCGCTCTGCCTCACGGGGCGTGACGCCCTCGACTCCCTTCAGCGCACCGACCGTCAGCGTGGTCAGCGGCACCGCGTGCAGCTGGTACTCGGCGAGCGAGCCGTCCTCGAGCGGGTTCTGCGCGTAGCCGGCCTTCTGGAGGTTGCGCTCGCTGAACGCGTCGGCGTCGACGATCAGCGTGCCGCCCTTCGGCAGGTCGCCGATGTTCGTCTTCAGGGCGGCCGGGTTCATGGCCACGAGCACGGTCGGGGCGTCGCCCGGGGTGAGGATGTCGTGGTCGGCGAAGTGGAGCTGGAAGCCCGAGACGCCGGGCAGCGAGCCGGCCGGGGCGCGGATCTCGGCGGGAAAGTCGGGCAGCGTGGAGATGTCGTTGCCGAGGATGGCCGCCTCGGAGGTGAACTGCGTGCCGGTGAGCTGCATGCCGTCGCCCGAGTCGCCCGCGAAGCGCACGATCACCTGGTGCAGCTGCTCGACCGGCTTGCTGCTCATTCCCTGCCGCAGGTATAGCGCACGCCCGGGCTTGTTCGGCGGCGGGGCGGCGGCCGCCGGGCTCGCGAACAGCGCGTGCGCGGCGACGTCTCCGACCCAGATGACGCAGGCTTCGAAGACGACGGTCGACGGCGCCTCGCCTGCGGCGATGGTCGCGACCACCGCACCGGCCGAAGCGGAGCCCCGGCGAAGCCTGGCCGGTGGACGCGCCCGGTCGGCACCTGCGTGCCCTCGCGCCGTTCGCCCGCGACTACTCGTGGGACGACGTCTGGGAGAACGGGCTTCGCCTGCTCCTCGACGGTCTCGAGGCGCGGCTCAGGCCGCGCTGACGACGAGCCGGCTACCCCACGGATCGCGGACCTCCGCGCCGCCCAGCTGCTCCGCGACCCGGGCCGCCTCCTCCGCAGCGGGCAGGACGATCGTGTAGCGCAACAGCCTCGCCGTGCCCTGCGGCGCCGGCGGGGCGCCGCGGCTCTCCCAGGTGTTGGCGCCGACGTGGTGGTGGTAGCCGCCGGCCGCGAAGAAGACGGCCGCCTGACCGAGCTGAGCCGTGAGCTCCAGGCCCAGCGTGTCGCGGAAGAAGCGGAGGGCAGCCGCCACGTCGTCGACGCGCAGGTGGACGTGCCCGACGCTCGTCCCGTCCGGGAGGCCCGCGAACGGCTCGGGGCCGGCCGCCTCGAGCAGCGAGCGGGCGTCGAGTGGCCGGGTGGTGAGGAGCTCCGAGACCCGCCCCTCCCACCGCTCGCGCGGACGGTCGGCGTAGACCTCGATGCCGTGCCGGTCCGGGTCGCGGAGGTAGATCGCCTCGCTCACGGCGTGGTCGGAGAGCCCTTCGAGCGGGATCCCCGCGCGGGCGGCGTGCGCGAGGAAGCGGCCGAGGCTCGGCCGGTCGGGTACGAGCAGCGCCAGGTGGTAGAGGCCGGTGTAGCCGTCGGACGGTCGCGCGCCCGGCTCCTCGAGCAGGCGCAGCAGCGGCGCGCCGGCGCCGAGCTCGGCCTGGCCGTCGCGGCGGTCGAGAACGCGCAGGCCGATCGCGTCCGTCCAGTAGGCGAGCGAGCGCTCCAGGTCGGAGACGCTGAGCTCGACGAGGCCCATCCGGGTCCGGGGAGAGAGCTGCACGGGAGGACTCTAGCCTTGCGTGTGCTTCAGGTCCGCCTCCCGCTGCTGCGCCTGGGCGAGCGTCAGCCGACCGGAGCAGACGGCCGCGTTGAGCTCGTTCTCGATCCGGTCGACCTCCGCTGCGCGCGGATACGGCTCGGGCCACAGGTTGCGCGGGTCGGTGGGGTGGCCGCCGAGCTCCAGGCTGATCAGGTGGTCCTCCTGGTAGGCGGAGGGGTCGCCGGTCTCGCCGTACTGGCGCATCTGCCGCCGCTTCAGCTCGTTCGTGTACGAGGTCGGCGGCCGGATCGTGGCCGTCCAGCCGCGCCGGCAGATGGTCGCCCCGATCGTCTGCTGCGTTACCTCGGGATTGAGGACGCCCGGCGTGCGCAGGGGGTCGGCGAGGATCCGCTGCCCCGACTGCCCGCCGAGCCGGTGCGGCGCGAACGCGACGACGACCCCGGCGACGAGCAGAGCACAGAGCAGGACGTCGAGCGGCGTGGCCGACCTCGGCATGCCGGCGACGGTAGGCCGGCCTCGCCCGAGCCGCAAGACGCTCTTGCAGCCGTGTCCCGCAGCGCCAGTACGCTCAGGCCGACGCCGATGGTCGAGCTCGTCGTCCAGCCTCGCGGCCCCTACTCCCTTCGCCTCTCGGCGCGCGTCGCCGGCGACGCCACCCGGCGGTTCGCGGACGGGCTGCTCAGCGCCCGCTGCGCGGGCGCCCTGGCGACGGCCTGGCAGGCGCAGGACGGGACGGTCACGATCCGCTCCCAGTCGGCCGCGGCCGCCGAGAAGCTCCGCTGGATGCTCGCGCTCGATGCCGACCACTCCGAGTTCCTGCGCCGCGTCGCCCGCGACCCGCTGCTCGCTCACGCCTCGCGCCGGCTGCGCGGCCTGCGGCCGCTGCGGACGGCGACCGTGGCGCACGCGCTCCTGCGGGCGCTCTGCGGGCAGCTCGTCGACTGGCGAACGGCCCGTACGCTCGAGCGGCGCATCCTCCGCGCCCTCGCGCGACGTCACGCTTCCGTCACGGTGGCAGCCACCGTGACGGAAGGGTCACAGCCGACGCCCGCCGACCTGCTGCTGGAACCGCCGACGACGTCCGCGCTCGCCGCGGCGGCCCCGTTCGAGCTGCGACGGCTCGGGCTGCACGAGCGGCGGGCGGCCGCGCTTGTGCGCATCTGCCGCAGCCTCGAGCTCGAGCGCCTCCACGCCCTGCCCACCGAGGCGGCCGCCCGCAGGCTGGAGCGAGAGCGTGGCCTCGGCCCCTGGTCGGCGGGGGTCGTCTGCCTCGAAGGGCTCGGACGCCCGGAGCGCGGCCTGGTCGGCGACCTCGCGCTGCTCACCCTGCTGCGGGCCTTGCGCGGACGGCCCGCCGCGGCGTGGGAGACCGCGGAGCTGCTCGAGCCCTACGGGGAGTGGGCCGGGCTCGCGAGCGTCTACCTGCTGACCAGCCTCGCCCGCGGCCTGCTGCCGCTCCCTGGCGCCGCCGCAGCCTCGGGGCGCCGGCTCGGCGTCACGGGTGCAGCTGCGTCCAGTCCGAGCCGGAGTCGCTCGTGCTGAACAAGCCCGAGTAGCTCGCGCACGCCGTCTTGCTCGCGCAGGCCTCGCCCGTCAGAAC
>Ga0209061_1002699_pt1 | contig 21442 bp, 12 predicted proteins | sample Coa_R1_10_FD_187157 | JGI IMG/M metagenome (GOLD analysis project Ga0209061, IMG submission 187157) | Surface soil microbial communities from Centralia Pennsylvania, which are recovering from an underground coalmine fire - Coalmine... | ecosystem: Environmental > Terrestrial > Soil >...
TCAAACTTACCGCCAACATTACTGCCGGCGGCGGTGCCGGTGGGGCTGGCGGCGGCGGCGGCATTGGCGGCGCAGCTCAGGGCGGCGCCATCTATTCCATGTCTGGTGCGCTGACCATCAACAACAGTCAATTCAATGCCGCAAATATCATCGTCGGTAATCAGACTATCAGCACAGGTAACGAAGCGGTCAGCGGCGCGGGCGGCGCGGGCGGAGATGGTGGCACGGGCGGCAATACCAGTAACTTCTCGAAGACTAGTGGCACGGGCGGCAATGGCGGTGACGGCGGCGCGGCCGGCAGTGCTGCCGGCGGCGCTATCATGAATGACCAGGGGGCCACTACCTTGACGCTGGCCGGCACTTCGTTCACTTCCAATCAAATTGTCACCGGCGTCGGCGGCAACGGTGGTGTCGGCGGCAACGGTGGCGCGCTGGGGGACAAAAACGGCATCATCGGCTACAACAGCAGCAACGGCAACGGCGGCAATGGCGGCACCGTTGGTCCCGCCTACGGCGGCGCGGTTGCTCTTGCCTCGGGCAGCCTGAACGTCTCCTCCGTTACCTTCGGCGGCGCTCTGACCAACGCCGGCAACAAAGTCAAGGGCGGAGCGGGCGGCGCCGGCGGCGCCAGCGGCGATACAAACTTCAACAGCGGCAACCGCGGCGCGGGTGGTGCAGGCGGCAGTGTCTACGGCGGTGCACTCGCTGCCTATGCGAATGCTACCAATCTTGTCTTTAATAACAGCTCGTTTGTTGATAATTCCATCGTCTCCGGCGCGGGCGGCGTGGGTGGGGGCGGCAGCAATCTCGGCAACCGATTCAATTTCAACAACAATGGCATCTCCGGTGGCGACGGCGGTCAGAGTGGTGATGCCTGGGGCGGTGCATTGGCCTATTTCGCTGGCTCCACCAATACCACCAACAACACGATCTCGATCGCCAATACGCCGTTCACCGGCAATACGGCAACGGTCAGCGTCGGCGGCGATGCAGGAACCAACTTTGTCAATGGCACCTCCGGCAACGGCGGCAGCGCCGGCTCCGTGGGTGGCGGCGGCCTGTCTGTCCATGATGCCTACGGTCCCGTCAACTTGACCCTCAGCGCCAGCAATTTCACCAGCAACGTCCTCACAGGTGGAGCGGGTGGCCAGGCCTACTATGGCAGTGCCGGCGCTGGCTCGGCGGCTTTTGGCGGCGCCATTAATTTGGAGGGCGCGTCCACGACCCTGGGTACAGCCACGCTGACGAACAGCGCTCTCACCAGTAACAAAATCAGCGGCGGCACGGGTGGCTTCGGCCAGACGGCGGGCCAAGGCGGCAGCGTATCAGGCGGCGGTCTGAACAGTTTCGATTACAATCTGTCGCTGACGTCTAGCCCTGTCTCTCTGAACCAGGCCAGCAGCGGCGCCGGCTCTGACGGCTACGTCGCTGGCGGCAACGCCGGAGTTGCCAATGGCGGCGGCATCGCCGCCAACGCCGATAATGCCTCCACACCTGTCACCTACAAGTTGACGAACAGTGACGTAAGCAACAATACCCTGACACAAGGCTCCGGGGGCAATTCACTAGGCGGCGGCGACGGCGGCAACGCCTCGCCCTCCGACGGAGTCGTGCCGGCGGGTGCTCAAGGCGGCGGCGTCAGTCTCATCAACGGCAATGTCAATATTCAGAACTCCCATGTCGATGGCAACAGCGCTACGGCCGGCGCAGGCGGCCATGGCGGCGACGGCTCCGGCGGCAATGGCGGCGCCGGCGGCGCCGCCCTGGGAGGCGGCGTCTTTTATCTGAATAACCTGGAGTTGGCTCAGTTGGCTGCCCCGGCCGCACCCACGCTTGTGATCGACAAAGGCAGCGGTTCATGGACAGCGCAGACCGCTTGGGTAGTCATTACCTATGTCAATAGTTTGGGTGAGACGGTCGGTTCGGCAGTGGCCTCCACAACGGTGTCATCGAGCGACGCTCTGACTATCGAGAGTCCGGCGGCGGCGGGCAGCGGGGCCACAGCGGCGACCGGCTGGTACGCCTACGTGGGAGTGGGAACGACGCAACCACCCCTCACTGCCTTGTATCGCCAGCAGCCCGACGGTCAACCGACACCCATCGGCACCAGCTTTATGCTCGCAGCCAATCCACTAACCACGGGCGCCAATCCACCGACGAACAGCCTGAATTTTACCTTCAACGGCGGCTCGGCTTCCAACAACAAGTTGACCGGCGGCGACGGCGGCTCGGGCGGCTATGCCAGTTCGATCGGCAGCAAATATGTTCCCGGCGGCAGCGGCGGCAACGGCGGAACCGTCGAAGGCGGCGGCATCTTCATCGAGGCCGGCCCGAGCAGCATCAATTACGTTGGCTCCTCGACCAGCACCTCTCACGCTTTTGGGATTAACAATCTCTCTATAGTCGGCAATATACTGACCGGCGGCGCCGGCGCCAATGGCGGTGCCGGCTCGTCTTCGACGGGCACTACCATGCCGGGATCATTGGCTGCAGGGGGCAACGGCGGCAGTGCCGAGGGCGGTGGGATCTACAACAACAACCTCAACATGCCTGGTGGCCAGAGCGGCACGTTCTTCCTCACCAACAGCACCTTGGCCAATAACCAAGCTAGCGGCGGCCGCGGCGGCAATGGCGGCGTCGGCACCACCGGCAACGGCGGCCCCGGCGGCAATGGCGGCAACGGCGGCGATGGCCTCGGCGGCGGAATGTATGAAGGCGATAACACGACTCTAATGGTCGTCAATACTACCATTGGTGGTCCCTCGGCGGCCAATGTCCTTGCCGGCGGTCTGGGCGGCAATGGCGGCGATGCCGGCACACCCAATCAGGTGGCTTTCAATGATGGCGGCAATGGCGGCAACGGCGGCGACGTTAAAGGCGGCGGCATCTACGTGGACGGCGGCACTACCTCCTTTATCAATGACACCATTGCTTCCAATCTGGCCTTGGCATCGTCCTTGGGTGGCAGCGGCGGTGCCGGCGCCGGCAGTGGCGGCATGGCCGGCAGCTCCGGTACACCCGGCACGGGCAGCGGTGGCGGCATTTACGCCGCCTCCGGCACCGCCAACACTGTCGGCAACACTATCCTCGATCTCAACAACGCTGTCACCGGACCAAACGGCAACGGTAACTTCATTAGCGCTCCGCTGGCTGCACCTACCGCACCCACGCTTGTGGCTGACGACAGCGGCGGTGCCTGGACGGCACAGACTGCTTGGGTGCTCATCACCTACGTCAACAGCAACGGAGAGACAACCGGCTCGGCGTTATCCTCCATCGTTGTGCCGTCGGGCGGCACCTTGACGATCAACAGTCCAGCAGCGACAGGTAGTGGAATCGGAGCGGCAATCGGCTGGTATGCCTATGTAGGTGTGGGAGCAACACCTCCGACCGATACGGCGTTGTATCGCCAGCAACCTGCCGGTTCGCCGACTCCTATCGGCACCAACCTTACACTCACGGCCAATCCGACAACCACGGGTGCCAACCCACCGACCAGCAATACCGCAAATGCTGGTCATAACATCATCGGCAATAGCAACCGTGCTCTCGGCTTCAGCACTGCGTATGGCGATCGCATCAGCGTCAGCGCGGCGCAGTTGCGACTGGGACCACTCCAGAACAACGGCGGTCCCACCCCGACCGATGCCTTGCTGCCCGCTAATAACAACAATCCCCAGAATCCGGTTCCCGCTAGCATTGCTATCGACGCCGGCAACAACAACCTGATCCCCTTCGCTCTACTCGGCAATCCCTCTACAGACGAGCGCGGCTTTGCCCGTGTCTACAATGGTACGGTGGATGTCGGCGCTTTCGAGTACCAACCGCCCAGCATCTTTTCACTGAACACGACGGAAGCTGTTACCGGTAATCCGAGCTTTACCCTGATCATCCAGGGCAGTGCCTTTGAGCCGGGCGCGACGGTATCGTTCGGCACGGCAACGCTCACGCCCAGTAGCATCAGCGGTACCAACCAACTGGCCGTTACCATCCCGGCCAGTCTCCTGACTACTGCCGGCACCGTTAACGTCACTGTTAACAATCCCGACGGCAGCGGCACAGGAAGTGTAGTCAGTTCGAATGCCGTGGCCTTCACCATCAGTTCGACGCCGCTGCCCCCACCCTCGCCCTCACCGTCCCCATCTCCTTCGCCCTCGCCCTCACCCTCACCTTCACCTTCGCCGGCACCGGCGCCTGGCAGCAATGTGCCGACGGCCACTACCATTGTCAATGTCACCAATCAATATCCGGGATTTGTGCAATTGGAGACAGTGACGGTCGCTGTCGCCAGTGCCAATGGGTCTGTCGTCAACGAGGGAGTTGTCGCCATTCAGGTCGATGGGCAAACTGTCTTTGCCCCGGTGGTCAACGGCATGGCTACCGCCACGGTTGCCACCAGTCTGTTCGATTTGAACGTGCTGATCGATCTGTTTTTCCCACACCTGTTGACGGCCACCTACACGGACAGCAGCGGCACGTTCACGGGGTCAAGCGCCTTCGATACGGTGCCGGCCATCTTGTGGGACTTTTTCATGGCAGAACTGGCGCTCCAGCTGGTGTTTTAGGCAGCATCCGGTTGTTGGCCTCTCCTAGAGCAAGCAGCGGGACCTACCGCCACAGCAGTCGCAGCTGTTGCGCTGGCTACATTGGTTGATCGAGACGGTCAAGGACTGGTTGGCAGAGCGGTTTAGTATCAAGCGTATCTGGACTCGGGATCTGTGGCAACCGGATCGTGCGTAAGTATGTAAGATTTCAGCCGCACTATCGCTGCTTAGGTGAACGTTAGTTTAGTCCGAGGTGGGCTTGCCTCTACCGAGTCTGATTGGTAATTTTCTTGTCATGTTGTTCAGTTACAGGCTAATTCTGGTACCTCTCTTATCAGCCGGTGATTCTGTTCGACGATCCTGCTGCAATGCGGTTCTTTATTCGCTTCTTCCCTTAATGTCCTTTGATCCGGGCTTCACGTGAAGTAACCGCTGATTCTGACGGCGTGCCCGTCCTATCGCTCTCTGGTGCTGATCTGCGTCCCACTGCCGATCTGGCCCTTTGGGCTGAACCGGTCTTTCGAGGCCGGTAGAGGGGGCCGGCGCCCCCCACGGGCTGCAAACCCGCTTGAGGGTGTGGTAAAGACGCATCCTGCTCGGTTCGACTCCGAGACCGGCCTTTGGACAGGAACTTAGAAACGAGGAGGTCCGATTGGTGGAACAATTCGAACACGTTGCTTGTACCGTTTGTGGCTGTGTTTGCGATGATCTGCGAGTAACTGTGGAGGAAGGACGGATCAGCAAGTGCGAGGGTGCTTGCCGTTTGGCCGAACCGTGGTTTCTCAGTCAGGGAGATCACCGGCCGCCTGTTGCTTTGATCGAAGGACAACCCGTATCACTGGATACGGCGGTAGTTCGGGCAGCCGATATCCTGCGAGCCGCTTCAAGTCCTTTGATCTACGGCTTGTCACGCAGTAGCACAGATGGGCAGCGTGCAGCGGTTGCTTTGGGTGAGCGAATCGGAGCCACTATCGACACGACTGCCTCTCTCTGTCATGCTCCTTCCGTCGTAGCGCTCCAAGAGGTCGGTGAAGTCACATGCACTCTGGGAGAGGTCAAGAATCGAGCCGATCTCGTGATCTTCTGGGGATCGAACCCGGTTGCAAGCCATCCACGGCACTTCGAGCGTTACGCGCTGCTGCCAGAAGGCCGATTCATCCCCGGCGGTCGCGCAGACCGTACCCTTGTGGTAGCTGATGTGAAACCGACCCCAACCACTGAAATCGCGGACATTTTCTTGCCCATCGAACCTGGGAGCGATTTCGAGGTCCTTACGACTTTGAGGTGCTTGGTCCGAGGAATTCCGGTGAAGGCAGCTTCCTCGAGCGGCGCTCCTCTGGCCATGTTGGAAGATTTGGCTGAACGAATGAAGACGTGTCGATATGGGATCATCTTCTTCGGCTTGGGGCTAAGCATGACGGGCTTGGGCCACCACAACGTGGCAGCATTGCTTTTGTTGGTTGGTGACCTGAACAACTACACCCGGTTTTGTGCCCGAAAGATGCGCATTCCGGGAGACGTGACAGGAGCAGACATGGTACTGGCCTGGCAGACCGGCTACCCGTTTAGTGTCAACTTTGCAAGAGGTTATCCCCGCTACAACCCCGACGAGTTTTCTGCCCAAGGGATGCTGGAGCGTGAGGAGGTTGATGCCTGCTTACTGGTGGGCAGCGAAGGGGTGGCCCGCTTCTCGGAGAAGGCATTGGCATACCTGCGCCGCCTACCCATCATTGCCTTAGATTATCCTCCTGTTGAGTCGTTGATCGTACCGACAATACGCTTCACGACCGCGGTCTATGGCATCCATCGGCCCGGCACTGCCTACCGAATGGATGGCGTTCCAATTCCGCTCCGATCCTTCCTTCACACGGCGTATCCAAGTGACTGCGATGTCTTGAACATGATTGTGGACCGGTGTATGGAGGACAGATCCCTGTACAAACTCATGGAAGTGAAGTAATGTCTGTCCGTCGAGTCATGCCGGCAAGAACAATAGAATGCTTTGTGGTGTTGATGGTCGGGGCCATAAGGTCATCGAACACCCAAGAAGGGCAATTGGCGGTACGACTACACCGCTGCCCGTCGCGAGGTCCGAGAGAAGCAGCGATCGACCGTCATGGACTTTGGCACCGCGAACTGCTTTTGGTGCAAGAAACTCGAGGTCTCGACATTCCGCCTCCCCTTTTTCCCCCACAAAGGGGAGGAGTAAAAGGGTCATAATCATCCGCGCCGCGTATATCGTATCTGTGCAGGGTATGTCGCCCCTTTACCGATAACACGGTTTCAGGAGACCGCACGATGTCCGTCTTGCTCATTGGCACGCTCGATACCAAGGGCGTTGAGTTCCAGTTTGTCCGCGATCTCCTCAATCAAGCCGGTGTAGGTACCTTGGTGATCGATGCTGGCGTGATGGGGCCGCCGTACTTTACTCCCGATGTGCCGCGCGAGCAGGTCTTCACAGCAGCGGGAACCAGTTTGGAAGCGGTTCAGCGTGCCGGCGACCGCGGCCAGGCCATCGAAGCAGCGGCACGCGGAGCGGCGGCCTGTGCCCAGCTGTACGCACGCGATGTGGCCGGCATTTTGGGGTTGGGTGGCTCGGCCGGCACCACCATCGGCACCGCTGTTATGCGTGCTTTTCCGTTCGGGGTGCCTAAACTCATGGTCAGCACACTCGCCAGCGGACAAGTCCGTCCTTATGTCGGCGTCCGCGATATCCTGATGATGAACTCAGTTGTGGACCTTAGCGGTCTTAATCGCCTCAGTCGCACCGTCTTGACTAACGCTGCCAACGCCATGATCGGCATGCTTAAAGGAGCGACGCGACCAGTCGCTGAAGTGGCTCTGGCAGGCAGCAAACCGATGGTCACTGCAACCATGTTCGGCGTCACCACGCCCTGTGTCGAGGCGGCACGCAAAATCTTGGAGAGACAAGACTACGAGGTGCTGGTTTTTCACGCCACCGGCACCGGCGGCTTGACGATGGAATCCTTCATCCGCGATGGTTTGGTCCGCGGCGTACTCGATCTGACGACGACGGAATTGGCCGATGAGTTGGTAGGCGGCATTCTGTCGGCGGGGCGAGATCGGCTAACCGCCGCAGGGTTGTGTGGTGTGCCGCAGGTCATCTCGCTGGGCGCCCTCGATATGGTGAATTTTGGCCCTCCCCAAACGGTGCCGGAGAAGTTTCGCGGTCGTCGCTTCTATCTGCACAATCCCAACGTCACGCTCCTGCGCACCACGCCGGAGGAAAACGACGAGTTGGGCAAAGAAATCGCCCACAAGGCCAGCGCTGCACGCGGACCGACGGCCGTGCTGGTGCCGCGTAAAGGCGTGTCCGCCCTCGATGCCGAAGGGCAACCGTTCTGGTGGCCCGAAGCCGATGCCGCCCTGTTTCAAAGCCTGCGTAATTGGATGAGTCCGCAAGTGCGGCTCCTGGAATTCGATCTGCACATCAACGACCCTACTTTTGCTGAGATAGCGGTGCGGACATTGTTGGAGATGATGAAGGGAGAGAAGTCTTTCGTTCTGCCATGAGTGGCAGGTGAGCATGGGAACTTCCCACGCTCATCTGCCACTCATGGCGAAGGGCTTTCCGTTAACCCTTGGGATCACTCGTTTTGGCATGAGGCGGTGATGACGGCGAGGGCAGCATCAGACCGCCGTCCGTTTTTTTGCTTGGCTCGCCGCTCTTGGGTTCTAGCCATTGCTGGAGCTTTTGTTCCCCTTTCTGCAAGTCGGCACTAATCTTGTTGGTATTGATGTCGATGTTGACGCTGTGCTGTCCGGGCACCGAGGCGGGCTGGCTGCGCACCTTGTACCAGCCCAGATACCAGCCTACACCCACGACTGTCAGCAGCGCCGCCGCGAACAACGCCAGCATGTTGCGCATGATTCCACCTCTCCTCCCGAACTGTATTGCCCGCCCGCGGTGCCAGCAAAGGCTGTCTTTGTTGGCGCCGCAGGCGGGCAAGCTATATTGCCCGTTAACGCCTGTACCACAGTCGGTAACTCGTCGTCCAGAGCAACCTAAAGCGAAGGCGTCTTGCGAAGCCGAAGCAGGGACGGTATCTTGGGCACAACCTTCGTAATCCGCGCCGGCCGCGTCGCAAACCGCTCTTGACAGCCCCCCGCCCAGACAGCGTATGCTGCTACAAGCGTTTTAACCGTCCGAGCCTGTATCCGCGATGCCTTGGTTGAAACGCACGACGGGGGAGGCGAAGATAGACCGAGAAAAAGAGAAGGGGCCGTGCGTTCCCATACAGATTACAAAGTGTGGGAACAAGAGCGGAAGTGTGGTTTGACGCAATCGATGGTCCCTGGATAAAATAATAGATGAGAAAGAAGGACCGGACACGACCCGGGATGGTCCGAAGCGTGGCAAGCCAGCGACAGGCAAGCCCCGGTCGCTGTCCTTTCCTTCGTGGTTCGTTTTGTCAAACCGGAACAAGCCGTTTTCTCTCCCGGACATATTGTCATCCTCGCGTGGGACCCAAGCGCGGGAGTGAAGATGGCGGTGGATGCGCCGCATCGCCGCCCTTCGCTCTTGATGGTTTGTTTGGCCGGCCTGGAATTCCCCCGCCAGCCTTATCCACGGCGCCTGCGCCCGCGCGCTGTTTCTTAGGAGGTATCGAACGATGGTATCGACAGGGAAGGCCCTGATTGCCAGCCTTCGTCAACAACAGAACCTCAGCGATTATCGCAAAATTCATTGGGAAGGGACTTTCGAGGAATATCTCGACATTGTTGCCGAGCATCCCGAAGTGACCCGTACCGCTTACCAGCGCCTTTACGACATGATCCTCTCGCATGGCACCGAAGAGGTGTTCGAGAACAAAGAGAAGATCATCCGCTATAAATTTTTCACCGAGTACGCCGCCAAGTACGACGACGGCATTTTCGGCATCGATCGGCCGTTGATGCAACTGGTCAACACATTCAAATCGGCGGCCAAGGGCTACGGCACCGAACGGCGCGTGCTGCTCTTGCATGGCCCGGTTGGCAGCGCCAAAAGCACCATTGCCCGCCTGCTCAAGCGCGGCCTGGAAGACTACTCGCGTACCGATGCCGGCATGTTGTTCAGCTTCGCCTGGAAGGGACGTGACGGCGCCCCATCACAAAAGTGTCCCATGCATGAGGAGCCGCTGCATCTGGTGCCGCATGACCTGCGCCCCGCGCTGTTGGCCAAGCTCAACGCCGGCCATAAGACCGGCGATTACGAAGTGACCATTCGCGGCGACCTCTGCCCGTTCTGCCGCCAGATGTTCAATGAGCGCCTTGCCCAGCACGACGGCGATTGGGCCCGTATGCTCGAAGATATCAAGGTCTTCCGCCTCATCCTCTCCGAACAGGACCGCATCGGCATCGGTACCTTCCAACCCAAGGACGAAAAGAACCAGGACTCAACCGAGTTAACTGGCGATATTAACTATCGCAAAATTGCGGAATATGGCACCGATAGTGATCCGCGTGCCTTCAATTTTGACGGGGAATTAAACATCGCCAACCGCGGTCTGGTCGAGTTCATCGAAGTGCTGAAGCTGGATGTGGCCTTCCTTTACGATCTGCTGGGTGCTTCGCAGGAACACAAAATTAAGCCGAAAAAGTTTGCCCAGACGGACATTGACGAAGTCATCCTGGGCCACACCAATGAGCCGGAATATCGACGCTTGCAGAATAATGAATTCATGGAAGCGTTGCGTGACCGCACCGTGAAGATCGACATCCCCTATGTGACGCGCCTCAAGGACGAGATCAAAATCTACGAGAAGGACTTCAATCCGCAGCGTGTCAAAGGCAAACACATTGCGCCACATACCATTGAGATCGCAGCCATGTGGGCGGTGCTGACGCGACTGGTGCAGCCCAAGCACGCCAATCTGACGCTGCTGCAAAAACTCAAGCTGTATAATGGCAAGACGCTACCCGGCTTCACGGAAGACAACGTCATCGAGTTGAAACGCGAAGCTGTCAACGAAGGCATGCACGGCATCAGCCCGCGCTATATCCAGGACAAAATCAGCAACGCCATCGTCGCCCATCCGGACGAAGATAGCGTCAATCCGTTCATGGTGTTGCACGAACTGGAGGCTGGCCTGCGCCATCATTCACTCATCACCAGTCAGGAGCAGTTGCAACACTACAAAGAACTGCTGTCGGTAGTCAAGGAAGAATACGAGGATATTGTCAAGAATGAAGTGCAGCGTGCCATCGCTGCCGACGAAGATGCCCTGGCGCGGCTGTGCTCCAACTATATCGACAATGTCAAGGCGTACACACAGCGCGAGAAGGTTCGCAACCGCTACACCGGCAACTATGAGGAGCCGGACGAACGACTGATGCGTTCGGTCGAGGAGAAAATTGATATCCCCGAAGGCCGCAAGGACGACTTCCGCCGCGAGATCATGAACTACATCGGCGCCTTGGCTATCGACGGCAAGCGCTTCGATTATAAGACTAATGAACGCTTGCAAAAGGCACTGGAGTTGAAGCTGTTCGAGGACCAGAAGGACACTATTAAGCTGACCAGCCTGGTATCTAACGTCATGGACAAAGCGACGCAGGAAAAGATCGACGTGGTGAAGAGCCGGCTCATCCGCAATTACGGTTATAATGAAAGCAGTGCGACCGACGTGTTGACCTTTGTGGCCAGCATCTTCGCCCGTGGGCATACGAAGAAGTAAGAAGAGAACGCCTCCATGTCGCGATGCTTATTTACGATTTGCGGTGGAGGATACGTTCTCGATTAAAGGTCGGGGTCTGGGTTCTGGTCCCTGGAATACTCCTTATTGGGGAGGAGCGGTTCCACGTTGATGATCCTCTCCTCCTCAAGCGACCAGGCGGAACAAAGATTACCACGACCATCGGTGGGCTTGAGATTCTCTGTCCGAACCCGTGGTGCGACGTTGTGGTGTTGCTTAAGGAGTTATCCCAGGAAGATGTTTCCGTGGTACCGAAGTAGAGTCCACAATCGAGGCAGTGCTTGATCGATGAGTTATACGGATTTTACTCTTGAGTCGCTGCAACAGACCTTTGGGTTATCCGTTGAAGCACAGCTGTTCAGTGAACGCCATCACACGCCGGTCGAGCCTCTGTTCGGCTGCGTCACGACGGGGGAAACCTGGCAGTTCTTACGGTTGGAAAACAATCGCTTGTATCTCGATACCCAGCGATTGGAAAACAATCGCTTGTATCTCGATACCCAGCGATATTTCATCAACGAGATCGACAAAATCCTGGGCATCCTCACAACCATCATGAAGGCGCCGCCCGGACAACAAACGAGCAACGCCGCCTGACCGAGGGTGTAGCGTTTCGGCCTAGGAGGATTCATCGTGGGACAGAAAATCGAACGCGATTATCAACGCTTCAAAAAGCTGGTGCGCGGCAAGGTCAAGAGTAACTTGTCCAAGTACATCAGCCGCGGCGAGATGATCGGCAAAAAGGGCAAAGACCTGGTCAGCATTCCGCTGCCGCAGATCGAGATCCCGCAGTTCCGTTATGGCAACAAAGGCTCCGGCGGTGTTGGCCAAGGCGATGGCCAAATCGGTCAGCCGCTCGGTCCCGGCCAAGGTCAGCCGTCCAAGGGAGCCGGTGATCAGCCCGGCGGACACATCCTCGAAGTCGAGTTGACCCTGGAGGAGATGGCCGCCATCCTTGGTGAAGAGTTGGCCCTGCCGCGCATCGAGCCGCGCGGCAAGAAGAACATCATCACCACCCGCGACAAGTACACCGGCATTCGCCAGGCCGGCCCTGAATCGCTGCGCCACTTTAAGCGCACTTTCAAGCGAGCGCTGCGGCGGCAGATCGCCTCACACGCCTACGATCCGGCCAACCCCATTGTCGTGCCCATCCGCCAGGACAAACAATATCGTAGCTGGAAAGATATTCACCTGCCGCAGAGCGTCGCCGTCCTCATTTACATGATGGACGTGTCCGGCTCCATGACCGATGAGCAAAAGGAGATCGTCCGCATCGAGGCGTTCTGGATCGACACCTGGATCAAGGCCCATTATCAGGGCGTTGAGACGGTATACATCATCCACGACGCCGCGGCTCAGGAAGTGGACGAACACACTTTCTACCACACACGCGAATCAGGCGGCACCAAGATCAGCTCAGCCTACAGCTTGGCCGACAAGATCATCACCGTGCGCTATCCGCCGGACCAGTGGAACATTTACGCTTTCCACTTCTCCGACGGTGACAACTGGGGCGACGATACCACGCACTGCCTGGAAATATTGCAAGAAAAAATACTGCCGCGGGTCAACCTGTTCGGTTACGGACAGGTGGAAAGTCCTTACGGCAGTGGCGAATTTTTTGAGTACGTCCACGAATTGCTCGGCGAACGTCCCAATGTGGTGTGCAGCCGCATCCCTGATCGCGACGCCATTTTGGGTTCGATCAAGGAGTTTCTCGGCACTGGCCGATAATCCTCCCCGCTGGCGCCGAGATAGGCGAACGGCCGGCATCAATCGGCAAGGTTCGTCTTACCAGCCGGCTGACGCCGGCCGCTCGCCCAGGACTTGCTTGCTTCCCTCAGGTGAAAAACATGGACACGCCATACGATACCACTCTGCCTCCCCATCTGCGCTCGCTCCAAGAGGAAATCGAGGGCTACGCGCGCGAATATGGACTCGATTTCTTCCGCACCATCTTCGAGGTCGTTGACGCCGACGATCTCAATGAGATCGCCGCCTATGGCGGCTTCCCGACGCGCTATCCGCATTGGTCATTTGGCATGGCCTACGAAGAGCTGCGCAAAGGCTACGATTACGGCCTGTCGAAGATTTATGAAATGGTCATCAACAACGATCCGTGTTATGCGTATTTGATGCGCAGCAATCACACGGTCGATCAGAAATTGGTGATGGCTCATGTCTATGGACATTGTGATTTTTTCAAGAACAACGCCTACTTTGGGCACACGAATCGCAAGATGATGGATGAGATGGCCAATCATGGCGCTCGCATCCGCAGTTACGTCGAGCGCTTCGGCGAGGATGAGGTGGAGTCATTTCTCGACCGCTGCATGTCGATTGACGATTTGATTGACGTACATTCGACGGCCATCCGTCGCCGCGAGCCGGTGTCGCGCTACGATTTCGCTCCGGAAAAAGACGACAACGAGGAAGTACGTCCAACACGCTTCAAGAGCAAAGACTATATGGATGACTACATCAATCCGCGCGAATTGCTCAAGAAGGAAGAAGAAGAGCGCCGTAAGGCCAAGGAGCAAACAGCCCGTAGCTTTCCGGAACATCCGGAAAAGGACATATTACTCTTCCTGATCGAGCATGCCCCCTTGAAAAACTGGCAGCGTGACATTCTGGAAATCATCCGCGATGAGGCGTACTATTTTGCACCTCAAGGGATGACCAAGATCATGAACGAAGGCTGGGCGTCGTACTGGCATTCGACGATCATGACGCAAAAGGTGTTAAATCCTTCTGAAATGATCGATTACGCCGATCACCACTCCGGCACGATGGCCACATCGCGCACGCGCATCAATCCCTACAAGTTGGGCATTGAGCTTCTCCGCGACATCGAGCATCGCTGGAACACCGGCAAGTTCGGCAAAGAGTACGAAGAATGCGACGATTTGGAAAAACGCCGCAACTGGGACAAGCAGTTGGGGCTGGGGCGGCAAAAAATCTTCGAGGTGCGCCGCATCCATAACGATATTACCTTCATCGATACGTTCCTGACTCCTGAGTTCTGCGTACAGCACAATATGTTCAGCTATGCCTGGCAAGAACAGGCGGGCGGCTACTTCATTGAGTCGCGTGAGTTTGAGAAGATCAAGCAGCGGCTATTATTCAGCTTGACGAATTTCGGGAAACCGTGGATCTATGTAGTAGACGGCAATTTCCGCAACCGCGGTGAATTGCTGCTCAAGCACCAGCACACCGGCGTTGAACTGCGCCTCGATCAGGCCGCCGACACGCTGGCGAACATCCAGTATATCTGGAGCAGGCCGGTGCATCTGCAAACGCTCGTCGATGGCAAGCCCACCATGCTTTCCTTCGACGGCACCGAACACAGCATCAAAACCGGAGGAGAGATCGATGAGCCTCGACGCACTACTACTGGAAAAACTCGCTAACTGGCGTTCCACGAGCGGCCGAGCAACTCTGGAGGCGTCTGACGACAGCTATAACGCCGCCGTTGCCGTCGAATGCGTGGATGTCATCGGCTGCCGGCTCTGGGAGGTATCGTTGCGCCCAGTCGCTGAGAAACCCGCTGTCGAACTGAAAGCGCGCGCCGAGCAGCTGTGTCAGCGCATCACGGGCTTGATGGAGCCGCTGCATCTGGTGGAGGTGGACGAGCTTGGCAAGGCGGCCCTGCTGCGCAGCGAACAGCCGGGACAACTCGGCGCGGATCGTTTCTATTACGAAGTGCTCCTGCACGGCGACGGCAGCAGCGTGGTACGCCGCTACCGGGCGCCCCATGCTGACCAGCCCCGCCGCCAGCAAGTTGCCTTCACGCTTACTCATGAAGCGCTGGCCAAGTTGGTACGCGATCTGACTGCGGCATGATTACTTTCGCTTAGCGACGCTTCGCAAAAACATCCCCCGATACCTCTGCGAAGCGTCGCTAAACATCCTCTACACGACATGGAGGTCGAAACTGTGCTCATGCCGCTGCGCACGCCGCGCATCGCCCTGTCATCCGCCAGCTGCCGAATGCTGGCTGCCTGTCTGATTCTCGGCTCTGCCGCGCTTCACCTGGCTTACTTGGCTAACAACTGTCCTCTCGACCTCGCTCCCGATGAGGCCCATTACTGGGACTGGTCGCGCCCGGAACATCTCGATTGGAGTTATTACAGTAAAGGACCGCTCGTCGCTTACCTCATCCGTGGCGGCTGCGCCTTGGCCGGATCATGGTCTGTCGAGCACACCGGCAATCTCGCCCTGGCGATACGGCTGCCGGCCGTGGTCTGTGGCAGTTTGCTGCTCGTGAGTCTGTATTTGCTTACCGTCCAGGTGTACCGCTGGGAGGGTTTAGCCCTGGCTGTCGTCGCTTTGGCGCTGACTCTGCCACTGATCGCTGTTGGCTCCTCGATCATGACCATCGATGCGCCGTACACCTGTTGCTGGGGTTGGGCGTTGGTGCTGGGGCATCGCGCTATCTTCCGGGGGTCGGCATGGGCATGGCCGCTGCTCGGTCTGGTGCTTGGCTTGGGCATTCTGGCCAAGTACACCATGATCGTGTGGCTCCCCTCGGCGGTGCTGTTCCTGCTGACAGCGCCAGCCTATCGCTGGCTTTTGTGGAGTCGCGGCTTTTGCGGTATGGTTGTCGTCGCCGGTTTCTGTTGCCTCCCCATTCTCATCTGGAACGGCCAACACAATTGGGTGACGTTCCGCCACGTCCTCGGACTATCCGGTTTCCAGGACGTGATTCAGCCGAGTGATGAACCGTCCATCTACTGGCTGGGGCCGCTTCGCTATCTCGGCGGCCAGTGTATCTTGCTGCTGGTCTACTGGTTTGTTGTTTGGGCTGCGGCGATGATTGCCCATTGGCCAGGACGCGAAAGCGATGCAGGAGTACGCTATCTGTGGTGGCTGTCGGCGCCGATGTTTCTGTTGTTTTTGGCCTTCAGTCCCAAGACGAACGGCGGCGAGATGAACTGGCCGGTGACGGCGTATCTGTCCGGCTTGGTGCTGTCGGTGGCCTGGTTGGCACGCCAGTTCGACGACCCGCGTCGTTGGTATCGCACGGTCACGGCGATCTATCTCGGTCTGGCTTGCGGGCTGGGGCTGGCGATAACGATCTTCATGCACCATAGCGAGTGGCTTTATCCGATATTGACACGTCTGGCCGGAGAGCCGACGCCTACGAACCCTTTTCCGTTGCGGCGTCTCGATCCGACGTGCCGGCTGCGTGGTTGGCGAACTTTGGCAGCCGCTGTCGATGGCCTGCGTGATCGACTGAAACAAGAAAAGGGCCCAGAGCCTGTGTTGGCCGGCGGCAGCTGGATCTTGCCCGGCGAGCTAGGCGTTTACTGCGCTGGCCACCCGCAGGCTTACTCACTCGGTCTGCTCATGGGTGATCGCCACAGCCAATATGACTTCTGGCTCAATCCCTTGGACTTTGGTCATGTTTTTCAGAGACGCACCTTCATCGTCGTCAACGGCGATGAGAAGACCCTCCGTGCGGCGTTCGCTTCGGTGGCAACGACCGAAGTGATACACCGGGAGCAAGGACAACCGATCGCGTCGTGGCGTCTTTCGGTGTGCCGTGATTTCCGGGGGTATTTCCCGCAGCCGTCAAAGATACCCCGGGGTTTTTGATGCTTGGCAGAGTTGTTCCCGTGGTCGAAACCGATTGTTTTCCGCTCGGGCCGATACGTCCTGCATCGCGTCAGCAAACCGATCCGCAAATTCTGGCAATAGCCATGCTCTAATATGCCGCCTCGTAGAGTTGCAGCAACTCGGCTTCACCAGCGGGGCGCGGGTTGTAGCGTCCGGTCCACTGCTGGGCAGCTTCTTCGGCTAACACGGGCAGGATGCCACGGCTAATGCCGCAGTCAGATAATCGGCTCGGCAGTCCCGCGGATTGCACGAAGCCGGCGATGCGTTGAGCCAACACTTCGCCAGCAGCCAAGGCGTCGCCGTTGATGAGACCGACATCGTGAACCAACTCTGCGTATAGCGCCCCGGCCGCGACGTTGTTGAAACGCAGGACGTGCGGCAGCAGAATGCCGATAGCGATACCATGCGTCAGGCCATAGTGCGCCGTCAGCGGATTGGCGCAAGCATGACAAGCGCCGAGCATGGAATTTTCAATCGCTGCCCCGGCGAAATAGGCCCCCATTTGCATGGCACCGCGTGCTTCCACATCGTCAGGGTTACGCAGCACACGATCAAAGTTTTGCTCCAGTGCTCGCCAGGCCTCACGCGCAAATGCTTGCGACAACGGATTGCGGCGCGTGCAGACGTAAGATTCGAGGGCATGCGACAGAGCGTCGATGCCGGTAACGGCGGTGACGATGCGTGGCTGTGAGACAGTGACTTCGGGATCGAGGATGGCAGCGCGAAAGGCAGCTTTACGATCGCCACAGGCCATTTTCAAGTGGGTTCTCTCGTCAGCGATCAGGGCAAACGATTGGGCTTCGCTGCCGGTGCCGGCTGTCGTCGGCACGCCGATAGAGGGCAACATCGGCTTGGTTGCTTTGCCGAAGCCTGCGTAATCGGACATCCGCCCGCCGTTGGTGAGCAGGAAATTGATGCCCTTGGCCGTATCCATCGAGCTGCCGCCGCCAACAGCGATGAGGAAATCGATGTGTTCGCGCCGGGCGATCTCGGCACCGATTTCAACGACACGGCTGGTCGGATTTTCTTCAACACCGTCGAAGAGGATTGGCTCCAGATCCGCGTCACGCAGCGAGACCAGCGCTCGCTGCGGATGGCCGGCCGCTTCCAGGCCCGGATCTGTAACGAGCAAAGGACGATGAGCGCCCAGTTCGCGGGCCAATTCGCCTAGCCGCACTAACGTGCCGGGACCATAGATAACCCGCGTGAGCGGGTGATAATCGAATAATGGTTGCGGCAGCGGAGACTTGCTGGAACGCACACGAGTATTGAGATTGGATCGTACAGTCGCCTTCATGAATGGTCCCAGCATTTCGGGTGGGATGTCTGGTGAGCGGGATTGCGTCAGCGTCCCGCGAACATTGGGGCACCCGGACGTTCGCGGGACGCTGACGCAACCCCGCTCACCGGGGGAATCAAGATTATTATACCAGACCTCCCCCCTACTCCGGCAATGGCCCTTCAAATTGAAACGCCCGCGCCCGGAACAGGAAGTCAACGATGTTTCCCTCGTGCGGTTGCAGCCAGTTCAGTTTGATCGTCGGAATCGGCCCGATATTCAATCGATCAATGTGGGTGGCATCAATAAGCGCACGTTGAAATTTCTTATCTTCCGTGATCGCCGTACATACCAGAGTTGGCCCAATCGACGCCAGCATCTTATCTTGCGGACACTGCACGACCGTCACGAACGGAAACATGTATTCTTTCTTGGCGATGGCCAGTGTTGGCGAATCGCAGAGGATGACGGTGGGCCGCAGGTAATCGCAGTGTTCCTTCTTGACCAGGCGCGGGCCGAACTTGGCAGTCATGTCGTGGGTACCGGGTTCCTTCAAATCGCGGTCGATGTCGGCACTGATGGCGTCAGCCTGGCCCGGCACGGTGAAGGCAGCCAGGGCCGCCTTGGGATCTTCGGGGGGCAGCGGCTGCACCGGTCCCATACGTTCGGCCAGCGCCTCGGCAATCTCTTTGGTGTGCCGCGAGGCCCAGATACCGGAGCAGTTGATGCAGCCGCGACCGCTGTTGACCAGCACACTATCGACCATGAGGTCAAGATACTTCGCCCACTGATCGACCATGTCATCGCCCAGCAAGATCTTGCTGAAGCCCGGCCCGTGCGCCTGCACGCGCGGATTCCCTTTGTATTGCTCGACCGTGGCGCTGCTGCCAAAGATCAGGTTGCGTGGGCAATGAGCCAGCACCGCGGCGCCCACGTCGCCGAGTCCGGGATAGATGGCGATGGCCTGCCTGGGCACGCCGGCCTGGATGAATGCCTGCGTCATGCGATAGGGCGTCCACGGCTCTTGCGGTCCCGGCTTGAGCACCAGACCGATCTGCATGGGGATGATCGGCAGCCACAAGGTATGAACACCGGGCGAATTGCTCGGCAGCACCAGGCCCAGGACCGGCGACTGCGCCTGATAGCTGATCGGCACGCCGCGCTCCATGCCGTAGCCGCGCGACAGCACGCCCAGATCAAGGCCGCGGGTCAACGCTTCGAGGATCTTGTCCATTTGATTCAACACGAAATGATTTTTGGTCATGTTGAATCGACACATGTGTTCTGGCAGGCCGGTCGTTGCTGACTGCATGCGAACAAATTGGTCCGGCGTCTGCGTGCTGTCGCCTAACGGCAGCTCTGCATTCGTATACAGATCGGCGGCTTTCTTTACCCTTTCAAGCAGATCGGTGATGGGGATTTCGCGAAGCACGTCACGGGCGCGGCCGGCGTGGCGCAGGTCCCGCTCGACAAGTCCAGCGTTGGCGCGGCCAACCTCGGCCAACGGTTCGCCGGTGGCGAAGTGGACTACCTTGTCCACGTCCAGACTCTTGTACGGCTCACCCCAACGTAGTACGGGAATGTGGATCATGAATGTTGCCTCAAGATTTTTCTACCAGCCCGCAGCACGAATAAGGACCATCAACCTTTGCCTGCGCTGCGGGTTGGCAGGGGGATGAATTAATATACGCCGACCGTAGTTGTCGCGGCGAATTCGCGGAATGGCCGCACGCCGCTAACTCCGTCCCACGGATATTTGGCGCTGGGCGGTTCGCGCTCGCCTTCGTCGCGTTCGGCGAAGCGCGGCACGAAAAATTCCTTCGTCAACGTCGTCAACATCACGCGTCCGGTCTGGCCATAGTCCACGACTTTATTGTAATCCTTGAAGTCCACCACCTGCACGACAGCGCGCGGCTGCGGCGCATAATAGGTGATCTTGTAATTATCCTCTGCTTTGGGCATTTCTGCCGCCGCCAGACCCATCAACGTGTTGCCATAGGTTGGGGCAATATAGACGTTGGGGCCGAGCAATTCCTCGATGGCGAAGCGGACCCATTGCGCCGTCATCTCGGTGCCGCCACAGAAGATGCCAGTGATGCCTTGCTGGGCAATGCTCGATCCTTCTTTGTCCAGCCGCGCCGCCAAGGCGTCGAGCAACTTCGGCGTGGTGAACATGCACTTGATCTCGTGATTGGCCGACAGGATCGTTATGGCCTGATCGATGACGTGTTCCTGATAGGCTTTGAGGTGCTCCATCCAGCCTTTCTTGATGAGCTTGACGACCCAGCGCGGATCGAGATCGACACAGAAACAGATGCCGCCGCGATACTGGCACAGATGTTCGACAGCCAGACGGAGCCGCCGTGGGCCAGACGGGCCGAGCATTAGCCAATTGGCGCCCTTAGGGAAATATTTCTCCGGCAGCGTGTCGCTGAACATCTCATAATCGATGCGGAAATCGTCCTGGACGACACGGCTTTTGGGAATACCGGTGGTGCCACCGGTCTCGAAAACGTAGGTCGGTTTGTGTTGGAGCGCCTTGGGTACCCAGCGGCGTACCGGCCCACCACGCAGCCATTCGTCCTCGAAGAAGCCAAATAGCTTCAAATCATCAAATGTTTGCACGTCCTTGAGCGGATTGAACTTGAACGATTTGGCGCGTTCGAGCCAAAACGGCGTACCGGTGTCGGGGTTAAAGTGCCACTGAACGATTTCACGAACATGGGCGTCGAGACGTTCACGGGCTTGACGGATTGCATCAGCGTTTGCAGACACAGCAGGTTCCTCATATTCAGTTCCCTCGTTCCCAAGCTCCGCTTGGGAACGAGACAGATTATTTTTTACTTTGCGGCGATAGCGTACAGATTAGTGCCGTTACTGACGTACAGCACTCCGTTGACCGCCGTGGGCGGACTCAGGAGTTGTTCGCTCATATCGATTTTCGTAGGTTTTTTCAGTTCTTTTCCATGCGCGAACACGAACATGGCGCCGTCGTCGCTGCCCATGTAGACTTTGCCGTCGGCGTAGAGCGGCGAGCTCCAGGTGTTCGCTTTCAGGTCGAATTCCCAATATTTCTTGCCAGTACGAGCATCGAGGCAATTCAAGTAGCCGGCCAGCTCGGCGGCATAGAGCAAACCGTCGTGAATGGCCACGGTGCTGACGCTGCGGCCGAAAACGTACTCGCGGCCGGCTCCCTCTGGCCTGGGCATGATCGGGCCACCGAAGTGCCAGACCAGACCCGAATCCTTGTTGATTTCCGCTTTCGGATCGAAATTATCTCCGACTGGCGACAAATCTTTGTC
>Ga0209061_1002704_pt1 | contig 21408 bp, 20 predicted proteins | sample Coa_R1_10_FD_187157 | JGI IMG/M metagenome (GOLD analysis project Ga0209061, IMG submission 187157) | Surface soil microbial communities from Centralia Pennsylvania, which are recovering from an underground coalmine fire - Coalmine... | ecosystem: Environmental > Terrestrial > Soil >...
GCGCAGCGGCGCTGCTAGCGCAGCGCGATCGCGCCGACGAGAGCGGCGCCGAGGATGACGAGCGCCGCGTTGAGATTCGTGAAGAGGATGAGACCGCCCGCGATCAGGGCGATCACGTAGGTGAGCGGCGTATCGAGTGCGCCGCGGCTCAGGAACGTGATCCCGACCCAGGTCAGGCCCAGGACGATCGGGATCATCGCGCGAGCGAAGAGCTTGCGCCACGGATGTTCCCTGAAGCGGTCGTACACCGCGCTGATCGCAAAGACGACGAGAGCCGCAGGGAGGAACATCGCGAGGGCCGCGACGATCGCGCCCCATATCCCGCCGACGGCATAGCCGAGCAGCCCGCTGAAGCCCGTCCCCGGTCCCGGCGCGAGCCGCGCGAGGGCGAAATATTTGGAGAAGTCGACCGCCGAGACCCAATGGTACCGCTCGACCGCGTCGGTGTAGAGCTGAGGCCAAATCGCGTTTCCGCCGCCGAAGCCCAAGAGCGACAGCGTGATCATCACGATGACGAGCCGGAGCACGCTTACGATTCTTTCAAGAGTCGTACGAGCGCGATCGAGATCGGCAGGAAGACCAAAAACACCGTCCAGAGCGCAAAGTGCAGCAGGGTCACCGAGAGCGCGACCACGGCCATCAGCAAGAGATCGGCGACCTTCGTCCGGTAGGGGTAGCTCATTTGGAGAGCATTGGCGACGAGGCTCCCGAGCGCAGCCGCGGCGGCGCCGCGCAACGCCGCGCGCAGCACCTCCATACGGGGATCGAACGAGAGCAGCATCAACACCATGAGGACGACGAAGCCGGGGACCGTCTCGGCGACGAGCGCGACGAAGAATCCCGGGACGCCGGCGAGCCGTTTGCCGCAGAGCACGGCGATCGATATCGGTAGACCGCCCGGACAGACTTGCGCGAGCGCGTAGATGTCGAGAAACTCGCGCTCGGTCAACCACCGGCGCCGCACGGTGAACTCGCGCCGCATCATGACGATCGCCGAGCCGCCGAACGCCGTCAACGAGATGCGCGCGAAGACGAGCGCGATATCCCACAGCGTCGCCTGTGCCGGAGTGCGCAGGCGAGCCAGCCCTTCTACCATTTACGGTCGCCCCGTTTGTCCGGGACAGAGGGGGAGCGTCGTCGTCCCGTCGGGTCGGGTGTACTGCAGGACGAGCCGGACGACGCGGTCGGCATCGCCCAGCGTCGCGCCCGGTGGCGGGAATTGCGCTCTTGCATGCATCGCCTTTCGAAGATTTTGGGGAGCCCACGGATCGTCGTTTTGATTCGTGTAGACCCACGGATAGGGGAAAACGCCCGACTCGCTGTGGCCGTCGGCGAACTCGATGGTCGCGCGAATCGTCTCGTAGAACCGGCCGTTGACGTACTGCTCCGCCCCGGTCGGGATGAAGGTCACGTAGCCGCAAGGCTGATCGCTCCCGTTCGTCCCGGTTCCTGCCCCGGCAGCCCCGCCGTTTCCGCTCCCCGGCCCGGCTCCCGTCCCGTCCCCACCGGCGGCCAGGCCGTTCCCCGCGGCCGTCGCCGTCCCGGTGGGCGGGGCCGCGCTCGGGACGACCTGCGCGAGCTCCTTCGGACGCGCGCTCCCGCCGCGGCGCGTCGCCGGCCTGGCCGTCGCGCGAGGCGCTGCGGCCACGACGGCCTTGCGGATCGGGTGGGGCGTCGCGAGTGCGATCGTCGGCCGCGGTTTCGGGGTCGGCTGCGGCGTCGGCCGCGGGGGCGGCGGCGTCGGTGTGCGCTGTTCGAGGACGACGGGCGTGGTAGGACGCTCCTCTTCGCGTGTCGGGATCGCGTGCAACGGTCCGCTGCCGATGATCAAGGCGTGGATCACGAGGCTGGCCGCGAAGGCCGTCACGATGCGGCGCGGATATTTCCCGTCGACGAACACGTCAGCTTGACCGCAGGTCCACCCTAAAAGGAGGCGGAACCGGCGACGGCGTGCCGATCGAAGACTTGATACGGGCGATCCCCGATTTCCCGATTCCCGGCATTCTGTTTCGGGACATTACTCCTTTGCTGCGTGACAAGGTCGGCTTCAAGACCGCGATCGACCTCTTCGTCGACCGTTACCGCAACGAGAATATCGACCTCGTCGTCGGCATCGAAGCGCGCGGCTACATGTTGGGGGCGCCGCTCGCCTACGCGCTCGGCGCCGGTTTCGTCCCGGTTCGCAAGCCCGGCAAGCTTCCCGGCGACAAGTATACCGAGGAATACGCGCTCGAGTACGGGACGAACTCGCTCGAGATCCACAGCGACGCCGTCGACTCCGGGCAACGGGTCCTGGTCGTCGACGATCTCCTCGCGACCGGGGGGACCGCCGCCGCGACCGGGCGGTTGCTGCAGCGCCTCGGCGCCCAGGTGGTGGGGTATGCTTTTCTGATCGAGCTGGTCGACCTCGCGGGCCGCAACGCGCTGCCTGGCGCCGACGTTGTAAGTTTTGTACGATACTAACAAACCGGAATCGGGGTAGGCACCTCTGACGATCGAGTCGCTCATTCAAAAGGTTCAGGCCTACGACCCGTCGCTGGACGGAGCCTGGCTTCGCCGCGTCTACGACGTCGCCGATCAGGCGCACAACGGGCAAGTGCGCGCCTCGGGGGAAGCCTACATCGCCCATCCCCTTGCCGTCGCCTCGATCCTGGCCGACCTCGAGATGGACCGCGCGACGATCGCGGCGGCCCTGCTCCACGACGTCGTCGAGGACACGGTCGTGACGAGCGAGGAGGTTGCCGAGAAATTCGGGGCCGAGATCGCGTCGCTGGTGGACGGCGTCACGAAGCTGACGCGGATCCCGTACCAATCCAAAGAAGACGCGCAGGTCGAAAACCTGCGCAAAATGTTCTTGGCGATGGCCAAGGACATCCGAGTCATCATCATCAAGCTCGCCGATCGCCTCCATAACATGCGGACGCTCGCGAGCCTTCCGCCCTCCAAGCAACAGCAAGTCGCCCGCGAGACCGTTGAGATCTACGCACCGATAGCGCATCGCTTGGGGATCTGGAAGATCAAGTGGGATCTCGAAGATTTGGCGCTGCGCTATCTCGATCCCGAAGCGTATCGCGATATCGCCGAGCGCGTCGCGAAGAAGCGCACCGAGCGTGAAGCGGCGGTCCAATCGGTCATCGCCGAGCTGAAGAGGGAGTTCGAAAAGATCGGGATCGAGGCCGAGATCACGGGACGTCCCAAGCATTTTTACTCGATCTACAATAAGCTGCGAAAGGGGCGCGACTGGGCCTCGATCTACGATCTGACCGCGGTCCGCGTCATCGTCGATTCGGTCAAGGACTGTTACGGGGCGCTCGGCGTCGTGCACTCGATTTGGCGTCCGCTGCCCGGTCGTTTCAAAGACTACATCGCCATGCCCAAGCCCAACATGTACCAGTCGTTGCATACGACGGTCGTCGGGCCGGGCGGCGAGCCGATCGAGGTGCAGATCCGTACGCTCGAGATGCATCGGACGAGCGAATACGGCGTCGCCGCGCATTGGCGCTACAAAGAAGGGGGCAAGGTCGACAACTTCGAGGAGAAGCTGACCTGGCTGCGCTCGCTGCTCGAGTGGCAAAACGACATGCGCGACTCGCGCATGTTCATGGAAAATCTCAAGCTCGACCTGTTCGACTCGCAGGTTTTCGTCTTCTCGCCGAAGGGCGACGTCTACAGCTTGCCCAGCGGCGCGACGCCGCTCGACTTCGCCTATCAAGTCCATACCGATATCGGCAACCACTGCGTCGGGGCGAAGGTCAACGGCAAGATCGTCCCGCTCGATTACCAGATGCGCAACGGCGACATCTGCGAGATCCTCGTCAACAAGTCGTCGGGGCGGCCGTCGCTCGACTGGCTCTCGATCGTCAAGACCTCGAGCGCGAAGCACAAGATCAAACAGTGGTTCCGCAAGGAGCGCAAGGAAGAGAACGTCCTCATCGGCCAGGAGGCCGTCGAGGCCGAGCTCGCGCGCCAACACATGCGGACGGACGCGGCCCGCGGCGAAGTGATCGAGAAGATCGCCCATCGCCTCAACTACGCGAGCGTAACCGATCTGTTCGCGGCGATCGGCTTCGGCGACGCCTCCGCGGTCTCGGTCGTGCAGAAGATCAAGGAAGAGCTCAAGAGCGCGAACGTGGTCGAGCTCTCGGCTCTGCCGCGACCGGTCTCGCAGCGCCGTCCCTCGCGCAGTTCGAGCGGAATCCGCATCGCCGGCGTCGACGACATGCTGGTGCGCGTCTCGAAGTGTTGCAGCCCGATCCCGGGCGATCCGATCATGGGCTACGTGACGATCGGCCGCGGCGTCTCGGTCCATCGCGCCGACTGTCCGAACGTCGCGTACATGAGCGCGACTCCGGAACGAATCCTCGAGGCGAGCTGGACGAATGCCCCCGACGTTACGCATACGGTCGACGTCGAAGTCGAAGCGACGGACCGGATGGGTCTGCTCCAGGATATCATGGCGGTCTGCGCGGAGTACAAAACCAATGCATCGTCCGTGACGGTCCGCGTCAAGCGCGATATCGCCTACGCGAGCCTGACCCTGCAGATCCGCGACCTCGACCACCTGCACAAGATCCTCTCCAAGCTCGAGCAGATCCGCGACGTGCGGACCGTGTACCGCGTCACCAAGCGCGAAGCGCGGATCGGCGTGAACTGAGGAGCCGAGCTCGGCTCTGCGCCGAGGGTCCCGGCGCCGAAGCGACGCGCTAGCCCACGGCCGCCTCGACCTCGCGTTCCGCGGCCTCTTTCCGGCGCGGTAAGCTCGGCGGTTTCGGCGTGAAGCGCGCTTCGATGTGACGAGCGCTCCAGAGATACAGCGTCGGGACGACGAACAGCGAGAGCATCGTCGAGGTCAGGAGGCCGCCGATGACGACGGTCCCCAGCGGCGCCTGCGTCTGGGAGCCGGCCTCGAGGCCGAAGGCGAGCGGGATCATCCCGCCGACCGTCGCGAGGGTCGTCATGAGGATCGGCCGGAGCCGCATCGGTCCGGCATGCAGGAGCGCCTCACGCGGCTCCATTCCCTGACGGCGTAGTTCGTTGGTGAATTGGACGACCAGGATCGCGTTCTTCACGACGATCCCGACGAGCATCAGGGTCCCGATGAAGGCCGTCAGACCGAAGGCTCGGTGCGAGATGAGGAGCGATCCGACGACCCCGACGAGCGAGAGCGGGACCGCCGTCATGATGACGAGCGGATGGAGATACGACTCGAATTGCGACGCGAGGATCATGTAGATCAAGCCGATCGCCATGATGACGATGAGCGTCAGCGACGAGAAAGTGTCGCTGTTCTGCTTGATGCTCGGCCCGAAGTCCCACGTGTAGCCGGCGGGGAGCGGGAAGGTCTTCATGATCTCGCCCGCTTCTTTGATCACTTCGCCGAGCGGGCGCCCGATGACCGGCGCGTTGATATCGATGCGTCGCTGCTTTTGCTGGCGGCTGATTTGCGAGGGCCCCACGCCGATCGTCACCTTCGCGACGCCGCTCAAGGGGACGGTCACGAGCGAGGACGAGCTCGGCCCGGGCGTTTGATTGACGATCGGGGTCGAGGCGGTCGAGCCGTTGATCGACGCGGCCGTCGATCCGGCCGCCCCACCGCCGTTGATCGCGGTCGTCGAAACCGCTGCGGGGACGGGGAGCTGTAACTGCGCGATCGATTCGAACGTCCGGCGTTGATTCGGAGGGAGCTGGACGAGCATCGGGTACTGGATCCCGTTGAGTTCATAATAGGTCGAGATCGTCCCGGCCGTCGCGGTATTGATCGCGGCTGCGATTTGGCCCGTCGAAAGGCCGAGCTGCGCGGCCTTGCGGCGATCGATGTTCACATCGATCTCGGGCTGGAGGTCGGTGATGTTGGTATCGGGACGCGGGATGCCGTGGATCCTGGCCAGCCTGTCGATCGCGCGCTGCGCCGTCTCGAAGAGCGTTCGGACGTCGGGTCCGAAGAGCTGGATTTGTAGGGCGTCCTGACCCTGCGAGACCTGCTGCTGGATGATGTCGATCGTCCGGCCCCGGACCGTCGTCCCGACCAGCGCCCTGCGCAAATCGGCGAGTTGCGCCCGCAGCGCCGGGCTCAATGTGTTTCGGCCGGCGGTTTCCTGTCCGATGATCTGGCCGGCGCGATTGCGGACGACGCCGCCGAGCCTAGCCTGCCATTTCTGGACGAATTCCCCGGCTTGATCGCTCGAAGTTCCCTCCTTGAGCGTCACGGAGATCATCGCCTGGTTGGTGATTTGGCGCGCGGCGCCGCCGACGCCGGTTCCCGTCCCGACCGAGGTCCCGATATCGACGACGAGCGGATCCTGCGCGAGCACCTTTTCGATCGTCCGGCAGACTTGGTCGGTGACGGCGACGGCGGTCCCTACCGGAGTCTTCACATCGAAGCGGACGAAACGCGAGTTCGTTTGCGGAAAAACTTCGGTCGGGACCAGACCGAGTTTCACCGCCCCGAGTGCGATGAAGAGACTCGTAAAACCGATTGCGACGACGGGGCCCGGATGATCGAGGGCCCACTCGAGCCTGTCGCGATACCACCGGGTGAAGCGCTCGAAACCCTGATCGAATTTCGCACTGAATCGCGCGTACCAGCTGCGCGTATGTCCGTTCGTCGTGAGCGGTTCGGGCCGCAGGATCCGGCTCGCGAGCATGGGGACGGTCGTGACGGCGACGACGAGCGAGATCCCGACCGCGGTCATGACCATGAGCGCGAAGGGCCCGAAGATCAAGCCCTGGAGGCCCGGGATCAGCATCAACGGGACGAAGACCGTGATCACGGTGACCGACGAGGCTATGACGGCGCTGAGGATCTGCGCCGTCGCCCGTTCCGCCGCTTGGAGCGGCGGCTCGCCGCCCTCCATGTGCCTGAAGATGTTTTCGATGACGACGATCGCATCGTCGACGATCAATCCGACCGCCAGCGCAAGGCCGCCCATCGTCATCGTGTTGAGGGTGTAGCCGAAGACGTAGGCGGCGAAGAGCGTCCCGAGGATCGAGATCGGAAGCGAGATCGCGACGATGATCGTCGAACGGTAGGAATGCAGGAACAGGAGGATGATCAGGATCGCGAGCGCGGCGCCGTAGAGCCCGGTATGCTCGAGCGCGGTGATCGAGGATTGAATGAATTCCCGCTGATCGAGGACGACGCCGAAGTGCATCCCGGGATAGCGTTTCTCGATCTCGGCGATTTTGCGGTAGACGCCGTTGGCGACGTTCACGATGTTCGCATCGGGCTGCGCGATGACGGCCATACGGACGCCGGGCGTCCCCTGGCGTGCGCCTTTCGCGACGTCCATATCGCGGGTAAAGATGCGCTGCTCTTCGATGCTGTCGCTGACTCGAGCGATGTCGCGCAGGTAGATGGGCGCGCCGTTCTTTATCGCGACAACGATATTCCCGACCTCGTCGGCGTTTCGAAACAGCTGGCTCGTCCGAATCGTGTATTCGTTCTTGCCGATCTGTGCGATCCCGGCCGGTAGGTCGACATTCTCGGCCGAGATGCGGTTGACGACCTGCTGCAGCGTCAATTGATTCGCCGAGAGCGCGTTGATGTCCGGCTCGATCATGATCGCGCGCTGCGCCTCGCCGCCCGTCCCGACGGTCGCGACGCCCGGGACCGCTGAGAATTCGTCGACCAGGTGATTGTCGATGAGGTCGGAGAGATCGCGCAGCGTCATCCGGTCGTCGGTGACGTACATGAAGACGACCGGGAGCGCGTTGGGATCGGCCTTCACGATCGCCGGCGGCTGCAGGTTGGGATCGTTCGGGAGCTGCGTCTTGATCCGGGCGACCTGCTCTTCGATGTCGATCGCGGCGGTGTCGATGTTGACCCCGAAGTGGAACTGCGCCCGGACGACGGACTGCCCCTGGTAGGAGTCGGATTGCAGGAAGTCGATCCCGGGGACGCGGCTGACCGCGTTCTCGATCGGCCGGGTGACCGTCGTCTCGATCGTTTGGGGTGCCACGTTCGTGTAATTGATCGTGACCGTGACGACCGGCGGCGAGAAGCTCGGGAGCAGGGAGATCGGGAGCCGTGGGAAGGCAAAGATCCCCAAAATGGCAATGGCGGTCGCCATCATGGCGACCGTCACCCGGCGGGTGACCGCGAAGTGAGCTATCGACACGTATACTCCCGGACCAGGCAGGCTAGGGTGGGCGGGCTACCGGGCTTCTCGTGGAAGCCATTTTCTCGGTCCCGCGCCGGCTTCCCACATTTATTACAAGATCATGACCTACCTCGTCACGAGGTCATGACCCGCCTTGTCGGAAAACCTGGCCCCCTTGTCGGAAAGGCCCCCACCTTGTCAGAAAAACCGGCAGGGTGGTATACTTTCCCGCCTGTGCCCCTCGTTTGGGGCGCTTCCCCTGCCCGCCCGCTTCGGGTGGGCCGTCCGCCTGCGGGCGGCGTCCAGAGAGGATCCCATGAAAACCGTCGACTACGAAATCACCTACATCGTCCGCCCGAGCCTCGAAGAGGCCGAGGTCGAAGAGCGGGTCAACACGATCGCCGAGCAGCTCAAAGGGAACGGCGCCGAGGTCGGCGAGATCGAGAAGATGGGCAAGCGCCGCCTCGCTTATGAGATCGCCGACGTCCGGGAGGGCTACTACGTCGTCATGCGGTTCAAGGGCGAGCCCGCCGCCGCGAAGGAGCTCGACCGGCAGATGCGCCTCAACGACGACGTGATCCGCCACCTGCTGATCAAGCTGGACGAGTCCTAGGATCGCTGTCCCTTGTGGACAGTGTGAAAAACGCGAATAACGGGAGTGACAAGGTGCTGGCACCGGCCCGCGGCAAGCTTGCCGTACGCTCCTCGCGTCGTGATCAATGCCACGAAGCACAGCAGCGCGAAATTCACGAGAAGTATGAGGTAACCGAGAGTGGCAGGCTCGTTCAACAAGGTCATTTTGGTCGGCAATCTCACGCGCGATCCCGAGATCCGTTACGTCGGAAGCGGCGCGGCCGTGACGAAATTTACGCTCGCCGTCAACCGGCGCTCCAAGCAGGGCGAAGAGACCGATTTCATCGATTGCGTCGCCTGGGAGAAGCTCGCCGAGACGTGCAACACGTACCTGAAAAAGGGGATGAGTTGCCTCGTCGAGGGTCGTTTGTCGATCCGGAACTACGAGACGAAGGAAGGCGAAAAGCGGAAGGCGGCCGAGGTCGTCCTCAACACGATGCAGATGCTCGATCGCGCGGGAAGCCGCGGCGATGCCAACGGGCGCACCTACGCGAGCACGGGGGCGCGTGAGGCCGGGAGCGCCATCGACGATCTCGACGAGAGCCTTGACGAGGAGATTCCGTTCTAAAGAAGAGGGCAAGGAAGAAAATCGTTTTGTAGACCGGCGATAACGAATGCCGCGCCTCGTGGCTTCTTAGCACAACCGTATAGCCGCTTATTTGCTAAAGAGGCTGGAAGGTGGTTATATTCGAATAATCTAATATTCGAATAGTGCAATACACCTTCAAGGCCGAGTTCTTCAAGGCGTTGGCGCACCCGTTGCGGATACGGGTCCTCGACGAGTTGCGGGGTGGGCCGCTCAGCGTCAACGATCTGCGCGACCGCCTGGGCGTCGAGCAGTCGACGCTCTCCCAGCAGCTTGCCGTGCTGCGGGCTCGGGGCCTCGTCTTGACGGAGCGTGCAGGGACGACGATTCGCTACCGCGTCAGCGACCCGGCGATCTGGCGTCTCCTCGATGCTGCGCTCGAGATCTTCGACAACCAGCTCGTCTCGGTCAGGTCGGTGCTCGAGGAGATTCGGCACGGAGCGTGACGGTCGAAAGCTCCCTCCCGTTTTTGCGCCTCGAGTTCGGTTTCACCGCGCTGGCGTTTCCGTTTCTGGCGCTCTTGGCGATCGTCTCGTGCGCGGTCGTGGTGTGGAGCTTGCCCCGGCGCGACGCCGCCGAACTCATGCTGCTGATCGCCTTCGCGCTGGCCATGTCGGGCGTGCTCGCCGCGCGCAGCGTCGCCGCATTCTTCTTGGCCTGGGAGGCGATGTCGCTCATCTCGGCGTTCCTGGTCGCCGCTCAGCATGAGCGCCGCGTGGTCCGACGGGCGACTTTGACGTACCTGATCGTCGCGCAAGGCGGCGCACTTTGCGTGCTCGTCGCGCTTTGCATCTTGGCGGGACAGGCGGGAAGCCCGTCGTTCTCGGTGATCGCCGCTTCCGCAGGGTCGCTTCCGCCGCCGCTTCGTAACGCCGTCTTCGCCCTGGCCTTTCTCGGCTTCGGCTCGAAAGCGGGTCTCTTGCCGCTGCACTTTTGGCTCCCGCGCGCGCATCCTGTCGCGCCGGCCAATGCTTCCGCGATGCTCTCGGGCGTCATGCTCAAAGTCGCCATCTACGGCCTCTGCTTGACGACCCTCGAGCTCGCCGCTCCGGCGCCGCTCGCGTGGGGCCTGGCGCTGACGCTGCTCGGAACGGTGAGTGCGATCGCGGGCGTCCTCTATGCGCTGCTCGAGCACGACCTCAAACGGCTGCTCGCCTATCACTCGGTCGAGAACGTCGGGATCGTCGCGCTCGGGCTCGGCGTCGCACTCACGGCGCGCACGCTGGGTGACATCCCGCTCGCGAGCCTCGCGCTCATCGCGGCGCTCTTCCATACGATCAATCACGGGCTCTTCAAGGCGCTCTTGTTTCTGGGTTCCGGGGTCGTCGGCGAGCGCGCGGGAACGGTCGACCTCGAGCGGCTGGGCGGCTTGTGGGAGCGCCTCGTCTGGACGGCGCCGCTCTTCCTCGTCGGTTGTATGTCGATCGCGGGGCTGCCGCCGTTCAACGGCTTCATTTCCGAGTGGGTGACCTTTCGCAGCCTCCTCGCCGGCGTCGCCGGGAGCCCGCTCGCCGTACGGGCCGTGCTGGTCGCCGCGCTCGCGGGTCTTGCGCTCACCGGCGGCCTCGCTGCGGCCTGCTTCGTCAAAGTCTTCGGCGTCGCGTTCTTGGGGCGCTCGCGTGATCTCCGCCACGCGCTTACCGAACGCGAGCGCTTCGGCCCGGAGCCGGCTGGAATGAGCATTCTCGCGGGGCTCTGCATGCTGCTCGGGATCGTGCCGCTCCTCGCCGTGACGCCGCTGGCAAGCGTTGCGACCACCACGCTCGGCGCTGTGCCGCTCGCATTGCCGATGCTCTCAGCCTTACCGGTGAGCGTCGCTGCGCTGCCGTTCGCCGGAGCGCTCGCGGTCGTTCTGATTGCGACGCGGCGACGCGTTCGCGGCGTGCCGACCTGGACGTGCGGCTCGCCCGTAACGGCGGCGGCCCAGTACACCGCGACCGCGTTCGCACGGCCGCTCGAGATCATCTTCGCGTTTCTGCCTTTCGGTCTCGTCGACGACGTCGCGCGCCGCTTTGCCGCCGGGATGCTGCGGCTCACGCGTCGCTCGCGCGCCCTGCAGAGCGGCAGTCTGCGCCTCTACCTCGCCTACGCGATGGCGGCCTTCATGATCGTCGTGGTGGCGGCACGCTGATGGCGCTCCTCGTGCAAATGGTCCTCATTGCAGGGCTCGCACCGCTGTTGCAAGGCGCGATGCGCCGGCTGCGTGCACGCCTGCAAGGGCGTCCCGGAGCCTCGGTCCTGCAGCCGTACCGCGACCTCATAAAACTTTGGCGGAAGGAAGCGCTACTCCCCGAAGGCGTCTCGATCGTTGCGCTCTGCGCACCTGGGATCGCGCTCGGCGTTGCGCTGGCTTTCGCCGCCGTCCTACCGCTCATCCGGGGACCGCTTGGGAGCGTCGACGTGATCGCGCTGGCGTTTCTCCTCGCCCTGGGGCGATTCGTCGTCACCTTGGCCGCGCTCGACATGCGTAGCGCATTCACCGGAATGGCCGCCAGTCGCGAAATGACCTTCGCGAGCCTCGCCGAGCCCACGTTGCTGATCGTCCTCGTCGGCGCAGCGGCGCTCGGCAAGGACGTCACGCTGGGCGGTATGAGGCCACATTCTTTCGGAGCAGCGGACGCGCTCGCCGTCGCGGCGCTCTTTCTCATCCTGCTGCTCGAGACGGCCCGCGTGCCGATCGACAACCAGGAGACACACTACGAGCTTACGATGATCCACGAAGGATTGAGCCTGGAGTACTCGGGCTGGCATCTAGCTCTCATGCAATTCGCCGCGTACGTGCGGCAGCTGGACTTCCTCCTGCTCGCGGCGCTTTTTCTGCCGGGCTCGGGTCTGTTCGCAATTGCAGGTTGGGTGGCGGCATTGGCGGTCGCGATCACCGCGGTGGAAACGGCGTTCGCAAAGGTCCGCCTCTTCGAGGTTCCGCAGCTGCTCACAACCGCATTCATCCTCGCTGTTACGAGCATCGGGTTGCGTATCGCCGGGATCATGCCGTAGCTGTGGACCTCGTAATCTTCGCCGCGGGTGCGACCCTCGTGCTCAACAGCCGCACCTCTCAGGTCGTCGCGGCCTACGTCATCCTCACCGGCTTGGTCAGTCTGATCGTCGCGCCGTCCGCGCTGGCGACGCCCCTCTCACAGGCACTGTTTGTACTCGCCTTCGTCTTGAAGCTCGTCGCCGCGCCGATCGGAATCTGGAGCTTCGCGTTTCGAAACCCCGCCGCGCGCGATCTCCATCCGGCGGTCTCGCTCCCCTGGCGGTTGATCGCCGTCCTCGTCGCCGCTGCGCTGGCCGCCGGCGTCGTACGGGCGCCTGAGTTCATGATGATGCCGATGGCCGGGCCGGCGGCCTACACCGCGCTCTGCGGGTTCGCGATGTTGCTGATTCATCGGAACCTCCTCGCGCAACTCATCGGCCTGCTCGCGCTCGGCAGCGGGCTCACGCTGGGCTCGGCCGTGCTCGCGCCGGGACTCCCCGAGGCGATCGAGTTCGGTGCGGCCTTCGATGCGCTCGTCGTGACTTTTATCGGCCTCGCTCTCGTGCGCGCCTTTCTCGCCCACAACCCGCTGCTCGACGTCGAGTCGCTGCGGAGTCTGCGCGGATGATCGGGTTTGCCGTCGCAGCCCCGCTGGTCTCGGCGTTTATCGTAATGCTCTTTCGTCCGCTCGGCGTGCGCCGCGTCGCACGGGTCGTCCTTACCTCCCTCGCAGCCGCAGTCCCCCTGACGCTCATCGGTGCGGTCGATCGTCTTTCGCTGATCTTCGCCGGCCTCGTCTCGGTGCTCGGATTGCTCACGACGATCTTCTCGACCGGGCTCTTCTCGATCGACTGGGGTGTCGGCGAGGTCCTGTGGGCACGCAAATCGGTCTACTTCCTCTTGCTCGGGACGTTCTGGAGCGCGATGCTGCTCGTCGTCTTGGCGAGCAATTTCGGCCTGCTGTGGTTCGGGATCTCGGCGACGACGCTTGCCACGGCCTTTCTCGTCGGTTTCAGCGGCGAGCGCACGGCACTCGAGGCGGCCTGGAAATACTTGGTCCTCTGCAGCGTCGGTATCGGTATCGCCCTCTTGGGCATCGTCCTGCTCGGACGCGTCTCGCTCGCCGCGGGGCTCGATTCTTCACATGCGCTTGCATGGAACGCGATCATCGCGCAGCACGGTGCGGTCGGCGCGCCGCTTGCGCGCCTGGCGACGGCGATCATGCTGGTTGGATTTGCAACCAAGGCGGGCTTGGTCCCGATGCACGCGTGGCTCCCCGACGCGCATTCCAAAGCTCCGGCGCCGATCAGCGGGCTGCTCTCGGGGGTGCTCGTCTCGTGCTCGCTCTACGCGATCATACGCACCTCGACCGTCGCGACGGCGCTCGGCGTCGGCGATACATTTGGGACGCTCGTGATGTGGTTCGGTGCCGCCTCGATCGCCGTCGCAGGGGCGCTGATGCTCGTACAGCGCGACCTCAAGCGGCTGCTGGCGTACTCGACCGTCGAGCACGCCGGCATCGTCGCGCTGGCGCTAGGCTTCGGCGGCTCGCTCGGCACCTTCGCGGCACTCTTGCACGTCGCGGCGCATGCTTTTTCGAAATCGTCGGCGTTCTTCTCGGCCGGGCTCGTGCAAAGCGAACGCGGAACGACGGAGTTGAGCGCGCTGCGAGGTCTTTGGAACAGCGTCGGCGGACGCTTCCTGCTCGGCGCAATGATCGCACTGAGCGGCATGCCGCCCTTTGGGCTGTTCGTGAGCGAGATGCTCGTGGTGGCGGCCGGAGTCGCCGCCCATCAATGGGTCGCGCTCGCGGTGGGGACCGTGGGCATCGTGATGGCTTTCTCCGCGCTGACCCGCGCAACGATCGAGATCGAAGGAGGACTCGTACGGATCGGCGTGCGCCTCTCGCGCCTCTCGATCGCCGCCGCCGCAGCCGCACTCTCGGGCGCGGTGGCCGTCGTGGCCGTCCCATGGATTCGCTGATTTTCGCGGCGGCGGAGCGGTCGCCATCGGCTTTCTATGACGAGGTTCTGAATGGATCGCACCACGCGCCGATACTCGGAGCCTACGCCGAGGCGGGGTACGCGCATTATCTCTTTCTCGGAGCGTCGGGCCCATATGCGCGTTCCTACCACTTCGACGGTCCGTGCCGACTACGGGCGCTCTCCGCGGCGCGCCCGCTCTTGATGTGGGACGAACGGGAGATGGAGCGCGACTGGCCGATCGAGTTCGATGGGATCCCGCGCACGACGGTGCCGGACGGAGAGGGGCTGATGCATTTCGTCGTCGGACCAGTGCACGCCGGCATCATCGAGTGCGGTCGCTTTACGTTCACCTCCGCGGGCGAGAACGTCGTACATCTCGACGCGCAGCTGGGCTTCGGCCATCGCGGCGTCGAGCGCCAGCTCGAGGGGCTGAGCGCCCTCGAGGCGGCGCCCAAGGTCGCACGTATTTGCGGCGGCTGCAGCGCCGCACGATCTTTCGCCTTCGTGCGTGCGGTCGAACAGCTCGCAGGCTACATGCCGGACGAGCCCATCGAACTCGCGCGTCTGATCGTGGCCGAACTCGAGCGGCTGTACAACCACGTCCATGACGTCGCCGCCGCTGCGTCGGCGGCCGGCTACGCGGTGGGTTTCGCGCGCGGCATGGCGCTCAAGGAACGGATCATGCGGCTGTGCGCTCTAGCGTGCGGCCACCGGCTGCTCTTCGATGCGATCCCTCCCGGCGGCGCCGTGCTGACCAACCGCACGAAGCTCGCGAGCGAGCTGAACACGCTGCGCAGCGATCTGGAGCGTTTTCTGGCCAATCTCTTCGGGAATGCGTCGCTGGTATCACGTTGGCAGCGGGCCGGTCTGCTGACGCCGGCGGTCGCAGAAGCCTGCGGCGCCGTCGGTCCGGCGGCACGCGGCTCCGCGGGCACGATCGATGTGCGTGCGTTCGCTCCGTACGGCGCATATGCGTCGCTCACGCCGTCGATCGCCCGCGCGACCTCGGGGGACGTCTTCGCCCGTGTCGCGGTGAAGCGCGACGAGATGCTCGAAAGCCTACGCCTGCTCAAGGTTGCGTTGAACGCGCTCGGAGCGACGCCTCTGCCCGAGCCCGGCGTCATTCATCCGCGCGACGGCATCGCGTACGGCGTCGTCGAAGGGCCGCGCGGCTGCGAGGTCGTCGCGCTGCGCGTTCGGGCCGGGCGGATCGCGCGTCTCCATGTGATCTCGTCCTCGTTCCGTAACTGGCCCGTCGTCGTGCGTGCCATGGAAGACACGATCGTGCCGGACTTCCCGCTCGTCAACAAGAGTTTCAACCTCTGCTACGCGTGCGCGGATCGATGAGTACGTACCGTCATTCACTCGGCATCCGGCATCTGGTCTGCGGCAGTTGCAACGGCTGCGAGCACGAGATGAACGCTCTGAACAACGCGTACTACGACATTACCCGAGAGGGCTGGGACATCGTGGCGTCGCCGCGTCATGCCGATGTCGTAACCGTCACCGGACCGATGACGGAGGCGATGCGGGTCGCGGCGCTCGCGACGCTGCAGGCGGTTCCGCAGCCCCGCGTCGTGGTGGCGATCGGCGATTGCGCCGCCGGTATGGGTCCATGGCAGGCCCCTCCCGCGGGTAGCGGTGCGGGCGTCGAGCTGGGCGCTCGAGTCGTCGTGCGCGGCTGTCCGCCTACCCCTGACGAGATTCGTGCCGGGCTCGCGGAGGCCGCCGAGGTGCTCGAAGCGAGGCGCGCGTGAGGAACTGGTGCATCGGGCTGCGGTGCGAGTCGATTAGGTCGCGCCTGCATTGAAGAAGCGACTCTCGTCGAAGCCGCGGTCAGCGACGACACACACCTTGCTGGTCGCCCGTGTGAAACCCAACTCAAAGGTACCGGGGATCGAGGTCGACGGTAACGGCGTGACCATTCGCGTGGGAGCAAGCCCCGCCGATGGGGACGCCAATGAAGCCGCCCGACATCGTCTGGCTGAGGCTCTCGGACTACCACCAAGCGCGGTGCAGCTGGTCCGCGGTATGAAGACGCGCACAAAAACCTTCGTAATTGCAGGCATGGAGCGGTCCCAGATTCATGCCCGTCTCTTAGACGAGGGTCGTTCGAACTGATCCCTCAGCCCAAGTCCCGAAGCTGAGCGCGGACGAAAGGGGCTCTTCGTTCACCGCGGCGGCGTCTTCGCCGGTAAGCTCTCGGCGTGACTCACGTAGAAGATGGGTTTGACATGCAGTCCTAACCCGTTCACCCCGCTCTTCATCTTGAGGCTGTCGCCGGGATTGTTGCGATGCCGTGCCGCGTCGAGGAGATTGCTGGCGACGTCGTCGTACCACGGAAGCTGAAGCGCAAGCGGTTGCGCGCTCCCATTGGGCATGAGCCAAAGATAGATGGCGTTGGGCTCGTCGAGATGGTAGCCCAACACCGTGCCGCTCGGGATGTGGAGGTATTGCGGTCGCGGCTGTCCCAGCGCCGCGTACCAGAGGAGGAGGATCCCGACGACGAGACCGGCATAGGTGGCCGCACGTAACCACGCCGGCCTGGCGTAGATCGAAACGAGGCCGACCGCCAACGAGAGGACGGCGAACACGACGGCGTCGATCATCGTTGCCCTTGGTACAAGAGGACCGGGATATCGTTCAGGCTACCGGGTATCAGCGTGCCGTCGTTCGTCAGTCCGAATCGTGCCACCGTCAGTTCCTGCCCTTGGTATGTCAAGTTCGCTTCTCGGTGAAAGATGCGGTTCGATCCGTTGGCGTTGCTGAAAAAACTCTCGACCCAGACGTGCACGGGGAAACGGCCGTCGTAGACGTGATACGCCATGATGTTGACGGCGTACTCACCCGCCGGGGCGTTGCGGCACACGGTCATCTCTTCGTTCTCGCTGCTCGGATCATGGCGGTGTCCCAGATCGTCGCGCAGCAGGTTGCAGTTCAGTCCGGAGAGTCGGCGGAAGCCGACGGGTGCGTCGCTCGGGCTCCTGACCCATAAGTCGATGTCGCTGTCGGAGCGCGGATCCCAGTGCATCGCTACGACGAGGTTGCCTTGAATGGGGACGTTGGGATTCTGCTTTTGGACCACCGCGACGAGTGCGAGGGCGGCCATCGCAATGAAAACGACGAGCAGCGCGGTCAGCAGGTCTCGATAGGCCCAGGAAAAGCCGCGCGATTCGGTGTTCCGGTCAAATCTCGGCATCGCCGCACCAGAACGCCAGTTCCCGTAACCAGGCCAAGAGGAAGACCCCGAGGATGTTCGGGCTGATGGCGAGCACCATGTCGCGAAAGACTCCTGCCAGAGCTTGCGGCGTCAATTCCTTGAGGTCCAGCGTCGCGAGCAACATGCCGACACCGGTCATAGCGAGGGCGAACATCGGCGTTCCGTTGGCGATGTGAGCCGTCACGTTCCAGCGACCGAGAAACGCAGCCCAAAAGCCGACGAGGCTATAGAGCACCAGAGCCGCGAGCATGGCAACCTCGCGCGGCGCAAACGCGGTGGAAAAGGCGAAAAATCCGGTGCGCCACGCTGCCAGGAGCAGACACAACGCTATCAGATTAAGGGTAAAGAATTTTGGTCTGAGGCATACTCCCTGTGCGGGTCCACGGGTACGGATAGGGACCGGCGCTTCTTCGTGAGCCTCAGATCGTCGCTGTGTAAGCAGCTCTCCCGCACACCACCCGATCGATGCGATTTCCTGACGCGAATTATTCCCGCCGGAGCCGGAGCCCAATCGTCGCGCGGATCGCGAACCATCCTGGGCCGCAACGTGGGAGTCCGCTCGCCTTCGCGGAGACGGATCGCAATCCTCGTGCGCCTAGCGCTCGGAATTCATTTCCAGTTACCGCGAAAATGTGAGAAGAATGTTGCAAGGAGCGTCGCTCACTCGTCCTCGGTGTCACAGCGTGGCGCGAGGGCGCGACGCATCGCCAACTCCATCTCGAGCAAGGCATCATGGTACCCGTTCCAATAGCTTCCCGAAGAGTGAGTACATTGAGGTATGGCGAGCAGCGCTCTGACGGCGCGTAACAGAGTCTCGACATCGGACCTCGGCATGATCACCTTGTCGGTAAAGAGGACCGGTCTCGCTTTGTCGAGATGGGCCTGGATCTCGTCGAGCTCTTTTAGCACCCTAGACTCCCCCTTATTATTAAGATGGGACTCCGGCTAGGGGTCTTCGTCTTGCTTCAGGGCGCGCAGGGCGCGTCGCCCGAAGGGCGCAAGCAGTCTGAAGGCCTACTTATTGTTTCGGCTCCTTGCCCTTCGGCTCCGTGCTGGAGACCGGCCGGGGACGTCCCGACCGCTACGGCCCGGCAGGGCCGCTTAACCGAGCATCGTATGAGGCGAGCCTTTGTTCGAATGTCCGGCGAGATAGGCGGCGGGCCGATCGTTGGCGCGAGAAGATCTCAGCGCGGCGTGTAGATCAGTTCGGCGGCCGGAAAGGGGCTGAAGTTGTTGTACTTGGCGGAGGCGTCGATCCCGGGCTGCATCACGCTCGGCGTCAGTTGCTCCGCATAGCGTCCGCGTGCCATCGTCGCGACGACCGCCGGGTCGATCTTCGTATATTTCGCCAGGATCTGACCGCTCTGTGCCTGGTTTCTGTTCGCCCAAACCGATGCTTCGTGGATCACGCCGGCGAACCGTTTGACCAGATCCGCATGGGCTTTCGCCCAGTCGGTTTGCGCGACCCAGACCGAGAGCAAAAAGTGTTTGGAGATACTCGAGTAGGCATCGGTCAGGACGCGATGCGTCTTCTCGGCTGCGCTGAGGAACGGTTCGACCTCGAAGGCCGCGTCGATACGCCCTGAGTCCAGCGCCGGGATCATCGCCGGAAACGGGATCTCGACGTACTTGACCGTTGCCGGGTTGGCGCCGTGGGCCGCCATCCAGGCGGAGATCGCCGTCGAGCCGAGACTGTGCACGGAGGGGAGCGCGACCGTCTTCCCTTCGAGGTCCTTCGCGCTGCGGATCGGAGAATCGGGCTTGACCAGAACGCCTATCGTTTTCGAAAGCGCCGGGTAGACGTATTCGGCCGCGGGTGCGACCGCGACGAGCGGGATATGTTGCTGATGGATCGTCGCGATGGAATCGATCGTCACGTAGCCGAAATCGAGCGCGCCCGAAGCGACGCCCGCCGCAATGGTCGGGGTGTTCGCCATCGGCCGAATATCCGCGTCGAGCCCTGCTTTTGCGAACATACCGAGATCCTTGGCGTAATAGACCGTCGCCGCGCTCTCGACCGGGAGGATCCCGATACGCAACAGGGTGGGGGTCTGCGCCCGGGCCGCCGTAGCCGTCGCACCCAACGCCGCGCCGCTGAAGAGCAGCGTGAGCGCCTGAGCTCGAGTCATGCCGTTTGGACCACCGAGATGGAGTCTGCTCATACAATTCCCCGTTCGTCCTGAGCTGTTTGGCTAACCGTCATAGGAGGGCCGGCCGCCTTCTCCCTTTCGTGCCGGGCCTGCGGCGGGCTTCTCGGAGCAAGCCTGAAGCCGAAGGGGCGAATCGAACGGTGAGGCCGGGAGGCGCCCGGCGCTCTAGCCGAGGTCGGAACCGCCGAGGACGCGAACTGCCGCCGGTGCGATGAGCAGCATGTTTCAATTGAGCGAGCCGGTGCTCGAATACCGGAAGATCTCCGATCGCGTCGCGGTCGAGCGGTGGAATGACCGCGAGATCCTACGCGTCGAGCCGGGTGCGCTTGCGGAGCTGGCCCGCGAGGCCTTCTCCGACATCGCCCATCTCTATCGCAGCGCGCATCTCGCTCAAGTGCGAGCGATCCTCGACGATCCGCTCGCATCGGCGAACGACCGTTTCGTCGCATTGGAGCTGCTCAAGAACGCCGTCGTCTCCGCCGCGCGCGTCCTCCCGATGTGTCAGGACACCGGGACGGTGATCGTCCACGGGCGCAAGGGTGAGCGCGTTTGGACCGGGGTCGACGACGAGCACTATATCGCCGCGGGAGCGCGCGAGGCGTACCTCCGAGGGAACCTGCGCTACAGTCAAATGGTCCCGCTCTCGATGTACGAGGAGATCCCGACCGAGGACAACTTGCCGGGGCAGATCGAGATCGAAGCCGTCCCCGGGGATCGTTACGACTTCCTCTTCATCGCAAAGGGAGGCGGATCGGCGAACAAATCGTTCCTGTATCAAGAGACGCGGGCGACGCTCGAACCGAAGCGGCTCATGCAGTTCATCGAGGAAAAGGTAAGGAGCCTTGGGACGGCCGCCTGTCCGCCGTATCACCTCGCGATCGTGATCGGCGGGACCTCGGCTGAGTTCACGATGAAGACCGTGAAGCTCGCCAGTACGCATTATCTCGATACCCTCCCGACGAGCGGCGATACGAGTGGGCGGGCGTTTCGCGATCTCGAGCTCGAGCAGAAGGTCCTCGAAATGACCCGGACGCTGAACATCGGAGCGCAGTTCGGCGGCCGTTACTTTTGTCACGACGTGCGCATCGTGCGCCTGCCACGCCACGGCGCCAGCTGTCCGATCGGGATCGGAGTTTCGTGCAGCGCCGACCGCCAGGCCTACGGGAAGATCGACAAGACCGGGGTGTGGCTCGAACAACTCGAAACCGACCCGGGACGTTTCTTGCCCGAGGTCGAGGACGACGCGCTCTCGGGCCCGTCGGTCACGATCGATACGAACGCCGGGATGGACGCGATCCGCGCGACGCTCACCAAATGTCCGATCGGGACGCGCGTGATGCTCAACGGGACGTTGATCGTCGCGCGCGACATCGTACACGCGAAGTGGCGCGAGGCGATCGATCGGGGCGAGCCGCTCCCCGACTACATCAAGCGCTATCCGATCTATTACGCCGGGCCGGCGAAGAAGCCGGCCGAGTACCCCTCGGGCTCGTTCGGGCCGACGACGGCCGGACGGATGGACTCGTATCTCGAGGAGCTGCAATCGCGCGGCGCGAGTCTCGTCACGCTTGCCAAGGGTAATCGTTCCGCGGTCGTCCGCGAGTCCTGTAAGAAGTACGGGGGCTTCTATCTCGGCTCGATCGGCGGGGCGGCGGCGCAGCTGGCGGCGACTGCGATCAAAAAGGTCGAGACGCTCGACTTTCCCGAGCTGGGGATGGAGGCCGTCTGGAAGATCGAGGTCGAGAACTTCCCCGCCTT
>Ga0209061_1002705_pt1 | contig 21401 bp, 16 predicted proteins | sample Coa_R1_10_FD_187157 | JGI IMG/M metagenome (GOLD analysis project Ga0209061, IMG submission 187157) | Surface soil microbial communities from Centralia Pennsylvania, which are recovering from an underground coalmine fire - Coalmine... | ecosystem: Environmental > Terrestrial > Soil >...
TCAAGCTGCGCCGGACCCTGATCGCCGCCCGATTTTCCCGCAGTCGCCCAGCTCAGCCCACCAGCGATCAAATCCGTATCGTGCTCGCGGCCTGGGACGCAGCCGCCGCATAACTACGAAACTTGAGATGGCTTTAGCGGCCGAAAACGGCCGCCAAACTCCTACAGAAGCACCAAACCCATACCGTTATTCCGGGCCGGGGCGGTGCCGGGGCGGTACCGGGGACCGATGACGTCACGCGCCGCGACGGGACAGGGCTGTGGCAGACTCGGTGGCACCATGCGCGTGTTCCTGCCGTCGACGCTGCCCGCCCTGGCCCGGGCGCTCCGCGCCGGCCAGGTCGATGTCGGCCCGGCCGACGCCCGCCCCGCCGACGTCGGCCAGGTCCGCGCCGGCCCGGCCGACGCCCGCCCGGGTCCGGTACCCGGGTTCGCGGTCACGCCCGCGCTGCGCGAGGCGTACGCGAGCGGCGACAGCGAGGAACTCGAGTACGCCGCGCTAACCGCGGCGGCGCGGGCGAGCCTGCGGCTGCTCGCCGCCGACCCGGCCGCCCCGCCCCGCCGGGTGGTGCTGGCCGCCGAGCTTCCCGCCGGCCAGGTGCGGCCGGACGCGCCGGACGACGAGCCCGCCCGGGTGATGGTCGCGGCCCCGGTCCCGCTGGAGAGCCTGGTCTCCGCGCACGTGGACGCCCCGGACGCCGCCGCCGACGTGCGCCGGGCCGCCGCGGCGCTCGAAGCGGCCGACGCGGGCGACGCCGACGCCGGCTTCGACGTGGATGGCGCCGAGGGCCACGAGCTTGCCTGGTACGCCACCCAGGAACTGCCGGACCTGGCGGCGGGCGGCGCCTGAGGCCACCAGCGGCCGCCTGACGCCGCCAGCGCGGCCGCCCGAGGCCGCCAGCGCGGCCGCCCGAGGCCGCCAGCGCGGCCGCCCGAGGCCGCCAGCGCGGCCGCCCGAGGCCACCAGCGCGGCCGCGATCGTGCGACGATAGGGGTATCCCAGCCGAGGAGGAGCGATCGCGATGGACGCCGTCTCCAGGACGCCGGTGCCGGTCAACGAGCCGGTCAGGCAGTACCAGCCGGGCAGCCACGAGCGGGCCGCGCTGGAGGGCAAGATCAAGGAGCTCGCAGGCCAGCGAGCCGAACTGACCATGACCATCGGCGGCGCCCAGCGACCGGGCGAGGGCGAGCCGGTCGACGTGGTGCAGCCGCACAACCGCCGCCACGTGCTCGGCACGCTGCGCAACGCGACCGACGTGGACGTGGCCGCCGCGATCTACGCGGCCAAGCAGGCCGCGCCGGCCTGGCAGGCGCTCAGCTTCGACGACCGGGCCGCGGTCTTCCTCAAGGCCGCTGACCTGCTGGCCGGCCCGTGGCGCGCGACGCTGAACGCCGCGACCATCCTCGGCCAGTCGAAGTCGCCGTACCAGGCCGAGATCGACGCCGCCTGCGAGCTGATCGACTTCCTGCGCTTCAACGTGCACTTCGCCAGGCGGCTGCTGTCCGAGCAGCCGGAGTCGGCGCCGGGCGCGTGGAACCGGATGGAGTACCGCCCGCTCGAGGGGTTCGTGCTGGCGATCACGCCGTTCAACTTCACCTCGATCGCGGGGAACCTGCCCACCGCCCCCGCGCTGCTCGGCAACGTCGTGGTGTGGAAGCCGTCGCCGACCCAGCAGCTGGCCGCGCACTACACGATGCGCCTGCTCGAGGCGGCCGGGCTGCCGCCCGGCGTGATCAACATGGTGACCGGCGACGGCCAGGCGGTGTCCCGGGTCGCGCTGCCGCACCCGGACCTGGCCGGCATCCACTTCACCGGCTCCACGCAGACCTTCCGGCACCTGTGGCGGACGGTCGGGGCGAACATCGACCGGTACCGCAACTACCCGCGGCTGGTGGGCGAGACGGGCGGCAAGGACTTCGTGGTCGTGCACCCCAGCGCCGAGGAGGCCGCGATCGCGCCCGCGCTGATCCGCGGCGCGTTCGAGTACCAGGGCCAGAAATGCTCCGCCGCCTCCCGCGCCTACCTGCCGGCGTCGCTGTGGCGGCGGGTCGGCGACGACTTCCTCGCCCAGGTGGAGTCGCTGACGATGGGCGACGTGGCGTCGGACCTGTCGCTGTTCATGGGGGCGGTCATCGACGAGCGCGCGTTCGCCAAGCACAAGGCCGCGATCGACCGGGCCCGGAACGACGCGCTGGTGCGCATCCTGGCCGGCGGCCAGGCCGACGACAGCGACGGGTTCTTCGTCCGGCCCACGGTGCTGGCCTGCCCCGACCCGGCCGACGAGGTGTTCACCACCGAGTACTTCGGCCCGATCCTGGCCGTGCACGTCTACCCGGACGACGACTGGGCCGGCATGCTGGCGCAGGCGGCCGACGTGGCCCCGTACGCGCTGACCGGCTCGGTCATGGCCACCGACCGGGAGGCGATCGCGCAGGCCACCGATGTGCTGCGGTACGCGGCCGGCAACTTCTACATAAACGACAAGCCCACCGGCGCCGTGGTCGGCCAGCAGCCGTTCGGCGGGGCGCGGGCCAGCGGCACCGACGACAAGGCCGGCTCGGTGTTCAACCTGATCAGATGGGTTTCCGCCCGCGCCATCAAGGAACTATTCGTCCCCCCGGCCGACTACCGGTACCCGCACATGGGCCAATGAACGACCGCGCGCGCCGGCTGGTGCTGTGGAACATCGACCTGACCCTGGTCGACGTCGCCCAGGTGACCAGGGCGGCCTGCGCGGAGGCGTTCGCCGCCGTGGCGGGCCGCCCGCTGGTGCGGCTGCCGCAGCTGGCGGGCCGCGCCGAATCGGAGATCTTCTTCGACGCGCTCGCGCTCAACGGCGTGGACGTGCGCGCGGACGGGACGGCCGAGCGCCTGCTCGGGCCGTTCGGCGCCGCGCTCGCCGCCGCCATGCAGGCCCGGGCCGCCGACCTGACCCGCCAGGGCCGGCTGCTGCCCGGCGCGGCCGAGGCGCTCGAGGCGGCGGCTAAGCTGGATGGTACCGTGCAGACCGTGCTGACCGGCAGCAGCAAGCCGAACGCCGTGCTCAAGCTGCGCGCCTTCGACCTCGACCGCTTCGTCGACCTCGACATCGGCGGCTACGGTCACGAGGCCTATCCCAGGGGCACGCTGCTGACGGTCGCGCGGCAGCGCGCGGCGGACAAGTACCGGGTGAGCTTCGTCGAGGACGCGACCGTGTACGTGGCCGACTCGCCGCGCGACGTGGACGCGGCCAGGATCGCCGGGGTCGCCGCGCTCGCGGTCGCCAGCGGCCGGGCCAGCGCCGCGGAACTGCGCGACGCGGGCGCCGCGGCCGTGCTGGACGACCTGGCCGACACCGCCCGCGTGGTCAGGCTGATCACGGAGCTCACCGGGCCGCGGTGACCGTGGAGGACGCGATGGAACGCGGCTACGGCCGCCTGCTGTGGCAGCCGGACGAGGCGACGGTGCGCGACGCCAGGGTGAGCCATTTCATGCGCTGGCTCGCCGGGCGCGGCCGCCGCTGCGCCGGCTACCCCGACCTGTGGCGGTGGTCGGTGACCCGGCCGGAGGAGTTCTGGGCCGCGGTCTGGGACTACTTCGACGTGCTCGGCGACCGGGGCGCCGGCCCGGTGCTGGCCGGCGGGGCGATGCCGGACGTGCGCTGGTTCGGCGGTGCCACGCTCAACTACGCCCGCAACGCGCTGCGCGCCGCGACCAGCGATCCCGGCCGCACCGCGATCATCTTTACATCCGAACGAGCCGGTGCTGGCTCGCTCACGTACGCGCAGCTGGCCGCCGAGGTGGCCCGGGTCGCCCGCGGGCTGCGCTCGCTCGGCGTGCGCCGCGGCGACCGGGTGGCGGCGCTGCTGCCGAACGTGCCCGAGGCGGTCATCGGCCTGCTCGCGGCCGCCAGCATCGGCGCGATCTGGTCGTCGTGCTCGCCGGACTTCGGCGCGCGCAGCGTGACCGACAGGTTCGCGCAGATCGAGCCGAAGGTGCTCATCGCCTGCGACGGCTACCGCTACGGCGGCAGGGACTTCTCCCGGGCCGGCATGCTCGCCGAGGTGGTGGCCGCGCTGCCCGGGCTGTCCGCCGTCGTCATCGTGAACCTGCTCGGCGGTCCCGAGCCGCCGAACGCGACGCGGTGGGCGGACCTCGGCGTCGGCCAGGCGGCCCGGGAGCCGGAGTTCGAGGAGGTGCCGTTCGGGCACCCGCTGTGGGTGCTGTACTCGTCGGGCACCACCGGGCTGCCCAAGCCGATCGTGCACGGGCACGGCGGGATCGTGCTGGAGCACCTCAAGGCGCTCGCCTTCCACCAGGACCTGCGGCCGGGCGACGTGTTCACCTGGTACACCACCACCGGCTGGATGATGTGGAACTACCTGGCGGGCGGGCTGCTGGCCGGCGCGACGATCGTGGCCTACGACGGCAGCGCCACCCACCCGGACCTGGGCAGGCTGTGGCGGCTGGCCGCCGACCACCGCGTCAGCTACCTGGGCGTCGGCGCGCCGTACCTGGTCGCCTGCATGAAGGACGGGCTGCGGCCCGGCGCGGATTACGACCTGTCGGCGCTGCGCGCCGTCGGCTCCACCGGGTCGCCGCTGCCGCCGGAGGCGTTCGAGTGGGCCTACCGGCACGTGCGAAGCGACCTGCTGCTCGGCTCGTACTCCGGCGGCACCGACCTGTGCACGGGCGTCGTCGGGCCGTGCCCGCTGCTGCCGGTCCGCGCCGGGGTGATCTCCGGCCGCTGCCTCGGCGCCAGCGTGGAGGCCTACGACGACGACGGCAAGCCGGTCACCGGGCAGGTCGGCGAGCTGGTCATCACCGCGCCGATGCCCTCGATGCCGGTCGGGTTCTGGAACGACCCGGACGGGTCCAGGTACCGGGACAGCTACTTCGCCACCTATCCCGGCGTGTGGCGGCACGGCGACTGGGTGGAGATGCTGCCGGACGGCGGCTGCATCATCTACGGCCGCTCCGACGCGACGCTGAACCGCGGCGGCGTGCGGATGGGCACCAGCGAGTTCTACCGGGTGGTCGAGGGCTTCGACGAGGTGGCGGACAGCCTGGTGGTGGACACCGGCAGGCTCGGCGCCGAGGGCCGGCTGATCCTGTACGTGGTGCCGGCCGCCGGGTGCCGGCTCGACGACGAGCTGCGCGGCAGGCTGCGCGCCGCGCTGCGCGCCCAGCTGTCGCCGCGGCACGTGCCGGACGAGATCCGCGAGGTTCCCGGGATCCCGCGGACGCTGTCCGGGAAGAAGCTGGAGGTCCCGGTGCGGAAGATCCTGCTCGGCACCGCGCCGGAGCGGGCCGCCGACCCGAACGCGCTGGCCGACCCCCAGGTGCTCGAATACTTCAGGCCCTGAGCGGCCGCGCGGCGGCGGGCCTGAGCCGCCGCGCGGCGGCTTGCCCGACGCATGGCTGCGACAGGCACTGAGCGGACCGGACACAAAGGAGTGGACGCGATGCCGGACAACACCAGCGACGAGGCCAGGGAGGCGCTGCTCGCCAAGGCGGCCTCCGCGTGGCCGGACGACCCCGAGGTGGACGTCGGCGCCCTGGGCGGCGTCGCCTGCTACCTGCGCGCCTACTACCAGCGTGTGGCCACCGAGGACCTGGCCTCGCCGGAGCGGCTGGCGGCGGTGGCCCGGGCGCACGCCCGGCTGGGGCTGCGCAGGCCGCAGGGCCGCGCGCTGGTACAGGTCAGGGAGCCGGGGGACCTGCAGCTGGGGCCGGCCACCGCGTCGGCCATGGTGGTGGACATCGTCACCGACGACATGCCCTACCTGGTCGACTCGGTGACCACCGAGCTGAACAGGCACCAGGCCGACATCCAGGCGCTGGTGCATCCGCTGCTGCGGGTGCGCAGGGACGTGGCCGGCAGGCTCCGCGGCGTGCTCGGCGTCGTCGAGGACGAGGCGGCCGCCGGCGAGCTGGCCGAATCGTGGATCCACGTGGAGCTCGGCCCGCCGAGGGACCGGGCGGCAGCCGACCAGCTGGCCGCCGACCTGCGCCGGGTGCTCGACGACGTGCGCGTCGCCGTGGAGGACTCCCCCCGGATGGGCGCGGTGGCGCTCGGCCTGGCCGGCAGGCTGGCCGCCGACCCCGACCCCGAGATGGCGGAGGCGGGCGAGCTGCTGCGCTGGCTGGAGGACGGCAACTTCACCTTCCTCGGCTACCGGGAATACGACCTGGTTCCGGTCGGCGACGGCACGGGCCTGCGCGCCGTGCCCGGCACCGGGCTCGGCATCCTGCGGCACGACCGCAAGGGCCCCGACTCGGTCGGCAAGCTGCCGGCGGAGGTCGTCGCCAGGGCGCAGGACCCGGGCGAGCGGCTGGTGCTCGCCAAGGCGAACTCCAGGTCCACCGTGCACCGCGCGAACTACCTCGACTACGTCTCGGTCAAGAAGCGCGACCAGGCGGGCACGGTCACCGGGGAGTTCAGGTTCCTCGGCCTGTACACGCACAAGGCGCACACCGAGCCGATCACCGGCGTCCCGGTGCTGCGGCGCAAGCTCGCGCAGGTGCTCGCCGCCACCGGGATCGCCAGGGACAGCTACGACGGGCAGGACCTCGTCGAGATCCTCGACGGCTACCCGCGCGAGGAGCTGTTCGAGATCTCCGCCGCCGAGCTCACCCCGATCGCGCTGGGGGTGCTGCGGCTGCGCGAGCGCAGGCAGACCAGGCTGTTCCTGCGCCGGGACCGGTACGGCCGGTACATGTCCTGCCTGATCTACCTGCCGCGGGACCGGTACACCACCGAGGTCAGGCTGCGCGCCCAGGAGATCCTGATGCAGGCGCTGCACGGGGCGTCGATGGACTACAGCGCCATGGTCGGCGACTCCGCGCTCGCCCGGCTGCACGTGGTCGTCCGGGCCGAGCGGGGCCGGCAGGTGCCGCAGGTCGACGCGGCGGCGCTGGAGCGCAGGCTGGCCGCGGCGGTGCGGTCCTGGGACGAGGACCTCGCCGACGAGGCCGCCAGGGTGCTGGGCGACCAGCGGGCCCGCCGGCTGCTTGACATGTGCTCGACCACGATCCCGGAGACGTACAAGGCGGACGTCTCCGCCGCCGACGCGGTCGGCGACCTGTCGGTGATCCTGGAGCTGCGCGAGTCCGGGGCCGCCTTCGCGGTCCGGCTCGTCGAGGGCCGCGAGCGGTGGACGCTGGTGGTGTACCGGCTGGGCACGCCGATCACGCTGTCGGATGTGCTGCCGCAGCTGCAGCACATGGGGCTCGACGTCGTCGACGAGCACCCCTACACGTTCGCCGGGTCCGCGCAGGCCAGCTCGTTCTGGATCTATGAGTTCGGGCTGCGGCCCCCGGCGGTCACCCCGCCCGGCGGGGTGCGCGAGGCCTTCGAGGACGCGCTGACCGCGCTGTGGCACGGCCAGACCACCGACGACGGGTTCAACGCGCTGGTGCTGGCCGCGGGCCTGAGCTGGCGCGAGGTGACGCTGCTGCGCGCCATGGCCAGGTACCTGCGGCAGGGCGGGATGCGGTTCAGCGAGGACTACGTGCAGCGGGTGCTGCGGTCCAACGCGGCCGTCACCCGGCTGCTGGTCCGGCTGTTCGAGTCCAGGTTCGACCCGCGGCGCCAGGCGGGCGCGGCGGAGCGGTGCGAGGCGATCGCCGAGGAGATCCGCGGCCTGCTCGACGAGGTGACCAGCCTGGACGCCGACCGGATCCTCCGCTCCTACCTGGCGCTGATCGACGCCACGCTGCGGACCAACTACTACCGGACCAGCAGCCCCGGCGGCGCCGACGGGCCGCCCTACCTGGTGCTCAAGCTCGACCCGGGCGCGGTGCCCGGGCTGACCGCGCCGCGGCCGAAGTTCGAGATCTACGTCTACTCGCCGCGGCTGGAGGCGGTGCACCTGCGGTTCGGCCGGGTGGCGCGCGGCGGGCTGCGCTGGTCGGACCGGCTGGAGGACTTCCGCACCGAGGTCCTCGGGCTGGTGAAGGCGCAGCAGGTGAAGAACGCCGTCATCGTGCCGTCCGGCGCCAAGGGCGGCTTCGTGTGCAAGCGGCTGCCGGACCCGTCGGACCGGGAGGCGTACGCGGCCGAGGTGCTGGCCTGCTACAAGACGTTCATCGCGGCGATGCTCGACGTGACCGACAACATCGTGGCCGACAGGGTCGTCCCGCCGCCGGAGGTGGTCCGCCGCGACGGCGACGACCCGTACCTGGTGGTGGCCGCGGACAAGGGCACCGCGACGTTCTCCGACTCGGCCAACGAGGTCGCGGCCCGCTACGGGTTCTGGCTCGGCGACGCGTTCGCCTCCGGCGGCTCGGAGGGTTATGACCACAAGAAGATGGGCATCACCGCCCGCGGCGCCTGGGAGTCGGTGAAGTGGCACTTCGCCGCGCTGGGCCTGAACCCGGACGCCGACGACTTCACCGTGGTGGGGATCGGCGACATGTCCGGCGACGTGTTCGGCAACGGCATGCTGCTGTCGCGGCACCTCAGGCTGATCGCCGCCTTCGACCACCGGCACGTGTTCGTCGACCCCGACCCGGACCCGGCGGCCAGCTACGCCGAGCGGGCCCGGTTGTTCGCGCTGCCCAGGTCCTCGTGGGCGGACTACGACCCGGCGCTGATCTCCGCCGGCGGCGGCGTCTGGCCGCGGACCGCCAAGTCGGTCCCGGTGTCGCCGCAGGCCCGCGCCGCGCTCGGACTCGACGCGGGCGTGACCGCGCTGTCGCCGGACGAGCTGATCTCCGCGATCCTGGCCGCCCCGGTGGACCTGCTGTGGAACGGCGGCATCGGCACCTACGTGAAGGCAAGCTCGCAGTCGCACGCGGACGCAGGCGACAGGTCGAACGACGCGGTGCGCATCGACGCGACCCAGCTGCGCGCCCGGGTGGTGGGCGAGGGCGGCAACCTGGGGCTGACCCAGGCGGCCCGCATCGAGTACGCATTGCGCGGCGGGCTGCTGAACACCGACTTCATCGACAACTCGGCCGGGGTGGACACCTCTGACCACGAGGTGAACATCAAGATCCTGCTCGCCGACGCGATCGCCGCCGGCGCCATCCCGGCGTCCGCCAGGCACGGGCTGCTGAACGAGATGACCGGCGAGGTGGCCGCCCTGGTGCTGCGGCACAACTACCGGCAGAACATGGCGCTGGCGGTGGCGCGGGCCCAGGCGCCCTCCCTGCTGCACGTGCACGCGCGGTACCTGCGCAAGCTGGTCAGGGACGGCCGCCTCGACCCGGAGCGGGACGTGCTGCCCGGCGAGCGGGAGATCGCCGAGCGGAGGTCGGCGGGCGGCGGCCTGACCAGCCCGGAGCTCGCCCTGCTGCTCACCCACACCAAGATCTGGGCGGGCGAGGACGTGCTCGCCTCCGGCCTGCCCGACGACCCGTACCTGCGGCGGGAGCTCGACGGCTACTTCCCGGCCCCGCTGCGGGACCGGTTCGCCCGCCAGATGGAGTCGCACCGGCTGCGCCGGGAGATCATCACCACGTCGGCGGTCAACGAGATGATCGACTCCTCCGGCACCACGTTCCTGTTCCGGCTGGTCGAGGAGACCGGCGCGTCGGTGCCGGACCTGACCCGGGCGTGGCTGGTGGCCCGGGAGGTGTTCGGCATGCCGGCGTTCTGGCGGCAGGTCGAGGAGCTGGAGGGCCGGGTCGGCGTCGCCGCCCAGGTCACGCTGCTGCTGGAGGGACGCAAGCTCACCGAGCGGGCGGCCAGGTGGCTGCTGCACAACCGCCGCCCGCCGTTCGACATCGCCGCGACCGTGGCGTTCTTCGCCGACGGGGTGCGCACGGTGCGCTCGGCGCTGCCGAAGCTGCTGGTCGGCAGGGACCTGTCCGGCTTCGAGGAGCGCAGGGACTCCTACCTCGCCCTCGGCGTGCCCGCGGACCTGGCCGAGCTGGTCGCGGCCATGGTGCCGACGTATTCCGCGTTCGACATCGTGCAGGTCGCGGCCGGCACCGGGCGGCCGATCGAGGAGACCGCCGAGGTCTACTTCGACCTGGCCGAGCGGCTGCAGATCACCAGGCTGCGTGACCGCATCACCGCGCTGCCGCGGGAGGACCGCTGGTCGACGATGGCGCGCGCGGCGCTGCGCGACGACCTGTACGCGGCGCACGCGTCGCTGACCAGGGACGTGCTCGGCGTGAGCGACTCGGGGCGGTCGCCGGAGCAGCGGCTGGCGGCCTGGGTGGCGCGCAACGAGGCGGCCGTCGCGATGGCGGCGCAGACGCTCGGCGAGATCTGGGAGAGCGAGCGCTTCACGTTCACCACGCTGTCGGTGGCGCTGCGGGCCATCCGCACCCTGGTCGCCGCCAGCTCGCTGCCCGACGGGTGACCGCTACCACGCGTGCGCGTAGCTGAGGCCGCCGCCGGCCGCGATGATCTGCACCTTGGCGCCGTGCGCGGCGGCGGGCGGGTCGAGCGCCGCGTACTGGTAGGTCCAGTCCGCGGCCACGCCGTGCCGGCCGACCTCGTGCGGACTGGCCAGCAGCGGCCTGAACAGCGCCGGAACCGCGATCGGCGGGCCTGCCGCGCCGGCCGCGTTGTGCTCGATCTCGGTGTTCAGGCTCATCCCGTACAGCACCAGCGCGCCGCCGCCCGCGGTGCGCAGCACGTACTCCGGGTACGGCGCGGCCCCCAGCGTCCACGTGTAGTACAGCCCGCCGGACGCGTACCGCCGGGCCTCGGCGGACTGGGCGGCGTAGATGCCGGTCGTGCCCGGGCCGCCGGCGATCAGCGCCGCCGCCGGGTTGCCCGGGCCCTCGTCGGCCACGGCCGCCTGCGTCGCCCCGACGAGGTCGGGGGGCAGCAGCAGGCTGGTGTCGTTGATGAACAGCGGGACCGCGTAGCCGTCCGGCTCCCTGGCGATGGCCGGCAGCGGCCGGTCCAGCACCGCCGAGCCGTCGAGCGTCCAGCGGCCGCCCGGCCGGGACCGCTCGAACAGCAGCAGCGTCCGGGCCGCCGGCCCGCCGCCGTCGGGGGTCCGCGACGCCACCACCACGAACCACTGCGCGAACGGGGTGGTCGCGGGCACGTAGAAGACCGGGTCGCGGTAGGAGTAGCGGGGGACCGGCGTGCCGGCCGAGGCCAGCGCCCGGTACTGCGCGCGGACGACCGCCTGCTGCGCGTCCGCGGTCACCGGCAGGCCCAGCTTCGCGTCGCCGTGGCTGGCGGCCGCGTCGCTGGCCGCGAGGTAGGAGGCGTAGACGGCCCGCGCCTCGGCGATGGTCAGGGCGTGCGAGGCGGTCGTGTCCGCGCTGACCGCCGGGGAGCATCCGCCCAGCGCGAGCCCGGCCACCGCAGCCAGCGCCGCCTCGCAGACGGCCGCCCGGAAGCCGCGCTGCCCGGCCGTGCCACGCCGGGGGCATCGCCGCGTCCCGCGCCTGCCGCGTATCACGCTAAGGCAGGATACCCCGTCGGCGCGGCCCGGCGTGCGCAAGACGGCCCGCGGCCCGGCTCGCGCCAGGGCGGCCCGCGGCCCGGCTCGCGCGCCAGGGCGGCCCGCGGCCCGGCTCGCGCGCCAGGGCGGCACCGCGCGGTGCCGCCGCGTGCGGCCGCCGCGCCGCGGCGGCGGGCGGCCCGCGCGGTTCCGCCGCCTCCCCCCCTCTCGCGTAGGCTTGCCAGCATGGCAGGTATGAGTCCCGCCGATGAGATCGCGGCACTGAGTTCGAAGCTCGCCAGCATCGAGGCGGTGCTCGATCCCGGCGCCATGCGGAAGGAGGCGGCCGCCCTGCGCGAGCAGGCCGCCGATCCGGGGTTGTGGGCGGACCAGGCGCACGCGCAGCAGGTGACCCGCCGCCTGTCCTACCTGGAGGCGGAGCTGAACAGGCTGTCCGGGCTGCGGCAGCGGCTTGCCGACACCCGGGTCCTGTTCGACCTGGCCGAAAGCGAGCACGACGAGCCCACCCGCGACGAGGCGGCCCGCGAGCTCGCGGCGCTGCGCACCGAGATCGACCAGCTTGAGGTGCGCACGCTGCTGAGCGGTGAGTACGACGCCAGGGAGGCGCTGATCTCGATCAACGCGCAGGCGGGCGGCGCGGACGCCGCCGACTTCGCGGAGAACCTGATGCGGATGTACCTGCGCTGGGCCGAGCGGCACAAGTACCCGACGGAGGTGTACGACACCTCCTACGCCGAGGAGGCGGGCATCAAGTCGACCACGTTCGCGGTGAACGCCCCCTACGCCTACGGGACGCTGCGCGGCGAGCACGGCACCCACCGCATGGTCCGCATCTCCAAGTACGACAACCAGGGGCGCCGGCAGACCTCGTTCGCCGGGGTCGACGTGATGCCCGTCGTGGAGCAGACCGACCACATCGAGATCGGCGAGGACGAGATCAGGGTCGACGTGTTCCGGTCGAGTGGGCCCGGCGGCCAGGGTGTCAACACCACCGACTCCGCGGTCCGCATCACCCACCTGCCCACCGGGATCGTGGTGTCCTGCCAGAACGAGCGCAGCCAGATCCAGAACCGCGCCACGGCGATGGCGGTGCTGCAGGCCAAGCTGCTGGAGCGGCGCCGCCAGCAGGAGGCGGAGCAGATGGCCGCGCTGCGCGGCGACGGCGGCCGCGCCTGGGGCACCCAGATCCGCAACTACGTGCTCTACCCGTACCAGAGCGTCAAGGACCTGCGGACCGGGGTCGAGACCGGCAACGCCATGGCGGTTCTGGACGGGGAGATCGACGAGTTCATCGACGCCGAGATCCGCTGGCTGCGCAAGACCGGCCGCTGATCGCCGTGCCCTTACCCGCCCAGATGCGTGGCCAGCAGCAGGACGATGATCAGCGCAAGGATGGCGGCGACAAGCAGTTGCGGCGTGGCGGACCAATGCGAGCGGTGCACCTGCTGCCTGGCTTCCCGGCATGCCGGGCACCGGCCCTCGACCACTGGACCGGCGCACTGCGCGCAGATCAGGTGTTCGCAGCTCATCGCGACCCCTTCCGGCCGGCCGTACCGGCGCGCCCCCGGCAGTTGGCGCGTTGTACGGCCTCAGCAGCCAGTCTCCCTCTAGACTGCTGTCTGGCCAAATCCAGGTTACCCGCATATCGGCGCCGATGGCGGCGGCAGCCGCGGCCGTGCCGGTTCCAACATCGCTGAGACGGTTCCGTGATCAACTTCGACAACGTCACCAAGGTCTACCCGAACCAGAGCCGGCCCGCGCTGGAGAACGTGACTGTCTCGGTCGCCAAGGGCGAGTTCGTCTTCCTCGTCGGCCCGTCCGGCTCGGGGAAGTCGACGTTCCTGCGGCTGATCCTGAAGGAGGAGCGGCCGACCGACGGCAGGATTCACGTGGCGGGACGGGACCTGGCGCGGCTCACGAACTGGAAGGTGCCGTACCTGCGCCGCCGCATCGGCTGCGTGTTCCAGGATTTCCGGCTGCTGCCGAACAAGAACGTCTACCAGAACGTCGCGTTCGCCCTGGAGGTCATCGGCAAGCACCGGCGCTTCATCCGCAAGGTCGTCCCGGAGGTGATCGACCTCGTCGGCCTCGAAGGCAAGCACGACCGGATGCCCGACGAGCTGTCCGGCGGCGAGCAGCAGCGGGTCGCGATGGCACGCGCCTTCGTCAACCGGCCGATGATCCTGCTTGCCGACGAGCCGACGGGGAACATCGACCCCGCGACCTCGATCGGCATCATGAAGGTGCTCGACCGGATCAACAGGACGGGGACGACGGTGGTGATGGCCACGCATGACGCGGCCATCGTGGACTCCATGCGCAAGCGGGTCATCGAGCTGGAGTACGGCAAGGTTGTCCGGGACCAGGCACGCGGGGTGTACGGCCAGGCGTACTGACGCGACCGCCGCGCCGCCGCGCCGCGGCGCCGACGATGGAGTATCGAGGGATCATCCAGGATGCGTTCACACTTCCTCCTCTCCGAGATCTGGATCGGGCTGCGCCGCAACCTGACGATGACGATGGCGCTCATCGTGGTCGTGGCCATCAGCCTTTCCCTGCTCGGCACCGGCCTGCTGTTCGTCAAGCAGGTGGACAGGACGCGGACTTACTGGCAGGGCAAGGTCGAGCTGTCGATCTACCTGTGCATCAGGACCAGCCCGCAGCCGCAGTGCCAGCAGAACGGCCCCGCCACCGACGCGGAACGGGCTCAGCTGCGCCAGCAGCTGGAGTCCATGCCGCAGGTCGCGGCGGTCTACTACGTGTCGCAGCAGCAGGCCTGGCAGGAGTTCCGGCAGTACTTCTCCAACGAGCCCGCCATGGTGCAGGGCACCCAGGAGGGCGACATTCCCGACTCGTTCGAGGTGAAGCTGAAGAACCCCGAGGCCGACTACGGCATCGTGGCCAGCGCGGTCACCGGCGCCCCCGGCGTGGAAACGGTCGTCGACGAGATGACGATCCTGGACAAGTTCTACCGGCTGCTCGACGGCGCGAGGAACGCGGTCGTCGTCGTCGCGCTGATCCTGATCGTGGCGGCGGTGCTGCTGGTCGCCAACACGATCAGGCTGTCGGCCTTCAACCGCCGCAGGGAAACCGCGATCATGCGCCTGGTCGGCGCCTCGAACTTCTACATCCAGCTCCCGTTCCTGCTGGAGGGAACGATCGCCGGGCTCATCGGCTGGGCGATCGCGGCGGGGCTCCTGGTGGCGGTCAAGTCGCTGATGCTCGATAGCCTGGAGCAGTATTTCTCCTTCAACGTAGGCTTGTCCGTCAGCGACCTGGTCGAGGTCATCGCGTTCTCGATGGCCGTCGGAATCCTGTTGTGCGGCGCGACGTCGTTCCTGACCCTGCGTCGTTATCTGCGCATCTGAGGTTGCGGCGGTGACGACGGGAGGCATGTGGCTCGGGAACAGGGGCGGAAGGTCATCGCCCGCAACCGCCGCGCATACCACGACTATCACGTCGAGGACACCTACGAGGCCGGCCTGGTCCTGACCGGAACCGAGGTGAAGTCGCTGCGGGCCGGGCGCGCCTCGCTCGCGGACGGCTTCGCGGAGATCTCCGGCGGCGAGGTGTGGCTGCACAACGTGCACATCCCCGAGTACATCCAGGGCACCTGGACCAATCATGCGCCGCGGCGGACCAGGAAGCTGCTGCTGCACCGCAGGGAGATCGACCGGCTGGCGGGCAAGACCGCAGAGCAGGGCCTGACGCTCGTCCCGCTGTCCCTGTATTTCAGGGACGGCAACGTCAAGGTGGAGCTGGCGCTGGCTCGCGGCAAGCGGACCTACGATAAACGCCAGGACATAGCTCGACGTGACGCGGCCAGGGAGATGGACCGTGCGCTGAGACGGCGAAGGTGACGGGCAGGCGGATCGTGTCCTGGATTGCGAGCAAGCGCGGCGGCCACGCCCGGCCGCACCGCCCGGCCGCCCCCGGTCAGCCAGGCGCCGTCCCGCCCGGCCCCCGCGGCGCTCTCCCGCCCGCCCGGCAGGCCTTCGCGCCGCCCGCCCAGCGCGGCGGCTTCCCGCCCGCTCAGCAGCCGCCGCCAGGGCCCGGCCAGCGCGCCTACGGGCCGCCCGCCCGGCAGGCCCCTCGCCGTCCCGGCGGCGGCTCCCGCCGTCCGCCGCGGCACGCCTCCGTCGGCCCGGCCGGGTCAGGCCGCCGCAGGCCCTCGCCCGCGACCGTGCAGACGAGGCGGTCCAGGATCGCCGCGCTGGTGATCGTCGCCGTGGGCGTGCTCGTCGTCGGGCTGGCCACCGGCTTCGGCTCGGAGCCGTCGGCCGAGCCCACCGCCGAGGCTTTCCTGCTCGCCTGGCAGCAGCAGCAGTACCGCGCCGCGGGCTCGCTGACCACGGGGCCGCCAGGCACGGTGGCCGCGGACCTGCGCGGCGTGCTGCCGGACCTCGACGCCACCCAGTTGTTCCTCACCATGCACTCGGTCGTCCAGCATGGCGCCACCGCGGAGGCGTCATTCACGGCCACGGCCAGCCTGGCGGAATCCAGCCACGTATGGACCTATCAGGGCAGGTTCCGGCTGGCCCGGTCGGGCGGCGGCTGGAAGGTGGAATGGGCGCCCAGCGTGATCAACCCGAGCCTGGGCCCGGGCGAGCGGCTCGCCGTCGTGACCCGGTTCCCGGGCCGGGCGCCGGTGCTCGACGCCGACGGCCACCCGCTGCAGGTGCCGGCGCCGGTCGACGTGGTCGGCGTGTGGCCGGACCGTCTCGCCCATCCCCAGCTGACGGCGCGGCGCTTCGCCGCCGCGACCGGGCTGCAGGCCGGGCAGGTGCTCGGGCAGATCACCGCCGCCCCGCCGCGGCAGTTCCTCACCCTCGCGTCGCTGGACCCGGGCAGCTACGCGCGCATGCGCGCCGGGCTGCGCCAGGTGCCAGGGCTGGTGGTCCGGCGGATGCGGGAGCGGCTGTTCCAGGCCGAGGCCGCCGGGCTGGTCGGCGAGGTGGGCGACGAGGCCAGCCCGGTGCTGCGCGCCGACGGGGCGTTCTACCTCCCCGGGACCACGGTCGGGTTGTCCGGGCTGGAGCGCGCCTACCAGCCCCAGCTTCTCGGCAGGCCCGCGACCGAGGTCGTGGTGCTGAACGCCGCCGGCGCGCAGGCCGGCGTGCTGGCGCGGTGGCCCGGCACCTCCGGCAGGCCGGTGCGCACCACGATCGACCCGGATGTCCAGGCGGCCGCGCAGGCCGCGCTGGACGGCGCGCCCGATTCGGGGGAGATCGTCGCCGTCCAGGCCTCGACCGGCCGGGTGCTCGCGGTGGCGCAGCGCCAGGCCTCCGGCGCGCTGCCGGCCGGGGGCCCGCTGGACGCCAGGCTGATGCCCGGCACCGCGTTCACGATCGTGTCCGCCGCCGCGCTGCTGCGCACCGGGCTCACGGCGTCCACCCCGATCTCATGCGAGGACTCCTTCACGGTCGGGGGACAGACCTTCTCCAGCGACGGGACCGGCGCGACCAGGCCGTTCAGCGCGGCGTTCGCCGACGACTGCCGCACCGCCTTCGCGGGCCTGTCCGAGCGCCTCGACGCCGGCCAGTTCGCCCAGGTGGCCAGGGACTTCGGCATCGGCGCCGACTGGTCGCAGCTTCCGGTGTCCGCCTTCTCCGGGTCGGTGCCGGCCGCATCCGGCGACGCCGCCCTTGCCGCCGAGACGATCGGCGAGGGCAGCGTGCGGGTGAGCCCGCTGTCCATGGCCCTGGTCGCCGCGGCCGTCGACTCGGGAGCCTGGAGCACCCCGCAGTTCACCGCCGATCCCGGCGACCCGCGGCACGGCGAGGCGCTGGACCCGGCAGAGCTGTCCGCGCTGCGCAGCCTGATGCGCGGCGCGGTCCGCTCGGGCGCCGCCCGCGCCGCCGGCCTGCCCGGCGCGGCGGTGTATGGCCAGGTCGGCCTCGTCCGCGCGGCGTCGGGCTGGATGAGCTGGTTCGTCGGCTTCCGCGGTGACATCGCGTTCGCCGTCGTCGAGACCGGCGCGACGCCGCGGCTTTCCGCCGCCGCGCTGGCCCGCGCGTTCCTGGCCCCGCTGCCGGGCTGAGCCCTGCCACGGCACGGCCCGCCCCGTGTCGCGGCTCCGCCTCGCGGCGCAACGATGTGCCATAGGTGTGGTGATCACGACATCAATGGCACATCGTTGCGGCTGACCCGCCCGCGGCCAGCCATGGTGCATCACAGTTTGTTATCAACATGTAGCATAACGTTACGTAACCCGGGCAACCATGCGGACCGCCGCCGGCGTCTTTACCGGTGACTGAGGCTCGCTTGGGGGTTGCGGCCGAAGTCACCGTGAAGGTCCGGGTCTCATCTCGGGGGGAGGCCCGCACTCCGGACCGGCGCCGACCCTGCCGGTCGGGCCCCCGCGGGCGCGTCTCGGCCACCGCCAGCGCCCGCGGGGGCCATTTGCTGCCCGCGCGGGGAATGCGGCTTGGCACGCGCGCGTTCTCCGTGTACGGTCGAGCCAAGACGGCGGCGCCGCCTGGCTCGCCGGACAACTCAACAGGGGGTGAACGGTTTCGACTTCGGTGGTTGATCCAGGGGAAGCGGGCCGAGGGTTGCGGTTGTGACCTCGTAAATCACGCACCGTAAACCAATAACTGCCAACAAGACGCAGTCCAGCCTCGCCCTCGCCGCCTAAGGCGAGCTAGGGGCTTGTCAGCCCGGGGATGCCTCCGACCCGGTGCCTGGCATCAGTGAGGAGGATGCACCGCCCGACCCGGCCGCGGGGACGGGCGGGACACCCAACAGCGGCTGAGCCCGCCGGCGACTTGCTTGCGTGATCGCCGGGGCCGAGAAAAGCACAGCAGGCTGCGCCCGGAGAAGCCCTGGTGAGGCACTGAAGGACGCGGGTTCGATTCCCGCCACCTCCACGGATGCGCTCGGTCTTGAGCGCCACTGTTACGCGGGCATGCGACGCCACTGCGGCTGTCATCGGCAGCCGCTATGGTTTGACCTCATGCCACCGCTCCCCCGGGTCACCGGCCGTGAACTCGTGCGCGCTCTCATCAAACTGGGCTGGGTGGTCGTCACCCAGAAGGGCTCGCATGCCCAGCTCAGGCACCCCAGCCGGGGCGGACGGGTGACCGTGCCGCAGCATGCGGGAGAGACGATCGGGCCCGGCCTGCTCCGGTCCATCCTGAGCCAGGCAGGCGTAACCGCTGACGAACTGCGGGAGGTCTTGTGACAAGATGATTCCGATGCGCACTTACACGATCGTGGTCGAGCCCGAGGAAGGCGGCGGTTACTACGTCACCGTCCCAGCTCTGCCAGGATGCTTCACTCGGGGCAGCACCATCGAGGAATGCCGGGAGCGAGCCGCAGAGGCCATCGAGGTTCACATCGCCGGCCTGCAAGCCGATGGCGAACTCGTTCCCGAAGAGGCCGGGACTCCGCAACTGCTCGCGGTCACCGTCGCGGCCTGATGCCGTGCGGGCGTTCGCGGGCGCGGCCCACCCTGCCCGGCACACGGCCGGGCGGTCGCCGCGGCGAGACGAGACGAGCGCAAGACCTGATTTCACAGCTGGCTACTCCGCGGCGGTCACGTCGGTCTTGAGGTCGACGCGGCCACGCCCAGCGTCTGGAACGCGACGGCCTACCCCAAGCAGGCACCCGGCCGGCCGGCGGCGGCGAGGACGGCGGCGACGCTGCGGTCGATGTCCGCCTCGGTGGTCGACCAGTTGCAGACGCTGACCCGCATGGCCCGCCGGCCGCGCCAGACGGTCGGGCCGCACCAGCAGGTGCCCTCCCGCTGCAGGATGCCGATCGCCGCCTCCGGCACGTCGACCACGACCTGGTTCAGCCGCACCTCGTTCAGCACCTCAAGGCCCCCGCCGGACACCCCGGAGGCAAAGCGCCGCGCCAGCCGCACGCACCGGCCGACCATCCCGGCCAGCCCGTCGCGGCCGAGGGACGCGAGCACGGCCCACACCTCGGCGCCGCGGGCGCGCTGCGAGGACTGCGGGGTGAACGCCATCGGGTCCCGGTCCGGGCCGAGCGGCAGGTACGACGCCTCGGCGCTCAGCGCCGACCGCAGGGCCGCGCCGTCGCGCACCAGCGCGATCCCGCAGTCGTAGCTGGTGTTCAGCCACTTGTGCGCGTCGGTGGCCCAGGAGTCCGCCATGGCGGCGCCGGTGACCTCGCCGGCCACCTCCGGGCAGGCAGCGGCCCACAGGCCGAACGCCCCGTCGACGTGCACCCAGGCGCCCTGCGAGCGCGCCCACTCGATGAGCGGGGGGAAGGGGTCGCTCGCCCCGCTGTTGACGTTGCCCGCCTGCAGGCAGACGATCGCCGGGGGCCGCAGCGCCGGCAGGCCGGCCGCGACGATGCGGCCCTGGCCGTCGGCCGGCAGCCGCAGCGCCCGGTCGCGGCCGAGCCCGACGAAGCCCAGCGCCTTCAGCACGCTGGCGTGGACCTCCTGGCCGACGACCACCTGGACGGGGGGCGCGCCGGGAAGGCCCAGCGCCGCGGCGTCCCAGCCGGCCGCGGCGAGCACCCGGTCCCGCGCCGCGGCCAGGCAGGTGGCGTTCGCCATCGTCGCGCCGCTGGTGAACCCGCCCGCGGTGCCGCCGGGCAGGCCGAGCAGGTCGGTCACCCAGCGCAGCGCCACCGCGTCGAGACGGGCCGCCACCGGGGACATCACCGACAGCGCCGCGTTCTGGTCCCACGCCGCGAGCAGCCATGACGATGCCACCGCCACCGGCAGCGCCCCGCCGGTGACGAAGCCGAAGTAGCGCGGGCCCGCGCTGGCAACGGTGGCCGGCGAGCCCACCTCGTCCAGCAGCGCCAGCACCGAGGACGGGCCGAGTCCGCCGCGGGGCAACGGGAAGTCAAGCCGGTCCAGCGCGCGCACCGCCTCCGCCGCGGGGGCCACCGGGCGGCCGGCCAGGCCGCGCAGGTACCGCTGCGCCCGCCCGGCGGCGTCGCGGAGCAGCGCATCCAGGCCAGCGGCGCGTGACTCGTCGATAACATCCACAACGTCGACGGTAGACCCGGTCGCGGACTCCCAGGTAGCCGGCCGTCACGGCGGCGGCCCGGCGGGGCACCTCGGGCCTGCGGACCAGGTTGGGCACGACGGCGCCGCGCGCGGCGTCGTCCAGCCCGCCGAACCCGGCCGTCAGCGCCGGCAGGGCGAACAGCGGCCACAGCGCGCTGCCCGCATCGGCGTGACCGCCAGGCCGGCGCTGCAGCCGGCCGTTCCGGCATGCCGCGGGCGCCGCCGCCGGAACCTAACCGCGGCCGCCGCCGCCGGAACCTAACCGCCGGAGCCAACCGCGGCAGCCCGCCGACCGGCCTGTGCGCCAGCCGGCACCGGACGACGCTCAGCGCGATCATTACCCATTCTGCCGCCGAACACGGGATAATAGGGCGACTGATAGAAACGGTTGTGGCTGGCCGGTTCCGCCGCAGGCGCCGAGGTCGCCCGGTGCGCCGTGCCTGGCATGGCGGGGCGCGCGGGTTCCGGAGGAAAGGACGGGAGAATATGGCGGCGATGAAGCCGCGGACGGGCGATGGCCCGCTCGAGGTCACCAAGGAGGGGCGCGGCATCGTGATGCGCGTCCCGCTCGAAGGCGGCGGCCGCCTGGTTGTCGAGCTGACGGCCGACGAGGCGTCCAGGCTCGGTGACGCGCTGAAGTCCGTGGTCGACCCGGGGGCGGCCGCCTGATCCGGCCTAGTCGCCCCGCTTGACCGCGGCGAGCAGGCCGTTTCCCAGCGGCAGCAGCACGGGCACCAGCCGGTCGTCGTCCCGTACCTGCCGCGGCAGGTCGGGTGCCGCCGCGTCGTCCGGCGGCACCAGGGCGTTGTTGAAGGCGACGATCCCGCCGGGACGCAGCAGCCGCAGCGCCGCGGTCAGGTAATCCTGATAGTCCCGCACATCCGCATCGCAGAACACCATGTCGTAGGCGCGGTCGGACAGCCGGGGCAGCACGTCGAGCGCGCGGCCGGCGATGAGGCGGCACTGGTTGGCCGCGAAGCCGGCCTGGGCGAACGCCTTGCGCGCCATCCGCTGGTACTCGGGCTCGATGTCGACGCTGGTCAGCGTGG
>Ga0209061_1002707_pt1 | contig 21396 bp, 16 predicted proteins | sample Coa_R1_10_FD_187157 | JGI IMG/M metagenome (GOLD analysis project Ga0209061, IMG submission 187157) | Surface soil microbial communities from Centralia Pennsylvania, which are recovering from an underground coalmine fire - Coalmine... | ecosystem: Environmental > Terrestrial > Soil >...
CATAGGTCTTTCAGCGGCCTATGATCATAACCAATCCGACTAAGATCGGATTGGTTGACCATAGGGAGTTGACGGCCACCGCTTGGTGTGCCCTGGCTTTGTGCCGCCAGGCAATGGCCGAGGAAGGGGGCAGCGATGCGGCTTGCAAGTATCCGGACCGCGGCTGGGACGCGTCTTCATGTCCGTTCCGCAGACGGAGAAGGCTACGTGGACGTAGCTGATGCGACTGGCGAGGAGCGTTACTCAGACTTGCTCGCTGTTTTAGCAGACGGCCAAAGAGCGATGGACGCCGTGAGGCGTGCAAGTGAGCGTCAGGGTCGTCGCTACAGCGAGGCAGACTTGGGCCCTGCCGTGCCCCGCCCACCCCGGGTGTTGTGCTTAGGCGTCAATTACCTAGAGCACGCCTTGGAGGGGGGCCGCCAAGCGCCGAAGTGGCCAGAGTCGTTCGTGCGCGGCGCAGACTCAGTCGCGGCACCCTACGGCCCGCTTGTGCGCCCGGCCCTCTCTGAGCAGTTTGACTACGAGGGAGAACTTGGGTTGGTCATCGGCAGGGGAGGCAGGTTCGTCCCTGCTGAAAAGGCAATGGACGCGATCGCCGGCTATGTGGTCCTAAACGACGCCACCGCCCGCGAGTGGCAGCGCGCGGCGTCGCAGTGGACGCCCGGCAAGAACTTCGACGGGACCATGCCGATCGGGCCTGAGGTCGTTACGGCTGACGAGGTCGACATTTCCGACGTGCAACTAACGACCACCCTTAACGGCCAGGTGATGCAGTCAGCCCGGACCTCTCAAATGATCCTGGACGTGCCGAGCACCATTGAGTACCTCTCGTCTTTCACCACCCTACGTCCCGGCGACGTGATAGCTACTGGCACCCCGGGCGGGGTCGGCTTTGCCCGGACTCCGCCGGTCTGGTTGAAGGCGGGCGACGTCATAGAGGTGACGATCGAAGGCGTTGGCACGATCCGCAACGAGGTCGTCGACGAGCGCGCGGACATCGACATCGATGCGTGGCGGTGGCACCCCACTGCGGACACGCGTTCGATCTGAGCCTCTGCCGGAGGACGAAAGGACCTAACCGAAACCAAGATCACCAAGGGAATTACCAACTACTAAACAGCTAGGAGCGACAATGAGACCATATCAGTGTTGTACCGGCACTAAGCAAATTGGTTCCCACTTTCGTCGTCTGCTAAGAGCGCCAAGCCGGGCCCGGCGGGCGGCCCTGCTGGGCGGTTGCCTGACGACGGCGCTGTTGGGGGCCACCGTCGGCGGAGGCGCAACGGCCAGCGCGAGCCTCCCGAAGCTTGTCGTCGCTGACGTCGCCCCGTTCACTGGCCCGGACGCGGCTTTGGGCCCCACCTACCTCGTGGCCTGTGACGCGGCGACCAATGCGATCAACGCGGCCGGAGGAGTCCTCGGCCACGACCTCACCTGTAAGTCTGTCGATACGCGCGGGGACCCGGCTGACGCAGTGCCGGCGGTCCGCCAGATGTACGCCTCGACCTCCAACCTGGTGCTGGTCATCGGCCTCACCTCCGACGAAGCCGCCTCGGTAGTACCGATCATCAACGCGAACAAGACGGTCATGTTCGCCATGACAGGGCAGTCGGAGTTCGACCACGTTTACTTTCCCTACTTCTACCGCTTGGTCCCCCCAGACGTGGAGGAGGCCTACGCGGACATGGCGATCGCCAAGTACTACCTCCACGACACTCGGGTCGCCCTTGCCTTTGGCAATGACATCGGCTCGCAAGCTTTCGTGAAGCCCGCCGTCCAGGCGGCGCAAAAAGCTGGGGCGAAAATTGTGGCCAACGAGACGCTGGACCTCTCTGCGACCACCTTCCGTACGGAGGCAGACCGGATCGTTACCGCCAAGCCTCAAGTGATCTTCACCGAAGCCCTCGGGCCGACCGACGCCACGTTCCTGTCTGAAGTCAAACAGGAAAACGGCGGGAGAATGATCCCGGTGATCGGGACCTCGGCCACGATCTCGCCCGCATGGTTCACGGACGTGTCCAAGGCCGTTGGCGCGAGCACGCTTGCAAGTAACTTTGTGGCCGACAACCTGGTAACGCTCACAAGCGGGCCTGCGTACACGTCTTACGAAAAGGCGATGCTCGCCGAGAAGGGCAAAGTGGGCAATTCAGGCGACTTCAGCACCTACCTGAGCGCACCTGGGGCGATCCATCTCTACGACGGCATCAACCTAGCTGCGCTCGCCATGGTGGAAGCCCATAGCACGGTGGGAAGCGTCTACCGCAAGTACATAACGACTATAGGTGACGGGTCCCCGGGCGCGGTGACCGTGAACACCTTTGCCCAGGGTATCGCCGCCATGAAAGCAGGCAAGAAGATCCACTACATCGGGCCGGGCGGGCCGACGAACTTCGACAAGTTCCACGACTCGCCGGGGATATTCCAGATAGACAAGTACAGCGCTACGGGCCAGGTAGTCGTGGTGAAAGACATACCTATCTCGGAGATCCGAGCGCTGTCGTAGTGGCCACCTCGTAGGCTTGACAGGGGAGGGCGAGGCGAGTGTCCGTCTTTGTCGCCTCTATTGGTTACGGCCTCGTTGCAGCCGCAGTACTGGCCATTGCTTCTGTGGGTTTTACGCTCCAGTTCGCCGTGACCAACGTGCTGAACCTGGCGTTCGCGGCAGTGATGATAACGTCCGCGTACGTAGCCTACGTGGTGAACGCAAGCGGCGTAAGTGTGTGGCTCGCGCTCGTTCCCGCAGTCGCCGCTGGAGCAGTGCTCTCGGTGCTGCTCAACCAGGTCGTCTACACGCCCTTTCAGCGCAGGCGCGCCTCGCCCATTGCCCTTGTCATTGTCTCGCTCGGCATGACGTTGATCATCGAGTACGCCACTCAGGCCGCTGCCGGGCCGAACAACGTCTCCTATTCGATGGCTCAAGGCCCCGAAGCAGGGGTGGGCGCTTTCCAACTGACAGTCGTACAGTACGTGATCATCGGGACCAGCCTTGCCCTCATGGCCGGGACCCACCTCCTAATGACCTACACGCGCCTTGGCAAGTCGATGCGGGCGACGGCTGCCAACCGTGACCTGGCTCGAGCCTGTGGCATCCGCACTGCACGGGTGGTCACCGCGACCTGGTGCATCTCGGGTGCGTTCTGCGGGCTCGCGGGAGTCGTGTTCGCCATGAACTCCGGCAGCTTTGGGGCGACGAGCGCAGACCTCTTCTTGGTCCTCATCCTGGCCGCTGTCTTCCTTGGCGGGCCGGGCGAGGCTTATGGAGCGATGCTGGGAGCAGCGGTCATCGGGATCGCTACAGAGGTCAGTGCTTCGGTGGTCCAGCCGGACTACAAAGACGTAGTGGCGTTCGTGGTCCTCTTGGCCATGCTTGCCCGTCGCCCTTCAGGCATCCTCGGGGCACCGACGTGAACGGGACGGTTTACTACCTCACGACAGTTCTCGTCTACGGCGGCGTGGACGCGATTGCCTGCCTTGGGCTCTCCCAACAGTTCGGCATCGCAGGGGTGACGAACTTCGGCTTCATCATTTTTCAAGCGGCCGGCGCGTACGTGGCGGGCGTGCTGTCTTTGGGGCCAGACACTATGTACGGTGGGTTCCAAAGCTATGTAGGTGGCTTGCACCTCCCCTTCCCCCTGCCTTGGGTCGGGGCTACGGTTGCCGGAGCGCTGCTTTCGCTGCCCTTCACGTTCCTCGTCGGGCGGCGACTTCGCGGCGACTTCGCTGCCATCGGCCTTCTCGTGACCGCTGTCATGCTGAACCTGCTCGTCACCAACTACGTTCCTCTTTTCAACGGCGCGGCCGGGCTCTCCCTCGTGCCTTCGCCGCTCCAAGGCGTGCTCAACCCCCAGTCGGCTACCTACCAGTGGGGTTACGGCGCAGTAGCGGTCGCCTTGGCTGTATTAGCGTTCCTGCTCGTAAACCGGGTTACCGAGTCGCCGTACGGGCGGAGCCTGCGGGCGATGCGGGACAACGACATTGTCGCCGAGTCGCTCGGGGTCAACTTGCGCGCCCGGCGGACATCGGCCCTAGTGCTCGGAGGAGCGCTCGCTGGCTTGAGCGGGGGGGTACTCGTCGGCTTCATAAACCTCTGGGACCCGGGCGCTTGGGGTTACGCCGAGTCGATCGTGCTCTTTGCTGCTGTCATCATCGGAGGGCTTGGCAACCACAAGGGCGCCTTGCTGGGGGCGGTGCTGGTCCCGCTCGGTTTCGAAGAAGCGACCCGGTTCATACCTTCGTCCATAGGCCCGCCTGGTTTCATACCAGCGCTCCAATGGGTGGCGATCGGAGCCCTCATCGTTGTCTTCCTCTGGTCCCGGCCTCAAGGCGTCCTACCTGAGCGTCGCCGGCGGCTCGCTCAGCGGCTGCTGGCGCCCGCTCCCGCCAAGGCCGAGATGCTGGCGACAAGCGCGCTGCCAACGCTCGACGGTGGCACCTCGCCCCTGCCAAGGAGGAACGGGCACGCTCCGGTGCCTGGTGCCAACGAAGAAGTGGCTCTCCAGGCTGTCGGGCTCGTGCGTAGCTTCGAGGGCGTACGAGCCGTTGACGGGGCTAGCATGGCCTTTGCCAGGGGCCGGCTGACCGGGCTGATCGGCCCCAACGGTGCAGGCAAGTCTACGGCTCTTGCCATGCTTGCCGGGACGTTACCGGTGAGCGGAGGCAAGATATTCCTCTTCGGAGAGGACATCACGTCGCTGCCCGCTTACCTTCGGGCGCGCCGGGGGCTAGTCCGCACGTTCCAACTTGCGAGCGAGTTCAAGCGCCTCACTGTGCTCGAGAACCTGCTCAGCGCGGTCCCGGGGCAGCGGGGTGACTCTCTAGGTGGAGCGCTTCTCGGCCGCCGCTATTGGGGTGCCGAAGAGGCGGCTCACATCGAACGTGCTGAGACTCTGCTCGCGGGCTTTGGAATGGGCCAGTACGCCGACAGCTACGCGGGCGACCTAAGTGGTGGCCAGCGCCGCTTAGTCGAGATCATGCGAGCGCTGATGGCTGAGCCGTCCGTGCTCCTCCTGGACGAGCCGATGGCCGGCGTGCACCCTGACCTAGCGCAAAAGATCGGCAGGTTCTTGCTCCAACTGTGCGCTGGAGGTATGACCATAGTGATGGTCGAGCACGAGCTCGCCATGATGGACGAGTTCTGTGACCCGGTCATCGTGATGGCCGAGGGCAAGGTCCTAGCTGAAGGGCCTATGGCCGCGCTCCGTCAGCGAAGCGACGTGGTGGAGGCCTACCTTGTCGGTTGACGCGCGACAAGATCTGCGCAGTTCAAGCTTGGGAGCGTCGCTTCGGGCTGAGGCCGTTTCGGCAGGCTATGGGGGCAACCCCATCGTCCGCGAAGTTTCCGTGGAGGTCGCTCCTTCCGAGATCGTCTCGGTGGTAGGGCCGAACGGGTCGGGCAAAAGCACGCTGTTGAAGGCCATAGTGGGCCTTCTCCCGGTCCTCTCAGGACGGGTCCTGCTCGGTGGCAAGGACGTGACAGGTCTACCCCCGGAGGAGATGGCGCGAGCAGGGGTGGGCTATGTCCCCCAAGTTGACGATGTCTTCGCCCCCCTGTCGGTTGTAGAAAACCTCGAGATGGGCGGCTACCTCCTACCTCGGCGAGAAGTGAGCGCGCGGGTCGACCACGTGCTCAGCGTCTTCCCGCAGCTAGCTCGTATGCGGCGAAGGCGAGCGGGCAAGCTCAGCGGCGGCGAGCGCAAGATGCTCGCGATGGGGCGTGTCCTCATGCTGCAACCTGTCCTGGTCGTCCTCGACGAGCCGACGGCCAACCTCGCCCCGGCTATTGCTCGCTCGGTCCTAAACGACCACGTACGCTCGCTCGCCTCGGTAGGCTGTTCCGTTCTCGTCGTGGAACAGCGAGCCAAAGCCGTGCTCGAGATATCGGACCGTACTTATGTGCTCGGGGGCGGGCAGGTGGTGATGGAGGGTACACCTCAGTCTCTATCGGCAGACCCAGGCTTTGTCAGCTCGTTCCTCGGCGGCCGAAGGCGAGGCCAGGCTTAGGCCAAAGGGTGGGAGGCCACGTGCGCCGTCCTCAAGTGCTCGTCGTTTCGCTCGGGGGGACCATAGCGATGACCGGCGACGCGGGCCGAGGCGTGAGGCCGAGCCTTGGCGCTGCGGAGCTCGTGGCGTCCGTGCAGGAGCTCTGCTCGGAAGTCGACCTCACCCCAAGGTCGTTCCGCCAGGTCCCTGGGGCCGAACTGAGCGTCGAGGACGCCGGCGCCTTGGCCACTGTCCTAGAAGGTGCCGCCGATGAGGGCTTCGATGGGGTGGTGGTTACCCAGGGCACCGACACGATCGAGGAGATGGCGTTCGCGCTTGACCTGCTGGTGGAGGGAGACCTGCCCCTAGTGGTTACCGGTGCCATGGTCAACCCTTCCCGGCCGGGAGGCGACGGCCCCGGGAACCTACTGGACGCGGTAGCTGTGGCGGCCTCGGGTCGTACGGCGGGCATGGGCACGGTGGTCGTCTTCGGGGGCGAGGTGCATGCTGCGCGCTTTGTCCGTAAGACGCATACGACTAGTTACCGGGCGTTCAGTTCAATCAGCGGGCCGCTCGGCTGGGTGGTGGAGGGGCGGCCCGTTGTGCTGTCCAAACCTGTGGCGCGCGTTCGGCTGCCTAGGGCCCCAGTCGTCGGCGAGGCGCCAGCTTCGGTTGCTTTGCTGACAGTCGCCGCAGGCGACGACGGGCGCCTGCTCCAAGGGGTCAGGGAAGCCTATGACGGGCTCGTGCTGCAGGCCTTGGGCGCCGGGCACGTGCCTTCGGCGATGGTCCCCCCGCTCGCTGACCTCGTCGCGACGATGCCAGTCTTGTTGTGCTCACGGGTTGGTAACGGGCCCGTGCTCAACAGGACGTACGGCTTCCCCGGGTCCGAAGGCGACCTGCTGAGCCGGGGCCTCATCAGCGGGGGCTACTTGGACGGGCCAAAAGCACGGGTCGCTTTGACACTGCTGCTGCGTTCGGGTAGCAGCAACGACGAGGTCCGCGATTTCATGGAGCGCTCCTACGGGTTCATGGAGCGCTCCTACCGGGCCCAACCGGGAGGGACCGCCGCACCAGCCACAATATAGTTGGACATCAGACTATCGTGGTTCCTATGAGTGCCGCCGTGGCACCGGCCGGCGAACGGGGGGGCCAGCTCTACGTCCCTGTCCACCCGCTGCGGTTGGTCACCGCAGCCAGCCTTTTCGACGGGCACGACGCCGCCATCAACTTGGTCCGCCGGCTGCTCGTCGCCCAGGGTGCTGAGGTGGTGCACCTGGGCCACAACCGCAGCGTGGAAGAAGTGGTGACCGCCGCCGTCGAGGAGGACGTGCAAGGCGTTGCCGTGACCTCGTACCAAGGTGGCCACCTCGAGTACTTCAAGTACCTGGTGGACCGGTTGCGGGCGGAGGGCCGCGGCGACGTCCGGGTCTACGGCGGCGGGGGAGGGGTGATCGTCGCCGAAGAGAGAGCCGAGCTCGAAGCCTACGGAGTGCGCCATATTTTCTCACCCGAAGACGGCCAGGCCATCGGGCTGGCGAGGATGGTCAACATCTTGGTCGAGGAGTGCGACTTCGACCTCGCCGGCGAGGCCCCGCCGCCGCTCGAGGGCCTCTTCGCCGGCAGTGCTGCTGCCCTGGCCCGGGTGATCACGCTGATCGAAGCAGGCTTGCTCGGCGAAGCCGAGCGCGCCGCCTTGCGAGCGCGGGCGCCTGCCCCGCCGGTCGTCCTTGGGGTCACCGGCACAGGCGGCTCTGGCAAGTCGTGCTTGGTAGACGAGCTCGTCCTGAGGCTCCGCGCCGACCAAGCAGACCGGCTCCGCATAGCGGTCCTCGCAGTCGACCCGACCCGCCGGCGTAGCGGCGGCGCCCTGCTCGCAGACAGGCTGAGGATGGGCTCGACCAGTCCCCCCCAGACCTACTTCCGTTCGTTCGCCACCCGGGGCAGTAGCTCCGAAGTGCCGCCGGCGGTCCCGCTGGCGGTGGAGGCGTGCGGCGCCGCCGGGTTCGACCTCGTCATCGTGGAAACTCCTGGTACCGGCCAGGCCGGCTCTGCCATCGTGGAGCTCGCCGATGTCTCGCTCTATGTGATGACTCCCGAGTTCGGTGCGCCCTCGCAGCTCGAGAAGACCGAGATGCTGGCGCTCGCAGACGTGGTCGCGCTCAACAAGTTCGACCGCCGTGGCGCCTCCGACGCCCTCCGCCATGTGCGCCGGCAGTGGGCTAGGGAGCACGGGACCTCCGGGGCCGCCGATGAGGATGCTCCGGTGTTCGGCACCATCGCGTCGCACTTGGGCGACGACGGCGTCACCGCCCTGTACCAGTACCTACGAGACCGGCACTTAGCGGGCTTGCTCGCCAGGCGCGGCCTAGGCGCCGGCCGGGGCTTGCTCGCTCCCGTCACGGGCAGGGCCTCCACCGGTTGCGCTGCCTTTGTGCCCGCCGGGCGGGACCGCTACCTCGCCGAGATCGCCGCGACAGTGAGGGCCTACCACGCCGAGAGCGCAGCGCAGGTAGCGGCGCTCCGCCGCGCTGACTCGCTTGCTACGGCTGTGGGCCTGGCGGCCGAAAGAGGCCTGGGCACGAGCGCGCTCGAGGCATTGGCCGCACAAGCGAGGGCGGCCGTGGGCACCGAAGCGCTCAGCTTGGTCGAGAACTGGCCGGAGACGGTCCGCAAGTACTCAGACGGCGAGGTGACCGACCGGCTGGGCGAGGAGGCAACTGCAAAGGGGGGCGCCGCCGGGGAGGGTGCCGCTGGCGTCCCTGGCAACGGGAGCAGCGCGGGCGGGGAGGGCAAGGCCAGCGCCCGCCGGGGCACGTCGACCGCCGGCGCGGCCGGCAACGGCAGCACGGCCGGCGCACCGTCTCTTTACCGAGTGTCGTTGGCGGGCACCAAGGTGCCGAGGGTGGCGCTCCCGCGCTTTACCGACCGGGCCGAACTACTGCGCTGGTTGCGCTCAGAGAACCTGCCTGGCCATTTTCCCTTTACCGCTGGCGTGTTCGCCTTCAAGCGCCAAGAGGAACAGCCCACCCGGATGTTCGCTGGCGAGGGCGACCCAGCACGGGCCAACAAGCGCTTCCACTTCCTGGCCGACGGCCAGAGCGCGACCCGCTTGTCGGTCGCCTTCGACCCGGTCACCCTCTACGGGGCCGACCCGAGCCCCCGGCCTGATATCTACGGCCGGATCGGGACTTCAGGCGTGTCGGTCGCCACTCTCGACGACATGAAAGATCTGTTCAGGGGGTTCGACCTCTGCGACCCTAAGACTTCGGTGTCCATGACCATCAACGGGCCGGCGCCGACGATCTTGGCGATGTTCTTCAATACCGCCATCGACCAGCAGTTAGAGCGCTTTGCCGCTGAACGGGGGCGGCCGCCAGACGAAGCCGAAGCAAACGAGCTCGCACGCTTTGTGCTCGAGCGGGTACGGGGCACGGTCCAAGCCGACATCTTGAAAGAGGACCAAGGCCAAAACACGTGCATTTTCTCAACAGAGTTTTCCCTCCGGTGCATGGCAGACGTGCAGGAGTACTTCGTCCGCCACGGCGTCCGCAATTTCTACTCGGTCTCTGTGTCGGGCTACCACATCGCTGAAGCGGGCGCCAACCCGGTCACCCAGCTCGCCTTCACCCTTGCGAACGCTTTTACCTACGTGGAGGCTTACCTCGCCCGGGGCATGCACATAGACGACTTCGCCCATAACTTGTCGTTTTTCTTCTCGAACGGCATGGACGCCGAGTACACCGTGATCGGCAGGGTGGCCCGGCGCATCTGGGCCATAGCCATGCGTGAGCGTTACGGTGCCAACGAGCGCTCCCAAAAGCTGAAGTACCACGTACAGACTTCCGGCAGGTCGCTCCACGCGCAGGAAATGGCTTTCAACGACATAAGGACCACGCTGCAGGCTCTCTGTGCAGTCTACGACAACGCGAACAGCCTCCACACCAACGCTTACGACGAAGCCGTCACCACCCCGACGCCCGAGTCGGCCCGCCGTGCCCTCGCTGTACAGCTCATAATCAACAACGAGTGGGGCCTCGCCCAAAATGAGAACCCGTTGCAAGGTAGTTTCATCGTAGAAGAGCTGACCGACCTGGTGGAGCAAGCCGTCCTTTTGGAAATGGAACGCATTTCTGAAAGAGGCGGCGTCCTCGGGGCCATGGAGAGCGGTTACCAGCGCGGCCGCATCCAGGACGACTCGATGCTCTACGAGCAGAAAAAGCACGACGGTACCTTGCCCGTGGTAGGGGTGAACACATTTGTCAGCGAAGACGCCAGCGCCGAGCCCGCAAAGACCGCTCTCGCCCGGGCGACCGACGAAGAAAAGCAGAGACAGGTCGCCCGCTTGCGTGCCTTTCAGGCGCGCCATGCTGCCGAAGCGCCGGCTGCCCTCTGCTCCCTCAAACAGGCAGTGCGTTCTGGGGGCAATGTCTTCGCCGAGCTCATGAGCACGGTTCGTTCGGCTTCCCTCGGGCAGGTCACCGACGCGCTGTACGAGGTGGGCGGCAGGTACCGGCGGAGCGCTTGATGGCCACGGCGGCGACCAGTAGCTCTAGCCCCCCTTATAGGGCACCTGTGGCCGACGTCCTCGGCGCCCTTCAGGTCGCGGGTGCTTGGGACGTCCTCCGACTAGACGACTTCGCCCACCTCGACGAGCCGCTGGTGGAGCAAGTTGTCAGCGAGTTCGGGCGGTTCGCGAGCGAAGTCATCGCGCCGACCGACTCTGTAGGCGACTCGGTGGGCTCGCACTTAGACGGGCGGGGCGGCGTCGTCACGCCTCCTGGGTTCAAGGGGGCCTACCGCCGTTATGTCGAAGGTGGGTGGGGGTCCTTGCAGTTCCCCGAACGCTACGGGGGCGCTGGCTTCCCCTGGGCGGTCGCGGTCGCCCTTCAGGAGATGTTCGCGTCCGCCAACATGGCACTGTCGATCAACCCGGTGTTGACCCAAAGCGGCGTCGAGCTACTGTTGCAATGGGGAGACGACCGCCAGCGCGAAACGTACCTACCGCGCATGGTCTCGGGGCAGTGGCCTGGGACCATGCAACTTACCGAACCCGACGCAGGTTCTGACCTGGGAGCAGTGGCGGCGAGGGCAACCCAGCAGCCCGACGCTTCGTGGAGGATATCGGGGACGAAAATCTTTGCCACCTGGGCCGAGCACGACCTAACCGACAACATCGTCCATTTCGTCCTTGCCCGCGCCAGCGGGGCTCCAGCAGGCACGCAAGGGCTGTCTGTCTTCTTGGTCCCCAAGTTTTTGGTAGGCCCCGCGGGCGAGCTTGGCGCGGCGAACTCGCTACGTTGCACCAGGGTCGAAGAAAAGCTCGGGATCCACGCCAGCCCGACTTGTTCGGTGGAGTACGACGGCGCCGTCGGCGAGCTGGTGGGACCGCTCCATGGTGGTATCCGCGTGATGTTCACGATGATGAACACTGCTCGGGTCTCGATCGGGGCCGAAGGCCCGGCGGTGGCAGAGCGAGCGTTCCAGCAAGCTTATGGCTACGCGCGGGAGCGCCTGCAGGGGCACCGGCCCCAGACGTCGCCTGCGGAGCGCGTGCCCATCGTCCAGCACCCTGATGTCGCCCGCATGCTTTTGCAAATGCGCACGCTCGCCTTAGCGTCGCGCATGGTCGTGTACGCGGCGTCTGTGCAAAGGGACCTGGCTCGCCATAGCGCCGGGGAGGACGAGCGGCGCCTGGCAGAGGCTCGCTTCGGCCTTCTAGTCCCCGTGGCGAAGGCGTGGGCCACCGAACAAGGCTTTGCCGCTAGTTCGCTCGGGGTACAGGTACATGGGGGCGCCGGGTACTTGGAGGAGGCCAGGGCGGCTCAGCGCCTTCGCGACAGCAGGATCGGCCCGATCTACGAGGGGACCAACGGTATCCAGGCGATAGATCTCGCTGTCCGCAAGGTGGCCCGGGACGGCGGGCGCGCCATGAGAGCGCTGCTCGAAGAGATCGGGGCTACGGTCAAAGTGCTCCCCTCGGCCGAGTTGGGCCCCACGGCCGAGGCGCTCGGCGAGGCGCGTGAAGCGTTGGCGGCAGCCACTGCTTGGGTGGTCGAGAGGCAACCCTCCTGTCCTGACGACGTCTTGGCCGGGGCCTCTGCTTACCTGCAATTGGCCGGGGTCACCCTGGGAGGCTGGCTCATGGCGCGCCGGGCCCTCAGCGCTTGGGACCGTTGCAGCGGGGCCGGGGCTGGCCAAAAGGGTTTGCAAGAACTGGCGGAAGCTGCCGCCGGCGAGAGCAATTTCTTTGCTTTCGAGACGCTTTCTGAGGCACCTGGCCTCTTACGCCGGGTCACCGCCGGCTCAGGGCGCCTCGCCCCGATCGGGAGCCTGGACGCCGGCGCCTTCTAGGAGCTGAGCAATGTCCCGCACGGCCACGTCCTTGTCCTTGGCGGCCCCCGACTTCATAGCGTCGTCGAGCATTATCAGGCAGAAAGGGCAAGCCGTCGCGAGCACGCTGGCGCCGCTAGAGGCAGCTTCTTCGGCACGGGCTTGGTTGACGCGTTTGCCGGCCGGCTCCTCCATCCACATGCGTGCGCCGCCTGCACCGCAGCAGAAGCTCCTTTCGCGGCACCGGGGCATTTCTACCCGTTGGGTGCCGGGTAGCGAGTCGACCACCGCCCGTGGCTCGTCGAAGATCCGGTTGTGGCGGCCCAGGTAGCAGGGGTCATGGTAGGCGACCGAGGCGTCGAGGCGGGGCGGGGCGATGCGGCCTTGCTCGACGAGCTGGGCGAGAAGGCGTGAGTGGTGGCTCACCTGGAGGCTGCCTCCAAGCGCTGGGTACTCGTTGGCCAGGGTGTTGAAGCAGTGCGGGCAGGCGGTGACCACCTTGCTCGCTCCCACCGCCTCGAAGGTGGACAGGTTTTTCCTTGCCTGCTCTTGGAAGAGGTACTCGTTGCCGAGCCGGCGGGCGGGGTCCCCGGTGCAGGTCTCACGCGGGCCGAGGACGGCAAAAGTTGCTCCGGCAGAGCGTAGGAGGCGGGCGAGCGCCCTCGTCACCTTCGAGGCGCGGTCGTCGAACGCGCCGGCGCAGCCGACCCAAAGCAGGTACTCGGCGCCGACTGCAGCGCCTTCGGCGACGACGGGCACCTCGAAGCCGAGCCCTTGCGCCCAGTCAAGGCGTTTGGCGTTGCCGAGGCCCCAGGGGTCGCCCCGCCCTTCGATGTTGCGCAGCATGCCAGCTGCCTCGCTCGGGAAGTCCGACTCCATCATGACCTGGTAACGGCGCATCTCGACGATGGTGTCCACGTGGGCGATGTCTACTGGGCACTGCTCGACGCAGGCGCCGCAGGTAGTACAGGCCCAAAGAGCCTCGGGCGCGACCACGTCGGGGACGAGCCGGCGCTCTGGGGGGCTTTTGGCTCTCGACTCGTTGAGCAGCCGGGGAGCGCAGGCGAACAGCTCGTCGCGAAGGTCCATCACCACGAGCTTTGGTGAGAGGGCTTTGCCGGTGAGCCAGGCTGGGCACTGGCTCTGGCACCTGCCGCACTCGGTGCAGGTGGCGAGGTCGAGCAGCGCTTTGCGGCTGAGCTGGTGCACCACGCCGGCGCCGAAGACCGAGTCCTCGGTTATGTCCTCCGGGCCCATGGGGGGGGTCGAGGCGAGCGGCCCGAGGGCGCGAGGCTGGCGGGACAGGGCGACGTTTAGGGGGGCAAGGAGCGTGTGCAGGTGCTTGGAGTAGACAGCGAAGACCAAGAAGGCCGAGATAACGACGACGTTCAAGTCCACAAAGACGGTTGCCAGGGTGGCGTTGGTGCTCGCTCCAAGGGGCGCGAGCGCGCGGCCGATGCCGTGGGAGGCAAACGCCCACCAGTCATAGGGGAAATCGCCGGTGTTGGTCTCGGCGCCGCGGTAGACGAGGAGGGTCACGACCACGCCGGCGATCAGTACGAGCACCAGCCATGCCGGCTTGGTACGGGAACCGAAAAAGCGCGAGCGGCGCCCCTTGCGGCGCGGGCTGCTCGTTGCCCTGATGGCGGCGAAGGCGCACACGGCGATGAGGACGGCGCAGGCGAACAAGTCCTCCAAGAAGCCGACCGCGCCGCTGTGGCCGATGCCGGGGACCGCGAAGGCAGGGGAGAACAAGTCGCCGAAAGCCTCGATGACCGTGAGCAGCAGGACCACGAACCCCCACAGGGTGACCGCGTGGGCGACGCCGGCGCCCCGCCAGCGCAGGAGCTTTTTTTGCAGGAGCACCTCGCGCCCAACGGCAGCCAGACGCGCCCGCCAGCCTGGGAGCGCCTCGGTCAGCGGTGCGCCCGAGATCAGCAAGCGGGCTAACCACAATAGCCTTCTAGCCGAGATGGCCAGCGCTAGAGCTGACGCGCCAAGGCCGAGCGGGTAGCGGCTCAGCATGGCGCCAGCACCAACGGCGCGAGCTTTCCCCCTTCGGCGGGCTCGGCTTGGGCCGCTAGGGCGCTCCTCAGCCGAGACCGTGGCACCTTAGCCATTAGTTGACCAGGATAGGGCCTCGCCCTAGGGCAGCTTTCGCTAATGTGCTCGCAGTGAAGCGTACTTACTGGGCGGTGCATTTGCGCCTCAGTAGTCCCACCGCCTGTGCACATGGCCGGCACCCCGCCAGGAGAGGGCCGTGAGCCTCCAGAGGGTGGGCGTGATCGGCTGTGGGACAATGGGCGCTGGGATCGCCGAAGTGGCTGCACGGGCTGGCTGTGACGTCGTGGTCACAGAGGCGACCGAAGAGCTCGCAGCAGCAGGTGAGGCCCGGGTGCGCAGGTCGCTCGAACGTGCACAGAAGGCGGGCAAGGTCGACGACCAACAGCTTCAAGCGACGCTGGCACGGGTGAGCTACACCTCTGACCTAGGCGCACTGGCCGGCTGCGAGATAGTCATCGAAGCGGTACCAGAGCACGAGCCCACCAAGCGAGCCGTCCTCGCCGCCGCCGACAAGATCTTGCCTGAAGGCGCCGTACTTGCCTCCAACACTTCGTCGATACCGATAACCCGCTTGGCCATGGCGACGAGCCGTCCCGAGCGGGTCCTTGGGATGCACTTTTTCAACCCCGTGCCTGTGCTACCTCTGGTCGAGCTCGTCACCTCGGTACGGACGGGCCCCGACGTGGCCCGCAAGGCTCTAGAGTTCGCCGCTGGCCAGCTCGGCAAGACCGTCGTGCGCTCTAAGGACCGAGCGGGCTTCATCGTCAACGCCCTCTTGGTCCCCTACCTTCTCGAGGCGGTCCGCATGCTCGATGCCGGGGTTGCCTCGGCTCCCGATATCGACGTGGCCATGGAGAAGGGTTGTGCTCTGCCGATGGGCCCGCTAAAACTAGCGGACTTCATCGGCCTTGACACTTTGAAGCTCATTTCCGATTGCCTTTACCAGGAGTTCAAGGACCCCGTTTACGTTGCTCCGCCGCTTTTGCTCCGCATGGTGGAAGCGGGGTGGTTCGGGCGCAAGAGCGGGCGTGGGTTTTACGATTACGGCCAAGGCTGACCTGAGCCGGCCTTTCAGCGGCATAGCGGCGGGCGGTCCCGCCCAAATTGGAGCTGGCGCGACTAGCTCAAGCGCGACCTCACCAGCTCGATGAGCTTTGGGAGGACTTGGTTGACGTCGCCCACCACGCCGAGGTCCGCGACCTGGAAGATAGGGGCAGAAGGGTCCCTGTTTACTGCGATTATGTGCTTCGCCGACTTCATCCCCACCAGGTGCTGGGTGGCCCCGGAGATCCCAAAAGCCAGGTAGACCTCGGGCTCTACTGTCTTGCCGGTCTGGCCCACCTGGTACGCGTACGGGGCCCAGCCTGCGTCTACTACCGCCCGCGACGCCGCTGGGGCGCCGCCGAGCAGGGCAGCCAGCTCCTCTACCAAGGCAAAGCGCCCCTTTTCACCAAGGCCCCGGCCACCGGCCACGACGACCCGGGCCTCCTCCAAGCTAGGCCCTGTGCGAAGGTCAGCGTGGTGGGCAGCGACCTCGGCGCCGTCTACTGAGCCGAGCTCAGGCACCGGTAGCGGGACAACGCTGGCCGGCGGCCCCCCTGTGGGCTCAGCGGGGAAGGACTTGGGGCGGACCAAAAAGATGCCGGGGCCTTCTCCTGTGAAGCGGGCCCGCACCAGTTTGGCCCCCCCGAACACGGCGTGGGTGCTTAGGAGCGAACCCCCCTCGCGTCCCAGCGCTACGGCGTTGGTGAGCACTGGGCGGTCTACCCTCGCCGAGAGGCGAGCAGCTATGTCCCGGCTGTCGTAGCTGGTGGCGAGCAGGACTGCCTCGGGAGGCGCCTCGGCGGCCCAGCGGGCCGCAATGGCTGCTGCTACGGAGGGAGCGGGCAGCTTGCTGCCGATATCGCCCACGTCGAAAACTGTGGTGACGCCGTGCGCGCCTAGGACAGGTGCGAGCCGCTCCCCCTCTCCCCCCCAGGTGACCGCCTCGACTGTCTCGGCCAGCGTGCGGGCCGCGCTCGCCAGCTCGAGAGCCGCTGGGGCCGCCGCGCCGTCGCGCCTTTCGGCCACCAACCAGATTTTGCTCACGCCGGCGAGGCTACTATGGCCGTGCCGGGCGCAAGACCTTGGCGTGACCGGGCCTAACGGCCTCGCGTAGTCTTGCGGGCAAGGAGGCGAGCATGAAGGTGGCCGTGTGCGCCAAGCAGGTACCCGGGCCGGACGTGCCCGCTGCGATCGACCCCGGAAGCGGTCGGTTGGCCCGCGAGAAACCCTTCGTGCTCGACGACGCTGACGCCTACGGTGTCGAGGTGGCCCTGCGCCTCGTAGAGCAAGCTGGAGGCGGGGAGGTGACCCTGGTCTCCATGGTCCCTGACGGCGCGACCGAAGGCCTGCGCACGGCCTTGGCCATGGGGGCCGACCGGGCGGTAGTGATCTCCGACCCTGCCCTCGGCGGCTCGGACGCCCTCGGCACCGCCAAGGTGCTTGCGGCGGCGGTCAAGCGAACTGAGGCGGAGCTGTTGCTCACTGCAACCGAGTCGACCGACGGCTACACAGGCACGGTGCCGGTCCAAATCGCAGAGCTTTTGGGTTGGCCGGCAGTGAGCTTTGCTCGCCACATCGAGCTTTCGGGAGCCTCCCTCGTAGTGCACCGGCAGACCGAGGCCGGCTACGACGAGGTTTCTTGCCCCCTGCCGGCCGTCGTGTCGGTGACCGCAGGGGTCGTCGAAGTGCGCTACCCCTCCTTCAAGGGGATAATGGCAGCCCGTTCGAAGCCGGTCGAGCAGGTGGGCATTGCCGAGCTTGGCCTCTCGCCGGGCGAGGTCGGCGCCGCAGGCGCCCGCCAGGAGGTGCTGGGCGTGGAGGCGCTCGAGGAGCGCACCAAAAGGCCTATCGTGACCGATGAGGGCGACGCCGCTGAAAAGATCTTCTCTTTGCTCGAGTCTTGGAAGATCCTCTGAGTTCTGAGCAGTGACGCGCTAGCCTGCTCGCCCGGCGCCATGACCAGTCGCTCACAGGCCCGGCTCGCTCTTCGAAAGGTCAAAAAGACATGTTCGCAGTGACAGGCAAAGACGGTGAAGTGAGCCTCGGTGAGGTTGACGACCCCGTCGCCGGCTCCGATGAGATCCTCGTGCGGGTGATGGCAGCAGGCCTCAACAACGCCGACCTCCTCGAAGCCGCCGGCGGGTACCCCCCGCCACCTGGCTCGCGGGTCCCTCCTGGCGCCCTCGGGCTGGAGCTGGCCGGGGTGGTCGAACAGGTCGGCGACTGGGTCACCAGGTTCCGGCCCGGGGACAGGGTCATGGCTCTCGTCCCGGGCGGAGCTCAAGCCCAACTGGCCGTGGCGCACGAGCGCTTGGCGATGGCGGTCCCCGACAACATCGGCTTCGTCGAAGCCGGCGGCTTTCCCGAGGCCTTCATGACGGCGTTCGACGCCTTGTTCGACCAGTGCGGCCTCGCTGCCGGCGAGCGCCTGCTCGTGCTCGGGGCCGCCGGCGGGGTAGGGACGGCGGCGGTACAGCTCGGGGTCTTTGCTGGCGCCGATGTCGTGGCCTCAGTACGCGCGCCCGGGCTTCGCGAACGGGTAGCCAAGCTCGGGGCTACCGTGGTGGCGCCCGGCGAGGAAGCGGAGCTGGCTCCCTACGACGTGGTCGTCCAGCTCGTCGCCCCCTCTGACATAACTGGCCAGCTTGCGCTGCTTGCTATCGGCGGCCGGCTTATCCTCATCGGCTTTAGCCAAGACGCCAGGGCGAGAGGCCTCCGAGGCGCGCTCAACCTCGCTGAGCTGATGCCCCGACGCAAGCTGCTCGGCGCTACCTTGCGCAACCGCTCGCTCGAGGAGAAGGCGACGCTCGCTCGACGAGTCGAAAAGTTGGTGCTGCCGGCGCTCGGGAGCGGTCGGCTTCGCGTGCTCGTAGAGGCGACGTACCCTTTTTCTGACGCCGCAGCCGCCTACGAGCGGTTCCGCCAAGGCGGGAAGCTCGGCAAGATCGTGCTCGTGGCCGACGACCTGCAACAAGGAGGGTAGGTTTGTGCACCGGGTGCGCCCGAGAGCAAAGGTGCGCCCTCGGCGTTACTGAGCGGAGGAGCAATTGTGGTCGTACCGTATGTTGAGGCCCGGCGTCGTAGGACGCGTCGACGAACCCGGCGCTGGCCCGGCCCTCGTTGAAGGCCAAGTCCGCCTCCGCTTGCTCGCTGCCGGCTTGTGCGGCAGCGATATGCCCCGCTTCAAGGGCGTCGCCGGCCCTCGTTACGACGGAGGCTACGGCACTGCGCCCGTGCACGAGGTCGTAGGTGAAGTAATAGAGACTGCAAGCCCCGAACTGCGCGTGGGCCACCGGGTGGTGGGCAGCTTGGGCCGCGAAGGCGGCTTGGCTGAGCTCGTCGTCGCCTTGGCGTCAAAGCTCATCTTGGTGCCAGAGGAGCTAGGTGACGTCCAGGCGGTCACGTTCCAATCCCTGGCCACCGTGCTACGGGCCGTAGCGAAGTTCCCCTCCGCCAGGGGACTGCGAGCTGCGGTGCTCGGGGCCGGCCCTATAGGTTTGGCATTTTGTCATGCCTTGAGCCATCGCGGGGTGTCTTGGGTCTGCGCTGTCGACCCCATCGAGCGCGAGGAAGCGGCTAAGGCCTTTGGGGCGGACGAGTTCTACCGTATGACGAGCGCCGAATGGCTGAAAACCCTAAAGGCAGAGGACAGGCCTCAGCTCGTCGTGGAAGCCGTCGGCCACCAGCAGGCTACGGTACGCGACGCCGTCTACGCCGTCGCCGAGCACGGCTTCGTGTTCGGCTTCGGGGAACCCGACGACGCCGACTACACCGTCCCGTACGAGCAGATCTACTTGAAAGACGTGACGCTGGCGTCAGGTTGCACCATTGGAGAGTGGCCCGAGGTGCTCACCGAAGCCGCTCGGTACCTGTTGCGCCATCGCGCTGATTTCGCCGCCTATATTTCGCATGTCGTACCGGCAAGCGACGCGCAACGAGCCTATTCGCTCTATGCAAGGCCCCAGTTCGGCCGTCTAAAGGTAGTAATAGTGCCCTAGCGACCGATGCGCCACTTGCCGGTGTGCCTACGCATGGGGTCTTGCCGTCGTAGTAGAGCGCCGGCCTATCGTCCTTTGGCCATCGTGCCGCGCCTAAGCTTGCGATTAAACCCTGATTGGGCTGTTTAGGCAGTCTTCTTGACGACCGGGTAGCGGGTGCGTGGTGGTCGGGAGGTGCCTTTGGGCCGTCCGGGGCCGGCTTTTTGGGATTTCGGTGGGTTGGCAGGCGTGCCGATCGCTGCACGAAGTGGCGAAAACCCTCGCCGGGCCCGGGCCGGGGTGAGCTTTTCGGGCTCTCTCGGCCGTTCCCAGGGCAATCGTAGGTCGGCGACGATGCCGCGGGCCAGACGCAACTGGGTGTAGGCGGCGACGGTGAGCCAGGTCCAGCGCTCGGCTTGCTCGGGCGTGCGCAGCGACGGTGTGGTCCAGCCGAGCGTGTTCTTCACGAAGCGGTAGGTGTGCTCCAAGTCGAAGCGGTGCAAGTAGGCGTGCAGGCACAGCTCTAGGCCGGGCTCCCCCGGCCCCGACCACCAGAGCCAGAGCACCGTGTTGTTGGCCCGCGAGCTCGGTTTGGGGAGCCGCTCGACGTCGGCCCTGATGACGCTCCCGCGCACGATGGGTGGCAGGCCTTCCCCGGCCCAGCGCCCCCGGGAGTGCAGGCGCGGGTGCAAGTTGTGCCAGGCACGTACGCGGACCTTGCCGTAGCGGGGGTCTTCGAGGACCACGTCGGCGTCGGGACCAGGGGCGGTCTTGTCGTCGGAGAGCTTGAAGCGCTGCCCGTGGCGCCGTGGGCGGCCCGCCTTGCGGGCAGGCCGGGGGCCAGTGGGAGGGTCGGTGAAAAAGACCCGGTCGCCCCGTAGCCGGACGAGCACCTGGGCGCGGGTGCCGGCCAGGCCGTAGGTGAGCCCGGCAGGGTCGTAGCCGGCGTCGAAGACGAACATCGGCACCGCTCTGTCGTCGGGGAGCATCTCCGTCACCCGCTTCACCTGGGCGATAGTCGCGGTGGTGGCGTCTTCGCTGGGCGGGACGCGCATGGCGTCGACCGGCGCGGTCCAGCTGTCGGGGGCGAAGTTCAACTGGGAGACCCACTGGAAGGACCAGCCGGCCACGATCGGCTGGCCAGCCGAGTGCTTGGAGGCCGAGTGGTAGAAGCCCCGCTCGGGGCTGGTCTCTGCGTCGCAGCGCTCCCAGGTGGAGGCGTCCACCGCGAACACGGCCGGCCAGCCGGTGGGCCGGTAGCGCACGAGCAGCTCTCGCACCTCGTCCGAGCGGACCTCTCCTTTCTCTAGCGCCTTGTAGAGGCTCCCGTGGCTGCGCCGGAAGGTGGGCCCGAGCGAGAGCGCCGGCACCGAGGAGACCGGGCCCGGTGCGCACAATGCAGCGTCGGTGAGCTCGAAGAGGGCGTCGGCCCAGCTGCCCAAGCAGTCGTAGAAGTCGTTGCGGAAGCCCGCCAGCTGCTCGATGAGCTGGGCGCGCGCGCCCGAAGTTGGGGAAGTGCTCATGTACCCAACAGTACTCCTACTGTCTGGTAAGGTCAAGGATAATGTAGAGAAAACAAAGGAAAGTCAGAGGGACTTCGATGCCACGAGCCAAGGACAGCAAGCAACTGGCCGAGTACGAGCGCCGCTACCGCGAGCTGGCCGCGCAGTTGGCCAACGTCGGCCTTATCTACTCAGGCAGCATTACCCGCCGCTACACCCGCTGCGGCACCCCGGGCTGTAAGTGCCACGCCGACCCGCCACAGCTGCACGGCCCGTACTACCAGTGGACGGCCAAGGAGAACGGCAAAACAGTCACCCGACGGCTCAGCCCGCCCGAGGCCGAGCTCTACAAAGAATGGATCGACAACGACCGGCAGCTACGACGCATCCTCCAGCAGATGCGCCAGGTAGCCGTGAAGGCCGTTGAACTGAAGCTCAAAGAGGCCACCAACCCTGGACCCAAGGTTTAAACGCAAGCTAAGAGCGGCGCCGGCGCG
>Ga0209061_1002711_pt1 | contig 21365 bp, 19 predicted proteins | sample Coa_R1_10_FD_187157 | JGI IMG/M metagenome (GOLD analysis project Ga0209061, IMG submission 187157) | Surface soil microbial communities from Centralia Pennsylvania, which are recovering from an underground coalmine fire - Coalmine... | ecosystem: Environmental > Terrestrial > Soil >...
GTTGGTCTTTCTCTATATAATATAACGCGCTCTAATCGCAGCGCAAGGCTTTTCAAGCTGGCTCCGGGCCTTTTCCTTCCCGTCAAAAAAGGCCCCGGATCGCTATCTCGTAGCCGTTCAGAGAGACTGGAACGAATGTGATCACGCGGGCGGCGGCTCGCATGGGCATAGCCCAGGACGCGGACCTACGACAACCCGGAGCAGGGCTGCCTTCTGGCAACTTGCCTATCGTCACTTTTTTCGCTAAGATGAGAAAAGAGTACATAATTCACCGAATGGAGCGACGCCTCTTGCGCCATTGACTCCAACTTATTTGTATGTCGAGACAGAAATTGCGCATCATATAGACGAAACCTGCCGAATGGTTTGCCTGCTTCGTCCCCCTGGCGTTTTCGCCACCTCATGGCCCGCTTTCTCAGGAAAGGACCCGATGGCCGGAAACCGCCGGGGTCACGATGACGCAAAACCATTCATCGCAGTTTTTTCGGGAAATTCACGTGTATTCTGATTTGTTGCTGGTTTAGTTAGATTGCGCGTATAGAGGGCAGGCAGGTATGCAGAGCGAAACGACAGCATTTGCGGGCATTTTGGGCATTGATATTGGTGGGACCTTTACCGATATGGTCTTCTATCAGCCGCCGCACGCGGGCGAGGCGGGTGGAAGCCTGCGCGTCCATAAGGTGCCGAGCACGCCGCGCAATCCGGCGGAGGGCCTGCTCAGGGGCGTCGCGGACCTGGATGGAGCTGAAGATAGCACAATTATTCATGGCTCGACTGTAGCCACCAACGCGCTGCTGGAACGGCGCGGCGCGCGGGCGGCTCTGGTCACGACCGAGGGGTTTGCCGATGTGCTGGAGATCGGTCGCCAGGATCGACCCGCGCTCTACGATCTGATGCAGCAGCGCCCGCCCGCGCTGATCCCTCGCGAGCGACGCCTGGAATTGCCGGAACGCCTGGAATATACCGGTGCGATCCTGCGCTCGCCCACGCCAGAGGAGTACGAGCGCCTCTTGCAGCAGTTGGAGGCGTGTCAGCCCGAAAGCGTGGCGATTGCCCTCCTGCATGCCTATCGCAACCCTATACATGAACGCGAACTGGCCGAACTGCTGCGCGCGCGCCTGCCGCATGTCTACCTCTCGCTGGCCAGCGAACTGCTGCCCCAGTTTCGCGAGTACGAGCGTACCAGCACGGTCGCGGTCAATGCCTACGTTCAGCCGTTGATGGCTCGCTATCTGGAGAACTTGCAGGAGCGCGTGCGCGGCCCACTGCGTATCATGCAATCCTCCGGCGGCAGCATCTCGGCGGCCAGCGCGGCCCGCGAACCGGTGCGCACGGTCTTGAGCGGACCGGCAGGCGGCGTAATTGGCGCTTTCCACGTGGCGCGCCTGGCCGGCTGTGAGCAGCTCATCACCCTCGATATGGGCGGCACCTCCACCGATGTCGCGCTCTGCCCCGGCGCGATTGTCGAGAGCAGCGAAGCGGTTGTGGCCGGCTGCCCCATCGGCGTGCCCACCGTCGCCATTCACACAGTAGGCGCAGGCGGCGGCTCGCTTGTGCGTCTGGACGCCGGCAACGCGCTGACTATCGGCCCTGAGTCAGCGGGAGCAGACCCCGGCCCCGCCTGCTACGGTCGCGGCGACCAACTGACCGTGACGGATGCGAATGTAGTTCTGGGGCGCATCGATCCGGCCTCGTTCCTGGGCGGCGACTTTCAACTGTATCCTGAGCGCTCTCACCAACTGATGCAAGAACTGGCGAAACAGATGGGCGTGAGCGCGAGCGAGGCCGCTCTGGGCATCGTGCGCGTAGCCAACGCCAGCATGGAGCGAGCTATACGGGCTGTCTCCTTAGAAAAGGGCTACGATCCGCGCCTCTTCACCCTGCTGCCCTTTGGCGGGGCCGGGCCGCTGCACGCCTGCGAACTGGCCGAGGCCCTGCGGATCCGGCGCGTCTTCATGCCGCGCCACCCCGGCGTACTCTCCGCCCTCGGTCTGCTGCTCGCTCCCATCGTCAAAGACTACATTCAGAACGTCATGCTCGATCTCACCGACGACGAACCTTCCGCGCTCCCTGTCCATTTTGCCATCCTGGAGCAGCGCGCGCGCGCTGAGATGCAGACCGAAATCGCCGGCATGGCCGGAAGAGAAGAGAATATCGTTCTGCTGCGTTCGTATGATCTTTGCTATATCGGCCAGGCGTACGAACTGACCGTACACGAAGCGGAATCGGGCCGACTCGCGGATACCCTGCGGAGCTTCCACGCCATGCACGAGCAGCGTTTTGGGCATAGCCATCCTGAGCAGCCGGTGAGAATCGTCGCCATCAGGATCAAGGCCATCGTTCAGCCTCCCGCGCCCGCGCTGCCCGTGATGCCGCGCGAGGGCGAGTCGCCTGCGCGCGCGTTCCTGGGTGAGCGCGCAATGGTTTTTGCCACGGGCGAGCAGCCTGCGCGCATCTATCGGCGCGAGCTTCTGCGGCACGGCAATCGCGTGGTGGGACCAGCTCTGCTGGTGCAGATGGACAGCACGATCCTGCTACCGCCCGGCTGGCACGGCACGGTCGATGCCTGGGGCAACGTGATCGCGGAATGGTACACCGGCCTGCAAGAAGAGGCGCGCGCGCGCAGCGTGGACGCGGTTTCGCTGGAGATCTTCAAGCACCTCTTCGCCTCAGCAGCCGAAGAGATGGGCGTGACGCTGGGCCGCACGGCTTACTCACCCAATATTAAGGAACGCAAAGATTACTCCTGCGCTTGTTTTGACGCTCAAGGACGCCTGATCGCCCAGGCCGCGCATATTCCCGTACACCTGGGCGCGATGCCCGCTTCGGTGCGAGCCGCGCTGGAACACTTCGATGAGTTCGCGCCGGGCGACGTGATTCTGCTCAACGATCCCTACCTGGGCGGCACGCACCTGCCCGATATTACGATGGTCTCGCCCGTCTTTATCGCCGATGATCCCGACGGGCGGCAGGGGCAGCTCTTTGGCTTTGTAGCCAGTCGCGCGCATCACGCCGATATTGGCGGCATGTCGCCTGGCTCGATGCCCATGTCGCGCGAGCTGTATCAAGAGGGCGTGATTATTCCGCCGCTCAAAGTCATCAAAGCCGGCGTGACCAACCAGGAAGTGCTGGAACTTTTTTACCGCAATGTGCGTACTCCAGAAGAGCGGCGGGGCGATATGCAGGCTCAGCTTGCCACGGCGCGCGTAGGCGAGCGACGCCTGCAAGAAATCATCGCGCGCTATGGCTCGACGACCGCGCAGGCACACGCGGAGGCGCTGCTCACCTACTCTGCCCGCCTGACCCGCAGCGAACTGGCCCGTTTGCCCGCGGACGACGTTGAGTTTACCGATTACCTGGACGACGATGGCCGGGGCGCGACCGACCTGCCGATCCGCGTGCGCGTCACAGTGCGGGCAGGCCGTATGCGCGTAGATTTCACTGGCAGTTCGCAAATGAGCGCCGGTTGCATGAATACTGTGAGAGCGGTGGTGGATTCTGCCGTAGTATATGTAGTACGTTGCCTGGTTGGCGAGCATGTTCCGGCCAACCAGGGCATCCTTGAGCCGCTTGAGATCATCGTACCTGAGGATTCGCTCCTCGATCCGCGCAAGCAGAGCAATCGGGGACTGCCGGGCGCGGCAGCCGTGGCAGCAGGCAACGTGGAGACCTCGCAGCGTATCGTAGACGCACTATTCGGCGCGTTAGCGCAACTGGCCCGTGAGCGCGTCCCGGCGGCCTCACAGGGCACGATGAATAACCTGACCTTCGGCGGCTACGATGAGCAACGCGGCCAGCCATTCGCCTACTACGAGACACTCGGCGGCGGCATGGGCGCTCGTCCCGGCGCAGACGGGCTATCGGGCGTACACGTGCATATGAGCAATACGCGCAATACTCCGGTCGAGGCTCTGGAGATGAGCCTGCCGGTTCGGGTGAGACGCTACGCCCTGCGCGCCGGTTCGGGTGGCGCGGGCCGTTATCGCGGCGGCGAGGGCCTCTGCCGCGAGTTGCTCTTCCTGGCGCCCGCAACTGTGACATTGCTCACGGAACGCCGCACGCGCGGCCCATACGGCCTGTGGGGCGGGTCCGCCGGTCTGCCGGGCGAGAATAGCCTGGAACGGGCGGGCGGGCGGCAAACGCTGGCGGGCAAAGCCACGCTGGATGTCAACGCGGGAGATGTCCTGTGCATCTGCACACCCGGCGGCGGCGGAATGTTCCCTGCTTCAGATCCTGGAGCGGATCGAGGCTATGTCTCTGTCGGCACTTCAGGGAATGAGAGAGATACAACCTGAAAAGGTTAAACGGTCTGGCACTGAAGGAGAGCGAAGATGCCAATTGAATTGCCGTTGTTTCCCTTAAATACGGTACTTTTTCCGGGGGCGGAAATACCGCTACACATCTTTGAGTCGCGCTATCGCCTGATGATCAACGAATGTTACGCGTACAATCAGCCCTTTGGCATCGTGCTGGCCCGCCCGGAAAGCCAGCCGCTGTACGAAAAGCCCTATGCCGTTGGCACTGTGGCCGAGATCGAGGTGCTGGACCGCGTGGAGGATGGCAGGATGAACCTGATCGCCAGGGGCAGCCGGCGCTTTCGCATCCTCAGCCAGCACCGCCAGAAGCCCTACCTCTGCGGCCTGGTCGAAGACTACGACGACGTTGCCGAAGATTGGCAGGACCTCAGCGAGGTGACGCATCGGGCCAGCGAACTCTTCCATTCCTACGTAGAGATCCTGCTGGAGGTAGCCGGTCGCGAAGAGATAGAATTCAGCCTGCCCGGCGATTCCCAGGAGCTTTCGCACTTTATCGCGCACCTTATGGACATTCAGGACGAGGAGAAGCAGCACATGCTCGAACTGACCTCAACGCGCCAGCGCCTGGAAGAAGAGATCACCCTGCTGCGCCGCGAGGTACCTTTCATGCGCCAGATTCTCATCATGAGCCAGCGCTATCGCGAAAACGCGCCCGATAAGAGCATGCTGAATTAGCCACGCGACCAGATCAAGCGAAAGCACTCTTTGGCAATCGTGACAAAGAATGTTCGAGGTGTTTCCCGTTTGTCGTCGGCTGTTTCTTTTTCGCAACTTCTTCCGCTGCTCAGTTACCCCGCTTGACTAGCGCGTATCATCGCACTTGTCTGTTGTTTCTTTTTCGCAACTTCTTCCGCTGCTCAGTTACGAGGCGGCGGACCCTCCCAACAAAGCGCGAGTGGCAGCTTCATCAGAGGCAAGAATCACCTGCCTAATGAAGCGTTGCAGGGCCTCCGCCTCTTCGATCTGCACCGCTCGCCTCTCGGCTAACTCGGCCAGGCTCGGAAAGCGCTCTCTGACTATCGCGACGAAGATCTTTCGCGTCGCTGCTAATTCTCCTCTCGCTTCTCCTCTCGCTTCTCCTCTCGCTTCTCCTCGCAATTCCCCTTGCGCTACCTTCTCCTTCACCCACGGATCTTCTTCTAACAACGGATCAAACATGCGGACCCTCCTCAACACCCGCTCCATCTCCACCTCTGGCAACGGCCTGGCTCGCTGGAGCAGGACCAGAAAACATAACAACTCATCTCGTAAGAACTCCTGGTTCGTCCTATAATATTCTACCATCTCTCCAACGGCCTGTTGCAGCAGCTCCTCACTGACCTGACCCATGCAGGGCAGCAGCCCGTAGACCGGCACTTCCCCCGCCTCCATAAACCTGCGCGCATCCAGGCCGCGCAGACACAACGTCTGGTACTGGAAACGCAGCAGTTCCTCCTCTCCACAGCTCTCTACCAGCGGCGACTCGACCATCGTCACCTCAAAGGGATAGATGATAACCGAAATCACCGGCAGCTCATACTCCTCCAGGAAGAGCGCGTGAAACAAGCGAGCAAAGAAGAAACAGAAGGGAATGAAAGAGGCAGATGGGGCCTCTCTCCATCCATCCATGTGTTTGTGCTCCTTGCGAGCCTGGCCTCGCTTCTGCTATACTTCTCGTAATACGTTTTAACTGCATTGATGAGTTAGAAAGCGTAGTTGGAATGGAGCGAAGAGAAAGGAAGCAGCTGAGTTTTCCATCCTCTCACGAATGCTGCTATCACCTCCCACGTTCTATCAAGGAGGGCAGGCATTTTGTGATGATGGCCGACTGTGTAGGCGGCGAGCGACCCTCGCTCAAGCAGCCCTCTCTGCCGCTTCAGGGAAACAACGCACACGATTCGTTACCGAATGGGCTGAAAGGCTCGTCGTTTCTCTTTCGGGCGAATATTGCCGGACAGAGTGGGATATTTCGCCTATTGCCCTCCCAACCTCTTGCCACAAACTACAGATAGATGTATACTCATTTAGTAGTTTTCTAGTCCTATTCAGTCAATATTGCTTTCATTACTGGCAGATAAATGCTATGAGCAGGTTGTTTATATATAAATAGGCTGGAGGCAGATAGTATGGGCTTCTCGCTGGTTGCGTTCGATACCGAGCATATTAAACGCTATGTCTTTGGAACCGATAGGCTGTCAGAAATTCGCGGCGCGAGTTCACTGCTTGATTATCTCAATCGCGTAGAAATGGTGCGGATAGCAGATAAGCATGAGGCTAAAAAAGTGTACGCGCACGGCGGCTCCGGCCTGTTTCTGGTGCCTGCTGAGAAGGCGGATGCTTTTCGGGAGAAGGTTCAGCGGGCCTATCGCGAGAAGACGAAGGGAGGCGCGGCAATTACTGCGGTTGCCTGGCCCGCGCCGGAGCATATCACAGGGATTGGCGATGAGGATATTGGCGATGCGCTGGATCTGTTGCAATGGCAGCTCCAGGAGGAGAAGTTGCACCCTTCGCCCGTGCTGGCCCTGCCATCTCACCCTTTCCTGCGTTTGTGCGATTCCTGCGGAAGCGAGTACGCGGACGCTGAGGAACACGTGGATGATTCAGGAAAGAAAATAGTAGTTCCTCGCGCACCCGACGAGGCCAATCAGCAATATTGCGCGAGTTGTCAGCAAAAGCGCGTCAGGGACGGCGAGGTCAAGGGCTTTCTGAAGCGCTTTGTGACTGGGCATGGCGCTTTCGAGAATGATCCCCTGTGGCACGAGATTATCAAGCGCCTGGGCAAGATGAACTACGATCTCACTTCTCGCCCGCAGCGCCCGAAAGATTTCAATATATTTCGCGAATTCAAGGGCGCGAAGAACTATCTCGCGCTGGTCTATGCCGACGCGAATAATATGGGCCGGGCAATTACGAGCTGTCTTAGTCTACTCTCGCGGCAGAAGATGGCGAACAGGATAGATGGGGCTATATACACAGCGGTCTGCACAGCGATCACGCGGCATCTCCAGGTGCGCGATCACCTCAAGCCGCGCGAGCAGCCGGCGGAGGACGATGAGAGCAACGTGTTCCCGTTCGATATTCTGCTGCTGGGGGGCGATGATGTGTGTATGGTCGTGCCAGCTCCGGTGGCGCTGGATGTCGCGCTGACGCTGGCGGAGACGTTTCGCGAGGCGACCGGCGGGGAGCACACGCTCTCGGTATCCGTGGTGCTGGCTCCAATAAAATATCCCTTCGGCCTGTTGCAGGAGATGGCCGAGACGGCGCTCAAGTTTGCCAAGAAGGACGGGGCCGAGGCGCGCACGCGTGCGCGGTTGGAGGGCAAGAGCGCAGAAGATAGGGATGATTCGCGAATCAATTTTCTAGTGGTGACGGGCAGCAGCAGCAGCGATTTTAAAGAGATCTACAAGACAACGTATCATCATGTGGATAAGAATGCGCATCAGGAGTTCCACGCGACGCTGCGTCCCTATGCGCCCGCCGATCTGCAAAAGCTGCTGACGGCTATTCGCGGCAAGGATGGCCTCAACCTGGGCCGCACCAAGCTGCACCAGGTGCGCGAGGCGGTACTCAGGATGAATCTGACAACTTCGGTGAGCGCTAGCCTGGGAGTGCTGAGAAACTGGCGGCCGAAGCAGCGCGATCACGTGGTGCGTCAGGTCTACGAGTTCGCCGGACGCTATCAGATGCCGCGCAGCAATCCCGATGACCCCGTTTCGGGCTTTCCACGTGTGATCTTCCCCTGGTTCTTCGATGGCAGGGACGAAAGGCGGCGCAACGAGATCTACCGCACCTCTCTGCTCGATTTCATCGAACTCTACGATTTTCTGGCCGGAACAGGAGGGGATAACGATGCCCGCACTGAAGAGAACTGAGCGTCTTCAACTGCGCTACAAACTCATGTTCACTACGCCGTTTCATTGCGGAACGGGCCTGCGCGTTGGCTTGATCGACCGCACGATTGTACGCGACCACGATGGCTATCTCTACGTGCCAGGCTCGACGCTCAAGGGCGTCCTGCGCGAGCATTGCGAGCGGCTGGCTCGCCTGTACGAAGATCTCGATCCTGAGATGCTTGACGCCCTGGCCAGCCCGCACGATGAGAAGCGCGCGCTCGTGGCTCCTGGCCACGCCCCGACCATGATTACGCGCCTCTTCGGCTCGCACAGCACGCCCGGTCGCCTGTTCTTTGACGATGCTCGCCAGACCACAGAAGCCAAACGGGCATACGATGAGCGCGGCGGAAACAAAGACACCAGCAAGGGCAAGTACAAAGCGGCGCAGGTCGATCTCGCAACTCAAGCGCGTATCAGCCGCCTGAGCCGGACGGCAGCCCCCGGCGCACTCTATACCAGCGAGTTCGGGGTCAAAGATCTGGTCTTTGAAGGGCAGATCAGCGGCTGGCTGGAGTGTCTCTCAATAGAGGAGCCTGGGGCTGGCCCGACCTATTCGCTGCTGCTCTTGCTGGCCGGGCTGCATTTGCTCGACCGCGTGGGCAGCAACAAGTCAACAGGCAAAGGTCAGTGTCGCTGCGAGATTACCAAACTGGAGTATGGCGGGAAATCCTACGCGAAAGAAGAATGACAGTCGTGGCTTGAACACCTGGAGGCGCTCTCCTACTACTCTTACGCGGTCGCCACTGAACAGGAGGAAGAGGCATGAAACATTTCGCGCTCGATCTCACGGCCGCGTCCCCGCTGGCGATTCGCGCCGATCACGCGCCATTCGGAGCGGCCGGCGTGAAATATATTCCCGGCTCAACTTTGCTCGGCGGCCTGGCGGTGCTCTATCGCCAGTTTTATCAGGGGCGCGAGGAGATGGAGCTATTCGCGCCGCTCTTTCTCCAGGAGCGCGTTTTCTATCCCAACCTCTACCCCGCGATCTTTAAAGATTCGGGTCTGCAAGGCCAGTTCTCGCCGGTCTATCCGCTGCCCAGAACCGCGCAGAGCTGCAAACGCCACCAGGGCTTTCGCTTTCCCGAAGACGATGACAATGACGCGCACGGCGTGCGCGACTCGCTCATCGATGGGGCGCTGCTGAATCTCCCCATCTCTGATGAGCAACGCCTGAAGATCCTGCGGGGACCAGACCAGAACTGTCACTGCAAGGAGCCGCTGGATTACTTCGAGGGCTATTACCGGCGCAATAGCCTCAAGCCCAAAGAGATGATCGCCGCCAGTTCTGAGAAGTACACCCGCCTGCAAACCCACACCGGCATTAATCGCGCGTCGGGCACCGTGCAAAACGGGATTCTGTATAACCGCCAGGTGTTTGACGAGGGCATGCAGTTCTGGGGCGAGGTGATCTTCCCCGGTGATGAACGGATCCTGAACGGATTCAGGCGCTTCCTTGATGAAACTGGCTCTTCAGGGCTACTGCGCCTGGGCACAGGACGAACGCGCGGGATGGGTAAGGTAATGGTGGCCCTGCGGGAGATGGAGGAAGCGTCGGTCCAGGATCGCCAGGCCACTTTTCGGAAACGCCTGGAAGATTTTGACGCAGCGATGCGGCAGCGCGCAGAGTATTTCAAGCTGGACCGGCTTCCCCACGGCTTCTATTTCGCGCTCACACTCCACGCGCCGCTGATCCTGTGCGATGAGTTGCTGCGCTACCGAGGCGTGATCGGTGAGAAAACCTTGCAGGAATTGCTCGGTGGCCTCGCGGTGCCGGGACTCGAACTGATCCACCACGCCGCGAGCACGAAGCGCGTGACTGGCTGGCAGGAAGTCTGGGGCACGCCGCGAGCTGCCGAGTTCGCGCTCGAAACCGGCTCGGTTTTCCTCTTTGCCTGCGCATCCCCGCCGGACTCCGAACTGCTCGCGGCCCTCTTCAAGCTTGAAGAGGAGGGCGCAGGCAAACGACGAGCCGAGGGCTTCGGGCGCGTGTGTATCTCAGATCAGTTTCATCGGCAAGTTCAGCAGGAGGAGGTAAGGCGATGAAATCAGCAGAAGAGAGCAGGGCAATCAGCAAAGACAGGCAAATTGCCCTGGAAGTGAATAACCAGGCAGAAAACTTCTACGAAGATGCCGTGCAGCTTGGCGATCACGCGGCCTACGTGCTCAAAGCGCGCCACCGCTCGCAGTTGACCGGCCTGGAAAACCTGGCCGAGAGCGCCTGGAAGGTCTCGGATGTCCTGGATTACGTCAAGCGGCAGACGGCGCGTTTTATCTACCAGCGGCAGACCTGGCCCCAGGAGGCGCAGAACCAGGCCGGCGGAACTGACAGGGACGCTTCTGCTACTCTGGGCTTTGGCGAACGCTTGCTGTCCTATCTGGAAAAAAACCTGGAAAAGAGGTGCGACGAGATCTGCCGTCGGCTTGAGATCAAGGCGGACTCGGATGAGGGCCGCAAGCAGCGCCGCCGCGTACATCTGCTCTTGATCCGTCAGTTTATCCGACAAATGGTGATCGAATACGAGTTCCGCGTGAGCTTCGAGACTGAGAACGCGAAGAAGGGAGAGGCGTAGCTCATGCCCACAGCGGAGCAGATGCAAATCCTCTGGAATTTGAGCGATTCCGTTCTCTATCCAGAGGCCGTGGCCCTGATACGCCGCCTGGTCAACGAGGAAGAGTGCTTGCCCCTGCCCGCCAGCCAGGTGATCCGCCTGCTCAACATCGCCAGCGCCTCCAGCTATACCGACCTGATGCGTTTTATGAGGCACCAGCGCGAACGCGATTGGCCGGACGCGAAGAAGGATATCCCGCTTTTCTATACCGAACTGGATAAATACTTTACCACGTTCAAAAACAAACGCCTGCGCGAACATTTTCCTCTTATGCAGGCAGATAAACCGGCGAAGGAGGCCGGCCAGGAGGTCGATCAACTGATGGCGCTCCTGGCCCGCGACTTTATTCAACATCTCGTAACAGAAAATGCTCTGCTGGCCGTCAAAAAAGCGGCCGAGCGCGGAAAGAGAAGGTAGGCATGGCTACAGAACTGGCAAATCGCTATCTCTTGCGCAATCGCTATCTCTTCAAGGGCCGGCTGGTGCTGCAAACGGCTCTGCACATCGGCGGCGGCCGGGGCACGCTCAGCAGCAGCAATAGCCCGGTAGTGCTGACCCCCGAAGAGATCCCATTTATCCCCGGCTCCAGCTTCAAAGGTTCGCTGCGCAGCACGGTCGAGAAATTTGTTCCTACGCTCACGACCAGCATGTTCACCTGCGCACTGATCGAACTCTCTGAGGAAGAACTCGCGGAGGCGCGCGCGCGCGGCGAACGCATCTGCTCAACTGCCCGGCAAAAAGAGATCACGCAAGAGCGACGCGACAAAACTCCGCGGGAGGTCGAAGAAATTCTTAAAGAGGCCCGCAAAAATTGCTGCCACACCTGCCAGTTGTTCGGCTCGCCTTTTGCCGCAGCGCGTATCGCGGTCAACGATCTCTACATGCCCGCCGGCGTGTGGGATAACGTGCTGCAAATCCGCGACGGTGTTGCCATCGACCGCGATAGCGAGAAGGCCAAAGATCGCTTCAAGTACGACGTTGAAGTTGTGCCGGCTGGCGCGACCTTTGAGCTGGAGATCACGCTGGAGGACGCGACGCCCCAGGATCTGCAATTGCTCAGCGTCGGGCTGAGCGAGTTTGTCCACGGCTTCACGCCGCTCGGTGGCCTGCGTTCACGCGGCCTGGGCGCGTGCAAGCTGGAGAACCTGCAAGTTTTCGCCCTTGAGCTGGTCGGGCAGGACAGCCAGACCGGCCAGGAAATCGATCTAACCACGCGCACCCGGCGTTTACGCACCTATCTACTGGGCAAGACCATCGAAGAGAAATTCCCGCCGCCAGAAGACGGATTGGCCTTCCTGAATCGGCATATTGCTAAGCTTTTTGAGGAAGAGTGAGAAGGAACACAGCGCTATGTTGAAGAAACTGGTAAACGAGGCACACTTTACCCTGCGCATCACGACGACCGGCCCTTTGCTGATCCGCTCTGGCCAGGCCACGATCAGCGGACCCGATATGACGCCGGTGCTGACCTATCGCAACGGGCAGCAGGAGATTTTCTTGCCCGGCAGTTCGCTTAAAGGGGTGTTTCGCAGCCATAGCGAGAAGGTCGTGTGCAGCCTGCGCCCCGGCGTGGTGTGCTATCCCTTCGCGGGTAACGAGAAGATGGAGGCCGATCTGGAGCAGCGCCGGCGGGATTATCGCGAGTCGTGCGGCGAACGCTTCAATCGGTACGCTAAAGAAGGGGCCGATGACAGCGAGAAGGCGGCGCACCGCAACACGCTGGAGCGGCGCACCGATCTGGTGTACGGCGATTCCTGTCCGACCTGCCGGCTTTACGGCTCAACCGGCTTTATCGGGCGTATCGCCATCGGCGACGCCTACCTGGCCTCGCGCTCGCTCACAGAGCAGCGCGATGGCATCGGCATTGATCGGCTGACGGGCGGAGTCAGCCACAGCGCCAATTTTCATCTGGAGGTGGTGAGCCGCGACGTGTCTTTCGAGACGGATATCCACCTGCGCAACTTTGAGATCTGGCAGCTTGGCATGCTCTTCGTCGTCTTGCAGGACATGGAAGACGAGCTAATCCGCATTGGCTCCGGGCGCTCGCGCGGCCTGGGCAAAGTGACCGCGCAGGTGAGCGAGCAAGAGCGCAATGGCCGCCCCGGCGGCTTCGTCATCAGCAGCTTCCGCGCGGACGAACCGCTCGACGAGCTATGGGGCCTGGGTCGCTGGCTCAACGACGGCAGCTATGGCACCTGGGCGAACGATCTTCTCAAGCCGATCCCCGCGGTCGAGCGCGAGAAACGCGGTATTCGCCACCTGCGGGCCTTCAAGGGTCAGGCGCTCAATGACCTGCGCGACGCCGCCATCGAGCAATTCGTCGAACGTATGCAGAACTGGCCCGACGAGAGCAAACTGGCGCTGGTTCCGGCGAGGCATTAGTGCGAGAGGATTGTATTATGGCAGAGCGTTTATATACCGGTTTCGTGGCTGCCGACGAGATGCCGCAACTGGTCGCGGCCTGCCGGTTTGGGCCGCAGGCTCTCTGGCTGGCCGAGCAAATCCCGCAGGAGATACTTATCGATCTCCAGAAGGGGCGCGACCTGCTGTGCTTCAAGCACTTCAAGGAAGAGCTTGCTGAGGAATGCGCGAATTTTTCTACGGGCCGCATCTTTCAGGATGATCGCGAATTGCGCTGGGAGAGGCAGGGTGAGCGGCTGCGCGTCATCTACCTGGGTCCGGCTGACGATGAGAGCCTGTTTGCGGATACTCTGCGAGCCTGCGACGCGCTGGCGACGCTCAGCTCTGAGACGGTCTATTATTACCTCTTCGGAGAGCAGCTAGAACCCGACGATGTGAAAAAGCTCGGCAAGGTTGCGCGGGCTGGCGATTTTGCCGTCGTGCGCATCCCGCGTATCCTGCGCTATCCCCTATCGCAAGAAGAACTGAAAGGCGCGAAATATGCGCGGCTGGCTGTGCGCGAATACGTTGAGGAAGCGACGAAGCGCGTAGCATTGTTTCGTTTTCAGCGGCTAGAAGCTGTGCCGGAGCCTGGAAAGCAGAGGTAGATGTGCTATGAACCCATATGACTTTGCGCGTATCGACTGGAACAGGCCACCGGAGCGCCGCGCCCCGGCCTGGCATCATCGCCTGGTTGGCGCGGGCGGGCAGCACCTCTACACCGGCCACCTGGACGTGGAGATCCACGTTGAGACGCCCCTGTTCATCGCTGATCCACGCGGCAACCCGCTTGATCCCCGCAAGCCGGCGCTGTCGATCAAGAACAAACAGGGCGAATATATCATTCCCGGCAGTTCGCTCAAAGGCATGCTGCGCAGCGTGGTTGAGACGCTGGGTAACGGCTGCCTGACCCTCTTCGATGGCCTCTATGAAGGCGACAGGGTGAATTATCGACGAGAGGTGCCGGAGGTCTTTCAGCACTGCGATACCAACACGAAGCTCTGTATCGCGTGCCGCACCTTCGGCATGCTCAAAGAGGGCGCGCAGGGCGTCTTCCTGGGCAAAGTCAACATCGGTGACGCGCGCGTGGATGCCGAACACATCTACCACTACGATCCCATCTATACCAAAGCCCTCATGAACCCCAAGCCGCACCATGACAGCTTCTATCTTGACGAAGAGCGCAGGCACATCGCCGGGCGCAAATTCTACTTCCACCACCCGCCCGACCGAGAGCCGCTGACCGAGAGCCGGCTGATCTTCATGGCCGGCAAGCCCGCGAACCGCTACATCCAGCCGCTTGATCGCGACACGCGCTTCCACGTGCGCATCGACTTCACCAATCTGGAGGCCGACGAATTCGCCGCCCTCCTGCTGGCCGTCGCGCTCAAAGAAGACATGCGCCACAAGATCGGCTACGCCAAACCGCTGGGCCTCGGCTCCATCTACCTCTTCCCCACGCACCTCAAGCTGGTTGACTACGCCACGCGCTACACGCGCCTCGGCCAGACACGGGGTACCACCATCTATGAAGAGGACGCGCTCTGGTCCTTCCTCGACGAACATATCGATAAATTCTCTGCCCACCACCTGCTGCAAATCGCCATGGACGACCTGAGTCGCATCTGGCGCTGGCCGCCCGAACCCGGCGTTGACTACTACTACCCTAGCAAACGCGACTGGTTCGATACCGAAGAGAGCATCGGCAAACGCATCGCCGACACAAAAAATACGCTCTAAATATGCCCGAACGGAGAAGCACATGACCAGCAACCTCAAGCAAAACCGGCAAATCAGCCAGGAAAAGATCGACAAAGGCGAGTACGACGTCTTCATTTCCTACAACGGCCAGGACCGCCCACGCGTGATAGAGATCTGCGAACAGCTCAAAGACCGCGGCATCGCCCCTTTCCTCGACCAATGGGATCTCCAGCCCGGTCGCCCCTGGCAACGCGCTCTGGAGCACCAGATCAAAACCGTGAAGTCGGCAGCCATCTTTGTCGGGGAAGCCGGCATGGGTTCCTGGCACGAAAAAGAGATGTACGAATTTGAGCTCGAATTCGAGAGGCGAGGCGTACCCGTCATCCCCGTCCTTTTACCGGACATCTCCACCACCAGCGAACTTCCCCTCTTCCTGAAAAGCATGCAATGGGTCGATTTCCGCAAAACCGACCCCGACCCGCTCGAACGGCTGATCTGGGGGATTACAGGGAAAAGGCCGGGCAGATGATGACGAGAAAGCTAGAAAACCATTCCCCTGCCATAGAGGGCCGATGAAATCGGCCCTCTATGCCCGTTTTCGCATCTCAAGGGATAGATAGCATATGACCCACGACATACTAGAAAATCAACAAATCAGCCAGCAGAAAATCGACCGGGGCGAGTACGATGTCTTTGTCTCTTACAACCATCAGGACCATGAGCGCGTTATAGAGATTTGCGAACAGCTCAAAGCTAATAACATCGCGCCTTTCCTCGACGAGTGGGGTGTGCAACCCGGCTTGCCCTGGCAGCCAGAAATTGAGCAGCAGATCAAAAATTGTCGAGCAGCAGCCGTGTTTATTGGCGCACTGGGCATCGGTGGATGGCAGAGAATGGAAATTGATGCCCTCTTGCGCGCCTTCGTGCGAAAAAAGCGCCCCGTTATCCCTGCGCTTCTAGAAAATGTTTCTGGTGACCCAGAGCTTCCAGATTTTCTAGAAGGCACTTTTTTGGAAGGCCATAAATGGGTCGATTTCCGCAAAAACGACCCCGACCCACTTTATCTGCTGATCTGGGGCATCACTAGCAAACGCCCTGAAAAAGTCTATCGTCCCGGCGTGCTGATCGCTTCTCTGGGCGATTCGCCGGTGGTGGTGTCGGCGATGTATGATCTGCTCAAGGAGCGCGAAAAGCTAACGATTGATCGCATGACGATTCTGTGCCCGCATGATGAAGAGGTAGAGATCGGTTACAATTTGCTCACAAAAGCCCTTCCGCGGGAGCCGGAGCTAGAGATCACTCGCGCATCATTAGACTTTGAGGATGCCAATAGCTGGGTAAACGCCTGCACTTTCTTGCAAAAGCTCTATACGCTGCTCGCTTCTTATCAGAAGCAAGGAGATTCTGTGTATCTGTCCCTCGCCGGTGGCCGCAAGAGCATGGCCGCGTTGATGGCCTGGGTAGCGCCTTTCTTTTCTTGCGTCAAAGGTCTCTATCATGTCATCGATAAAAAAGAGGAGAGCTTTCTGGCCGCAAGGGATATCGAAGAGAAGGCCAGGTCTATCCAGTTTCAGAAGATGCATCCTGATCGCGAGCAGCTTGTGCTGGTGGAGCTACCTTTCGAGCGGGGAGTACGCATAGACACGGATCTCAATTCTTTCATCCACCGGTCCTCGCCAACTGACTACGAACAAAGGGAAGCGCTGATTACCGGCAATGCAATTGTTCAGCAGGGGAAGCTTTTCCCTTTGCAAATGACGGACCTGGCGCTCGCCCAATTCCGCGCACTCTGCAAAAAGGATCTCAAGGCCGCGCAGGCGCTGCACGCCGATTTGTTGCAGATGCACCAGGCCGCCGCTTTGGAGAGCTACGAATCAGATGCCTATGCCTATCCTCCCAAAGTGCCAAGAAAACAGCAGGTGGTGCTCCATTCCTTCGCGGGATCGCAGGCATCGATACGCACTATCTTTTATACGCAGCCTATGGACATGTATCGCGGTCCCGACGCGCTGGTTGATAAAATCGTCGTGTGTTCTCTGGAATTTGCGCGGGACGATGGCACCTTCCGCACGCTCAAGGAAATCGCGGACGCGCCGGATTTCTCCAAAGAGCCTGCCCGGTCGCTCCCGCCAGTGCCCTCGCCGGCGGAGAGTATTCTGGTCGCGCCGCTTGGCAAGTCGCCTATGGTGGTCACGCAGCTCTTTACCTTGCTCAGAGAGCAGGAGCAGCACAATATTCGCGAGGTTGTGCTGATCTATCCAGGACTGGCTACCGAGATCGATAATAGCGCGAAGCTGCTCAAGCAGGCACTGGCCAGAGAAGCCCAGGATGTAACCTGCACGCTGGTTCCCCTGCCCGGCCTGGAGGATATCGCCAGCAAGCAGGATTGCGAGAAGTATCAGGAGCAGCTGGAGCTTGAGATTGCGCGTGTTCAGCGGGATCACCCCGGCAAGAAGATCGACCTCGCGCTTTCGGGCGGGCGCAAGGGCATGACCGCCATGACCATGTTTGCCGCTCAGAAGAACCACATTCCTTATGTCTATCACACTCTGGTCGATGAAACGATCAGCGAGACCATCGATCAAGAAACCAGCTACGAGGAACTGATGAAGACAAGCCTGAGCAGCGGCGAGCGCCAGGCCCGTCTCTTTCTGCGGGCCTATCAGGCGGAGGGACCGGACCTCTACGCACACTTTACCCTGTTCCGCGTGCCCGTTTTCTCCGCCGATCAGTTTATAGAAAGTGATATGAAATCCATTTGAGCGAGACACAATGCCCGCGGAATGGATCGACGCCCCTTGCGCCATTGAATCCAACGAGACCATTGGTCGAATCAAAAATGCATCAGTTGCGCAATTACGCCATAGAGGGCCGACTTATCGGGTCCTCTCCCGATTTATCGGGGAGCGCATCAACGACACGCCTGCCAGCTTTTGCAGGAACATCTGCTTTGACGTGACAGGCAGAGGAAACATGCTGGCAGGCGGATCACACTGCCAGAGTCTTTTCGGGGTGAAGCACATTGGTCGCAAGGCACGTGGCCCACGCTCAAGCGGGGCAGAGCACGATCAATCGGCTCTCTATGGCCGTTTCTGAATGGGTTTTGCGTCCTCGTGCCCCTCGCTGAGCGGCAGGGCCACGAGGACGCAAAACAGCCAGGGTGACGATGGAGGAAAATCATTCAGTTTCGGGGACCGCGGCGCGCGCAGGGAGCGTCGCTCCTATTCACGATTTGGGAGAAATGAAAAGGTAGTCATACAATGAATACAATGTTCTCTTCGACAACACCGGCAAAACTATATGCTTTGCTTTTAGCCCTGCGCCCGCTGCAATATGGCACGCTCATGCCCTTTTCCGGCGAGCTTGTTCACGGGGCCTTTCTCACATGGCTCAAGGAAGAAGCGCCCGATATCGCGGACTGGCTGCACGCGGGACAGAAGCGCCGGCTCTTCACCTGCTCCAGCCTGCACTTTCCCCGGCCCGCGCAGCGTTTCCTGCACGCCGAACGCGAGAATATCCACCTGCCGCTCGACCCTGAGCACAGGTACACGCTGCGCATTACGCTGCTGCTCGGCGACCTGTTTCCCCTCTTTTATAAGACCCTGATGAACTTCAGCGTCACCAGCGGCTCTGCCAGCCACTCGCCCTTCCTGCGCCTGGGCAAGCAGCTCTTTCTCTTAGAAGAAGTTCATCTCACCAACGACGCCGCCTCGGACTGGAGCGGCTTTACCTCGCTGAGCAGCCTGGTCGAGCAGGCCGGCCAGGCAAAATTCGGGCGCGAAGCGACCCTGACCCTGGAATTTGCCACCCTGACCGCTTTCAGTCGCGGCAACAACAAAAGCGGCTACGGCACGCACGCGGTCATGCTGCCCCTGCCACAGATGGTCTTCCAGAACCTCATGCGGCGCTGGCAGGACATCGCCCCGCCCGACCTGCTCGGCCTCGTGCAAAAAGAGCAGGTCGAACAATATCTCGAAGAAGACGGCGTAATCATCGTAGACTACGACCTCACCGCGCACCACGTCCACTTCACCACCCACCGCCAGCCCGGCTTCCTCGGCACCTGCACCTACCAACTGCGCGGCCCCGACCGTCCCACCAGCGCCGATGCTCCTCTGACCATCCGCCAGCAAATCTACCTGCTGGCGACGCTCGCTTTCTATACTGGCGTGGGTTATAAAACCGCCATGGGCCTCGGCCAGGCCCGCCTCCGCACCTGAACCGCCGCGAAAACTGCTTGCCAGGTCACGCATCCTACGCTATACTATCGGCGTCGCAAAAGAAAGAGGGCTGTTCCTGCGAGCAGGGTTGAAGCTAGAGCTTATCGTTGATTCACTCACTCTTGGCATTAGATCTAAAGGGGATGCGCCTGCTTGTAGGCTTGAGACTTTCCTGCTCAATGAGCACCTGTACTACATCTTCAAGTCGCGACGGGGAAGGGCCTGCGTGCAGGGTTGAGACTCGACAAACTACGGCATATCGCCGAATTCAAGCGGTGATATGCGTCGGCTTAGCTATGATACAAATCATTTTGGGGAGGTTTTGACATCTATGCCGGTGTGCCGCTAACTCTATCCTGTTTCCTGTTCATATAGGGAAACAGACGCAACCATTCTTGCTTCAGGGGGAGGAAAGCGTATGCTAGGCGCATTTTTGAGTTCATATAGGGAAACAGACGCAACCATTCTTGCTTCCATCTATCGCGTGTCTCTCATCAGGCATGAGCGTTTAGTCGTTTTGCGCCTGGAATACCGCGGGGCGTGCTTCCTGCCCGACGGCCTTTCTGGCGGGGCCGGAGTCGAGACGGCGGGTGGAGGTTGCGCAAGCAGCAGGATGGTGCGAAAGCGGTATGGAGAAGCGCGGCAAAGAGGTGTCAGGTCTCTCTTCTTCCTCTTTTTGCTCCATTATGTCCTTGCGCGTGTTGATACGATTGTGTTGTTTTTGAAGATAAAGCACGGGCAGCATATTCATCAGCAGCAAACCAGAGTTGCTCATTGAGCGCGTGAATATCCTCTAGCTGATTGAGTTGCCTCACCCTGCTTTTAGCAAGCTCAACGAGCGACGGAAACCGCCTCTGGACAAATTTGAGCAGCAAATTGCGCGCTTCTTTTACCTCTCCCTCAAGAACTCCTCTCGCTTCCCCTCTCAATTCCCCTTGAGCCACTTTTTCCTTCACCCAGGGATCTTCCTCTAACAAGGGATCAAACATGCGTACCCTCCTCAACACCCGCTCCATCTCCACCTCTGGCAACGGCCTGGCTCGCTGGAGCAGGACCAGAAAACATAATAACTCATCGCGTAAGAGGTCATGGCCCATGCCGTAATATTGTACCATCTCGCCAATGGCCTGTTGCAGCAGTTCCTCACTGACCTGATCCATGCAGGGCAACAGCCCATACACCGGCACCTCCCCGGCCTCAACAAAGGTGCGGGCATCTAACTCGTGCAGGAACAGCGCCTGGTACTGGAAACGCAGGATTTCCTCGCTTCCGTGGATTTCCACCAGCGGCGGCTCGACCATCGTGACCTCGAAGGGGTAGATGATGACCGAGATCACCGGCAGCTCGTATTCCTCGAAGAAGAGGGCGTGGTAGACCAGCAGGCGTTTATCCATCCCCCCGTTGGCACTGGTTTCATATTCGGCGTGCAGAATAGCGATCCCGTGGGGTGAGAGCACGCGGTAGGCGCGGTCCGCTCGGCGTGGGGGCAGCAGCACCTCGATGGTGAGAGGATCGAGCAGTTCGCAAACCAGCTGCGGCAAGAGTCGCGGGAGAATGGTGGGCTGGTGCTCGACCAGCCGTTTGAGGACATTATCATAGGGTTGGGTGCGCGCTTCTTCAGGCACGCGGCGGGCTTTCTTCGCCATCTCAGAGACCTCCCTGACCACATTTCTCGTTCTCGCAAAGATCATAACAGAGAAATGCACTATTTGCAAGTCCTCAAACAAGCGAGTAAAGAAGAAACAGAAGGGAATGAAAGAGGCAGATGGGGCCTCTCTCCATCCATCCATGTGTTTGTGCTCCTTGCGAGCCTGGCCTCGCTTCTGCTATACTTCTCGTAATACGTTTTAACTGCATTGATGAGTTAGAAAGCGTAGTTGGAATGGAGCGAAGAGAAAGGAAGCTGACAGATGTCCCAGCGAGAGAACTCTCGTCAAGAGCATCCCAGCACGTATGTTGTCCAGGATCGTTCCAACCGGGAAGAACTGGCCCGTTTGCAACTCCAGGATGACCTGATGACTCAGGGAATGGGGGGCGTGCTGCCGGAGCAGCCAGATCCGGCGAGTTTGCGACGCGTGCTGGACGTTGGCTGCGGCACCGGCGGCTGGCTGATCGAGACCGCCAGGAGAAAGCAACAGTGGTCAAACATGTGTTCAAACGTGTTCATTTTAAATCAGATGTTCTAAAATAGGGTGTGTGGTGCCATATTTCGCCCCAAAGACTCTCCTTTCCACGAGAGTCTTTGGG
>Ga0209061_1002712_pt1 | contig 21359 bp, 20 predicted proteins | sample Coa_R1_10_FD_187157 | JGI IMG/M metagenome (GOLD analysis project Ga0209061, IMG submission 187157) | Surface soil microbial communities from Centralia Pennsylvania, which are recovering from an underground coalmine fire - Coalmine... | ecosystem: Environmental > Terrestrial > Soil >...
GGCTTGGCGCTGCTTTCAGAAATTCAGGGCTGGTGGCCAGAAGAATCGCGTTGGGTGCTCCACTTGCTTCCGCACACCCGACAGGAAAAGGTGTGGTCGGTCCTGCTGCTCGCGCCCACGGCGGGCTTCTGCGAAGAATTGATCTATCGCGGCTATCTGCTCTCTCAGCTTTCACGATACTTGCACTCGGTGGACGCCGCCTGGGCCGTCTCATCGGCGGCCTTCGGCCTGGCCCATCTCTATCAAAAAGCTTCCGGAACTCTGAGGGCGGCGGCGCTCGGAGCGCTGCTGGCGTATCCGGTGATCCGACTGGGCACGATTTACCCTTCCATGGCCACCCACTTTCTCATCGATGTCCTGGCGCTCGTCTGGCTCGGCCCGGCGTCGCTCAGGCGGCAAGCCGATTCACAAAGTGGTTTATGAAATCTCGCCTCGTGTCTCAACCTTGACGGTAAGTAAGGTCTCCGGTTATCTTTAATTCTGAGCCTTTTGCAGGAGGAATTGTGGCTAATCATCGCTCGGCTTTAAAGCGCATCAAGCAAACTCGTGTTCGCACGGAAAGGAATCGCATACATCGCTCCCGCCTGCGCAATCAGATTAAGGAGTTGCGTACCGCGATTAATTCCAAGGACAAGGCGGCGGCGCAGGCTCTGCTGCTGCCGACTTTCGCGCTGATCGACCACTCGATTCGCAAGGGAATTCTGCACCGGAATGCAGCCGCCCGCTACAAGTCCCGCTTGATCCTCAAACTGAAAGCCCTCGCGTAATACGCTGCTCAAAAACTCCGAAAGTTGCCATTCCGAAGACCCGAAAACAACGACGAGTGGTGAGCAAAGAATCAACCTGAGGCTCTAATTGCTTTTCCTCGTCACTTTTCACTCATCACTGCCATGGATATTCCTCGCGGAGTTTATCCAGAGTGAAATACGGGGATTCTTCCGCTTCGCGGAGTTTACCGTGAGCCTCTTCACTCCGCTCAGAGCGATTCAAAAAGGAGCGAATCGGCTCAGCGTCAGAATGACAGGCGAAGGGCGCCAGCCATCATTCGCAATCAGGCCCCTTTCGCTTGCAACAGCCCCTGAGCTATCAGTGCTTTCTCCAATTTAGCGCGATTTTCCGGCTTCATGGGAACGAGAGGCAGGCGGTAGATTTCCTCGATCATCCCCATCATCGCCAAGGCCGCCTTGACAGGGATGGGGTTCGTCTCGATGAAATTGGCCTGCATCAAGGGCAGGAGCCTGGCGTTCAATTTCCGAGCCTCACGGTACTTCTCCTCAAGCAGCAAGCGCACCAGCCTGGTCATCTCGCCGGGAATTTCATTTGACACTACTGAAATCACGCCGACGCCGCCCAGCGACATTAAAGGAAATGTAAAGGCGTCATCGCCCGAGAGCACCGCGAACCCCGGTTCGACAGCGTGGATAACCTCCATTTGCTGAATAATGCTGCCTGATGCTTCCTTAATGCCGACGATGTTGGAAATCTTTGAGAGCCTGGCAACCGTAGCCGGTTCGATGTTGGAGGACGTCCTGCTCGGAACGTTATAAAGAATGACAGGCAGATTTGTGGATTCGGCAATAGCCTTGAAATGCTGAAACAGGCCCTCCTGGGTGGGCTTGTTATAGTAGGGAGCCACCGAGAGAATGCCCTGCACGCCCAGGAGGCTGACTTCTTTTGCCAATTCGCAGATGTGCTGGGTGTTGTTGCCCCCCACGCCCGCAATGATGGGAACTTTCCCGCCCACCTCTTCTACAACCACGCGGATGACGCCCAGATATTCTTCCTTCTCCAGCGTGGGAGTTTCCCCCGTGGTGCCGCAAGGCACCAAGAAATCAATTCCTTCGCGGAGCTGAAATTGCACCAGCCGTCGCAAGGCATCTACGTTAATCGTGCCGTCTTTGCTGAAAGGAGTGACCAGCGCGGTTCCGCAACCTCGAATCTCCAACGCCATATGTGCCTCCCGTGAACTACAGACTGTTGAGGACGTTCAAATCCCCTTGGAATCTTCTGTCTTCCGCCTTCTTTCCGTCCTGCACGATTCCCGTCTTCCGCTTTCGGCCTTCCGCCTACTGCCTTCTGCTTTCTGTTCTCCGCTATTCCAGAATCTCAGCGAACGCAAACAGGCCCTGCCGTCCCACGACCCGGCGCGCAGCGTATAAAGCGCCCTCGGCAAATCCCTGGCGGCTACGAGCGGTATGCCGCAGGATGAGGGTGTCGGCCTCGGAATCGAAGCCAAACTCATGTGTGCCAGGTATGTAGCCTGCGCGGATGCTCGCCACTGGCACGTCGCGCGAAGCAAGGATAGGCTCGATGCGCCGCTTTAATTCCAAGGCTGTCCCCGACGGGGCGTCTCTCTTGAATCGGTGATGCGACTCGGCGATATACGGTTCGTAAGCGGGAAAGCTTTTGACGGTCTCCGCCATCGCCTGCGCAACCCGATAAAACAGTTGCACGCCAATCGAGAAATTAGCTCCATACACCGATTCCCGCCTGCTCAACAATCTTGCGAACCTCGTCCAAGCGATGATGCCAGCCTGTGGTCCCTACAACCATGTTGCGCTTCAGGCTGGCCACGCGACGAATATTTTCCACCACGGCTTCCGGGGTGGTGAAATCGATGCAGACATCAATGTTCTTGAAGTTTTCAGGAGTAATCCCCTGATAGTTGCCGTTGGAAATTTCATCCAGGATGAGTTCCACTCGCAGCCCGCGCTGCGGCGCAAGCGCCGCGATGGTCTTCCCCATTTTGCCGTAACCGAGCAGAGCGAGCTTCAGTTCCCTTGGGGTGTCTTCCGACATGTCCGCTGTTACTGAGGGCTGTAAATTATAGTGATCATGCTGACGTGGCGTAACGCAAGTTGATCATCCGTCGCCTTGATCTTAAATACAGGGATTCTTCGCTGCGCTCCGCTTCGCTCAGAATGACAGATGGAAAGGCTCAGCATGACAGTAAAGCCTTGAGATATGTCACGCATTTCAGCTACGCCACACCGGCTGTAGCGCGGTATCCACGGCGCTACGGAAGAAGTGAATGTCCTCAATCCAGGTATCCTTCAGCTTTCATCAATTCGGCGTTCAGCAGAGCCGCGCCCGCTGCCCCGCGAATTGTATTATGGCTCAGCGCCGTGTATTTGAACTGCAACACCGGGCAGGGGCGCACGCGGCCAATGACGGTGGCCATTCCGTGCTCGGTGTAAACGTCAAACTTGGCTTGCGGCCGGTCTTTCTCCTCGCGCACGACAATCGGATGCGCCGGAGCGGAAGGCAGTTTCCGTTCCTGAGGAACGGAGCGATACGCCCTCCAGACTTCAATCAGGTCTTTCACCGAAGGAGTTGCCTTGAGCGAGACGGAAATAGACTCGGTATGGCCGTCCTCCACCAGCACGCGATTGCAGTGCGCGCTCACGGCGAACGAAGCCGGCTCGATGCGACCATCTACAAGCTTGCCCAGCAGTTTTTGAGTCTCACTCTCTACCTTCTCTTCTTCATGCGAAATATAAGGGATAACGTTGCCCATGATGTCGAGCGTCGGTACGCCGGGGTAGCCCGCGCCTGAAACCGCCTGCATGCTGGTCATCAGCACCTTCTCGACCCCAAATTCTTTCTGGAGCGGCGCCAGCGACATCACCAGACCCACCGTAGTGCAGTTCGGATTCGTGACGATCATTCCCTTCCAGCCGCGTTCGCGCCGCTGCGCGCGAAGAAGCGCCAGATGCTCGGGATTCACTTCGGGAATCAGCAGCGGCACATCGGGCTCCATGCGGAAATAGGAGGAGTTTGAAACCACCACGTGGCCCGCATGGGCGAATTCCTTTTCCACTTCGCCTGCCACTTTGGAATCGAGCGAGGCAAAGACCAGTTGCGGCGCTTTTCCGGGCTTGCATTCGTGCACCTTTATGCCGCGAACTTTTTCCGGCATGGCGGTTCGCAGCCGCCAATTACAGGCCTCGGCATACGTCTTGCCGGCCGACTTATCTGAGGCGGCCAGCCACGTTAATTCAAACCACGGATGATCCTCCAGCAGGCTCACAAATCGTTGCCCCACCATGCCCGTGGCGCCTAAAATTCCAACTTCAATTTTCTTCATGCAGGATTACTTGACCTTTCTGTTTAGATATCGCTTGTTGTGAAAAATTACGTTGCTTCCAACGGACGTTGGTGTTCGCAACCTGCTCATGGCGCTCTTTTTCAATGGCGCGTCTTGAGCAACCGCACCAGACGATCGTAAAGCGCCACCGCCTGCTGCAAATCCCCCTTGCGGATGCATTCATCATCCGTATGCGCCACATGGATTGAGCCCGGCCCCAGCAGAAACGGCTGTCCCCATTCCGTGAGCGAAGGCAAATCGGTAGAGTAAGCCACCACGTCGGTTTCAAAGCCGTCCAGCTTTTCCAGTCTGAGCGCAGGGGTATCGCGGATGAATTCAAACTCGCACCGTCCCCGAAGCAATTCCTCAACCCGCGATCTGAGGTCGGGCGCGCCTGGCCGGCGGGGTACCGTGCGAAAGAGCAATTGAGCCTGCGCCTCGCCCGGAATTACATTGGCCGCGCAGCCGCCGGAAATGACGCCAATATTCAGCGTGCAGGGGCCCAGGATTTCATCGCTGGGCAGCGGAAGCTTGCGCACGTCGGCCAGAATATCCAGCAATTTCTCCACTGCGGATACACCCAGATGCGGGTAAGCTGAGTGCGCCATTCTGCCGCGCACGCGAAGGTCTACGCGCAACACGCCCTTGGTACCCAGAGCCAGCTTATTGCATGTCGGTTCGCCATTAATGATATATTTCGAGCCTCGCGGCGTTCCATTCGCGGCGCGCGCGCCATCGCTGAGCGTTTCCTCGCCTACCAGGAATAATAGGCCGAGATCGCTGACACCCTCATCAAGCAGACTCTGCGCGGCCATCACTTCCGCGGCGGCAATGCCTTTGGCGTCGCACGAACCGCGTCCGTAGATAAACTCCGCATCCTCCCGCGCCGGAATGAAGGGGGGGACAGTATCCAGATGGGTGCTGAGCACGATTTCCGGTTGACCGTGAGTAGCAAACACATTGAACCGTCCCGGGGAGACTGTGATCGTCTCCACCTTCCATTGCCTGCCGGCAAGATAGTCGGCCAGGAATTGGGAGCATGCTTCTTCTTCGCCGGTGATCGAGGGAATATTGACCAGGTCCTGCGTCAACCGGAAAAGTTCTGAGGTGATTGCCTGCGACTGCGACATAAGTTTAGAAATCCAGACTGCCCCGCGCGAAGCATCCTTCGAAAAACAGGGGATTCCGTTCCCGGCAGGGACCCTGGCTGAAACGCTTCCGGCGCATGCCGAAGCCCTCAGCCGCTTACATCAACGTTAACTGATCGAGGGGATTCGCGCAAGCGAGGCTATGTTAATGCGTTGCCAGTGGCTTTGAAATCTCATCCAGCAAATCGGGCTTGCCTTTCTCGCGCTCCAGGTGCGGATAGCGCTCGCCGCCGTGATAATCAACACTGAAGGTCTTATAGTATCCATCATTCAGCACTAAGAACTGCAAGGGCTGGGAGCTGTTTTTGCTTTCCTTCAGGGCGTCGCGCAGGACGGCGGGCGTAAAGGCCTTGCTGTTCACTGCCATCAGACGCATGCCTGCGGAAATTCCGGCCTTATAAGCGGGCGATCCCACAATGCAATCCTGAATATCGCCGTCCTCTTTTAACAACAGGCCCACGGAGTAGACCGCGTTGACTGTGTGATGAACTTCGTCCTGCGCCCTGAGCATTTCCGGTTCCTGATCGTTATAAATCAACTTCCAGCCCGCCGCTTCAATACCGCCCAGGGGAGGCTCGGGAGAAGTGGATTCCAGCCGGGTGCGGAAGAAGTTTGTCCAGTCATAGGGAGCGATCTGGTTCAAGGCCTGGACGAGGTCCTCAAAAGTATAGGTTTTCAGTTGCGGCCCGTCATTCGGCCCGCCGTAGAAGAGATGGCAGAAATCCTTCAGCGATTTATGACCGTGGGTCAGGCGGCGTATGGTGGTATTCACTTCCAGCCATAGAAGGTCGCCTTCCTCGTAATAATCCGTCGTGCGTCGCCAATTCCTCCATTCATCCGGAGAAAAATAGAGAATCTGCGCCGCATCCGCCGTATCCTGCAAGGGGCGCCAGGTGCGACCCGGACGGCCCGGCCCCAGCATGGCGGCAATCATCGCCAGATGCTCACGGTACTGTTGCGGCGTCAGGAGCCCCGAGCGCGCAGCCAGCAGATTGCCGAGATAATCCGTCAAGCCCTCATAAACCCAGAGCAGGTCGGTTTTCATCGGCTCTTCGTAATAGGGCGGACTCAAATCCTTTGGCCGCCGGAATTTTCCATTCCAGGAGTGGACAAACTCATGCGGCAGAAGGCCAGCCATTTCGAGGCGCGGCGCGCTCTCGATCAACGAGCGCTCCGCCACGCGGCTGTCATCCGACTCATGATGCTCCAGGCCGAAGTGCGCCACGTGATCGCTGAGCGTGAGCAGAAAATGATAGTCCCGGTAGTGGCGCGCGCCGAATAGCGCTCCGGTCTCAGCCACCAGGCGGGTATAGTCTTTCTGCAACTCCGGGCTGAGGTTAAGGGCTGCTTCGCTATCCGCAGCGATATCCATCTCGTGATGAATCGGTTCTCCGGGCGGAGTCACATTGACGACGCGCAGATATTGCCCGGCAATCACCGGCGAGTCCACCAGGCGGTTGAGCGACACCGGCTTGAACTGAATTTCGTCGCCTGCCTGCTGCGCAATGGGCAACGCCGTGCCGAATTTCCATCCCTCCGGCAGCCGGAGCGTGGCGTCGTAAGTGATTTCCTGAGCGCGGAAGCCAGCCGGGTAGAGCAGATTCTGATTCCAACTGATAACCACCAGCTTGTCCGTGGCAGAAGCCCCGGCGCTGAAGCCGGAGGTGACCGCTGGTTCGATATAATCCAGATCCACGTTGAGGCTGCTCACTCCACGAGGAACAGTGAGATGGAATGTGAACATATCCAGCAGATCGCGTCGCCAGGGGATCGACATACCGTTGGCCGTAAACTTCAGCCCGGTCAGATTGAGGATGGGGCCGTCGGGCGCATGCTCACCCGGAATCCATTTGGGATAATAAAGCGTCAATTCGCCCGCATGGACGGGCATGACCATGTGGGTATGGACGATCTTCATCGGAGCCTGGGTGGCATCCACGTTGAGCGTGATGGTGGGGCCGGCCTGCGCTCGCAGCGCGAAAGGACACACGAAAACAGCGGCGATCATCAGCACACGATAAAGGGGTCTCATGCTTCAGCAACTCCTTGGTCAAGCGGGATCAAGAATCAATGATGGTGATACGAATGTGAGGGCCTGAACGCGAAGGGGCCCCTCCGGGCGCATGCGCGCGGTATCTTTAACCCCAAATCATACGCTCTCTTAGCATTGTTTACAAACTCGAAGCTTGGTCCAGGAGGTACGGCCTTGCGGCATGGACGTGAAAATGTAGGTTGCTGGGATAAGTTCATGCCAGGCTGCTATCCATGGCCTTGAAAAAGCATCTTCCACTCACCCATAATGGAAAGTAAATTTTCACAGAGGATCATAGCTCATGGCATTGTCGAGTTTATTCAGGAAACTGGATCGCGAACACTGGTTCATCTGCTACACGTGTCTTGGAGACAATAACCATGATGAGACCAAGGCTATCTTTCACTCTCTGGCTCCCAAGGTTTTAATCCTGGGCCGGCCGTGGCAAAAATGCCCGCGCTGTGGCGGCACCAACACCAAATCGTTTGCGGAGCTTAAAGCGGAACGACAGGACTCCGCCTTATGGGGCCTGGAAAGAGCGGTCAAAAAGAATCCTCGCAGCTTATTCGAAGTATCCAACGCGCGGCAACCCCAATAGGGCATTCAACAGGTTGCTGAAAAGCTCTTGCAGCCTATCATTCCGAGGAGTCAAAGAAACAGTGATGAGTGACAAGTGGCGAGCAAAGAATCAATAGAGGTTCTGGTTGCTTTTGCCCGTCATTCATCACTGCCGTTCAGATTCCTCGTGGAGTTTTATTTTGAGCGGAAATACAGGGATTCTTCCGCCTCGCTGCGCTCGGCGTCAGAATGACAGACGAAGGGCTTCGGAATGACACAGTTCGGGGGTTTAGCAACCTGCTAAACTTGAGAATAATGGCTCTTCTTCCTGAACTTATTTCATCGTAACTCAAATTCACCCCCTTTTAACCTGTGTGTAACAAAGTAAGCCAAGTATAGAACTTTGAATCCAATACAGGGGGATCTCGTTTCGGTGAAAAGCTCAACACATAGCGGGGGGATAATCTTAGCGGCTGTAGTTCTTATATGCCTATCGCTGATTTCCTGTAGTCACACCGCCACGAACGAGCGTGGGGCGGGCCACGTAACCCTCATCAACATTGCGGGAGCTACGTTCCCCTACCCCATTTATTCCAAGTGGTTTGACGTTTATCATCAGATGCATCCCACGATTGAGATCAACTACCAGTCCATCGGCTCAGGCGGCGGCATTGAGCAACTCCGCGCAGGCACGGTGGATTTCGGCGCATCCGACATGCCCCTGAACGATCAACTGCTCAGCACGTTCAAAGTGAAAATTCTCCATTTTCCCACCGTGCTTGGCGCCATCGTTCCCACTTACAATCTTCCGGGCGTGACGGAGGCGCTCAAATTCACGCCGGAGGCTCTGGCAGGAATTTATCTGGGTAAGATTACCCGGTGGGACGACCCCACGCTCGCCCAGCCGAACCCTGGAGTCAAACTGCCCAATCAGAAGATCATTGTGGTGCACCGCTCCGACGGCAGTGGCACGACCTTTGTCTGGACGGATTATCTCTCCAAAGTCAGCCCGGAGTGGAAGGCCAAAGTGGGCAGCAACACGGCGGTGAACTGGCCCGTGGGGTTGGGTGGCAAGGGAAATGAAGGGGTATCCGGTCTGATAGAACAGACGCCCTACTCGCTGGGATATGTCGAGTTGATCTACGCCTTGCAGAACCACCTGCCTTACGGCACGATTCGCAATTCTTCCGGCGAGTTCATCAAGGCCACTCTCGATAGCGTCACCGCCGCGGCTCAAGGGGCTGCGGAGCAGATGGCCCAGGACATCCGCGTCTCAATCACCAACGCGCCGGGCCGCGACGCCTATCCCATTTGCAGTTTCACCTACTTGTTGATTCCTACCCAAATTCCCGATACGTTGAAACGAGACACCATCAAAGATTTCCTGCATTGGATGATGACGGACGGCCAGAAATATACGGAAGCGCTTTCTTATGCGCCGCTTCCCCCGGCCGTGGTGAACATTGAAATGAAACAGCTCGCCGAAATCCAATAGCATGGCAACTTTTGCGGGCACAGTCACTCAGGCCGCTCGTCCGCAGGGTCCCGGGCGGGCGCGCGTCTTTTTGAAGCGGCTCCGAAGCGGCGATGAGGTCGCTCATCTGATTACGCTGATCTTTGCTCTTTTCATTTTTCTGATCACCTGCCTGCTGGTTTACGAGCTTTATATCCACTCCACCATTCCGCGTCAGCGCTTCGGCTGGCATTTTCTCGTTTCGCGCGCGTGGGATCCCGTCTTCGAGCATTTCGGGGCTTTGCCTTTCATTTACGGGACTCTGGTCACCTCGGCGATCGCCCTCCTGATTGCGGTTCCGCTGGGCGTGGGCGGCGCCATCTTTCTGGCTGAATTCGCGCCCACGCAAATTTCCGACGGCCTCACATTCGTCGTGGAGCTTCTGGCGGCCGTTCCAAGCGTCATCTACGGATTGCTGGGCATCTTCATCGTCGTCCCGCTGCTGCGCGATCCCGTCGATCCTTTCCTGCAAAAGCACCTGGGATTTCTACCGCTCTTTCAAGGCCCCATCTACGGCGTCGGTTTTCTTGCCGCGGGGCTCGTGCTGGCCATCATGATTGTTCCCTTCATTCTGTCGATTTCGCGCGAAGTGCTGCTGGCCGTGCCGAGCGAGCAGCGCGAGGCGGCGCTGGCCGTGGGCGCCACGCGCTGGGAATCCACCTGGCAGGTGGTGGTTCCTTACGCCCGCGCTGGCATTCTGGGCTCCATCTTTCTGGCCCTGGCTCGCGCCCTCGGGGAAACGATGGCGGTCACGATGGTGATCGGGAACACTCCCCAGATCAGCGCGTCGCTCTTTGCTCCCGGATATTCCATTGCGGCGGTGATTGCCAACGAATTCACTGAGGCGACGGGGCCGGCTTATCTTCAGTCTCTGATCGCGCTTGGGCTGGTGCTTTTCATCCTGACCATCATCCTGAACGGTCTGGCGCGGCTGCTGATTCTGGCGACCACCAGAAAGGGGACGGCGCACTGATGCGATACCGCTCGATCTGGCGAAAGACGGTGAGTGTGCTGATGCTGGGCGTCACGGGCCTCTGCGCCCTCGTGACCGTCTCCGTGCTGGTCCTGATTCTGGCCTACCTTGCCGTGAAAGGCTGGCATGACCTGAGTTGGTCGTTTCTTACTCAACTCCCGAAGCCCGTCGGCGAGGCCGGAGGCGGCATGGCGAACGCCATCGTGGGCAGCGGCAAGCTGCTTCTGGTGGCGGTGGTCACTGGAGTTCCGGTCGGCCTGATGGCGGGAATTTACCTGGCAGAATTCGGCGGCCGGACGTTTTCGTTCATGATCCGTTATACCACCGACTTGCTGAACGGCGTTCCTTCCATTGTCATGGGCATCTTTATTTACACGATTGTGGTGCTCCCCATGGGTCATTTTTCAGCGCTGGCCGGAGGCCTGGCGCTGGGCGTCATGCTGATTCCCATCGTCGTTCGGAGCACCGAGGAATTTCTGCGCGCAGTTCCCGGAACCCTGCTTGAAGGCGCGCTGGCCCTGGGCGCAAGCAGATGGAGAGGGGTGGCCACGGTGGTGATTCCGGCGGCGTTCCGGGGCATCGCCACCGGAGTGTTGCTGAGCCTCGCGCGCGTGGCTGGCGAGACGGCTCCGCTGCTCTTCACCAGCTTCAGCAACCGTTATTGGAGTCCCGGCTGGAGCCAGCCCATCGCCTCGCTGCCGGTCATGATCTACACCTATGCCATCTCGCCTTACAGAAGCTGGCGGCAACAGGCCTGGGCGGCAGGGTTTGTGTTGCTGGCTCTGGTGCTTCTTGTTAACATTGGAGCGCGCGTAATTCTTTCACGCCGGCACTCGGTCCAGCGAGGATAACGTATGGGCGCAGTCACCAATCTTTCGTCGATGAGGAGCGAGGCCAACCGCGGGGAACAGATCACCGGGCGGCTGCTGCGAAGTTTTGAACCCAAGTTCCGGGTCTCGCATCTGAACTTCTATTACGGCGCCGTCCAGGCGCTCCACGACATTTCACTCGCAATCCCGCAGAATCAGATCACAGCGCTCATCGGCCCCTCCGGTTGCGGCAAGTCCACTTTTCTGCGCACGCTGAACCGAATGAGCGAAACGATTCGCCATACGCGGGTGGAGGGCGAAATCCTGCTGGGTGACGAAGACATCTTCTCGATGGACCTTGTCACGCTCAGGCGACGCGTGGGGATGGTGTTCCAGAAGCCCAATCCCTTTCCCAAGACCATTTTCGACAACGTGGCCTACGGTTTGCGCGTAAATGGCGGGTATCGCGGCGCAGCCCTGGCTGATGCGGTGGAGGCGAGTTTGCGGCGGGCCGCGCTGTGGGATGAAGTGAAAGATCAGCTTGGGAAATCCGCTCTGGCGCTTTCAGGCGGCCAGCAGCAACGTCTCTGCATTGCGCGGGCTCTTGCGGTGAACCCTGAAGTGTTGCTTCTGGATGAGCCTTGTTCGGCGCTCGACCCCATCGCCACCGCCAAAATCGAAGACCTGATGTTCACGCTCAAGGAATACTGCACGATTCTGATTGTGACGCACAGCATGCAGCAGGCTGCGCGCGTTTCAACCCATACGGGATTTTTCCTTCTCGGCAAGCTGATTGAGTTCAATGAAACCGACATTCTGTTCAAGAAGCCGCTGCGCAAGGAAACCGAGGATTACATCACAGGCCGCTTCGGATAGCGCCTCCGCGAGCGGCTGGAGGAAGGAGTTATTTTGCGTCATTTTGAAGAGCGATTGGATGAACTTCGCAAGCGGCTTCTGGAGATGAGCGGGCTGGTGGAATCCGCCATCTACCGCAGCGTGCACGCGCTGGTGGAAAAGGATGAGAATCTCGCCCATCAGGTCCTTGAAAATGAATCGCGCGTAAACCAGATGGAAATTGAGATTGATGATATGGCCGTGCGTCTGCTGGCCCTTGAACAGCCTGTCGCCACCGATCTGCGCTTTATCACCTCCGCTATCAAGATCAATAACGACCTCGAACGGATGGGCGATCTGGCGGTCAGCATTGCCGAACGAGCGCTTAACCTGATGCATGAGGCGCCGGTGAACGCGCTGGTGGATATTCCTTACATGGCGAACCTGGTGGAATCCATGGTCCGGAAATCGCTGGACGCCTTCGTGAAGAAGGATTCGGACCTGGCTCGAAGCGTGCTGATTTCCGATGATGCCGTGGATGATTTGCGAAACGGAATCTACAACGAAATGGTGCGCTTCATGGAGGAGAATCCGCAAAGGATCCCGCCCGCCCTGAACCTGATCTTTGTGGCTCGCAGCCTCGAACGCATTGCGGATCACGCCACCAATATCGCCGAGGATGTTCTCTTCCTGGTGGAAGGCATCGACGTTCGGCACCACGCTGAAACACGCACGTAGCACGCGCTTCTTGCCCCGGCCCTTCACCCACATCTGGCCTGGATTGCCCACACACATTTTCCCGCTCGCCGAGCGACAAAGATCGATCTCATGGCAGCGCTAGTGACGAGCAGGCAGGTGGCAAATAGCGCGAATTGGACAGCATGGGACGGACGGCGTCCGAGTCCGCGCGCAGAGGAAGAGACTCACAGCGCGGCGTAGCCGTAAACAAAGCCGAATTCCAAATTCCAGATTTCAAAAAGCGGCGGGATATCGCGGATTCACAGGAAATCCTGCCGGCTCGAAAAGAATTTCAGGATTAACATCATAGAAGGAGAGTCAAATAGAGCTCTCAGCCGGGCCTACTGAATGGTTGAAGAGCCTGAGGCATCATCCTCCTCGGCTTTCTCATCGAGCGGTTTGCGGCCGGCAAAGCCCTCGTCAATGCCGTGCCAGTATTCGATCCGGTTCTCGCCTAGTTTCCAGCACAGGTACACTTCCCGGCCGTCTCGAAGCGTCGGAAAATCCACCAGCCCGGCGTCCAAATCCTTCACAATGCACCCAGTCTCCTGGATGCGATTCACCACTTCTTCAATCCGCGCCACCGATTGCTCGCGCTCGCCTTTCTTGCGGATCAATTCCTGATAGGGTGGAATCGATCCGCCCAGCATCATGATGCGCGCCGCCGCAGCCGCCAACTCCTGGTCCAGATTGTCGAGCGACCGCTTCTGCTCACGAGCCTTTTCCAGGGATCGCCGGATGATGGGAAGGAGTTCCTCGGCCTCCTCACGATTGAAATATTTTTCACTCATATTTTGCAATCTCGATTCCCGGTACAGCGCTGACGGATGCGAGCTGCGCTTCTCTCTATGATTTTAACCTGAAGCCGCAACCGGCGACGCCGTTGAGGGCGCATCCGGCTTACCGAACGGCCAACTCTCACCCGCCGCGCGTGTGCATCTCTCGGCGCGGGTCTTTGCGAAGCTCCTCAACCGGAAAGAGAACGCCGCGCGCGTTGAGCAGCTTGCGCTCTTCCGCCCCGCGGTCTCGCCGTCCTGTCCAGGCTTGCCGGATGGTCTCCGCAATGACTTCATGGGGCGCGCCGTTTCGCAAGAGCTTCTTCAAGTCGATGCCTTGCGAGGCGTAAAGACAAAGGAACCAGGCGCCGTCGGGCGTCAAACGGCTGCGATTGCAACTGCGGCAAAATGGCTGGCTGGTGGAAGAGATAATCCCAAAGCGAACGCCATCCTGAAACTCAAACTCATCCGCCGGGGCTTTCGAGCGGATTTCCGCGCTCCCGTCTGAATCGTCAACCACCGGACGAATCGCTCCGAACCGGCGCTCCAGCGCTTCGAGCATTTCCGCCCGCGTCACGACCTTATCCATCGACCAGCGCGTGGCGCCTCCCACATCCATATATTCGATAAAGCGAATTTCCCCGCCGATTTGCCGCCCAAACTGAATCAGGTCCGTAAGCTCATCCTCATTGAAGCCACGCATGATGACGGCATTGACTTTCATATTGTTAAACCCCGCCTCGCGCGCCGCCTGAATGCCGTCGAGCACGGCAGAGTGCGCTACGCTGCGCGTCAAAGTCTGAAACCGTTCCGGGCGCAGCGTATCCAGGCTAACGGTGATGCGCTGCAACCCTGCGGCGCGGAGATCTTTCGCATGGCGGCGAAGCAGCACGCCGTTCGTGGTGAGAGCGAGATCCTGAATCCCTTCCTTCTGCGCCAGCAATCGGATCAAGGCGCTCAGGTCGTGGCGCAGCAGCGGCTCGCCTCCGGTCAGGCGGATTTTGTTGACCCCTAACGCCGCAAAAATGCCCGCGAGTTCGCTGATTTCTTCAAACTTCAGGATTTCCTCCCGTTGCAGCCAGACGTATTCATCTTCCGGCATGCAGTAGTGGCATCGCAGATTGCAGCGGTCTGTCACCGAGATGCGAAGGCTGCGCAATGGGCGGCCCAGGGCGTCCACAATCGGGCGGGTGAATGATGAATCGGAATTCGGCATAAATGAAGGATAAATTTATCGTAGACGATTAGTCGTCTTTGGAGCAAGCAGGATCGCAGAAGACACCGCCACATTGTCCGCTAATGCGGGGCATTGAGGAGCCAGATTCCGGATGACAGGATCACGCCGTTGGTATAGGCCATAAGCTTGCCATCCCGCGAGAAATCGAAGGGGTAGTTGTCGCCCGAAAATTCGATGCCGCTCCAAGGCTCGACCTTGCCGCTTTCCAGATGAACCAACTCGATCTGTTGCGTTCCATCCGGACGAAGCGCGCGAAAGGCAACCCGCTTGCCGTCCGGAAACCACACAGGCCAGCCGCCCGAAGGGGTCAGCCGCCTGAGCCCGCTCCCGTCGGACCGGATGATAAAAACACCCCCTTCATAACCGCGATCTGGGCTGAAGGCAATCCATCGTCCGTCGGGCGACCAGCGTGGCACGGTGGAGGGAGAATCCGTCAGTCGCCTTTCCGGTCCGCCCTCGACGGGAATCACTGCGATACGCGCGATCTGGGTTTCAGTCCGGGCAAAAGCCAGCAGGCGGCCATCCGGCGAAAGATCGCCATAGGCGGCATCTTCATTGCCGGGCGTGAGGGGTTCGGGAGGCCCGCCAAGGCGTGGAATCCGCCAGATGCGGCTGGCGCCCGGAACCCAGGTAAAGTAGGTGATCCATTTCCCATCCGTGCTGAAGCGACCGTAAATTTGCGGGGCGTTGCCGGAAGAAAGCGGACGCGCCTTTGCGCCCTCGGTCGTTCCAACCACCCATATCCGCCACAGGCCGTTATCTTCGGCGCGGCTAAAGGCAATCTCCCTGCCATCGGGAGAGATAGCCGGCGCCCATAAGAAGGGCGCGTGGTTGAGGATGTTGAGCGTGGCGCCGGTATCGAGCCGGCGAATAAAGAGTTGATCCTTCCAATCAGAATTGAGAAAGGCCACGTTTCCATCTCGGCTGACGCTCGGCCATCCATCGGGATTAGGACCCTGCGTAAGATGCTCATCCGCGCCATCTTGAATCGAATGACGCCAAAGGTCTGTGGCGCCGGCGCGGTTTGAGGAATAGATCACCCCTTTACCATCCCAGGTAAACACCGGGTGATGCTCCGATACGCCGGATCGAGTGGATTCGAGCCGTTGAGGTGACCCACCCTGGCTTGGCACAAGCCAAATCTCGCCGCTCGCCCCGCCCATGCTGCGCTCAACAGCAATCCAGAGCCCGTCTGGAGACCACGAGGGATAACGCAGAAATGGATAGACACTATCTTCGGCAAGAAGGATGCGCAGGTCTCCGCCTTCAATCGTTGCTGTGGCTAACTGCTGAGGTTCACCCGGCCGTTCAAGAATGAAGGCCAGCCGGCTGCCATCCGGAGACCATGCCGGATAACGGGCGGCGCTGATCACGGGAGTTACGTCGCCGCCGAGCGCGGGCGTAATGCAGATTTCGGGAACGTTGAATGGAGCGACGAAGCGCGTATAGGCGATTCGCTCACTATCCGGCGAGAAGACCGGCTCAGCCTCCCGCACATTTTCCTGCAAAGTCAGCCGCAGTTTCCTGCCGCCGGCGACACGTCGCACATAGATTCGTCTTTGCCCTTCACCTGCATTGGCCACGTAAGCCAGCATCTTGCCATCCGGCGAAATCGCAGGGTCTGAGGGATTGTCTTCGCCCGAGGTCAGGAGGGTGAGTTTCCATGGGTATGACGGGCTGGTGTGGGATCGCCTGTGAAGGACCGCGAAGAGAGCCAACGCTGCCACCATCAAAATCCAGATTCCCGGAAACCAGGCGGTTTTACGCCTGGGGGGAACGACGACCGGTTCGATCGCGGCGGCCTCAACGGCTGGTGAGGCTTGAGTTGTAACCTCAGTTTCAGAATGACCATTCCCGCTCGTCAGATGATTGCTCGCGGCGGGAGTGTGCGGCGGCTCCATCAATTCGATCGGGGCGATGAAGCGGTAACCTTGCCGGGCGCAGGTCTCAATAAACCGGGGCTGGGCGGCGGAATCGCCCAGCGTCTGGCGCAGCTTTTTGATGGCTGTGTTTAAGCTATGCTCGAAATCAACGAACGTATCCTCAGGCCACAGCCGGGCGCGCATTTCCTCTCGCGTCACGATTTCGCCCGGTCGTTCCAGAAGCAAGGTCAACAACTGAACGGGCTGCCCGTGAAATTTCACCCTGAATCCGCGACGACGCAACTCACCGATACGCGGATTGAACTCAAAGACGCTGAAGCGCACGATAGCGAGCCGGTCTTTCGAACCGCTTATGCTCATTACCCTCAAAAATACCTTTCAAAAGGGAACGATAACTTAGCTATTCAAAACTATATCACAGTCTCAACTCTATGGAATATAAAGAGTTAGTGAATCATCTCCAAGTCATCCAAAAATCACCCCTCGTGCATTGAGCCGATTCTATGATTGTGCGGAAATGAGAGCGTAGAAACCGGATGGGGCCGCAGCAATAGCCCCAGTTTAAATGGAGGGGGATCGGAAGGGGGTAACCACCGTCACGCGGAAACACTTGGGAGTGTAAAACCTGTCGAGGAAGACCTCTTTTCTCTTCAGTCCGAAATACGGTTCAATGACCAGATTCTTCCCCTCGTTGTCATCAGTTTCCGGTTTTGAAGTCTGCTTTTGTCGTCGGCCGATGGGTTTGGTCTGGAGCGCAGCTTCAATTAACGCGCTGCCAAGCCAGATTCAGAAGCTATCAGGCTTCGCTTGGATGAGATGAGGTTGCCGTAATCTCAATCGAAACTCTATCAGGCGCGGCCAACGGCATTTCCCTCCCCATATAGTCATGAGTGTGGATGTGTAAAGTTAGCCCGACTAGGCTCTCCTCCAGAGAGAACGGAGGATCGGGTGGGTGATTCTCACCTGATCCTCCTTCCTGATTTAAAGATTCCTCACCGCTCATCTTTCAGCGTTTTCAGATAGGTCACCAATTGCCAAAGCTGCTCGTCGGGCAAGTGCGACCATGAGGGCATTCCTTTGCGGATTCTGCCGTTTCGCAAGGCCCAGAATAAAACGCCGGCTGGCGCGTTCTGGACGGCGGGCGCGTGGAGATTGGCGGCGTGACCCAGCCCGCGACCGTCCGCACCATGACATGAAGCGCAATGTTGCTCAAAGAGCTTATGGCCAGCGGCTGCGGCTTTTTCATCTCCCGCGAACGGGTTTCGCAATGATTGCGCGGAGAGCGGCGCTTCGCTCAATCGCGCCGCTGGTCCTTCTTCTTTTGATTTTCCTGCTGCCACAGTCCATGAAGCAGCAAGCAGAAATGTTATGCCTGCGAAGACCGCCAGGCAAACCCATCCCTTCGTCTTCCACTGGCGAAGAATCGCTGAATTCATCAGAACCACCTCCGAATGATACGGTCGAAGCGGGGAATTTCATAGGAAACGCCGAAGCGAATGAGGAAACGGGCGCTGTTCCTGTTTAATCCGAAGGTGGGCGAGATTCGAAGGCTGGTCCCTCCCGGAAGATCCCAATCGAGCAATGGCCCGAGATAGTGCGCGGTTCCGCGGAATCCGAATTCGTTCCAGGTTCCCAATCCACCATAAATCTCCGCGCCCGCCCGGAGGTTTTCGCGGCAAAAACCGCAGGCATGCGGAGAAGCCGCCAGCGCAAGCGGCCGGCTTGCTCCCACCGCGTAACCGAACTCCCAAGGCTCGTGGGCCAGGTTTTTTTCGCCAATAAAATTCTCGGAAAAGTTCCAGCCTCTGTAGTTGCTGGACAAGATGAGTTTGGTTTCAATCTCGCGCTCCTTCTCGGCGCGCGCTTCATGGTTGAGTTCCGCAAGGTTATCCACGGAATCGTGGTTCACAATCTCGGCCAGCGCCTTGTCCGCGCCATTGATGTTCTCGAACTCCACATAGAGCACGGGATTGATCCAGTGCTCGTCTGCAAGCGGATGGAAACGGTTTTCCCAGCGGTAACCGGTGAAGAGTCCGCCCTGGCCGCGGGTGGTCTGCGCGTCCAGATAAAATTCGGTCGTCCACCAGCCTGTGGCCCCATATTCAAATTCTGTCCAGCCGCCGAGGAAATTGGGCGCGCTGTGCGGAAGGCCCAGCACAGGGTTCAAGGATATTTCGAGATTTCCCGGTTCCTCCATCTCGTCGTCGTACGTGACGAAGTACGGCTTGTCAGCTTTCGCGGATCGGGGAAATGCGCTCCAAACGAGGCAGGCCAGGCTGCTCACCAGGAGCAGCCGCCCCACGTAGGATTGTCTTTTTGCCATGGTTCTCCTTTCTCGTTGAAAGACCGTGGCTGACAACCCTACAATGAGGGTAGTCGTCAGCCTCCGGGTTGTCGACCACTGAATCCCCACGGTTACCTCGCCCAAGGTGGGCCGTGGGGATTCGCGTTAATCGACGCTGCTTTTCAGCGCGTCCTTGCCCTCTTCCGGGGCTGAAGTTGCGCTATGCATGGCTTCGGCGCACGCCGGGCAATTCCCCCCAACCTCAAGACGCGCCACCTGAATCTCAAAGCCCGTCTGCGCAGCAATCTCGCTTTGCAACTGATCAAAAGTCTCGCTGCTGAATTCCATAATGCGGCCACAGCGGCAGCATGCCAGATGAACGTGCTGGCGGTCAGGCCGCACCTCGTAATAGTGCTTCTCACCGGTCAGGTGCATCAGGTCGAGCTCATCCACCAACTGGAGCTTTTTCAGGAGATCCAGCGTTCGATACACGGTCGCCCGATTGATGCGCGGATCGCGCTTGCGGGCCAATTCGAGAAGCGTTGCTGCGTCCACGTGTTGCCGGGACTGCTGAATGATCTGGATGAGCGTCTTCCGCTGAGAAGTAAGACGAAAACCCTTCGCGGCTACTTCGTCCAGCAGCAAGCGGCGTTGAGAGCGCTCCATTGGCATGAGTTGCGACTAAATTGCAATAATGAGCCTGCTTATTTCCTGCGACAATTTCGCATTAACCTACTGAAAACAGGCATTCTATACTAAGTTGTCTAGATTATTGGGAGGGCGTTACCGTTGTCAAGAAATTTCTGCGGGAGTGGTCGTGGTATTAGTCATCAACCTCGCTTGCCAAGTCATTGATGCGCGGTCCAGAACTGAGGCGTGTCTTCAATGAATGTGCTTCACCTTTTTCTGCATGTAATCCATCAGGAGATACTGGCCCAGCGTGTAGGGGGTGGTGAAGTAGGCCTTGCCGCGGCAAATTTCCGTGACTTTTTGAACGAAATTGATCAGGCCGTAATCCGAGGCCAGCATAAAGGTGTTGATGAGGATTCCGTTCCGGCGGCAGCGGGCGACTTCATGCAAGGTTTCTGAAACTACGAGAGGGTCCAAACCAAAGGCGTTTTTATAAATTTTGCCGTCATCCAGGGTCAGCGCCGAAGGTTTGCCATCAGTGATCATAATAATCTGGCGCATGTCCTTTTTCTGGCGCGAGAGAATCCGCTGCGCAAGGCGCAGCCCCTCGCGCGTATTTGTGTAGTAAGGCCCCACCTGCACGCGGGCGAGTTGGCCCAGAGGAATTTCTTCCGCCGAGTCATGGAACAGGACCATGTGCAGCGTATCGCCGGGATATTGCGTGCGGATGAGATGAGTCAGCGCCAGGGCCACTTTCTTGGCTGGCGTGAAGCGGTCTTCTCCATAAAGGATCATGCTGTGGCTGCAATCCAGCATCAGGACCGTGGCACACGAGCTTTGATATTCGCACTGACGAACTTGCAAGTCGTCATAATCCAAATCCAGAGGAATTTTGAGGCCCGCGCGCTGGATGGCGGAAAGCAGCGTGGCATTCACGTCCAGATTCATCGTGTCCCCGAATTCATACCGCCGCGTCGAGCCATGGGATTCCACTCCGGTAGCCAGTTCCCGCGTATCGTGACGGCCAAAGCTTGACTTGCCTAACGAAGCCAATAAATCCTTCAGTGTCTTGAATCCCAGGAAGTCGAGCGCCTTATCGGTCACTTCAAATCGTACCTTGCCTTCCCGTCCGTCCATCCCCATGCCAGGTTGCTGCTCGCGAACCTGGCCTTGCGGCGCCTGGGGCTGCTCAATGGTGATGTAGCCTTCCTGGGCGAGCCGATCGAGGAGCTGATTGATCATTTCATGCAGCCGGGATTTTTGATACTCCTCGGAATTCTCCAGATACTCTTTCAACAGATCCTCGGGGATCATGCCCTTGTCGTGCAAGGCTTCAAGAAGCGCCTGATGGAGTTGCTCCATCGTGCGCTCCGGGTCCATCTCATAAAAGTCGTAAAACTGGCTGTAGAAACCGCTGTCGAGCAGGAAGTCCTGGAGCAACTGAAGGAGGTCTTCAGAAGTGAGTCCCTCGAAGGGGTCGCCGATGTATTGACTGTATTTGATGTATTTCATCCAAGAATCCTTGCCTGAAAGCTTTCGGCTTATTGATAACCGCAAATTACAGTGACAGCCCCGGCTGTAGCGCCGGTGTTCCCCACCGGCGATTTTTCGGCGCTGCGGACAGCGCCGCGACAGAAAATGTTGCCACGGTGATTTGCAGGTCTCATCAGTTCAACGACCTGCGCCGCGAAGGAGTCGCAGGGCCAGCCTCTTCCGAAGGCGTCTCAATGTGACGCGATTCAACGTGGTAGCCCAGTTCCTCGCTGCGGCTGATCTTTTTCGTGGCGTAGAGGCCCTCCAGAATAAATTCCGCGCCTGAAACTTGAAGCGCCTTATCGTCTTTGGACTTGATCCCCA
>Ga0209061_1002713_pt1 | contig 21359 bp, 23 predicted proteins | sample Coa_R1_10_FD_187157 | JGI IMG/M metagenome (GOLD analysis project Ga0209061, IMG submission 187157) | Surface soil microbial communities from Centralia Pennsylvania, which are recovering from an underground coalmine fire - Coalmine... | ecosystem: Environmental > Terrestrial > Soil >...
CGTCCCGCGCCTGCCTGCCAGTTTACGCGCGCTGGCATCGCTGTTCACACCCACCACCAGCAGATCGCCAAGCGCCTTGGCCTGTCGGAGGAAACGCATATGCCCGGCGTGCAGGATGTCGAAGACGCCGTTGGTGAAGACGATCACCCGCCCCTGACGACGCGCCCGCTCCAGCCGCGCAACGAAGCGCATCAGTTCACGCTGCCCACTCACGCCTGCATCATCCTCATCGCCAACCTCCGGCGCATTGGATTGCTCATAGAGGCTGACGCGCTGGAGGAGCTCGCGCCGCTCGACGACGGCTGTGCCCCGCTTGGCGACCACAATGCCTGCTGCCTCAACACCGATGCGCGCGGCGTCTGCAATGGGCGCCCCAGCGGCAAGCGCCAGCCCCAGCGCGGCGGCGAACGAATCGCCTGCGCCTACGTCGTTGGCCTGCCCAATGGGCCGCGCTGGGACGTAGATAGCCTCACCTGAGCGGCTGGCGACATAGACGCCTTGTTCGGCCAGCGTGACGACGGCATGCTCGATGTCAAACGCGCCAAGCAGCCGCCGCGCCATTGCGCGCCCCTGCGCGATAGGTGAGGCTTCGCGCTGATGATTGGATGCGCATGCTTGAACCTCGGCAAGCGTTTGCAGCGCCTCGCTCTGGTTGGGTGTGATGACGCTTGCGCCGACCGTGCGATAGCGACTCAGATGCTTCGCATCAATGACCAGTGGACGCGGCTGGCGCTCGCGCAAGAGATCGAGCAGATCATCGGCGACAATGCCATAGGCATAATCCGAGACGATCACCAGATCACACTGCTCTATCGCCGCCTCGCAGTGCGCCAGCAGCCTCCGCCGCAATGCAGGCGCGTAGGCTACCTCGTCCCCTTCATCCAGCCGCACAACATACTGCCCATCCGCAAGGATGCGCATCTTATGCAGCGTTGGCGCCTCGCTCGTTTCGAGCAACCACTCATCCGAGACGCCTCTCGTCTGCAACGCCTCTCGCAAGCTGGCGCCCGTCGCATCTGCGCCGATCACGCCGATCAGATGTGTGTCCGCGCCGAGCGCGCTGAGATTCACGGCCACGTTGGCGGCGCCGCCAGGGGCGCGTCGTTCGCCCGTCTTGCTGACGATGGGCGCGGGGCCTTCGCGGCAGAGACGGGTCGCGGTTCCCTCGATATAGGTGTCGAGCATGGCGTCGCCGATCACCAGGGCGCGCAACCGATTGAAGCGCCGCACCCGCGCAGTCAGTGTTGTCGCTTCCATCCTCACCGCGCTTTCGCTACTTCCAAATGTGGGGACGCAGCCGAGGCGGAAGAGACTGGCCCACGCCGCCACGAGTCGGGCTGATACACCAGATTAACCTCTTCCGGCGCAGGATATAGCCCTTCGAGCGCCTGGACGATCTGAAGCGCATGAATGGTGGAACGCGCGACGTAAGCTGGCCGCCGCCAGAACGTTTGGCGCTGGTCGGGCGGCTGCTCCGTGCCGAGGTCAACAAGGATGGCGCGGCAGCCTGCGCGCTTGCCTGCCTCCACATCGTCGAGGATGTCGCCGATCATCCAGGAGGCGCTGAGGTCTATGTTGTGGTTGGCGGCTGCGCGCAGTAGCATCCCGGCTGTGGCTTGCGGCATCCACAGCGGATCGCCAACTCAGGGATCGCGCCGTCGGGATGGTGTGGGCAATGGTACACGCCATCCAGCCGCACGCCATCGCGCGCCAGTTCGCGCGCTAGGTGCGTGTGCATGGCCGTCAGCGTCTCCTCGGTGAAGTAGCCGCGCGCTATCCCCGATTGATTGGTGATCACGATCAACCAAAAGCCAGCCGCCTGCAATCGCGCAAGTTCCTCACCAACGCCTGGATAGAGGATCAGGTCATCGGGGCGCGAAGGATAGTGGCGCGGATAGACCAGCGTGCCGTCGCGGTCAAGAAAAATCGCATGTCGCTTGCGTGGCGCCCTCATAGCGCGACCTTCCTCGCCAGCCCGCGTTTCACTTGCGCGTGAGGCGACAGCACATCGTCTGAGGCCAGCGCCGTCTCGACGATCCCGCAGAGCAGGTGCGTCATCATCATATGAACTTCCTGGGCAAGCGCGGTATCGGGGGTGGGGGCGGCAAGCGCAACGTCGGCCAGGCGCGCCAGTCGGTTAGGACGTCCGCCGGTGATGGCGATCACGCCAATGCCATGCTCCCTGCATTGCTGCGCGGCGGCGAGCAGATTTGCTGATTCGCCACTCGTGCTGAAGGCGAGAAAGAGATCGCCAGGACGGCCCAATCCTAGCAATTGGCGCGTGAAGACCTGTTCGTAGCCGTAGTCCTTGGCGATGGCCGTCAGCGCGGCGGTATCCGTCGTCAGCGCCAGGGCGGCGTAGGGCGCGCGTTCACGCTTGAAACGCCCAACCAGTTCGGCGGCGAAGTGCTGCGCCTCGGCTGCGCTGCCGCCATTGCCCGCCACCAGCAGTTTGCCTCCCGCGCGCAGACACGCGATGATGCGCTCAGCCGACTCGGCCAGCGTATGAGCCTGCGCATCGAGCGCATCGAAGATGTCGGTGTAGGCGTCGCGGCGCGTATGCAACGCCAGCGTCAGGTCGCATGCGGCGCCGCTCGCATACACAGATACTCCTGCCGCTCCTTCGTGTGGCGCAGACGCAGCCACTTGTAGTTCCTCAATCGCCATGCTGTCCATCCTTCCACAAGGGGAGTATGCAGGTATGGTACATGGAGAATGGGATCAACCGCATCGTGCGTCCGCACAACATTGTGGAAAGCGGCGGGGGGGTGTTTCAGATGTTTGCACAGGATCTTTTTTGTTTTTGCGCAAGAACGCTCCATTTAGACAGCACTAAGAGCAGCCGCTTAAACCGCTTAGAATGTTGCACGTTCCGGGGGATCGAGATAGGCCGGTGTGCGCGAGGTGTGAAGCGCGCGCAAGGTCAGTGCGATGCGAATCTGCACGGCGTCGTCGAAGTGGCGCGGATCAAGCCCGGTGAGCGCAGTAATCTTATCGAGCCGGTAGCCCAGCGTGTTGCGATGGATGTTGAGGCGGCTGGCGGTCGTCGAGGGACTGCAATTTTCGGCGAAGAAGACATCGAGCGTGTCGAGCAATTCGACCTCGTGGTCGAGCGGACTGAGCAGATGGATCGCCAGATCGATCTTGGTGCGCTCATCCGCGACGCCGACAAACGCCGCGACGCCGAGGGCATCCAGACAATGCACGCGGTTCTGCCCATGAAAGCGGCGGCCAAGCGAGAGCGCGGCGCGGGCATCCTGGTAGGAGGCGGTAAGCGCGCGAATGCCGGGGTGATAACGTCCGACGCCAATGGAGACCGGCGCGCCGGTGTCGTGGCGCAGGCGTTTGAGCAATGCCGCGCTTGCGCGCTTGAGCGCGCCGAGGTCTGCCTAGGAAGCGCAATAGATCGCCTCAGGCGTCGTGGCGCCTTCCGTAGCGGCAGACTCAACCGGCAGAATAGTCAATCTGTTGCGCGCCGAAGCCGAAGAGGATGGCGCGCCAGGTGAACGGTTGGCCTGGTCTTTCTCGTTGGCCGAGCGTGTCCAGGAGGCGAGATCGCGTGTGCCGCTGGCTTTCAGGACGGCGATCTCGCCATCGCCAATATAGGCGCAGATGGTATCGTTGGGCAGACTAAAGAAGCCGACGACGCTGGCGATCACCCGTTGCGCGCGTCGCCAGGCGTACTCTTCATCATATTCTGTGTCGGCTGCCGAGGCTGAGAGGATATAGTTTGCGGCGTCAATCAGCAGCACCGCGCGCGGACGCATCAAGTCCATCCCAAGAATCTGCCCTTCGCGTACAAGCGATTCTTCATCTTCGGAGGAGCGTGAAGGCGTAGGCGCAGACTGAGCAGCGGCTTCCACAGGTTGATTGTAGGCCGCCTTGCCATGCAGTTCCTCATCCAATCCCTGTTACTCAACCTGCTGGGGAACACCAACCGATAGATCGTTTGCGATTTTTACCCCGAAACAGGCGTAGGGGCAGGGACGGTACCCGTATCGCGGATACTGTCAATCAGCCAGATGTTGTTTCCCTTCACCAGGCTGATCGTCTCCACCTGCGCCTGCGTAGGGAGGGCGCTTCGTGCAACATCTACCATGATGGTTGCATGTGAGCCGCTGCTGGTGTCGCTGACGATGGTAAACGCCGTAATCGTCCCGGCCAGTTCGTCGTTGGCGCGGCTATCCGCTGTGAAGTCTGCCTGGCTCTGCTGACTTTGCGCATGGGGCGAGAGATAAGAGTAGGCGCGCGTGTAATCCTGCGCTTTCAGGGCGCTATAATAATCTTCGACTGTGGTAGAGGGATCGCCAAGCTGGCTCTGAAACAATAGCCCACTTGCAATCACCGCGATCACCGTCACCACACAGAGCAGCAGCGCCATCGCCGCAGCCGCGCCAACCACCACTGCGGCGACCCGCGAACGCCGGAGCGGTTGCTGAGGCGACGGGTATTTGCTGCCCGACGCGGAAAGATCGCGCAGGCGTTGGCTGACAGCCCCATGCGCGCCAAGCTCACGCCGCCGCTGTTCAAGCAACTCTTGCAGGGCGATACGCCGCTGGGAGTCATCAGGAGTAGTAGGAGTGCTCATGGCCCAACCTTCCAGGGAATTTCGTCTGGCCATCTCTTCGTTTCGCTCGCGTGCTATGATCATCTATGGCCCAGTATAGGCAAACGCGAGCGAGAACGCAAGCGCCCTATGACTTTCTAGGGGAGAAACGAGCATATCTGCATGTCACTCCAACGAACACCGCTGACCGGCCCCACAAAGGCCGAACGCATCATCTCATTGCTGCCAAGCGCCACCGAGATTCTGTGCGCGCTGGGGCTGGCCGACCGGCTGATGGCCGTCACCCACGAATGCGACTATCCCGTTGAGGCGCTCAGCAAACCACACATCACGAAGAGTCTGCTGGCGCCCAACCTGACCAGCGGCGAGATTGACGCCGCCGTGCGTTCGCAACTCGTCAGCGACGCGCACTCGCTCTATGCCATAGATCGTGAACTTCTGGCGCAGATCGCGCCCGATCTGATCGTCACCCAGCAACTGTGCGAAGTCTGCGCGGTAGACTACGATGACGTGCTCGATGCCGTGAAAGAGCTGCCTCTGCGCCCGGCGATTCTCAACCTGGAGCCGATGCGCCTCGATGATGTGTTGCGCGACATCGAGACGGTGGGCAGAGCGACCGGCAGCGAGGTGGCGGCGCAAACGTTGCTGGACGACCTACGCCAGCGCGTCGAGCGTGTGCGTGAGCGCGTGGCTCAGGCGACCACACGTCCCCGCGTCGCCTTCATCGAGTGGATCGATCCCATCTTCGGCGGCGGCCATTGGAACCCCGAACTGATCACGCTGGCGGGCGGCGAGGATATGCTGGGGCGCGCAGGCGAGCGATCAGAGCAGCTTCCATGGGAGCGCGTGTTGGAGGCCCAGCCGGAGGTGATGGTGATCGCCTGTTGTGGCTTCTCCGCCGAGCGCGCCCGGCAGGATGAGCCAATCTTGCGTGTGTATCCTGGCTTTGCCGATTTGCCTTGCGCCTGCAACGGACGCATCCATTTCGTGGATGGCGCGGCGTACTTCAGCCGCCCCGGCCCACGCCTGGTAGACAGCCTGGAACTGCTCGCGCCGCTGATACACCCTGAGCTTTTTGCATAGCCTGCCTGCGGCGCTCATAATCTGACACAGAACCGCTTTTACGCTCGATGGCTATTCACTGGCTCCGGCGTTGTCTTCTGTGAGCCGGTCTAGGAAAGGCGCAGACTCATGATTCTTGTAACAGGAGCAGCCGGTTTTGTTGGCAGCCGCATCATCGCGCGGCTGGCAGAGCAGGGAGAACATCCACGCGCGCTCGTGCGCACCATCACCTCGGCGCGGGGACGGCTACCAACGGATGAGGTGGAGATCGTCGTCGGCGACACGACCCGCCCGGAGACGCTCGACGCGGCGCTGGCAGGTGTGGAGACCGTCATCCACTGCGCGTTCATCACTGCCAACCGCAAGCAGGGGCCGGGCGTCAACTACTACGATACAAATGTGACGGGCACACGCAACCTGGTATCCGCCGCGCGCAACGCAGGCGTGAAACGCATCAGCGTGATGGGCGGCCTGGGCACGCGACCTGCCAAGCCAGGCTCCTACATGGAGACGCGCTACGAGGCCGATCAAGCGGTGAAGCAGAGCGGCCTGGCGTGGTCAATTCTGGGGCCATCAATTCAATTTGGCGAGGGTTCAGCCTTCTTCAAAGGGCTGGCCGACCTGATCAAGGGTTTTCCGGTGATTGTTCCTGTGGTGGGCAGCGGCAATCTGAAGTTTCAGCCGATCTGGGTAGAAGATGTGACGACGTGCATCCTGAAGATGGCGCAGGAACCGGAGCAATACGACGGGCGCGTGATCGAGGTGGGCGGGCCAGAAATATACACCTACAACCAGATTCTTGACCTGCTGATGCAGACGCTGCACACCAAACGCATCAAAGTTCCAGGGCCAAAGCCGTTCGTGAAGCTGGGCGCGGCAATGATGTCGGCTGTACTGCCTAAACCGCCGATCACCCCCGCCGCTGTCGAACTCTTCGACTTCGAGAACGCCACCGCTATTGACTCGGTTGAGCGCAACTTTGGCTTCGTGCCCATGTCGCTGCGGGCGTATCTTGCCGAGCATGGAGTGAGCTGAGGAGGCAGGCGGCTCAAGCCGCGCCTAAGGGCTTCACTCTGTTTCGCCACGAAGTCCGCCTGCGCGGACTCATCTGCGGCAAGAGAGAGCGCCAGGCTCAGACAGTAGCTCTAAGCTGGCGATCTCTTTCTGGCTGCTTCCTTGAAAGGACAGAGCCGCTCTCCTGGCCAGGAGAGCGGCTCTGCTTACCTTAGGAGAGTCCGCGTAGGCGGACTTTGTGGCAGGCCATGCCTGCCCGTAGGCGCGGGTTCACCCGCCCGCCACGTTGGCCCACTCTACTTGGGCGCGTGGCGCACTGGCTTCGGCCAGACGTAAGGCTGCCCGATGTGCTTCATCGGCTGTCGCTCTGTCGGCCAGACATACGCCTGCCCATAGTGGATCGTATTTGGCCGACGACCGGTCTGCGAGCGATTGGGGTCGGGCGCGCGCACCTGCCCCGGCTTGCCCAGCGGTTCCCCAAGTCGCCCAACCGCGCGGTTTTGCGATGGGACTTGCCCCGGCTTGCCCAGTGGCGCGCCCGTCGTCGGATGGGCAGTTGCGCTTGCGTTGTGTCGCGCTGGTACCTGCCCTGGCCGCCCCATAGGCGCGCCCGTCACTGGGTGAGCGCCAGAGAGGCGGTCTTCATTCTCTTGTGACATTGATTCACTCCCTGCGGACGACTATTCACCAATGAAGCCAGTGGCGTCAATGATAAAGTCGGCGTTGCCGCTGCTGAAGTTGTGGACACGCACATAGCCGGTTGCGCCAACGCCCACGATAAATGAGTTGGCGTTGGTCTGCCCATGCAGGTAGTTGACCGTACTGGTGCTGGGGGTCGGCGCGCCAGTGGGATAGATCACCAGGTAGCCGTTCCCTGTGGTGTTGGTGACGGTCAAGTTGCCTACCAAACCAGCGGCGGTACCAAAGAAGATGTCGCGGAACGAACTGCCCAGCAATGGCCCACCGCTTGACCGCGAATCGTACAGCCGGAACGGTGGGTTATAAAGGTTGACCGCGCCGCCCGCGAAGAATGGGTCGAACGCCGCCACTTTGAGCCAGAAACCGGGCGAACCACTGCTCACGCAGATGAACATATCGCCGTTGTCATCGCGGATCATCTCACCAGCGGAGTACGTGCCGCTAGTTGGCACGCCCACAAAGCCCGACAGTGCTAACTGCAATCGCCCAGTGCCATAGGAGTAAATGTCAACGCCAGTGTCGCTATGACCCGCAATACCATAGCTACTATGTGAGTTGCCATAGGTGGCGCTGGCGCCTGTCTGGTTGACATCATATGACCCCAGCAAGTTGCCGGGAGTCGATCCACTGGTGCCTACCGTATACGTGACATTAGGCGCATCGTTGCCCTGGCCCAGTTGGAATGTGGCGCCATCGCCGCTGCCCGCATGGGCAATCGGCGCGCCTTTCACAGCCACCGCCGCGACACCCAGCGCGGCGGCTCCGGCTGCGGCAGCCTTGAGCATGCCACGCCGCCCAGTGCGCTTGCTGGCCACCGCTTCCACCGCAGTCGGCGCTTCGTCCATGGCTGCGCTGGCGTTGGTAGCGTCGCCCGGTTCCTGGGGAGCCACCATCTGGCGCAGCCGCGCCATCTCTTCGGACAACTGTTTGATCTGCTCGTCTTGCGCGCTCAATCGCTCTTGGAGCTGCGCGACCTCAGAAGGATGCTCAATCACTGTCTCCACCTGTCTTTCATCAGGGAGATAGAGGTCTTCCCTCGCCCCACTGGCGAAGGAGAGAACCGGCGGTAGCGTCTACCGCCAACTACAGCGTTCACGGGTTCACCTGTGCGCTTTGCCCGACTGCGAGGCGCCTCATACCCGGCGCATCCGGCAAACGCGCATAAGAAGATCGAGGGCCGTTTGTGCGACGGAGGGAGCCAAGCGATCTGCCGCTTGCCACTACTGTACACCCTCTGTCAATACCCTCTGCTCGTATCGCTCGGCGATACTGTTTGTTTGCCCAGGCCCCTCCCTTCTCAGTGAGTGCTGTGATCACTCGGAGGTGATCGGTGCTTTCAGTATAAGGGCGGCCAGGAGCGTGCACCTATGAGGCTGGATACAGAACGGCTGTTAGACGCGCCACTACGGAGATATGACCCAACACACACTGACTCCCCTTACCTGCCTCACCTGCCGAAGCTTCCGTAGGATGACAGCAGACGATATAATGGTGATGACTTCGCATGGCAGGCAGACGCGCCAGGGGCAATCACCGGGGCAATCACCGGGGCAATCACCGGGGCAATCAGACGAAAGAAGAGTACACGACATGGCAGGCGAGAGACTTTTCATGGGGATAGACGTCTCGACGACGGCGGTGAAGGCGCTGCTGATTGATGGCAGTGGCGCCGTTGTTGGGCAGGCCAGCGCGCCGCTCACCCTTTCCACACCACTGCCACTCTGGGCTGAGCAGCATCCCGCCGACTGGTGGGCAGGCGCCGTCACAAGCATCCGCAGCGCACTTACGGCTGCCAACGTATCGGGCGACGCGGTGGCCGCCATCGGGCTAACGGGCCAGATGCACGGCCTCGTCGCGCTCGATGCACACGGCCAGGTAGTACGGCCCGCCATCCTCTGGAACGACCAGCGTACTGCCAAGCAATGCGACGAGATACGCCAGCGTGTGGGGCGGGAACGGCTGATCCAGATCACCGGCAACGATGCGCTTCCCGGCTTCACCGCGCCAAAAATCCTCTGGGTGGCTGAGCACGAGCCGGAGGTCTATGCCCGTATGCGTCACATCCTCTTGCCCAAAGACTATCTGCGCTTCCGCCTGACGGGCGCCTACGCAATGGACAAAGCCGATGGATCGGGCACGATCCTCTTTGACCTGCGCGCCCGCGACTGGTCGCCCGATGTGCTGGCCGCGCTGGACATCCCCGCCGAATGGTTGCCGCCAACCTATGAGGGGCCAGCGATCACTGGCATGGTAAGCGAGATGGCGGCAGGTGAGACAGGGCTGCGCGCGGGAACGCCAGTGATCGCTGGCGGCGGCGATCAGGCGGCACAGGCCGTGGGCGTGGGCGCGACACGGAGTGGGATCGCGGCGCTGACGCTTGGCACATCGGGCGTTGTCTTCGCCACAACCGATGCGCCATTGATCGAGCCAGAGGGACGTCTACATGCCTTCTGTCACGCTGTGCCGGGGCGCTGGCACCTGATGGGCGTGACGCTCAGCGCGGCGGGCAGCCTGCAATGGTATCGCGATACGCTGGCCCCCAGCGACAGCTTCGAGACACTGGTGGCTGAGGCCGAACAGGCGCCCACAGGCAGCGACGGGCTGCTCTTTCTTCCCTACCTGATGGGTGAGCGCACGCCCTATCCCGATCCACAGGCGCGCGGCGCGTGGGTGGGACTGACGGCGCGCCACACACGGGCGCATCTCACACGCGCCGTCCTCGAAGGCGTTGCGTTTAGTCTGAAAGACACGTTTGAGTTGATGCGCGGAGCGGGGCTGGCAAGCCTGAGCGAGACGCGCGTCTCAGGCGGTGGCGCACGCAGTATGCTCTGGCGGCGCATTTTGGCAAGTGTACTTGGCGTGGAATTGGCCTCTGCGCCGACAACAGAGGGCGCGGCCTATGGCGCGGCGCTGCTGGCGGGCGTCGGCGCAGGCGCCTGGCCGGATGTGGATACGGCGACGCAGGCGGCGCAGGCGGCGCAAGAGGCCATTGGCGGTGGCGTTTTCCTGTCTGTGCAGCCCGATCCTGCGGACGAGGCGGTCTATACCCCTCTCTATACGCAGTATCGCGCGCTCTATCTTGCGCTGAAGCCGACGTTCGATGCGCTGGCCGTCCTATAACTGTAGCGTTATTGTTCGCGCAACCTTGCGAAAGGATGAGGGATGTCACCCCTATTAGCCACACTTGGCGGCATCGCGGTCGCGGCGATCCCAGGCGTGATCGTGGCGCTGATCGGGCAATACGCTGCCTACCGCGCCGACGAGGCGAAGTATCGCCGCACGATTCTGACCGGCCGCCGCCTCGTCGCGCTGGAGCTGCGCGCAAACCTGACGGCGTTTCAGGACTTCTGGAATGCTATCAACAACCTGGACGCTGACCACAACACGACCGATCCGCAAAAGCATCTCGAAGGCATGGCGTATGGCGGCCTGCTCAGCCAGACGCCTCCCCACTGGAGCTTTGCCCGCTGGGAAACGCCGGATTCTGAGACACTGGCCGCGCTGAGCGTCGACGAGGTAGAGCGGCTCGAACAGGTCTACGTTGATCTGCGCGCCTTCAACGACCTCTTTACCACCATCGTGGCGCTCAGCCCGGAAGAGCGCAACCAGATCAATCAGGGTGGCAGTGTCGGACGCTTCTGGGGTAGCTATTACGCTGACTGGCGCGCACGTCCCTTCGCGCAGTTGAACCAGCTTGCCAACCGCATTCTATCGGCGAAGGGGCTGACCTAACCCCCAGCCCTTTCCCATGAATGGGAAGGGGAGCAATTTCGCCCTACTCTCACGCCATCTCCCCTCCCCATCGATGGGGAGAGGTCAAATGCGTTCGAGGACGATCACGGGAATCTGACGGGTGGTCTTCTTTGGATACTCGGCGAACCCTGGCATCAACTCCGCATGACGGGCATATAAGCGATCACGTTCCTCCCCCGTGACAACCGTCGCGCGGGCCTGGAACTTCTCAGTACCCAGCTCCACTGTCACAATGGGATTCGCCAACAGGTTGTAGTACCAATCGGGATTAGTGGGCGCCCCAGCTTTGGAGGCGACGATCACGAGACGGTCGCCATCAGTGGAATAGGCGACGGGGGTTGTGCGCGGCTGGTGGCTTTTAGCGCCGATGGTCGTCAGCAAGATCAACTGGTTTGGGCCGTTCACCTTGCCGCCGTTGGCGCGAAACTGCTGAATGACGATCTGATTGTAATTGGGGGCGCTCATAGCTCTCCTGGTTTCGTTTATGCTGTAGGTATACTTTACGGCTGCCCTCTCTACGAGGCCGCTTCATCATATATGTTACCAGAGCCTGTTCACGTGCGCGCTGATCAAAGGGCGGAGAACGCCTATACTTTTGGGGAGGGATATGCTGTACTGGCTATCAGAGCCGCAAGAACATTTGCAAGCATTGCCTGATACGAAGAGACACCTACGAGGGGAAGAGCAATGACAGGGGAGGATGTCACGCTGATAGTACGGGCGCTGCTAGCGGCTGCGCTTGGCTTCGCTGTTGGGTGGGAACGCCAGGCGCACGGCCATGCGGCAGGCGTGCGTACTGTCGCACTGGTCACGCTGGCCTCGGCGGCGCTCTGTGCGATTGCCCAGCAGGTCTTTCGCGCGACGCCCGACCGCGTGGTGGCCAACATCATCGTGAGCGTGGGCTTTCTAGGCGCGGGGATGATCTTGCATGGCAGGCGTGGCGAGGCGCATGGGCTAACCACTGCTGCCACCGTGTGGAGCATGACCATTGTGGGCATCATCATCGGTGTAGGGCACTACCTCGCGGGCGTCGCGCTCACCCTGCTGATCTTGCTGCTGCTGTGGTGGCAACATATTCCTGCGCTCAAGCGCCTGTTGCCCCCTACACACACAAGAACAGCGCGGATAATACGTCGTTCGCCTCAACGAAGCGTGACAAATCCCGCAGATGAGGATGGAGAACAGACCATCCTGGGCGCCCCCGAACGTCCCTGAGCAATTATGGAAATACGCGCAGACGGAAGCCCTATCGCTGCGTGCGATCCGCTGAGATCAACAATCGCGCCGCGACTCGCCTCTCCAACATATGGCGCAGGCGAGGGATACGCGAGCGGTAGAGATCTTCGGGCTGGCGCGGCCCGCGCTTGGGTGCGTCGCCCTGGGCGACATGCCACCGCCTGAAGGCCAACCCTGTCTCCGTCTGATACAGCGCACGCGCCGTGAGATATGCGCGCACGCCGCAGAGCAGCGCAAGGAGACGTTCTGCGTTGCTGCGTAGCGTCGCATCCTGGAGCAACACATATTCATCGGGTGTGACGATTCCCTGCGCCACTTCATCCGCTAGATACATCCGCACAATCTCAGCCTCGCGTTGGAGCGCCCGCAACGCCAACCGTAGCAAGAGCAACTGCACTGCGAACAGCGGCGCATAGTCGGCAAGCAGCGCCACCAGAGTGACCAGGGTGGGATTGTTTGCCAGGGCAGGCAATGCGGCTGGCGTCTGCGCAAGCCCTGCCGCGAAAAACGCCACAACATCGAAGTAGGTATGCAGCAGGATTGCCGCCAGCAATCCCCCAAGCGGAGCCAGCCATTGCCAGCGGACGCTGCGGCGTTCGCGCAGATACCCCAGCCCCGCGCCAAACAAAGCTGTGAAGGTGGAATGACTGAGCCAGCCCAGCGCCACCCGCCCAACAACCAATATCGCGAGATCGGCGCGCGGAGAGACGGCAAAATAGACGATGTTCTCCACCATCGCAAAGCCTGCGCCGATCAACGCCCCATAGATCAGCCCATCTGTCACATTGTCGAACTCATCCCGCAACACCAGCAGGAGGAGCAGCAGCCCTGCCCCCTTGATAACCTCCTCGGTGACGCCCGCGTTTGCAGCCTGCGCAAGCGATAACACAAGGATCGCAGGAAGCGCGCCGGTGGCATGCAAAGCGTTCAGCAGAGCGGGGAGTATTCGTATGAGCGCGGCACTGACCTGCTGCTCGATAAACAGCGCGGGCGGGATGGCGATGACCGCTCCCCAGAGAAACGCGCCAAGCAGCGTCAACACCGGCTCGCGCTCATAGCGGTCAAGCAGGAATACCACCGCCGCTACACCCAGCGCCGGAATCAGTGGAAGGGTCAGCGCCGCAAGCGCCTGTCGCCAGCCACCGCTCGCCAGCGCGTCCTGCCCTACCAAGAGCACCACGCCCAGCGTCAGCAGCGCGCAGACCGCAAAGATAGCCAGCGTGGTCAGCGCCAGCGCCCAGCGCATACGTGGACTGAACCGCTCGACAAGAGCGAAACGCAGAGTGACGCCCGCGCCAAACCAGTGCGCGCCGCCGGTAGGTGTAGATGTGGAAGGGGTGGTAGTCACGCTTGGGATTTCGATCTCTTCAGGTGATGCGTCGGCTGAAGCCTTTGGCGCTACCAGAGCAAACGAGGTATTGCCAAGTCGCAAGAGGTCACCTGGGGCAAATGGCGCGTGTGCGCCTGGCGCAACAGGTTGTCCGTTCACCCAGAGCCGGTTACGCTCCGCAAGGTTTTCCACCTCCCATGCGCCAGCCCGCCAGCGGAGGATCGCATGCTCACGCGAGACGGTAGGATCGAGCGTTATCAGCATGTTCTCCGATGAGCGCCCAATGGTGGTCACGCGCTCAGTGATCGCGTACACATACGCGCCATCGGCAAGCAGCGTCTCTAGGTCGCGAGCGCCGGGTGTTGGGTCGCCAAACGGCTGATCCTGCGGGCTGGCAGGAGCGCGGACAACACGCAAAACGCCAAGCGAGAGCGGGCGCTGTGTCAGCGCAGCCACCAACGCAGCGTTTGGCGGTAGATTTGTCGAGCGGCCACGAAAGCCATATGCGGCGCGACCCACCAGCCGGACAAGATGCAGCCAGCCAGCGCGGCGAATGCGACCAGAAGCGCGTCGTGTGGTTTCGGCAGGCGCCCATTGCCCAGCGGCGAAGTGTTCATCTGAGGCGAGTGGTTGTGTAGGGGCGGCAGGCTCGCCCGCCTGTGGCGCAGAGAGTGATTGCGGCGGTCGCGGCTGGCTCATCTATTTTCCTTCAGCGGGTACGCAGCAACGGAGCGACGCGATCCCAGATGGCAGCCGCTACCTCAGTCTTCGGCAGCAGCGCCAGTTGCTCGATGCGCCCGTCAGCGTGATAGATCGCTACCTCGTTTGTCTCCACCCCAAAGCCGCTGCCGGACTTCGTCACGTCGTTCGCCACCAGCATATCCAGCTTCTTCTTGTGGAGCTTGCCGGTGGCGTTGGCCGCCAGATCGTGTGTCTCGGCGGCAAAGCCCACGCGGATCAGCCCAGGCGCGGCTGGCGACGCCGCCACCTCTTTGAGGATGTCTGGGTTGGGGATCAGGTGAAGTGTGAGCGTGCCATCGGCGTTTTCCTCGCGCGAGCCTTTCTTGATCTTGTGGTCGGCGGGATGCTCCACCCGATAATCGGCGACCGCCGCCGCCATCACCAGCGCATCCGCGCCCGCAATCGCTTTCAGCACGGCGTCGCGCATCTCAAGCGCGGAGCCAACATGGATCACCGTCATCCCAAACGGGATGGGTGCGCTGGCTGCGCCGACGATCAGCGTCACCTCTGCCCCCCGGTCGCGCGCCTCCTCAGCCAGCGCAAAGCCCATCAGCCCGCTCGAATGATTACCCACGTAGCGCACCGGATCGATTGGCTCGCGTGTGCCGCCCGCCGTCACAACCACCCGCCGCCCGACAAGATCGCCCGTGCGCGCAAGCGCCCGGCGGATGTGCGCCAGCAGCGTCGCCGTCTCGGGGAAACGTCCCACACCCACCTCACCCGACGCCAGATGGCCCACCTCAGGCGGAATGATAATGGCGCCACGCGCTTCGAGCGTGCGCAGGTTGGCCTGCGTCGCGGGGTGGGTGTACATATGACCTTCCATCGCAGGGGCAATCAGCAGCGGCGCGGAGGTGACGAGCGCGACGTTTGTGAGCAGGTCATCTGCCATGCCGTGGGCCAGCCGCGCGATGGTGTTGGCTGTGGCAGGCGCGATGATCAGCGCCTCAGCCGCCTGTCCCAGTTCGATATGTCGCGCGGCTGCCTCGCCGGTCGGCTCCCAGAGATCGGCGTAGACGGGACGGTGGCTCAGCGACGCGAAGGTGAGCGGGCGCACAAACTCGGCAGCGCGCTCGGTGAGGATCACATCCACCAGCGCGCCTGCCTGTTGCAGCTTGCTCACGAGATCGGCGGCTTTATACGCCGCGACGCTGCCACACACCCCCAGCGCGATCCGACGCCCTTCCAGCATGCCAACCTCCTAGAGAGCCTCCATACGCTTGATTTGGCTTAGCCGTGTTTTGGCGAACCCAGAGTATGCTTCCTTGGGCGCCTCTACTTCAAGCATATCATAACCTGACGCTACGAATTGAGCGCGGCCATGATTTTCTCCGGCGGCAATGGTATGTTGTCGCCATGCCAGAGCGTGCGCCCATCCAGCTCGTTGCGGGTATCACAATAGATCTCCAGCCCGTTGCCATTGGGATCATCGAAGTACATTGCCCAACTGATGAAATGATCAACTGTGGCAACCTCAACCCCGGCCTCCGTCAACGCCTGATACGCTTCGGCGAACTCGCGTTTACTTCCTACCTCAAAGGCGACGTGATAGAGTCCTGTCGCGTGCGCTGGCGGTGTGAGCGCGTCCGGCCCAACGTTTTGCAGCGCGATCTCATGGTGGAATGCGCCGCTGGTCAGAAAGGCGTACTGTTCGCCCACGCGCTCCGTCTCATGCAGCCGCAGGAATCGCTCGTAAAAGGCAATGCTACGATCCAGGTCGCGCACTTTCAGGTGGGCATGGCCGATTTTCGGGCTGTACATAGGTTTATCCTCTTATTGGCTACTATGCTTCCACGTCAGGATCGAACGTCGTGCGGTTGCGGCGGCGCTCCTCGTGGCGTTCCAACCCCAACTGGATCAGCCGATCCAACAGTTCGGGGTAGGGCACGCCGCTTGCCTCCCATAGCTTGGGATACATGCTGATCTGCGTGAAGCCGGGCATCGTGTTGACCTCGTTGATATAGATCGCGCCACTCTCCTTATCCAGGAAGAAATCTACCCGCGCCAGGCCGCAGAGATCGAGCGCGAGGAAGGCTTCAACCGCCATGCGGCGCACGGCATCTGAGGTCTCAGCGGGGATGTCGGCGGGGATGAACAGGCGCGAAGTGTTATCAATATACTTCGCGCGATAGTCGTAAAACTCGCGGCTGGGCGCCACCTCGCCTACGACGCTGGCCTGTGGCTCGTCGTTGCCAAGCACAGCGCACTCCAGCTCGCGGCAGGTCACTCCTGGCTCGATGATCGCCCGCCGGTCGAACTCAAGCGCCAGCCGTAACGCATCGAGCAGTTCAGCGTGGTTGTGGGCTTTGGAGACGCCGACGCTTGACCCTAAATTGACCGGCTTGGCGAAGAGGGGATAGGAAAACCTTGCCTCGATGCGCGCGGCGACCGCCTCAGGATCGCGTTCCATCTCGCGTCGCCGCACAATCAGCCAGTCCACCACTGGCAGGCCAGCCGACCGGAAGACCATCTTCGCCTTCTCTTTATCCATACCGAGCGCCGCGCCCAACACGCCGCTGCCCGCGTAGGGAACATCGGCCATCTCCAATAGCCCTTGCAGCGCGCCATCCTCGCCATAGGTACCATGCAGCACGGGCAATACGATGTCAAAGGGGCGGCTGACGCGCGCGCCAGCTTCCTCGTCAGCGCCAGGGTTTGCGGGGATCAAGCCGCGCTGGGTGGGGTCGCCAGTGATCGTGACGGCCTGCACATCGGTGTGCGTCGCCGCATCGTCTTCCATCGAGACGCCCTGCGTCAGCCGCAGTGGCTCAACGCCAGCCAGCCAGCGGCCCTCGTGCGTGACGCCGATGGGAACGATCTCATATTTCTCTTTGTCGAGTGCGGCGATGACCGAGGCAGCGGAGGCAATCGAAACCTCGTGTTCGCCGGAACGCCCGCCAAAGATCACCCCCACGCGCAGTTTCTTCCCCATGCGATTCTTCTCCTTACCTAACCCCCAACCCCTTCCCCACGCGGGAAGGGGGAATATCATGCTCGCTGAGTGACTTGCTTCTCCGCCAGCCTTGCCTCTACCACCGCAAGCTCCGCCACTGTAGGCTCGCCTGGGATCAGTTCCAGGTTGAGCGCCTGGGCAAATCCCTTCGCCATCGCAGGCGCTACTTCGCTGAAGTCTATCGGCCTGCCCAGCGCCTCGCCAAGGGTCACGGCATGCTCGCGTAGGCGCGTGGCCAGCGTCGCGCGCGCCTGCTCATCCGCGAAGGTGAGGTAGTTCACCACGCGGGCGATGTCCCCACGCAAAGGCAGCGAACCATGCTGTAAGACGCGATCATTCATCCGCGCCTGCGCGCTGCCGATCAGCTTGCGGTCGCCCGTCGTCACCTCGTAGGCTGAAGGAACCTCGAAGCAGGCTGCACTCAGATTATGTGTGCCCTCAGGGCGTGCCGGGCGCATGGTCGCCGTCAGGCCGATCAGCCGCAAACCGGCGATCAGTCCCGCGCTCAGCGTACGATAGGCATCGAGGATCGGCCCCGCCACGCGCGGGTCGTCTGCGCGGCAGGCGACGCTATAGGTAAACTCGTCGGTGTGCAAGATGGCCCAGCCGCCGGTCGCCCGCCGCACCACATCCACGCCATCGGCGGCGCAGCGCGCCAGATCGATCCCCTCAAGAGGCTGGCGTTTACCTAATGAAAGGCATGGTGGCTCCCATTGGTAGAACCGCAGCGTGGGCGGCGCGTCGCCATTGGCTACGGCGTCGGTGATGGCCTCGTCGAGCGCCATATTCATCGCGCCTGTTCGGGCTTCTGTATCAACTAACAAGCGCCACTGCGCCAGGGGATAGGTATTGGCCGTTGTGGGCTGGGCCGATAGTTCGAGTGACATCATGTTACCTCAATATCTTAGATATAAGCCGCGCAGATGGGTTCGGCGTGGCGGCATGCCTCGCGGCGCCCGCTCTCGCGCCTGCTTTCGCCAACCTGCGCCGCATCCTTGTGGGTAGTATCGCATATGCGCGCAAGCGTGTGATCAGAATCAACGCGCATTGCCGGAGAAAGGAGGTAGCTCATGTCCAATCAATTTCCTGAGCCGATGCTGAACGGCATGAATGAGGATGATGGGGAACCTTCGCTGCCTGCCGACCTCTAATTGCTCTACCGGCGGCCCAGCGCCGATGGCGTAGTCTGGCGCGCGTCTATTCCCACGTTCCCCGCGCTCGACGTGCAAGTTCGGCGGCTGACGCAATCGTACACATACCCGGCGATACACGCGCTTCTGAAAGGACACACATCTTCGATGATTTTGAGTGTTGTAAACAGCGGAAATCCTGCCCAACCATTGCTCTATGCGTATGATCCAAAGATCGCGTCAAGCAGTCCGGCGAAGAATGGTGGCCAGACCCATACCTACACCCATGCAGCGAACGATCTGTATGTGAGTACAAACGGTGGGGCAACCTGGTTACAAGCGCCAACACGAGGAGTGCCTGCTCAACAAGGAGTTGACGCGCCAATCGTTGGAGTTTTGAACGATGGCACGGTCATCAGTACGTTTGCCCCACAGTCGAGCGATTCAAGCGGAGACTATACCAGTAGTTTCTACGGCTGGAAGCTGGGCGAAACATCCTGGCGGGAGATCACGCCGCCGCTGAAAAAGGCGGGAGGGGTTGTCAGTCTCACTGTGGCACAGGGTACTCATGGAACAGAGATGCTTCTGGCTGTGACGGATTTCACCTTCCGCCCCTATAACGAGGATACTTTTACCACGTCGTACATCACGCACTCGCGGTAGCCCCCACCACTGTCCCCTCTTTAACCCCTCTCCCTTTCAGGGAAAGGGGCTTTTCTATGAACCTCAAAACAACTCGGAGACGGAGCGGTCGTCGTGGATGCGGATGATCGCTCCAGCCACCAGTTCCGCAATGGAGAGCGTCGTCACGATGGGCAGGCGCTTCTCCGGCGGCAGGGGCACGCTGTCGGTCACGATCACCTCTTTGATCTCCGAGCCGCGCAGCCGCTCAACCGCCTTGCCGGAGAAGATCGCATGCGAGGCGCAGGCATAGATGTCGAGCGCGCCCTGCTCGCGCACCACGCGCGCCGCCTGGATCAGCGAGCCGGCGGAATCAATCTCGTCGTCTACGATCAACGCATGGCGCCCGGTGATCTGGCCGATCAGCCCCATCGTCTCGGTCTGGCCGTCGTTGCCAATGCGCCGCTTTTCCACGATGGCAAGCGGCGCGCCAAGGATTTCGGCGAAGTTGCGCGCCTTCTTGGCGAAGCCTGCGTCGGTCGCCACCACTGTATAGTTGTCAAGTCCCTTCGACGCCCAATAGCGCGCAAGCAATCGTTGCGCGGTCAGTTCGTCCACCGGAATGTTGAAGAAGCCTTGAATCTGCCCGGCGTGGAGGTCGAGCGTGAGCAAGCGACTTGCTCCGGCGATGGTCAGGCAGTCGGCGATGAGGCGCGCGGTGATCGGCACACGCGGCTGATCCTTCTTGTCGGTGCGGCCATAGGCGTAGTAAGGGACGACCGCCGTGACACGCGCCGCCGAGGCGCGCTTGAAGGCGTCGAGCATGATCAACAGTTCCACGATAGACGTGTTGACAGGCGACGAGAGTGGCTGCACGATGAAGACATCGCGCCCGCGCACGTTCTCATTGATTTTGACAAAGATGTTTTCATTGGAAAACTCAAACACCTCCGCCGCGCCCAGTTCGACGCCCAGATGGCGGCAGATGTCATGCGCAAGCTGCGGGTGGGCGCGTCCGGTGAAGACGACGAGATCGCTCATGTTCTAGCCTCAAAACCCTGTGCTCAGAGGATGTTGATCGGGTAGTCGCGCCGCCTAAGGAGATGTCCGCAGCGCATTTCTCAGTATAACACAAGGCGACGCATGACTTCTTCAAACCAGCGGGCGCCTGCAACCCACTCTACCCATTTGGGCGCCGAGCCTTGACACGCTCCTCCCCCTTTTGCTACAATCTCCCTGGCGAAAACATGAACACGTTCATGAACGTGTTCATTTAAGGAGAAAAACAAGATGGTGGGACATGGTGGCAGAGGGCATTGAGTCTGTGGATGCGTTAGATGCGTTAGATGCGTCAAGGGAGACGCAGACAGACGAAACGGGTCAGACCCTCTCAAAGCGCAAGCAGAAGCACGACGAACTGCGCCGACGCATCTTTGAGGCTGCGCTTGATCTGTTCCGGCGACAGGGCGTCGCGAAGACGACTATCCGCCAGATTGCCCAGGCGGCGCATGTTGGCGTGGGCACATTCTTCAACTACTTCGCCGACAAAGAAGCAGTGCTGACGGAGGTTGGCGCCATCCAGGCCGAGCGTGTCGCCCAATTGTTGGAGGAGCCAGAGTTTCAGGCGCAGACAACCCGCGAACGCATCGAGGCGCTCCTGGGAATGTTGGTCTCCAGCGCCGAGGCCGAGCCGGAGCTTGCGCGTGGCATGGCAAGGGCTGCCCTGCGTTCACGCAGCATCTTCGACGAGCGCCGCCAGCTGCTTTTCACGTTCGCCACGGCGCTGACGAACATCCTGCGCGAGGGCCAGGCGTGCGGCGAGGTCAATCCCGCCTGCGACGCCGCCGCTGCCGCGCAGATGATCGCCATCACCTATGCCATGCTCATTCTCGAATGGGCCACCAGCCCCAACGAGCGTGAACTGTTCCCAACCTTGTTGACCTACATCAAAGCGTTATGGGTGGGCCTGGCCCCACCCCAAGTGACGACATAGCCGATTGTCAGTTTGATTGCTCCAGCTTCCGGGCTGTTTTCGGGAGGAACACGACGCTATGCGTGTGCAGGATCGTCCCCAGGAGTCTACCCCAGGCGCATCAGATGAATCAGAAACACTAGCTGCGCCCATCGCCATCGCAGAGGAGCCAGAAAGAATCGCCGACCACGAGGCGCAGGGCTTGTATCGTATCGGGCTGGCCTATGGCCGGTTTATCTATCGTATGCGCTGGCTTGTGCTGGCGCTCTGGCTTGGCGCAT
>Ga0209061_1002718_pt1 | contig 21309 bp, 16 predicted proteins | sample Coa_R1_10_FD_187157 | JGI IMG/M metagenome (GOLD analysis project Ga0209061, IMG submission 187157) | Surface soil microbial communities from Centralia Pennsylvania, which are recovering from an underground coalmine fire - Coalmine... | ecosystem: Environmental > Terrestrial > Soil >...
TTGCGAACGTACCCCAGCTGGTACAGCAGCTCGCCCATCCGCATCGCCACCGTCGTCTTCCCGGTGCCTGGGTTGCCGGTGAAGCACATGTGCAGCGTCGGGGGCGTCGTCTCCAGCCCCAGCCGTCGACGCAAGCGTCCCACCAGCAAGAGGGCCGTGAGCTCGCGGAGGCGCTGCTTGACCTCGTAGAGGGCCACGAGCTCTCGATCCAGCCGGCCCAGCACCTCCTCCGCCCGGCCGCCCTCCAGGAGCTCGGTCGCCTCCACGGCGGTGTCCTCCCCGCCCCCATCGATGAGGGCGGCGAGGTCCTGGGGACGAGGTTGGGCCTCGACCTCCCACCCCCCACCTTCCTCCGTGCCCGGCCCCAGCGAGGGCACAGCACCGGCGATGCCCGGATCCGGCTCAGCCATGGTCATCTCGATAGCGCTCTCCCGGCGGTCGCTCGCCGGCGTACGGATGCAGGCGATAGCGGATCACCCGATCTTGCGCCTCCTGCCGATCCAGCCGGAAGCCGGGCTCGCGGGCCGGTCGGTTGACGATGAACTGCAGGGCGGTCGTCTGCCTGGTCAGCCCGGGGTCGTAGAGGCTGACGCGGACGTAGTGGGCGGGGAACGCCTCGCGACACCGCTGCACCTCACGCAACGCGGCCACCGCGTCCCTGATGTCGAACATTGGCATCCCCCACATCCCCCAGTACACGTTCCTGGGATGCGGGTCGTCGGTGAACTCGATGGACACGGCCCAGCCCTTGTCGACCCCATACTGGATCTGGGCCAGGATCTGCTCGTCGCTGAGGTCGGGAAGGTAGGAGAACGTGCCCTGCGTGATGCGCAGGCCTCCGCCCATGGCCGGCCGGGACGGGTTCCTTGCTTCCATGCTCCTTGGCTCCTTGCGCCCCTCCCCGCTCAGAACGCGACCGGGGTGGGCACGCCCACCGTGTCCGGCACATCGGTGGGCTCGAACTCGAAGGTGACGTCGCCCCAGACGTCCAGGGCCGCGCGCAGCTCGGGCGACCAGCTCGCCGCCCTGCGCAGGATCTCTGGCCCCTCGCGCAAGACCTCGTGGCCCTCGTTGCGGGCCTGGATCATCACCTCGAGGGCAACCCGGTTGGCGGTGGCGCCGGCCGCGATCCCCATCGGGTGGCCGATGGTGCCGCCACCGAATTGGAGCACCACATCCTCGCCCAAGTAGTGCAGGAGCTGGTGCATCTGGCCGGCGTGGATGCCACCCGACGCCACCGGCATCACCCCGGGCAGGTGGCACCAGTCCTGATCGAAGAAGATGCCGCAGGCCAGGTCGCGGCGCACCACGTCCTCGCGCAGGGTGTCGTAGTAGCCCTTGACCGACGCCGGATCGCCCTCCAACTTGCCCACCACCGTGCCCGCGTGCATGTGGTCGACACCCAGCAGGCGGCACCATTTGGCGAGCACGCGGAAGCTCACGCCGTGGTTCTTTTGCCGGGTGTAGGTAGCGTGGCCGGCCCGGTGGAGGTGCAGGAGCATGCCGTTGGCGCGAGCCCACCTCGACATCGACGCCATGGCGGTGAAGCCGGCGGTCAGGTCGATCATGATGATGACGCTGCCCAGCTCCTTGGCGAACTCCGCCCGCTCGTACATCTCCTCCATGGTCGCGGCGGTGACGTTGAGGTAGTGCCCCTTGACCTCGCCCGTCTCGGCCATCGCCCGGTGCACCGCCTCCATGCAGTACAGGTAGCGATCTCGCCAGCGGTTGAAGGGCTGGGAGTTCATGTTCTCGTCGTCCTTGACGAAGTCCAGGCCGCCGCGCAGGCCCTCGTAGACCACCCGGCCGTAGTTGCGAGGCGAGAGCCCCAGCTTGGGCTTGGTGGTGGCCCCCAGGAGCGGCCGCCCGTACTTGTTGAGGATCTCTCGCTCCATCACGATGCCGTGGGGCGGCCCCTGGAAGGTCTTGACGTACTCCTTCGGGATGCGTAGGTCCTCAAGCCTGAGCGCTCGCACCGCCTTGAAGCCGAAGACGTTCCCGATGATCGACGAAGCCATGTTCGGGATCGAGCCCTCCTCGAACAGGTCCAGCTTGTAGGCGATGTAGGCCAGGTACTGCGGCAGGCCCGTGCTCGGCACCGGGTCGATGCGGTAGGCCTTGCCCCGATAGTTGTCGTGGGCCGTCAGCCGATCGGTCCAGACCACCGTCCAGGTCGCCGTGGAGGACTCTCCAGCGACCGCGGCCGCCGCCTCCTCCGGCTCCACCCCCGGCTGCGGCGTGATCCGGAAGACGGCCAGCACGTCGGTCTCCTCCGGCTCGTAATCGGGACGCCAGTACCCCATCTGCTTGTAGGGGATCACCCCCGAGGCCCATCGCGACCTCTGGGGGACGGGTTCACGCTCGACGAACACTTCAACCTCCTTGGCCGTCTACAGGTGACGGTGGGTCCAGGTCAGATCCTCATGCTGCGGGGCGGTGAGGCGGACCATCATCGACTTCTGCGCGCTCAGGATTCGATGGGCGAGGATCAGCTGGGTCAGCGCCAGGGGATCGCTGTGCCGTTGCTCGCGGGCCGCCTCGTAGGTACCCAGCCGCTCAGGGGGGACATGATGGACGCTGCCGTGGACGCCATCGACATGCGCCCAGATGGTGCGCTCCAGCAGCCCGGCCTCGTGCGTCGTGATCTGGCCCTCGATCTCGATCACATCCGAGCGCTCGCCATCCTCGTCGAGCACATCGAGGAACAAGTGGACCCGCTCAGCGCCGTGCAAGGATCGGTCGAAGGAGAGCCTTGGGAGCGCGTGACGCTGAGTGATCCTGACGCTGAGGTGGCCCATGTCCTCCCACCCCGGCGTCGGCCGGTAGAAACGCACCACCATGTCGGCCCAGCGGCGCTGGGGGTGGATGTAGGCCTCGGCGTCGAACCGCCGGGCCTCGATCTCCGCCAGCACCTGCTCCCGTGAGTATCCCCGCCGGGCCACGTCTCGGCGCAGTTTCCAAGCCACGCGCAGGTCGGCCTCGGGGTCGAGCCAGACCTTGAGGTCGAAGGTGTTGCGGATGCCCGGCACCAGGAAGGGATGGAGCCCCTGCACGATCACCACCTGGCGGGGCTCCAGCCGTCGTGGGCACCCGAAGGTACCGTCGCGGTGGTCGTAGACCGGCTTCTCGATCGCCTCGCCCCGCTTCAGCGCCCAGAGGTGCTCCTCCATCAGCGCGAAGTCGTTAGCCCGGGGATTGAGCGGGGTGAGCCCCACCAGCGCCCGCTGGCGGCGGTCCAGCGAGTGGTAGTCGTCCAGGCAGACGGTGGCGATCCGATCCTCCCCGAAGAGGCTGTAGAAGGCCGCGGTCAGGGTGGTCTTGCCGCTCCCGCTATCGCCACCGATGCCGACGAAGATGGGCCGGCCGGCCACGTGCATCTCGGTCATCGGCCCCGGGCCTCCACCTCGAGCGCACGGGGGCGGAAGCTCGGCATCGCCCGTGGTCGTCGGGGCGCGACGAGGGCCACCCTCCGACCGCAGGCGCAAGCCAGCCCAGGCGAGGAGCGGTGACCGCTCGCCGGCCCCCTGGACCTCTGCCACCAGGGGTCTCCCCCCGATGGCGGTGGGGCCATGGGGACCATCCCGGGACGCACCGGCGACGGCCCGGGCCATCGCCCCTCGGTCGCATCCTGGCCGCTTCGCCCGAGGACCTCGTCGGGGGGGCGGATGATCCTGGCCACACCCTCACGGTACGGGGAGCCTATCATGTTGTCAAATGCAACATTTTCATATTAGGATGAGATTTTCTGCATGAGATCAGCGGACCTTGAGCGACGGCTGACCCTCCATCAGCTCCGCATCTTCGTGACCGTGGTGGAGCGCGGGAGCTTCACGCGCGCAGGCGAGGCGCTCGCCCTGACCCAGCCCGCCGTCAGCCATCAGGTCCAGGCCCTGGCCCGCGCCATCGGCCATCCCCTCCTCCAACCCCTGCGTGGCACACCCGAGCTGACGCCGGTGGGACGGGCGCTCTACGAGCGGGCGCGTCGCATCCTGGCCCTGGTCAAGGAGACCGGCGAGGCGATCGAGGAGCTGGCCGGCGTCCATGCCGGCTCGCTCAGCGTGGCCGGCGACACCACCGTCGGCATCTACGTGCTCCCCGACGCCCTGGCCGGCTTCCGCCGCGCCCACCCCAGGGTCGAGCTCCGGCTCGACGTCCTCAACCGGCAGCAGGTTCGAGAGCGCCTGCTCTCTGGCGAGGCCGACCTGGGCGTGGTGGGCCGTCCCTTCGAGGTGAGCCTGTTCCACGCCGAGCCCCTGCTCGAGAACACCCTGATGTGCTTCAGCGCCCCTGACCATCCCCTGGTCGCGAAGGAACCGCTGCAGCCTGCCCAGCTGCTCGAGGGCCCCCTCCTGCTCCGCGAGCCCGGCTCGGGCACGAGGGAGTCAGCCGAGGCCATCCTTCGTCAGCACGGGGTGGAGCCGGTGGCGGCGATGCAGCTGGCCAGCAACGGGGCACTGAAGCGAGCCGTGGCTCGGGGCCTGGGGGTGACCGTGCTGTCCGTCTACACGGCGCGCCTGGAGATCGAGCTGGGGCTCCTGCACCCCTTGCGCGTGGAGGGATTCCCCGTGCGTCGCACCTGGCACGTCGTCTGGCCACGTGAACGCATCCTGAGCCCGGCCGCCCAGGCCTTTCGGGCCTACCTCCACACCCCCGAGTGGCGCGCCTCGCTGCCCCTCCCCATGGGCAGCGACTGATCCGGGGCCGGGCACACGGCCTGTCGAGGGCAAGGACGGCCGCCGCTCCCGCCGCCCGTCACCGCCCCTCGAGCTCGGCGAGAACCGTCTGGACCAGGACGACCGACCGTCTGAGGCCGATCAGGACCGACTCCAGGGCGATCCGCTCCGTCTTGGTGAGCTTGGGATGACGGAGCATCAGGCTGAGCGCCCAGGAGGCCTCCTGCATGCGCTGGTTGGCCCGAGCTGCGGAGGCGACGGCGGGGGTGGACAGCAGCTCGGGCTTTGGCTCCGTGAAGTAGGCGAGAGGCTTACCCGTACGGTTCGCGATGTGAGCGAGGGTGGCGGCGGAGGGACGCGACTTGCCGGTCTCGATGAGGTGGATGGCGACCGGCGTCACCGCCCCGGCGGCGAGCTGGGCCAGGCTGAGGCCAGCGTCACGACGAGCGGCCCGCACTCGCTCCGGGATCACGTCGATGCCCGGTCCCCTCGGGAGCGACCTCGCCATCGTGATAATGGTACCGATCTGCTTAAGCAACTACTTAACCAGATCCATGTCAACCTCCCACATTGGACGACCAGGGCCGCACTCTCGCCGATCGCTTGGAGGCGAGGTCGGGGTCCTGGTCGGATGCTTAACTACCGCCAGTTAACATACACCCGAAGGGCGGGGGTTGGCAGCAGGAGCGGCAGAGGCAGGCGTGAGCGCCCGCGAATCGAGGTCACCGTCCGGAGGCGACACGGCCAGGCACACCCCGTGAACCTCAGGCCACGGGCGAGGGCGGCCACCTCCCCCTTCACGACTCCTGCTACGATGGGGGCAAGGTCCAGGTCCGCCCGGAGCTGGGGCATGCGCCAGCCGCCGGCGACCAGAAGGCTGGCCGAGCGTCGTCCCGGAGCAGATCGACGAACAGTCACCAGGCAGACGAGGCGGCTCCATCCCAGGAGCTGGCCAGGGACATGGTGGGGCGTTGTCAGGCCAAGCCGGCGCAGTCAAGGTCGAGCTTCTCGCTGGTCGCGATGGCCGCGTCGGCCGGCGGGCTCCAAGCGCTGGGTACGGTGCTTTCGAGCTTGCCCTCCAGGCTGCCCGCAGCCATCGTCGTCGTGCAGCACCTCGACCCTCGTCACCGAAGCCGGATGGCGGAGATCCTCGCCAAACGGACGGCCCTCCACGTGGCGGAGGCGGTTGAAGGCGAGCAGCTCCGGCCGGGCCAGGTCCGCATCGCCCCACCCGACCGCCATCTGCTGGTCAACCCGGATGGCTCCTTGACCCTGAGCCAGTCCGAGCTGGTGCACTTCGTGCGGCCGTCGGCCGACCTGCTCTTCGAGTCGGCTGCGGCCGCCTTCGGGAAGCGCGTCATCGCCGTCGTCCTCACCGGCACCGGCTCCGACGGCGCCATGGGGGTGACCGCGGTCAAGAAGATGGGCGGCACGGTCATCGCCCAGGACGAGGCGAGCGCGGACTTCTTCGGCATGCCTGGCGCAGCGATCAAGGTCGGAGCCGTCGACCTCGTGCTCCCGCTGGCGGAGATCCCCTCGGCCATCGTCGCCCTGGCCACGGGCAGCGGCGTCCATGAGTGATCCCCCTCCCGAGGCCGAGTTCGACCAGCTGCTCGATTACCTACGTCAAGCCCGGGGCGTGGACTTCGCCGCCTACAAGCGCTCCACGCTCATGCGACGGGTGCTCAAGCGGATGAAGCTGGTGGGGGCGACATCCTTCGTCGACTACGTCGACTACCTCCAGGTACACCCGGAGGAGTTCGCGCACCTGTTCGACACCATCCTGATCAACGTCAGCTCGTTCTTCCGCGACCCCCCTGCCTGGGACTACCTCCGAGACCAGGTCGTGCCCGCGATCATCGCCTCCAAGCCCGAGCACGTGCCCATCCGCATCTGGTGCGCGGGATGCGCGGCCGGGCAGGAGGCCTACTCGCTGGCCATGGTCTTCGCCGAGACGCTGGGGATCGACCGCTTCCTGAAGCGGGTGAAGATCTACTCCACCGACGTCGACGAGGACGCCCTGGTCCGAGCCCGTCAAGGCTACACCCAGACCGAGCTGGAGCCGGTCCCGGAGGAGCTTCGGGAGAAGTACTTCGAGCGTCAAGGAAGCCGCTACGTCTTCCGCGCCAGCCTGCGGCGACCGCTTATCTTCGGGCGCCACGACCTGCTCCAGGACGCCCCTATCTCCCGGCTCGACCTCCTCTCCTGCCGCAACACGCTGATGTACTTCACCGCTGAGGCCCAGGAGCGCGTCCTGGCCCGCTTCCACTACGCCCTCAGCGACGACGGCTACCTGTTCCTGGGGCGGGCGGAGATGCTGCTCACCCACGGCAACCTGTTCCGCCCCATGGACCTCAGGCAGCGCCTCTTCAAGAAGGTCCCCCAGTTCCAGCGCATCGAGCGTCTCCTGCCCGCCCAGCCCAGCGGCCGCGAGCGGTCGGTCGTGCTCTCCCGGCGGGTGCGGCTCCGGGACGCTGCCTGGGAGCTCTCCCCCGTGGCCCACTTCCTGCTCGACGCCAACGGGACCTTGGCCATGGCCAACCGGGCCGCCCGCACGCTGTTCAACCTGAGCCTGCGAGACGTGGGCAAGCCCCTGCAGGACCTGCAGGTCTCCTACCGGCCGCTCGAGCTCCGCTCGCAGCTGGAGCGGGCGGAGCGGGAGCAGCGGACGGTGGTGATCAGCAACGTCACCCACGACGCGGACGACGGGAGCCTCCGCTACCTCGATGTCCAGATCACCCCGGTGACCGACGACGAGGACACCATGCTCGGGTTCAGCGTCCTCTTCGTCGACATCACCCCCCACCAGCGGCTGCGGCTCGAGCTGGAGCGGACCCGTCAGGAGGTCGAGACCGCCCACGAGGAGCTCCAGTCCAGCACGGAGGAGCTGCAATCGACGGTCGAGGAGCTGGAGACCACCAACGAGGAGCTCCAATCCAGCAACGAGGAGCTGGAGACCATGAACGAGGAGCTGGAGTCGACCAACAGCGAGCTCCAGGCCCTGAACGCCGACCTCAGGTCCCGTACCGACGAGCTGGACCGCGTCAACTTCTTCATGCAGTCCATCCTCACCAGCCTGCAGATGGGCGTGGCGGTGCTGGACGAGTCGATGCGGGTCAACCTCTGGAATCAGCGGGCGGAGGACCTCTGGGGGTTGAGGGACACCGAGGTGATCGGTCGCTCCTTCTACGCGCTCGAGTTCGGCCTCCCCGTCTCCCAGCTTCGGCCGCTGATTGAGTCCAGCCTCGACCGCGAGGGCGAGCGGCACGACCAGGTGGTGGAGGCGACCACCCGGCGGGGGAAGCGCATCCAGTGTCGGGTTACCGCAAGCCCTCTGGTGACGGTGGAAGGGGAGGTCAAGGGGGTCGTGCTCTTGATGGAGGAGCTGGCCACCCCCATCCCTCCCGCGGCGCCGGCTTCAGGCGGGGCGTGAGCCAGAGGCGCTCTCGAAGGGCCGGCATGGCGCCCGGCCGCAAGGGGGCCCACCGCATCCCGGCCTGGCCCCGGATGCGGCCGGGCGGCTTGGGCTCAGAGCGCGATCACGCGCCCCTCCCGTGCCGAGCGGGCCATGGCCTCGGTGAGCTGCACGCTGCGCAGCCCATCCAGCCCGGTCGCCAGCGGCTCCCGCCCCTCCAGCACCGCATGGTTGAAGTCGTCGATCAGCCGCCGGTAGCAGTCGTGCGTGCTCTCCTGGGTCACCTCCTCGCCGGCCTCGGTCAGAACCCGCATCTCCCCCTCACGCCAGGGCCGAGTGACGCCATGCCCCACGATCCTGCCCCGGCTCCCATAGATGTCGATGTCGGGCTGGAAGTTGGGGGTGGTCTGGTTGGCGTTCACGTAGGCCATGGTCCCGTTGGCGAAGCGGAAGAGGGCCAGCGCCATCGTCTCCAGCTCATCCCTCCGCCCGACGTCGGTCAACGTGACCACCTCGCTGACCTCGGCGCCGAGCAGGTAGCGCAGCAGGTCGTAGGCATGCACCCCGATGTTGTTGATCGTGCCCACCCCCGCCAGCGACGGGTCCGTGCGCCAGCCCCGCAGCGGAGAGGCCCCGGCGCTCACCTCCACCTGGACCAGGAGCACCTCCCCCAACGCCCCCTCCGCGATCAGGCGGCGGGCACGCTGGAAGCAGGCATGATGCCGGGTCTGGAAGTTGATGCCCAGCTTGACCCCCGCCTCCCGGCAGGCCTCGACGACCCGCTGCGCGTCGGCCGCGGTCAGCGCCAGGGGCTTGTCGCAGAGCACGTGCTTGCCGGCCTTCGCCGCCGCGATCGCCTGCTCCGGATGCAGGGCGTTGGGGGTGGTGATGGCCACGACCTGGACGTCAGGGTTGGCCAGCATGTCTTCGTAGCGTGTGTACGCGCAGCGGGCTCCGTGACGGGCGGCGAACTCCTCCGCCCGCCCCTGGTCCCGGCTGACCACGGCCACCAGCTCGCTCTCGGCGAGCTCCTGCACGTGCGGGGCAATGGCCCGGTTGGCGATGTTCCCGATGCCGATGATCCCCCAACCCAGGGTCATGAGCGAACCTCCTCTTCGTGCTCCTCGTCGACCTCGACGTGCCCGGCGCCGGCCCCAGGCAGGAAGCGGCCGCTCCCCGGCTCGGCCAGTACCCGACCCTCTTCGGCCGCCAGACGGCCTCGAAGATAGGTTCTGACGGCGCGACCGCGCAGGACCCTCCCCTCGAAGGGCGACCATCCCGCTTTGGAGCGCAGGTCCGAGGCCTCCACCCGCCAGCGATAGGCCGGATCCACCAGGACCAGGTCGGCGTCAGCTCCTGGTCGCAGCCCGCCCTTCTTGGGGAACATCCCGTAGATCCGGGCCGGCGCTTCAGCGTACACCTCGACCACCCGCTCGTAGGCGATCCGGCCGGCGTGGGCCGCGTCGAGCAAGATGGGCAGGGTGGTGTCGACGCCGGGCAGCCCGAAGGGCACCTCCCAGATCGAGCCCGCCCGCTTCTGCTCGAGGGTGGAGGGGGCGTGGTCGGAGGCCACGTAGTCGACCCCCCCGCTCGCCACCTCCTGCCACATGGCGTCGAGGTCTCGCTCGCCGCGGGCCCGCGCCGGGGGCGTGAACTTCCGGAGGGGACCGTGCTCCAGGGCCTCGGCCTCCATCAGGGTCAGGTACTGCGGGCAGGTCTCGACCGCGACCGGCGCCCCTGCTGCCCGCTCGCGACCGGCCAGCCGCACCACCTCGGGGCAGCTCGCGTGCGCGATCACCACCCGGGCCCCGGTCAGGCGGGCGAGCAGGGTGGTGGACGCCACCGCCACCTGCTCCGCCTCCCGGCCCCGCCAGGCGGAGATCACCCCCCCGTCGGCGCGGCCGGCCTCACGTAGGCGGCGTTCGGCGGCTGCGATCAGGGACTCCTCCTCGCAGTGGACGAGGCAGACCGCGCCCACGGCCGCCACCTCCTCGAGCAGGGCGAGCAGCTCCGCCGGGGGCAGGCCCGGCACCCCATGGGTGGTGCAGGTGAAGGCCTTGACGAAGGCCGCCCCCGCCCGCCAAAGGCCGGCAACCTCGCCCGCCCTCCCGGTCCAGGCGTGCGCCCCCAGACCGAAGTCAACCCGGGAACGGGAAGCCAGGTAGCGACGCTTCTCCCGGAGCTCCTCCGTGGTCCGCACCGGCCCTGAGTGGGTGTGCTCGAGGACGGTGGTCACACCGGCCCGGAGGGCCGCCGCGCTGCCGGACGGGAAGTCCTCGCGCTCCTGCGCCGAGGGATCCATGAAGTGGACGTGCGCATCCACCATCCCTGGCATCACCAGCAGACCCGAGGCGTCGACCCGCTCCTGGGCCGCTTGAGGCTCGCCGGTGAGCAGGGCAACACGGCCGCCCTGGACGTAGACGTGGAGCCGCGACCGACCTCGGGAGGTGACGACCGTCCCCCCCTCCACCCCCAGGTCGAACACCCGACTAGACAGACGCGGCCTCGCGGACGCGGCCCTGCTCCACCTTCTCGATCACCTGATCGACGGTCAGCACCCAGCCCAGGCACCGGGCGACGTTCTGCAGGGCGAAGGCGTGGAGGTCGTCGCCGTACATGGAATGCACCCCATCCGCCACCACGATCGCCCGGAGGTCACGGTTCAGCGCCTCGAAGGCGGCGCACAGCACGCAGGTGTTGGTGTTGATCCCGACCAGCACCAGGGTGTCGACACCGAGCTCACGCAGGGTAAGGTCGAGGTCCGTGTCCCGGAAGATCGAGAGGCGACGCTTGGTGGTGACCATGATGTCGGTGGGCGCCGGCCCCAGCTCCGGCATCAGCTCGGTCTGCACCGAGCCAACCAGGTTGTGGCGGCTGATGGTGCTCTCGCGCTCCGGGGTCAGCATCTCGCCTACCTCCTCGACCGCGCGCCAGAAGGGGTTGTGCATCGGCTCGGGGACCCCGTCGGGCAGCACCCGGTTCTGGAGGAGGACGTGGATCACCGGCAGGCCACGGCCACGCGCGAACTCAAGCAGCCGCCGCACCTGCGCCACCACCCGGGCCGCCACCTCCGGGGCCACCGGCATGGTCGCCACCTCCGGGTCGAGGTGGCCGCGATGGCAGTCGATGGTGACCACGGCCGTCCGGGCCGGATCGACCACAAGGTGCCGGTTGAGGAGGGTCACGAACTGCCCCCGATCGACCGGCCGGGGGATGGACCCGCTCACGCTCCAGCCTTCCTTGCCCACCATCTCCTCCTGAGTGCTCAAGCTCTACGGCCCACCACGACCACCGTGATTGTGAGAGCTCCGAGCGGTCAACTCAATGTTGATGCGCACCGGATGGGAGCCCCGAGACGGTGATGTCACACATTGTGCGCTCATCCAGCCGTCGTGATAATGGGGACGCAGAGGGGGAGGGTACCCAGGACCAGCTCACCATTCTGGAGGGAGGAGCCATGAGCCAGGCGGTCGAGGTCCAGCCACGGAGCGAGATCCGAGACGGGATGCGCATCGAGTGGCACGTCCCCATCCCCATGGACGACGGGATCGTGCTGCGCGCCGACGTCTATCGGCCGGTGACCGAGGGCCGCTACCCTGTCATCCTCACCTACGGCCCCTACGCCAAGGGCCTGGCCTTCCAGGAGGGCTACCCCCAGCAGTGGGAGAAGATGGTCCGTGACCATCCCGACGTCGCCCGGGGATCGACCAACCGCTACCAGAACTGGGAGGTGGTCGACCCCGAGAAGTGGGTGCCGGACGGGTACGCGATCGTACGTGTCGACTCGCGTGGCGCCGGCTGGTCGCCGGGGGTCATCGACTGCTGGTCGGGCCGGGAGACCCGCGACCTCTACCTCTGCATCGAGTGGGCCGCGGAGCAGCCCTGGAGCAACGGCAAGGTCGGCCTCTGCGGGATCTCGTACTACGCCATGAACCAGTGGCAGGTGGCAGGGCTACAACCGCCACACCTGGCGGCTATGATCCCCTGGGAGGGGGCGGCCGACTTCTACCGCGACACCACCTACCACGGCGGCATCCTGTGCCAGTTCGTCAGCACCTGGTACCCTCGCCAGGTCGCCAGCGTGCAGTACGGCCTGGGCGAGCGGGCGCGCAAGAACCCCAACACCGGCGAGTCGGTGGCCGGGCCGGTCACGCTCCCCGACGAGGAGCTGGCGAGGAACCGAGTCGACCTGCCCGCGGAGGTGAAGCGCCACCCGCTCGCCGACGACTGGCACCGCGAGCGATCGGCGGACTGGTCCCGGGTCCGGGTTCCCTTCCTCTCCGCCGCCAACTGGGGTGGACAAGGGCTGCATCCCCGGGGCAACTTCGAGGCCTTCACCCAGGCGGCCTCGGAGCAGAAGTGGCTGGAGGTCCACGGGGGCACCCACTGGGCGCCCTTCTACACCGACTACGGAGTCGGGCTCCAAAAGCGCTTCTTCGGCCACTTCCTCAAGGGGGAGGACACCGGCTGGGAGCGGGAGCCACGCGTCCGCCTCCAGGTTCGCCACGCCGACGGTCGCTTCGTCGAGCGCCATGAGCACGAGTGGCCGCTGGCTCGCACCCGGTGGACGCGCTACTACCTGGACGCGAGCGGCCTGAGCCTGGGCCTGCACGCGCCGAGCGCGGCCGCCCAGGTGACCTACGCCGGTCTGGGCGATGGCGTGACCTTCTCCACTCCCCCCTTAGCGCAGGAGATGGAGATCACCGGCCCCATCGCCGCCAAGCTGTTCATCAGCTCCTCCACCGTCGACGCCGACCTCTTCTTGGTGGTGCGGGTCTTCGACCCCCAAGGCCGGGAGGTCGTCTTTCAGGGCGCGCTCGACCCCAACACCCCCATCGCCCAGGGATGGCTCCGTGCCTCCCACCGCAGGCTGGACCCGGAGCGCAGCCTTCCCTACCGCCCCTACCACACCCACGACCGAGTGGAGCCACTGACGCCGGGGGTGGTCTATGAGCTGGACGTCGAGATCTGGCCCACCTGCATCGTGGTGCCGCCTGGGTACCGGGTGGCGCTCACCGTGCGCGGCAAGGACTACGAGTACGAGGGGGAGCTGGACGAGTTCGCCCGCAGCTTCGCCTACGCCTCACGTGGCTGCGGCCCCTTCCTGCACGCCGATCCCGAGGATCGCCCTCCCGAGGTCTTCGGCGGCGACGTCACCCTCCACACCGGCGGCGAGCGAGCCTCCTACCTCCTCCTGCCCGTGATCCCGCCGGCCTGAGCCCGCCACCCCACCGGGCCCCGGCTACCCCAGGGGCTGGCGGCGACGATCGACAACCCCCTCTCGCAGCCTGGCCAGGTCTTCACGACCTGGCCAGGCCTCGACTCAGCGGATGGCGACCGGGCAGGGGGGCGAGCCGGCGCTGCCCGTGACCGGGATGGGAGGGCCCACGAACAACATCTCGTAGCGACCATCGGCCGCGCACACCTCGGCGAGGCGGTCGAGGTCGAACATCTCGCCCAGCAAGAGCCCCATGTAGACCACGGTGACGATGTGCAGGGGCTGGAAGCTGTCAGGCAGCTCGTTGGGGCGAACCTCCACCCCCCAGGTGTCGCTGGCGATGGCCGCCACCCGCTTCTCCGCGATCCAGGGGATGGTGTAGAAGCTCAAGCCTGGGGCATCGCCACCGGCGTAGCTCCCCCATCCCTCGCGTCGGCAGCGCGCCATCTCGCCCGTGCGCAGCAGCACGATGTCCCCCTCACGGACCTCGACGCCCTGGCTGGCCGCGGTTCCCTCCAGGTCCTCGACGGTGACCGGGTAGCCGCGCTCAAGGTGCTCGACGCCCTTGTACCGAGGGATGTCGAGCAGGACCCCACGACCCACCAGGCGATCCTTGAGGTGCTCGACCCCGTTGCGCTCGGCGCCCCGGGCGCTGACCTCCTCCGCCGAGTAGCCGTTCCACATCCGACCTCGGTGGAAGATGTGGCACAGCGCATCCCAGTGGGTGGCGGACTGCAGGTGGAGCACCACCGTGTCGTCGGCGTAGCCCATCTCCCGCGGGAGGGGCCGGCCCGCCCAGCCCTGGCGCCCCTCCACGTGATCGGTCCCCGTGGCCACCGAGTAGCGTAGGGGGTTGAACCGCCCCATGGCCCCGGTCTGGGGGCCGCCCTGGTCGAAGTTCATGGCCAGGGAGACGACCTCGCCGGTGCGCACCAGGGCAGCGGCGGCCGTCACCTTGTCAGGGGTGATGTAGTTGGTGGTGCCGGCCTGATCGTCGGAGCCCCAACGACCCCAGCTGCGGTACCTCTCGATGTACTCGTCCAGGACGTCCATCCCTATGACTGACCTCCGAGCGGGACGTGGATGAGGCTAAGGGCCGGCGAGCCGCATCCCAGCGGTCGGCTCACGGCCGGCGCTCGCGGAGTCGCTCCCCCAGCTCGACAAAGGCGTGAAGCGAGTCAGGGTTGCTCATGGCGTCGCGGTCGACCGCCTGGCTCGGCGGCGTGCCGAGCAGGATCTTGCGCACCGGCACCTCCAGCTTCTTCTGGTTCAGCGTGCGCGGGATCTCCGGGACCGCGAAGATGGCATCGGGCACGTGCCGCGGCGAGAGGTCCCGGCGCAGCGCAGCCCGGATGCGCTCCTCAAGGGCGGCGTCGAGGGAGACGCCCTCCCTCAGCACCACGAAGAGCGGCATGAAGCCCTCCCGCCCGAGAGCGGTGAGGTCGACCACCAGGCTATCCACCACCTCGGGGAGGTCCTCGACCACCCGGTAGATCTCGGCCGAGCCGATGCGGACGCCCATGCGGTTCAAGGTGGCATCAGACCGGCCGTAGATGACCGCCTCGCCCTCAGGGGTGATCTTGATCCAGTCTCCGTGCCGCCAGACCCCGGGGTAGACGGCGAAGTAGCTCTCGCGGTAGCGCTCGCCCGAGGGGTCGTTCCACAGGTAGAGAGGCATCGAGGGCAGTGGTTTGGTCACCACCAGCTCCCCCACCTCGTCCACCACTGAGCGACCCGCCTCGTCGAAGGCCTCAACGCTGGCCCCCAGGCATCGGCACTGGAATCGGCCCGCTCGCACCGGGAGGGTGGGCACCCCGCCCACGAACGGCCCGCAGACGTCGGTCCCGCCGCTGACGGCCGAGAACCAGACGTCCTCGGCCACGTGCCGGTAGGACCAGGCCCAGAGTGCCGGCGCCAGCGGCGAGCCGGTGTAGCAGATCGAGCGCAGCCCTCTGAGATCGAAGCGCCTCCCCGGCTCGGCGTTGGCCTTGGCGCAGGCCCCGATGTACCCCGCGCTGGTGCCGAAGAACGTGATCCCTGCCTCCGGCACCAGCCCCCAGAGCGCGTCCACCTCGGGATGCCCGGGCGAGCCGTCATAGAGGACCGCGGTGCAGCCAAGGAGGAGGCTTGAGACCACGATGTTCCACATCACCCAGCCGGTGGTCGTGAACCAGAAGAAACGATCCTCCGGCTTCAGGTCGAAGTGGATGCCGAGCGCCACCAGGAGGTCGAGCAGGATGCCCCCGTGGCCATGGACGATGCCCTTGGGGATCCCCGTGGTCCCGGAGCTGTAGAGCACCCAGAGGGGATGGTCGAAGGGCACCGCCTCGAACTCCAGCGCCCCGCCCCCAGAGAGATCCCAGGGCTGGGTGGCGCGGAGCCCCCGCAGATCGGCCTCCGAATCAAGGTTGGGGACGACCAGCGTCCGCTCCAGGCTGGGAAGCGCCCGCTGCAGCTCGCGCACCACCGGGATGCGATCGAAGGCCCGACCCCCGTAGCGGTAGCCGTCAGCGGTGACGAGCACCTTGGGGTCGATCTGGCGGAAGCGATCGAGGACGCTCCGGGGCCCGAAGTCCTGGGAGCAACATGACCAGATGGCACCAAGGCTGGCGCAGGCCAGGAAGGCGATCACCGCCTCCGGGATGTTGGGCAGGTAGGCGGCCACCCGATCCCCGCGCCCCACGCCCATCGCACGCAGCTGGGCCGCGAGGCTCGCCACCTGGCGACCGAGCTCGGCCCAGGAGACCTCGCCCACCGGGCGACCCTCGCGCTTGTGGACCAGCGCCGGACGGTCCTCGGATGCGTGCCGGAAGATGTGCTCGGCGAAGTTGAGCTCGGCCCCCACGAACCAACGGGCGCCAGGCATCGTCTGCCCCTCGAGCACCGACCGATAGGGGGTGCGCGACTCGACCTGGAAGAAGTCCCAGACCGACGTCCAGAACGCCTCCAGGTCCTCGACCGACCAGCGCCAGAGCTGCTCGTAGGTCTCGAGCCGGAGCCCACGCTCGGCCTCCAGCCAGCGCTGGTACCGTACCAGGTTGGAGGCCCGTTTCCGCTCCGGCGGAGCCTCCCAGAGAAGCTGACCTTCGGCCACCGGGCCGTCGGCGGCCGCCCTCAGCACGGGGCTTCCCTCCCGTCGTTCACCACCTGCGTAGCGTAGCCATTCCTCGCGGGCACTGATGTGGCGCGAAGGACAGAGATTTGGCCTTGAGGTCGTCGAATCGACAAGCTCGCCCCAGCGTCACGGCTCAAGCCGCATCGGGGGCAGGTACACGCCGACCGGCCAACGCACCCACCAGGCCCCCGTCTCCCGCCGCTCGGCCCAGGTGGTGAAACGGTACTGGAAGCGCCGCGCCCGCACGAAGACCGGTGGGTCGTCCGGGAAGGGGTTGTGGCGGAGGAGCCTCAACGTCGCCCGGTCGCCGGTCAGGAGCCGGGCCATCAGGGGCACCAGCCAGGGCTCGGCCCGGGGAGGCGAGAGGGCGGCGAACCACATCAGCCAGTCCAGGCGCAGGTGGTAGGGTGCCACCTGCGGCGGACGTCGGCGCGGGTCGCCGGGCTTGCCCTTGAACTCGTACTCCCGCCACTCCACCGAGGGATCCAGCCTCCGGCTGGCCGTGCCCTCGATGACGATCTCGAATCGCTCCCGGGTGACGCTGCCGAAGGCCCCATAGGCGTTGACCAGGTGGAGAGGGTTGAAGCTGTAGTTCATGAGCTGATGGCGAGAGAGCAGGTTCCGGATCGGCCACCAGCTGAGCCCCGCCACCAGCAGCGTCAGGGCCACGACGGCGACTTGCCACCACGGGGGCAGCGGCGTCAGACCGGCCGGTCGCAACGGCAACAGGTGGCCCAACGCAGCGTCGTCGAAGGCGCTCACCGCGAGGGTGATGGTGAGCAGGTTGAGCCAGGAGAAGTTGCCGCTCAGCACCAACCAGCCTTGGGTGAGGACGATGGCTGCCCCCGCCACGGTGGCCACTGGCTGGGGCGCGAAGAGGCCGAAGGGGGCCACCAGCTGGACGAGGTGGTTGCCCAGGGCCTCGAGCCGATGCAGCGGCCGGGGGAGGTGATGGAAGTACCAGCTCAGCGGATTCGGCATCGGCTGGGTCTCATGGTGGTAGTCGAGGCAGGTGAGCTCACGCCAGCAGGGGTCCCCCCTCATCTTGATCAGGCCGGCGCCGAACTCGACCCGAAAGAGGAGCCACCGCAGGAGCCAGATCACCAGCGCCGGCGGTGCGGTCGGGCCCGAGCCCAAGAAAGCGGCCAGGAACCCCGCCTCGAGGAGCAGCGACTCCCAACCGAAGCTGTAGAAGGTCTGGCCCACGTTGACGATCGAGAGGTAGAGGCCCCACAGCACCAGCCAGATCAGGATGCTGAGCCAGAAAGGCGCCAGCTCGGTCAGCCCGATCGCGGTCGCCCCGGCCAGGATCACCCCCGTCCAGCCCACCGCCAGCAGGCGCCGATCCGAGTAGCCGATCAGATGGAAGAGGCTGGGAGCCCGCCGGAAGGGGACCTGGCGCAGGAAGGTGGGGACGGGGAGCAGCCCTCGCTCGCCCAGGAGGGCAGGGAACTGGTTGACGGTGACCAAGAAGGCGACCAGATAGATCGCCCCCAACAGGCGCTGGAAGAGGAAGCGGGCCAGCCACTCGTCGGGCGCCTGCAGCCAGTCCATGGCTAGCTCCTCAGCACCGCCCTGGCCGCGTGCCAGCCGCACATGCCGTGGACCCCACCCCCCGGGGGCGTGGCCGCTGAGCAGATGAAGAGCCCGGGGACAGGGAGGGCATAAGGCGTCCAGCGCACAGCGGGTCGGAAGAACAGCTGACGTAGGTCCTGGCGGCCGCCGTTGACGTCGCCCCCCACGCAGTTGGGCTCCCAGCGCTCCATCTGGCGTGGCCCGACCGCACCCCGCTCCCGAATCAGGTCACGGAACCCAGGGGCGAAGCGCTCGACCTGGGCCTCGATGGCCGCGGTCATGTCGCGATCGGAGCCGTTGGGGACGTGGCAGTAGGCCCAGGCGACGTGGCGGCCGGCGGGCGCTCGGGAGGGATCGAACAACGTCGGCTGGACCAGGATGACGAACGGCCGCGCAGGATGGCGACCGGCGGCCACCTCGTGCTCGGCCGCCGCGATCTCCTCCAACGTCCCGCCCAGGTGGACGGTCGCCGCCCGCCGGCACTCCGGAGCTCGCCAGGGGATCGGCCCCTGCAGCGTCCAGTCCAGCTTGAAGACACCGGGCCCGTGCCGATACCGCGCCAGCGCCCGCCGGTAGCGGCCGGGCAGGCGGTGGCCGGCCACCTCGAGCACCCCCCGGGGGACCAGGTCCAGGAGTACGGCGCCGGAGGGGGGCAGCTCCTCCACCGAGCTGACCCGAACACCGCACCGGATCTCGCCCCCCAGCCCGCGCAGCCGATGGACCAGGGCATCGGCCACGGCCGAGGAACCACCTCTCGCCAGCGGCCAGCCGCCGTCATGGGCGGTGACCAGCATCACCAGGCCAATGGCTGCGCTGACCGGCTCATGAAGTGAGAGCATGCTGTGGGCGGCGGCTCCCGCGAACAACGCCCGGGCCTCGGCCCCGCTGAACAGCATCCGGGCCAGCCGGGCCGCGGGCAGCAGCCCCAGGGCCCCGAAGCGGGCCAGGAGCAGGGGATGTCGCGGGGGCCGGAGGGGCCCCAGGACGTCCGCGGCCAGCTCAGCGGCCCTGGCCACCAGAGGCTGCATCAGCCGCTGGTAGGCGCGTCGGTCGGGCCCCAAGCGCTCCGCCGTCGCCGTCACCGACCGTTCCAGCACCACCGCTCGACCGTCGTCCAGGGGATGGGCCAGCGCCGCCGGTGGCACGACGAGGTCGAGCTGGAACCGGGAGAGGAAAGGCGAGACCGAGGCCATCGCCATCACCGTCGCGCAGATGTCGTGCCGGAACCCGGCCTCCAGCAACTCGGCGGTGCGCAGGCCGCCGCCAGGCTCATCGGCTGCTTCCACCACCAGCACCGACCTTCCGGCCTCGGCCAAGGCCACCGCCGCGGCCAGCCCGTTGGGGCCGGAGCCGACCACCACCGCGTCTCGGGAACGAGCGCTCACGATCTCCTCTCCACCTGTCTCAACCTGCAGGGGTGCCCTTCCCGGGTTCTCTCAGCCCTCTTTCAATACTGGGGTGAAAGGCCCACCGCCATCCCTTCCCGCGCTGTGCCCACAGGGCGGACTCCAACCTTGAGAAGCTCAGACCGACGGTCCCCTCCCCCCTGAGGGGACAACGTTCGGCGAGGTGCCGGCCTCCAGGCATCCCGGCGACGCCGTCCCACCCGCGCCGTCGACGCCGAGCCGGCCTCTCCGGCATCCCCGCCCGGCGTCTCGGAAAAGGAGGTGAGCACCTTTGCCCCGACCAGAGGCGGGCAAGATCCCGTCGAGCGGAGGAGTCGCCTGCCATCGCGTCAGGGAGTGATCCCGGACAACGGCGTGGATAGCCGTCAACGGAACGGAAGGGGTCGTCGAGTCGGTGGACCTCCCGTGGGAGCTGCTCGAGGGGCACGAGCGCCAGGCGCCCCGGTCTCCGCTCGCACTCCCAGACGGCCAGGCATCGTGCACGTCCTCGGCGGTGACCTCGGGTGCCCTTGGCCAGCTCCAGTACCGCGTAGATCCGAGCGGGGCGGCCCGACGTCGCTCTCGGGCAGGATGCCCGGTCCACCCGCTCACGAATCGCTCGGGCGAGGTCGTCGATGTAGCCCACCTCTGGATCGTGAGCTATGGCAGGCGATCGTCCAGCCGGCGCGCCGCCGTATCCGTCCAGCGGTCCAAGGGGCGGCGGCGGACCGCCACACCCGTGCCGCCTTCTCGGGATCCGGACTCGGTCGACGAGCGGAACAGCCGGTGCAGGAGCCCGCAGGCACGTTCGAGGTCGCCACGCTGGTCGTGGGCAGCGGCCAGGTCGGTGAGCACCGGCACGTAGGGCGAGGTCAGCTCCTGGCTTGCGTTCCGCTCCCCCTCCTCCAGGAGCACGACCAAGGCGTGGGCCTGCAGCGGACCATCCCGCGCCTCGGCTGCTGGCTCCCACGTCAGGGTGGGGTAGGTCACCGACTCGGGCCGCACCCCGAGCCGGTGACAGAGGAGGTCCAGCAGCGAGGCCGAGCAGCTGGGCAGGGCCGCCGCCTGCCGCTGCTCGCCACCGGGGGGACCTCGTAGAGATGGCCCGTGATCGCCACCTGGTCCCGGACGGCCAGTCGCAGGGCGGCTGGGCTCATGGCCCAGCACCGGCCCCCTGCTCGTGGGTCAGGTCCTCCGGGAGCCGCCCATCCGCGAACGGCGGGGCGCCAAGCGCTGCCGCCAGTCGCCCTGGATCGAGCATCCCAGGGCAGCGGCCCTCAGCGGGGCGATGAGCTCCTGACCTCGCACGTTGTCACTATCCCCATTGCGGGGAACGTGCCAACCGTGGCAGCGGTGGGGGCTGCCGTCATCGGGCATCGTCCCATACAGCTCACAGAACCCCGAGACAGGCCAGGGAAAGGAGAGATGGACCGGACCGTTGCCGCTGAGCAAGCGATCGTCTCATGCGGCACCCCTCACGGGGTTGCCCTCGGGGGCTTCGCGCTTCCTCGCCGCGTGCCCGGGAGGCCCGGGCCTCACCGGGTCCCCACGAAGCCGGCTTCGTGAGGCACCCCGCTCCCGGTCGGTGTCGAGATCGGCCTCGAGGGTTCGGAGCGCCCTGTTGGAGGCGGAGCGCCGCCCCCCTGCCGCCGGATGGCCTGCCATTGCTCCGGCGTGGGGTCCAAGGCGAGCTCGGAAGGATCGACCACCCCCAATCGCCGTCCCGGGGCCGCCACCTCCTCGGCCCCGAGCCGCGCGAGGCGGTCCCGATGCTCGACCACGATGGTGGTCACGGTCGCCTCCCGCAGCAGGGCCAGGAGCTGCCGACGCTTCCCGCTCAACGCCGAGCCGATCTCGGTCACGATCCGCCCGACGGCGCGCCCCTCCTGGACCGCCAGGTGGGGACACGCGCCACCTGACGATCCAGG
>Ga0209061_1002719_pt1 | contig 21303 bp, 17 predicted proteins | sample Coa_R1_10_FD_187157 | JGI IMG/M metagenome (GOLD analysis project Ga0209061, IMG submission 187157) | Surface soil microbial communities from Centralia Pennsylvania, which are recovering from an underground coalmine fire - Coalmine... | ecosystem: Environmental > Terrestrial > Soil >...
ATTCTGAAGTGTTTTGTACTTATTGACCTCAAGAGCGGTGAGATAGAGCCTGCCGACATCGGGCAGATGAACATGTACTTAAACTACTTTGCAAGAGAGGAAAACGTCGAGGGCGATAACCCTCCTATTGGCATCGTATTGGGAGCCTATCGAGACCACATTCTGGTAGAATATGCCACCGAGAACGTCAACAACCAGCTCTTCGTGAGTAAATATCAGCTCTATCTGCCCGACAAAGCACAGCTACAGAGTGAGTTGGAAAGGCTTCTAATGGATGATCGAAACGGCTAAAAGAGGAGCCTCTCCAAATACTCTGCGGAGATTCACCAACATGCCGATCAACTTTGATCGTGTTGCCGAAGATTACGATGCCAGTCGCTATCTGCCTGCAGATGCCGCTACCCGCATTGCCGCCTTCCTCTGCCGCGCCGCGTCTCTCTCCCCACAAAGCCTGCTGCTCGACGCTGCTACCGGCACAGGACGCTTTGCACTGCCTTTGGCCGTACACGGAGTGCGGGTGGTGGGGGTAGACATTTCCGAACAGATGCTGACCAGACTGCGCTCTAAAATGCCATCTACCTCGCTACCCATTCGTCTTCTTCGTTCCGATCTCACCTCCCTTGGGCTAACCCATCAGGCTTTCGATGCCGTTCTTATGGCCCACATTCTTCATCTCATTCCAGACTGGCAGCAGGCCCTGCACGAGGCGTTTCGCGTGCTCAAGCCCAACGGGGTTTTGCTGCTCGTTTGGAACCAGGGCGGGCATTCGCGTATCCATCATCAGTACCATGAGCTACTTAGAGGACGCTTTGAGATCCCAGGCTATCAGGGTGCCCATTCAAGTGAAATTGCACGGTGGCTGAAAGAACAAGGAAAGACCGTTGATGTTTTGGATACCCAACATCTGCAATGGCAGTGGCAAGCCCCGATTGGCCAAACCGTTGACTTCTTGCAGAAGCGTATCTGGTCGCGCTTATGGCGCGTTCCCGATGAGGTTCACGATACCGTTATGAAGGAGCTACGTGCTTGGGTGCTTGCGACCTATGGCTCTTTTGATGGCTTTGAACTGCTTGAAGATAGGATAATGGTTCAGAAGGTTTCCTAGAGCCGCCTACGCCTCCTGTCCATGACGTTCTATTTGCTTACCACGATGTTGACGAGCTTTTGCGGCACCACGACCACTTTTTGAGGAACGCGCCCGTTCAGTTCGTTCTGCACGCGGGCCGAGGCGAGCGCGAGTCGCTCTAGCTCGCCAGAGGGGGTTTCGGGAGAGACCTGCAGCTTGTCACGAATCTTTCCGTTAACCTGCACCACCACTGTGATCTGCTCTTCTTTGGCGACTTCAGGGTCGTATTCGGGCCAGCATTGGTTGAAGGTAAACCCCTCTTTCCCCAAACGTTCCCACCATTCATCGGCCATATGGGGCGTGATGGGAGAGAAGAGGATGGGTAGGGTCTCTAAAGCCTCCGATATAAGATAAGCTTGTACCGGTGTTGGCTCTCGGTTCGCCACCGCATTGCGGTAGGCGGAAAGCTCATTGGTGTACTCCATGAGGGCCGCCACCGCCGTGTTAAAGCGAAAATGCTCGATATCGCTTTCAACCTTCCGAATCGTTTGGTGCAGTTTTCGACGCAGAGCGCGATCGGCGGGAGACAACTCGCCTAATGGTGGCATATGTTGGCGCCAGTCGGCGCGGTAGTGAGGGCGCAGCTCGTTCCAGATGCGCCAAATGCGGTTGACGAACCGATGGGCGCCCTCCATGCCCTTATCAGACCACTGCACATTCTCCTCATAGGGGGCCACAAAAAGCAGGAAGAGACGTAGGCTATCGCTTCCGTAGCGCTCAGCCATCTCATCGGGCGTTACTACGTTCCCTTTGCTTTTGCTCATACGTACCCAACGCCAGACCCACTTTTCGGGCGGAATCGTCTCACGCTCTTCCGGCTTGAGGACTTTCCAGTTCTCGATGGGTTCATCGGCGCCGATCTCTTCTTCTTCGCCGCTCTCCTCTTTTCCCACCTCTCGACCGGGAGTGTAAGCCAGTACGGCCCCTTGATTACGGTAGGTGAGGAACGGCTCGTCGAAGTGCAGGTAGCCCATATCATGAAGCGCCTTTGTCCAGAAACGGGCGTAGAGCAGATGGCCTACGGCGTGTTCTGCGCCGCCGGCGTAGAGATCGACGGGTAACCAGTAGCGTACGGCCTCTTGGCTAAAGGCCTCCTTATCGTTATGCGGGTCGGCGAAGCGCAGATAGTACCAGGACGAGCAGGCCGAACCGCCCATCGTATCGGTCTCTCGACGGGCAGGCCCATTACAACGCGGGCAGGTGGTATTGACAAACTCCGGTATGCCTGCCAGTGGCGATTCGCCGGTACCGGTCGGCTCGTAGCGCTCCACCGGAGGCAGCAGCACCGGCAACTGGTCTTCCGGCACGGGCACCTCGCCACAGGCGGGACAGTGGATAATGGGAATAGGCGCTCCCCAGTAGCGCTGGCGCGAGATCAACCAGTCGCGGAGCCTGTAGGTAACAACGCCGCGGCCGATGCCCCTCTCTTCTAGGTAGGCGATAACGCGAGCAATCGTCTCTTTGGTATTAGGCGAACCTTCAAAGGGGCCGGTGTTTACCATCGTACCGCCGTCGGGCAGGGCCTCCGTCAAGGTTTCCGCCGTCTGCTCCTCGCTGATGCGATAGACCAGCCTGATGGGCAGGCCGTAACGCTTTGCGAACTCGAAGTCGCGTTGATCGTGAGCGGGAACGGCCATAATGGCCCCCGTGCCGTAACCCATGAGCACGTAGTCGGCAATGTAGATGGGAATTCGTTCGCCGTTGATAGGGTTGATGCAATAAGACCCGATGAAGACCCCTGTTTTGGCCCGCTCGACGTTTTGACGGTCAATCTCGGAGGTACGCTGGGCGCGTTCTTTATAGGCCTCTACCTGGGCGCGATATTCGGGTGTAGTGAGTTTATCTACAAGAGGATGTTCCGGCGCCAACACCATAAAGGTTGCGCCCCACAGCGTATCGGGGCGTGTTGTGAAGACGGGAATGGTCTCCGGATGTCCCTCCACGGGGAAGACGATTTCGGCCCCTTCGCTGCGCCCGATCCAATTAGCCTGCAGCGCTTTTACCCCTTCGGGCCAGTTCACGCGCTGAAGCCCCTCGAGCAGCTTTTCGGCATAGGCGGTGATGCGAAAGAACCACTGAGGCACCTGGCGTTTTTCCACCAGGCTGCCACAGCGCCAACAGCGACCGTTCACAACCTCTTCGTTGGCCAGCACCGTTTTGCATTGCGGGCACCAGTTGACGGGGGCGTTTGCACGATAGGCCAAGTTGTTTTTATAGAGTTGCAGAAAAATCCATTGCGTCCAGCGGTAGTATTCCGGGCTGCTGGAGTTGATTTCGCGGCTCCAGTCGTAGGAGATGCCGACGAGTTTTAATTGACGGCGGTAGTTGGCCGCGTATTCCTGTACCATCTCTTTGGGATTGCGGCCGCGTTTAATGGCTTCGTTTTCTGCAGGTTGCCCGAAAGCATCCCAGCCCATGGGGTGCAGCACGTTGTAGCCCTGCAACACTTTGAGACGGCAAGCGACATCTAAGGGGATGTAGTTACGGCAATGTCCCACGCTTAAGCCGGCACCCGACGGGTAAGGAAACATATCAAGGCCATAAAATTTGGGGCGGTCGTGGCGAATCTCAACGCGGAAAAGTTGGGCCTCTTCCCAGCGCTGCTGCCACTTGCGCTCTATGGCTCGAAAATCGTACTGACCGGTACTGTTGTTCTCTGCGCTCATAGTGTCTATTATACGCGACTTGAGAGCGGTCTATCAAGCGGCTTGAAAACTATTTGGCGGCGACAGAGGTTTTTGCTTCGTTACGCATTCTATTCAGCTCTAGGTTCGCCTCGTGCATGGCGGTGGCTAAATCCCATCGTGGGCGGTCGTTCACATCTACGATGCCGAATGCATAGTTCTCCCCGTAGACCTTCCCCCTCAAAAACGATACAGGGGTCCCCAGAAAATCGCAAGATTTTCTGGGGTAGAGCGCCCTTCCCCTCAAGGCCAACGGTCGAACAGCAAACGGTACCCAACTTGGTCACCGGCCTGCACATACAAGTCCGCATCAAGGCGACCGAGACTGTCAAGCCCGCCCTGACGCGATTGCGACAAGGACGAATGGTGAGATGTCCTCACAGCAAGAGGGCACAACCCATCAGTGCGGCTGCATAAAGCGTTCTTCTGAGCGAGCTTCGCCACATAGACCAAAACCTCTAAGTTTAAGCCACCTATCGACCTATCGAGTGCGGCGCCGGCCATTTTGTGGGTAGGAAATAGGGTGCGAACGCTCTTTTTGGGGCGTATCTTGGGTGAGTTTTTGAGCGGGCAGCAGTTTTTTCAGCGCGGCGATCTCGTCACGAAGCTCCGCGGCATACTCAAAATTAAGGGCGCGCGCGGCCTCCTTCATCTCTTTTTCAAGCTGAGCGATCACCGTTGCAACCTCTTCCAGGCTCATGGTGTCGGCCTCCTTTTGGAGGCGGCTCAAGGCGTTTTGATGTGAGTACTCCGCTTTCTCTTCCGCCAATCGCTCGGCTGCAATAAGCTCACGAACGGCCTTCTTTACGGTTTGGGGGGTAATGCCGTGCGCCTCGTTGTAGGCAAGCTGTTTTTGGCGGCGACGGTTCGTCTCCACGATAGCGCGCTCCATAGAGCCGGTGATGTTATCGGCATACATGATCACCTGGCCCGACACGTTGCGTGCGGCACGGCCGATGGTCTGGATAAGCGAGGTTTCACTTCGGAGGAAGCCTTCCTTATCGGCATCGAGAATGGCCACAAGGGAGACCTCCGGCAGGTCTAGGCCTTCCCGAAGCAGGTTGATGCCCACCACCACATCGTGAACTCCGAGGCGGAGGTTACGCAATATCTCATTGCGCTCCAACGTTTTGATATCGGAGTGAAGGTAGTTCACCTTGATATTGAGGTCTTCAAGATACTGGGTGAGGTCTTCCGCCATGCGTTTGGTGAGGGTGGTTACGAGCACGCGCTCCCCGAGCGCTACGCGTTTGCGAATCTCTCCGATAAGGTCATCAATTTGACCCCGTGTGGGACGCACGATCACTTCGGGGTCTACCAGGCCGGTGGGGCGGATGATCTGCTCCACGATCTGCTCGCTATGTTCTCGTTCAAACGGACCCGGGGTTGCCGACACAAAGATGGCCTGATGAATACGGCTTTCAAACTCATGCCATTTTAGCGGGCGGTTATCGGCAGCGGAAGGGAGGCGAAAACCGTAGTCAATCAGCACATCTTTGCGAGATTTATCGCCGTTGTACATACCGCGAATTTGAGGCAGGGTCTGATGGCTTTCGTCTATCACGAGCAGAAAGTCGTCGGGGAAGTAGTTAAAAAGCGTGTTCGGTGGGGTGCCAGGCGCGCGGCCATCGAGGTGGCGGCTGTAGTTTTCAATGCCGGAGCAGTAGCCTAGCTCTCGAATCATCTCTAGGTCGAATTTGGTGCGCATCTCAATGCGCTGAGCTTCAAGCAGTCTCCCTTGGCTCTTGAACCATGCGATGCGTTCGGCAAGCTCCTCTTCAATGGAGTGGATGGCCTTTTCAAGGCGTTCTCGCGAGGTAACGAAGTGCGATGCCGGAAAGATGGTGATCCCATCGCGTGTCCCTATGATCTCACCCGTTACGGGGTCTACGAGGGCGATCTTCTCGACCTCATCGCCGAAAAAGGAGACGCGAATGATGATCTCTTCATCGGCGGGTTGGATTTCGAGGGTATCGCCACGTACACGGAAGGTGGCACGGGTAAGTTCGAGGTTATTTCGCGTAAACTGCATATCAATGAGGCGTCGAATGGCCACGTCGCGGTCTATGCACTCGCCGACACGGAAAGAGAGGATGATCTGGCGATACTCGTCCGGGGAACCGAGACCGTAGATGCAGGAGACAGAGGCCACCACAATAACGTCGCGGCGTTCTAGCACCGCTTGCGTTGCGGAATGGCGCAGACGGTCTATTTCGTCGTTGATCTGCGCATCTTTTTCAATGTAGGTATCGGATTGCGGAATGTAGGCTTCCGGCTGATAGTAGTCGTAGTAAGAGACGAAGAACTCGACGGCGTTATGCGGAAAGAACTCGCGGAACTCCGAGCAGAGTTGGGCTGCTAAGGTTTTATTGTGGGCGATAACGAGGGTAGGGCGTTGTACCCGTTGAATGACATTGGCGATGGTAAACGTTTTGCCGGTGCCCGTAGCGCCCAAAAGGGTTTGATAGCGCATGCCCCTATTCAGCCCCTCTACGAGTTGCTCGATGGCTTGCGGTTGATCCCCGGCCGGCGCGTACTCGGAAACAAGCTGAAACCCACCCATCGTCTCTTTCTCCTTCCTGTCGCTTAAGCGGCAAACCTTATATCCTATACATAATTATACTAGGGTTGGTTTCCTCTTTGCCTATAGGCTCTAGGTGGATGGGTATGAAGAAGGCTACTTTACCATGTCTGGGGCATTAGAAACGAATGGCTTCGCTTTTCCCGCCTTGATGTCGGCGATGAACTCGTTCCAAAGGGTGTCTGCATCTTTGCCGGTCAATTTTTGGAAGAGGGAGATATCGAACTTACCTTCACGCAGCGCTTGGTTCAGTTGTTGCACGAGATGTTTGTTGTAGCGTGCCGAAGCCCACGCGAGAAAGGCTGCCGTGGTGCGGTAAGCGTCGTGATAGGTAGCTTTTTGAAGGTCAATATAGGGTCTGGGCGCTTTTGGCTCGTAGAAGAAAAAACGTACATAGTCGGCGATTCCTTCCACAAGCCAACCGGCATTGGAGGGCGGGTAGGACTGCACGACGTGAGTCAGTTCATGGATCACCATGCCAAGATCGTCCGGGTGGTGGCGCACATAGTCGGCAGAGATGGTGATGACATTGCCGGAGGTGTAGGCCACGCCGTTCATCATATGCAGCCGCAGTGTCACCTTATCGGGCGGTATGAAGCCGGGGCTTGCCAGTAGTTTGGTGATTTTAGGATACCACGCTTCGCATAGGTCTTTTGCCTGCTGCAGCCACGGGCCGAGGTCAGGCGCTTCGGAGGCATCTACAGAGACATGAAGCGTAATTTTATGGGAGCGGTGGGTTTCGGCGCTGCCCGAAGGGGCCTGTTGTGCTGCGGTCAGGAGAGGGGCGGAGAGAAGCCACAATCCAATAAAAACAGCCCGATATCGTCGCAAGTTTCTTTTTCTCCTAAGGTAAATATGTGTATCTTACCACGCTCCAAAAAGAATAAATAAGGGTTGAAGAGGTCGAAAAGGTTATCATTTGCCACCATAAGCCCCGTGCCAAGCCCTCTATTTCCGTTCTGTTGTACCTTGTACCCACAAAAGATCGCACATGGGCCGAAGATAATAGGGAAGGAGAAGAGGGGGATAAGCATCGAGACAACGGCACCGATGATCCCACCGGTTGCATCGCCGGAAACCGGCACCATTTGGGGGTAGTAGTAGGGCTGGTTCGATAGAAACGCCAGCCTTTCCCTCCCCGAATTCGCCTTTTCCCTTGCCGGAGCGAAAGGGTGGTAGTGGGTTGTTCCCGCTCTAAACGGAACGAATGATGGTGACTCTTCGGTCTACGCGCTCGATGGAGGTACGTTGCATTTTGCCATCAGGCCAGCGAATATGTAGGGTAACCGGGCCAGAGTAGTTGCCAAGGCCAAAGTGGGCGATGGGTTCCCGCGCGGAGAGCACGCTTCCACTCGTGCGAATCTCGGCAATACGACGTAGGGTAGGAGCTTCCAGTGTCACCATCGCCCCTAGTGCGGCTCTGTTCATGCCGGGTTGGCTTAGCACCACTTCAAGCCAGTGATGGGCATCGGAGATGTTTCTAAGCAACACCGATCTTCCTTCGAGGTTACAGATCAACACATCCTGGCGCCCATCGTGATCGTAGTCTCCAATCGTCAAACCACGTCCTACCAGCCGCAAGTTACCAACGCCACACTCCTGAGATATATCGGTGAAGTAAGCGTTCTGATTATGAAATACCTGGATGGGTTGCGCGTAGGTTTGTGCTGCATCGAAGCTATGAACGTTGTCCCGCACATGGCCGTTAGTGATGATGAGATCGAGCCAACCGTCGTTATCGAAGTCCACAAAAGAGGTACCGAAATTGACGTAGGGCATCGTTGGGGGCCCTATGCCACAGAGGCTGCTGACTACGTGAAAGAGGCCGTTTCCATCGTTGTGGTAAAGCGACGTAGCCTGTGCGAAATAGGTGGTAACAATGAGATCGAGGCGTCCATCGTTATCATAATCGGCCGAGTCGACGCCCATCCCTCCTTGTAGATTGCCTTGGGCATCATAGGCCGTACCGGTAAGCGCCCCTACATTACGCCAGTGACCTTCTTGGTTGGTCCACAGGTCTCCCGGCATCATGTCGTTGGCGAGATAGAGGTCGGGATGAGGGCCATCGAGAAGGCGAGAGGCAAGGACGCCCCATGTCTTACCGGTATCTTTCCATGGGATGGCCCGGAAGCGCCTCCCGTCTAGATTTAAAAACAGATGACCAGATAGGGGTTGATATATCTCCGGGCCGCAAGCTGAATGCGCCCTGCCGACAGTACAGATTTGCGGGGTATCGCGGTTAAAAAGGACATACTGCCCAATGAAGAGGTCGAGGCGACCGGAGCCGGTGAAGTCGGCAAAGGCAGCGCTCATACTCCAATCCAGTCCTTCGATTCCGCTCTCGGCGGTTACCTCACGAAAGCGTCCTTTTCCTTCGTTGTGGTAGAGCGCATAGCAGTGATAGCCGGAGAGAAAGATATCCGGTAGGCCGTCTCCATCGTAGTCGCCTACAGCACAGCCCATCCAATAACGGTGCGGATCAAGCCCGCTCTGCGCCGTAACATCCTCAAAAGTCCCGTCCCGCCGATTGCGATAGAGAGCGAGATTATAGGGGCCGACAAGCAGAATATCTGACCATCCATCGGCATCATAGTCTAGAAAGGCGCAGCCGCCGCCGGCCGTTTCTAAGATGGTTAACGGGCTACGGCCGCCATGACCAAGGGAGAAGTGAATGCCGGCTTGTTCGGTAACATCGGCGAGGCGAATGGCAGATCCGGGGGGAGACTGTGTGTTTTTGAGGGACGAGATAGGAGTGGGGTCCTCCGGTGGCGAGGATACAGAACGATGTATTCCACAGCCGGTTAGCAGACCAGAAAGGAGGAATAGCCGACGCGAGATACGATGTTTCATAGCTAAGGCCCCACAGGTGCCTGGGCGTTTTGTATCTGCTGAAGTTGTTGAAGGTGAGCCGTGATCGTGGGATCGTTTGGCGCTAACTCATGGGCATTCTGAAGGCTTTCGATAGCTCCGGCAAGGTCGGGTAACTGGAGTTGCAGTTTAGCAAGTTGGACGTAGAGTTTGGGATTATTCGTATTGCTTCCCAACTCGATCTGAAGGGCTTCTATGCGCCTACGTAGGTCTTGACGTTTTTGGTAGAGGGCGAACAGCTTTGCGGCATCTGCCGTACGCCCAATATGCTGGAAGGCCTGACCAAGAGCATAGTAGCCGGCATCATAGGAAGGGTTAAGTTGGATAGCCTGTTCAAAGTCGTGTACGGCCTCTTGCCAGTGCCCCTGTTGTTCCGCCAGCAGGCCCTCCTGGTAGGGCAAAAGCGGTGCGGTGGGGGCATGTTGTCTTATATAGTCCAACGTCTGAGCCGCTAAGGCGATGTCGGAGGGGTTGCGCGGACTTTGGAGAAGGATGGTCACCAAGTTAGACTGGATAGGCAGGTTTTGGGGGGCAAGAAGGGCCGCCTGGCGGGCCTCGGCCACGGCTCGATCTATCTTGCCCACCGCCGCATCCACACTACTTGCCAAGGCGAGATAGTCGGGATTTTTAGGATCGAGCTGGAGGGCACGTTGTACGGCTTGCTCGGCGTTGGCCGATTGCTGCATCTGTAAGTAACAGATGCCAAGCTCACGCCACGCCACCGCGTCTTTTGGATCGAGCTTGACAGCGGTTTGGAACTCATCGGCGGCATGGAGATAGGAAGCTTTATGGGTATAGATGCGCCCTAAGTCCACGTGAGCAAGCTCGTAGTTTGGGAAACGACTCGTGACCGATTTAAGAAGCTCAAAAGCCTCTTTATAGTGTTTTTTGGCGATGTATATCTCCGCTAAGGCCGTGGGTGGTTCCGGATCGTTTGGGTTAAGGAGGGTGGCCTGTATGAGAGCAGGCTCGGCCAATTGCGCATCGCCGTCGCGGGCCAGTCGAAGTCCAAGCTCTCTCCAGGCATAGCCGTCTTTAGGATGGCTTTCGGTGTACCAATGAAGCTCTAAAAAGCCCATATGGCGGATATGGAATTTATGGCTCCATGGGCCAAACCACCAAGTAAGTCCGGCAGCAAGGACGCCAAGAACGCTGACTAGGAGCGCAATTTGAAGCGCTCTAGGTATGCTAGGATAAGGTGGTTTCTCCTTTTCTGTAGACGCTAGGTCATCTGTTACCGCTATTTCGTCTGTTGAAGTGGTTCGCATTATACCTCTCATCATTTCGAGCTTAGGCTATACAAGTAGTGTCCTTGTTAGGTGATGTTCTTCGTCCGAACGGTTACATCTAGGGCCTCTATAGCTTTTTGACGACAGAAGGACAGTTGGTGAGATGCCTCTTGATTGTTTGGATCGTAGTGGAGAACTTGCAGATAAGCTTCTGCTGCAGAAGCATAGTTACCATGTTGCATGAGTGCTCTGGCGAGTTGGAGCGCTATGGCAGGGTTGTCAGGATTTTTCATGAACAGCTCCTGTAGATGAATAATTTCAGGTGTCATATTTTGGCTGACTGCTATTTTCTTCTCCACGTCCTGAGCCGCTATAGCTCGGTGTTCCATGAGATATATCGTCTGCAAAATACGAAGTAGATCGGTGTCTAGGGGATTGATATTTAATCCTTCCTCTACGAGCTTTTGTGCGTGAGTGAGATCATGACAGGCAAGAAAAATTTCCGCACCGGCCTGGCATCTCAACGGTGACCAACTCTCTTTTTGTGCCTCTTTGGCAGCATTAAGAAGGTCGTTTGGCGAGTGTGCTTCCTTAAGGAGAATCAAGGCGAGAAGACCGTGAATTTTCGGCGTATCGTAGGCGGGTGTCATATCAATGCGTCGTCGCAGAAGCTCTTCAGCCTTAGCTAATCCTCCTACATGGGGTGCGATCTCCACGAGATCCGAATAGAGTTCTGTTTCCATAGGGTTTTGGTTTAGGGCGGCTAAAAGTTGTTGCCAGGCTTCTTGCCAGCGCTGGTAACGTATAAGGCAGGTGATGTAGGCGCCGTGATCGAAGTTAAGTTTAGGATCAATGGCCATTGCTTTTTCAATATCCCTAAGGCCATCTGCATAGAGGCCAGCTCTCGTTTCGATCTGCCCAACCAAAACGAGTGCTTGCGCGTTATGATGATCTAACATGTAGGCCCTTCGATAGGCCTGATATGCACGAACAATCTGATTTGCGTTAGCGGCACAGCGTCCCAGACCAAACCAATCTTCCGCTGAAGACGGGTGACGCGCAACAAGATGCTCCATAAGTACTGTAGCTTTTGGTGCTTTTCCTTCTCCGACAAGACGGTAGCAAAGTGTGCGTACAAGCAGATCATCATCGGGATGATTAGCAGCTTGTGCTTCCAATTCGGGAGTAGAGGCATTTTCTAGCCAAGCGTTTCGGGCGGCGTTGTTCTCTATAATGAAAAGGAGGATTCCTGCCCCAATTAGCAAGCCGATCGTGATTGGACGCACGATTTGGATGATATCCCATGAACGCTTCACGATTTCGATCTCCTGATGTGATTCTCTTCACTCGTCTGATTCTACAACCTTAATATCTTTGTTGATCGGAGGCGAATGGACGACTGTCTTTTTGCCACTTGGCCAGAGCACTTCAACTTTCTCGACCTCTTTGACGGAGCCTAGTCCAAAATGAATTCGTGGATCGCTTGCCGAAAAGAAGCTTCCTCCGGTGGTACACTGGCGCGTCCATGTCTGGCCAGCTGCCGTTAAAGTGACATATGCACCTAATGCCATACGATTACTTGTGCGTCCTTCTAGTGTAAGTCGGAGCCAGTTACCCGCTCTAGGGGTTTGATTGATGAGGAGGCGGGGCCGTCCTTCTAAATCTGTGGCCACAATATCGAGGAGGCCATCATTGTTAATATCGCCTATGGCTAACCCGCGTCCGACCATAGGGGTGGTGAAGGCAGGCCCTGCATGTTGAGACATCTCCATAAAGAGATGACCACCTTGGTTCATGAAAAGTTGCATGGGCTGGGGATAATGATTGAACTTATCTAGAAGGTCCTCGTTGTCATGAATATGACCATTGGCAATTACAATATCTAGCCATCCATTGTTGTTTATGTCTATAAACTTTGTTCCAAACCCAACCATGTTTCGAGTTGCTTGATCGATACCTGCGTTAATGGAAGCATACTCGAAGATGCCCGAGCGAGTTGCATGATAGAGGCTATCCGGCTCTCCCTCGAAAGTAGCAACGAAAAGATCGAGGAGACCATCGTTATCATAATCACCAAAGTCTACCCCCATACCCCCTTGCATCTCGCCTGCGCCGTTTAGTGCCACTCCACGCAGCAGTCCTTCATTCCGAAATGCCCTCCCTTTTTCATTGATGAGAAGATCTCCGGGCATTTCATCGTTAGCTAAATAGAGGTCGGGCCATCCGTCGCCGTTGACATCGGCCATTGCGACTCCTAAGCACTTTCCATGGGCGTTGTCGAGCCCAAGCTCATGTGTCACATCGGTGAAATGCCCTTTGCCGTCATTATGGTAGAGACTTCCGAAATCGGGATCATAGAAGATTGGGCCACAGGAGGACTTATATTTTCCATAGTTGCAAAGCTGAATGGTTTTCGAATTGAAGATAACGTAGCGCCCCACGTAGAAATCTACGTGACCATCTCGATTGAAATCAAAGAAAATTGCACTTGTATGCCAGGAGGTTGGTGAAGGAGAGGAGAGACCTGCATCTTTGGAGATATCCTCGAACTTCCCATTCCCTACATTGCGGAAAAGTTTTAACACACCATAACCGGTTAGGAGGATGTCGGGGCGACCATCGTTATCGAAATCTCCTATAGCGCATCCTAGGTAGAAGCCGGGTTTTTCTAGCCCGCTGCCTTGCGTAATATCGGCGAAAGTGCCGTCCCCATTGTTATGGTATAGGGCACAGCTTGGTGTACGTGTTCCTATTTGGCCTATAAGCAACAGATCGAGATGGCCATCTCCATCGAAATCAAAAAGGGCACATCCAGCTCCAATCGTTTGAAGAATATTCAACGGACTTGGATGGGGAAGATGGCCAAGTTGGAAAGTAATACCGCTTTGGAGTGTGCGATCCTCAAACCAAGGCGGATCACTAGGGGTTAGAGAAGTACTAGCACCAGAGGATTTTAGGAGGCTGGCTTGATTTCGGGGGCCACATCCTCCCGTAAAGCTTATAGCTCCAATTGCAGAGAGTAGAAGTTCCCGACGATTGAGATAGAGTCGACTCATGGTTGAACTATATGGCTGACGGATGTTTTGGGCAAACTTGCTTTTTTGAGACTCGTGTAGCAGGCGGCGATCTCTTTTTCGATTCGCCGATCCGGCGGGCGAAGCGCGCTATAGACTTGGTATTGTTGCAGCGCTTCTGAATAATTTCCATATTTTTTGTAGATACGCGCCATACGCAGGCGAAGATCGGGATTGCGTGGGTCTGCAATAATGCGCTTTTGCATATAGTCTATTTCTCGCTGGGCGTGGCTAAGCGCTTGAGCGCCATTAATAAGTTGCTGACCTTCTTTAATTTTGCCTGATTGAACGAGGCAGAGACCTAGATGATAGAGCGCTTGGGCATCGGAAGGGTTAAGGTGAAATGCCTTACGATAGTTTGTGATGGCAGGTTTATAGTCTCCATCGCGTTCATAGAGTTGCCCGAGATCGAAGTAGGCAGCTTCCATTTCGGGCTTGCGGGCAAGTGCATTAAGAAACTCTTGTTCTGCCTGGCCTCTGAGTTGGGGATTATCTCCTTGCTGTTCAAACACGTATCCAAGCAGGTAGTGTGCGTAAGCATTATTGTAATCGTCACGAATGGCCTGTACGAGCTGTTGTTCCGCATCGGTGTAGCGGGCATAGTGTATTAGAACTTCTGCCAAAGCAATGCGGTACTCAGGGTTATGGGGTTTGAGTGCGACAGCACGTTGCATAGCTAGCAACGCCTGATCGGGTTCGTGAGCATCTCCATACATCTGTCCAAGGGTATACCAAGCAAGATCGTTTTTAGGTTGTAGGGCAACAATCTTCTTAAGGGGCCCCGTAGCGTGTTCTGGCAAACCGTTCAAATAATAGGCTTGTGCTAAACCGAGGTAAGCCGCAATCTGATGCGGCCGTAGTTGTGAGGCTTTCTGAAAAGAGGATTGTGCAGCTACATAATCCCTTAGGCGAAGTTGAATGCTGCCTAGTCCGAGATAGGCCTCATAGAGTTTTGGATCGAGTTTCGTCGCTCTTGTGAACGCATAGGCAGCGTCTGTCAGATCACCGGCTTTCAAGAGAGCCGAACCGTAGTAGAGGAAAGCCAGCGGATCGTTCGGGCGATCATGAACAGCGTAAGCCAGGTCTTCTGCTGAAAGCGGTTTCAGCATACGTTCTTCTGCCCACCGACTGTCTCGAATAAGGAGACTTACAACGATAAGCATGCAACTCGTTATTCCAAATACAACATATCTTCGCTTCATTTTATCTTCCGCTATAAGCATCCTAAACCAAATCTAAACCTATTCCAAAAAGTTGGGAAGCTATTGATGGGTATTCCATCAATAGCCTCCCCCATCTGAATTAGCTAACACGCACTTTTGTTAGCTGACGCACCATTTCCAACCCGGGTTATTCTGCTCCGGAATGGCCACTTTGTTATAGGGATAGGTCTGTTGGAACCAACCGCTGCAGTTATCAGGTGAGCGATAGAGGGTATTGCCTTGTTGAACGCTCATAGAGGCCGGATCTTGAGGCGTTATTGTAATAGACTTAACGTGTCCATCAGAGTAGCAGACATTCGCACGTTGCTGGTGTCGAGGAAGACCCCATGTGAAGCCCTGCCAGCTGAGCCAACCGGTGACGAGAGAAGCATCCGACCCAAAGGTGGTATCTTCCATATTCCAGACTGTGTGAGGTCGTCCCAGCCAGTCAGTACCTCCACAAGCATTATTATGTGTCTGAGCGCATCCCCAGTCGGAGTGTCCATCGAGTACCAGCCAAGTGTCCGCTGGAGCTACTGCAGCTGCCTCGGAAAGTGGCTGGCGATTCCGGCCCCACTGATTATTGTATAGGTAGCTAACTGGATTACGATTCCATGCCCAATCGGTTGGGTTGTTTGGATTCTCATCCATATCGGTCGAGTCGGGACAGCGATAAAGCCCTTTATTTTTTATGTAGGGTGCAACCGTATTTTGCCACTCCCATGTCCCATCTTGTTGTCCGTTGGTGGGATCAGTGGGTCGCCAACCACCGAATGGATAGTGCTCATCATAGTCGGTGGTGTACATCTTGAAGGCAAGCCCTAGCTGTTTGAGGTTACTAGCGCAGGAGATAGCGCGTGCCTTCTCACGTGCTTGGGCGAAAACGGGGAAGAGTATCGCCGCGAGAATCGCGATAATGGCGATAACCACGAGAAGTTCGATCAGAGTAAACCCTCTGTTCAAATTTGATTTTGTTTGTTGCATAGTGCAGCTCCTTCTATTGAGATTTTGTGGTATAGTTGTGGTTCGTTGCGTTAAAAATAGCCTTTGAGGAGAGGCTTACCTCACCTCTACTATTTTCCGCCTGAAGACATGTTTGCGTAAGGAGAACCGCCGGGTGCGCCGCTTTCACTAGGCGGCCCGTTTTGATAGGTTGGTGCTCCTGGATTTTTGATATTCGCAGGCATATGTGCATAGGGATTGCTTCCTGAACGCGCTGCTGGCCCTCGAAGGTAACGCCATCCGAGGAAAACCAAAACCAGCACGAGCACCACGATGGCTCCGACAATCATGGCCGGACTTACTTCTTTGTTCACATCACTCCTCCCTTTGAAATCTTGCAGACCTCTCCGTCTACATGAGAAATATAGGTTAAGCCTGCTTCTTGCAAAGCCAAATAGGGATATTGTGCTCTGCATGTGCGAAGCATAGCCATTCGCCTACACTTTCATTATATCACACTCTGCTCAAATACGCAAATAGAGTTTCGACAGAAAAGAATAGAAATCCTGCTCTGTGAGGACAGTTAGCGCAAGCTTAGGTCACAATTTTCTCCATATTGTTCTTGGCTCTCCCCGGGCCATCCTTGTTTTAGAGTAGCCCATAGGGGGTGCCTCCGTGATCCCCTTTTGGGATGCCCGTAAAAAAAGAGTACAATATTCTCATGCTCTCATTGCGTAAGGAAGATAAGAAGGAAATAGACCCTGCCCATGCCTACCCATGTTCGTCCCGACCGTGAGACGTTTCGCACGTTGGCGCAGAAAGGAAATCTGATACCCGTCTATCGGGAGATACTCGCCGATAGACTCACGCCCGTCTCTGCTTTTGAACGTCTTGTTGCCGAACTAGGAGAGGAGGGGGAAAACCCGCGTGCTTTTTTGTTGGAGAGCGTTGAGGGGGGGGAGCGCTTGGCTCGCTACTCCTACCTAGGGGTGAACCCCGGCCTTGTGCTGCGCACCAAGAACCGGCAGGTGATACTGCTTGAAGAAGGTCACGAGCGCCGGTTCGCGCTTGAGGAAGGTCAAGACCCACTCCATGTTCTTCAAGACCTGATGGGGCGCTATCGGTTTGTTCCTACGTCCGACCTCCCGCGATTCTGCGGGGGCGCCGTCGGTTTTTTTAGCTACGACCTCGTTCGCTTCTTTGAGAAGCTGCCCGATACGAACCCCGATGAGCTTCAGGTGGACGATGCCTGCTTCCTATTCACCGATACCCTGGTGATCTTTGACCACGTGCGGCATCGTATCCTCGTGCTGTGCAACGCTCACGTGGACGACGACCCCGATACAGCCTATGACGCGGCTATGGCCAAGATCGATTCTCTGGTGACACGTCTGCAGGCGCCTTATACGCCTCCGCCACCACGTGCCTCCCATCAAAAGGTGGTGGTTGAACCTTGTACCCCGCGGGAGGAGTTCGAGGCAGCCGTGGAACGATGTCGGCAGTATATCCTGGCCGGCGATGCGTTTCAGATCGTGCTTTCGCAACGGTTTAAGGTTCCTTTCTCTGCCCGACCGTTCGATCTCTACCGGGCGCTTCGCTCCATTAACCCCTCACCCTATATGTGCTATTTCGACCTCGGCAAACGCAAACTGATCGGGGCCTCGCCGGAGATTTTGGTGAATGTGCATGGCGACACCGTGTGTGTGCGCCCGATTGCGGGCACCCGTCCCCGTGGCAAAACTCCCGAAGAGGATGCGCGATTGGAGGCGGAGTTGCTGGCGGATGAGAAAGAGCGCGCGGAGCATATTATGCTGGTCGATCTGGGGCGCAACGATATCGGACGAGTCTGCGTTTTCGGAAGTGTGCGGGTGGACGAGTTGATGGTGATCGAGCGCTACTCGCATGTGATGCATATTGTGAGCAATGTGGTGGGCAAGCTGGCTCCCGACAAAAGCGTGTACGATGTACTACGTGCCTGTTTCCCGGCCGGAACGGTCTCTGGTGCCCCCAAAGTACGTGCGATGGAGATTATAGATGAGCAGGAGTGGACACGGCGAGGATTCTACGCCGGTGCTTTGGGCTACTTTAGCTACAGCGGCGATATGGATATGGCCATTACGATCCGCACCATGTTGACCGATGGACAGGTGGCCTATATTCAGTCGGGCGGGGGACTGGTGGCCGATTCGGTGCCCGCGTTGGAGTACCAGGAGAGCGTAAACAAGGCGAAAGCGCTGGTAGCCGCAATCGAGATGGCCGAGGATGGCCTCGAATAGGTGGGTCTACAGGCCGAATCGGGGGAAAGGAAGGGATAGGGGGGCCAACAAAGTCGACTTGCTTTAGGAATTGGCTCTAGAACCGCGAGACTAACAGCCTCTGTAGCCCCTCACCCCAACCCCATCCCCAATGGGGAGAGGGGCACCTTCCGAGTTGGGGGCGAACGAAGCCGACCTGATCTTCAAACTGCCTCTAGAACCGAATTTCATGATGGGCGGGTAACTAAAATACCGATGTTCGGTATAATTTCTCTCAAATCTCTTCCCTATGGGCAAAAGGAGTAACGCTGTTGAAGAGAGAAGGCTTCACGCTAATCGAGTTGCTTATCGTAATAGCAATAATCGCTATTTTGGCGGCCATTCTGTTTCCCGTGTTTGCTAAGGCGCGTGAGAGCGCCCGCCAAACGGCCTGCCTTTCCAACGAGAAGCAGATCGCTATGGCGGCGCATATGTATATGGACGATTGGGATGGCGCCCTTTTTCATCACCATGAGGAGTGGGTGCTAGATGACGGCACACAGGTGCCTAATCTGCCGCCGACGGTGGACGGATGTATCGGAGGCGGGCAGGGAAACAGTAACGCCGAAAAACCTTGGATGATCTTCTTTCAACCCTATATGAAGGGACGGCTTATCGGGTTTTGCCCCTCCGATCCGGAGCCACGGTCTCAAATTTTGGCGACGAACCTGCAGGCGTATAACGGCGGCATCACCGTTTTAGGTACCGAATGCCAGGCCGCACCAAACGGGGAGCAGTGCCAAGCGGAGCTTCATCATCTGTGTATGTGGAGTTACCTACTGAACTCCATCTTCACGCATAAATCTTGCCGGTATGCAATGGAGGGCGTTCTCCCCGGCTTCGCCACGGAGGCCGTGATAGATGCCCTGCCCAACCCAAACATCATTATGTTCTCAGAACGTAACTCCACGGCGCTTGATGCCCCGGACAATCCCGACTACGGCTATGTGCCTCAAGACGACTACGATACGTGGGTTGGAGAGGCCGCGTTGGTGCGATGGGGTAGTGGAAAATACGGCGACCAAGGCTGGATTAAGTATGACCGCCATAATGGAGGCTCCAACTACATCTATTTCGACGGTCACGTAAAATGGATGCGGTGGGGACGCGCCCGAGTAGATGAGTACCCCGATCACCTTGTGCGCAACCCATTGCCTAACCCGCCGCCGTAGTGCCGAAACCCGCCTAGAGTTTTTCCTCGGTGCGGTTTTGCTCGCTGGTTTCGGCGTCAAAACCAACCCTGCGCAGCAACAGGGCTTCATCGAGAGGACGCCGAGCCGGCTCATGCGCAGGTCTCAGCATCTCCTCAGTGGGAGGAGATGGCGCCGCGCTTGCCCTTAGAAGGGAGCGTTCCACCTCTTCCTGCTTCGCACACTCTTCAACGTGTAAGAGAACGCGATGAGCTTCTGACCGTATCTCATGGGGAACCCATTCTTGTAGTATCCCGTGCTGTACGAAACGCTTCAAATAGGGTAGAGCGTCTGTATCCCCGACCTGAGCTATCTTATCCAGCACGGCGTGCGCATACTGCGGTCCGAGGCGTGCGAGATGCAGCGAGGCTTCTTGAGAGGTTACCGGCTCTCCCAGCAGATTCCAGTAAAGTGTTGCCCGATCTTGCTTAGAAAGCTGCTGAAACCTTGCCGGAGAGAGCTGCGGCAGCAGTTTGCCGATAGCTAAGTAGGCAAGGCCCATATGGCGCGGCTCGATCACGGCATCGGCCTGTAGGGAGTAGACGGAGTAGGTTGGGGCGAAGAGCATATTATCGAAATAGGGCGATGGAAGCTGTTGAATCCACTGGTCTACGGCCTCCGATATCGGCAGACCGAAGCGAAAATCGAATGAGATAAGCAGACGATGCAAGCACTCTTTTGCCTCTTCCCATAGAATGTCCAACGGCCAAAGCGCGTCGGAGGCGACGAAGTCGGCTAAGGCGCTTGCCACACGAGGGCTGGCGGGGACGGGGAGCCTTTGAAGAATCAGGTGCACCATCTCGAACTCGCCTTCAGCAAGCAACGACAAGAGATAGCTGCACAACTGCTCCCAGTCAGCCGAAGCCAGCCCGCTAAGCTCTTGCGAGGTATCTGCAAAAAAGCGCTTTAAGGTTTGTATGAGCAGGCGGTTGAGCTTAGGGTGGGTGGAATCGAGAGAATGGATGAGAGTGGGAAGTAACGTGGCATCGCTGAGGTGGGCGAGTTGTTGGGTAAGCTCTCGCTGGGTGAAACGGCGGTTTTTATAGGCTAGCAGTTCGAGGCCAAGCAGCAGCCCAATGGCGAGCACCTGTAGAACGAGCGGGACGACCGTAAGGGAGATGCCCTGCACGGCACCCAATTGCTCTAGAAGGATGGCAGAGAGCGGTAGAGGTAAAAAGAGGGCGCCAAAATAGCCTAGCCAACGCAAACGTGCGCGCTGGGCTTCGGTCTTCCAGGCTTTGATCCGCTGAAGAAGTTGCGTTTTTGCCTCAAGCTCCGAGTTCTGAACTGCTGACCGAATGGCTGCGTGTTTAGTCCTCATTCCCTGCCTCGATCCTGATACCAGCATACTTCTTAACGAGCCGTTCGGATTCCTGCTTTTTTACGCAAGAAACACGGAGAGGGTGTATACTATTTTCGGAACTTGTGCGTGTCGTCTTATTTCGTCAGGAGTCGTGGATGCCGTTAGAGATACACCCGTTATTGGCACAACGCCGCAGCCCCCGCGCCATAGACCCCAATCGGCCAGTTCCCCGTGAGGTGACGCAGAGACTGCTAGAGGCAGCACGTTGGGCGCCCTCATCTGGCAACTCGCAGCCATGGCGCTTTGTGGTGATTGATGCGCCGGAGGCGCTGGCACGCGCTCGTGAGGCGCTCCACCCCGGCAATCAGCGATGGGCAAACCGTGCTCCCCTGCTGCTGTTGATCTGTGCCAATCCCCAAGATGATGGGGACATTAACGGGCAGCCGCTTTACCTTTTTGACTGTGGGTTGGCGGCAGAGAATCTGTTGCTGCAGGGAACGGCCGAGGGACTGGTCGTGCATCCGATGGCCGGCTGGGATGAGGTTGCCATGAGGGCTGCCATGAACGTGCCAGAACCCTACCGCGTTGTGGTGGTTATCGCTGTTGGATACCCCGGGCGCCTAGAGGATTTGCCGGAAGACTTACAGAAACGAGAGACGGCTCCGCGTGCGCGCAAACCGCTATCAGAGCTAACACACTATAACGGATGGTGAGGATTTAACAATGGAAGAGGTGCGTATCACGATCAAGCCCGATTCCCCAATCGGCACCATATCTCCGCGTCTATATGGGCATTTTGCCGAGCATCTA
>Ga0209061_1002720_pt1 | contig 21282 bp, 19 predicted proteins | sample Coa_R1_10_FD_187157 | JGI IMG/M metagenome (GOLD analysis project Ga0209061, IMG submission 187157) | Surface soil microbial communities from Centralia Pennsylvania, which are recovering from an underground coalmine fire - Coalmine... | ecosystem: Environmental > Terrestrial > Soil >...
CATCATCGACACGCTCAAAACCACGGTTCCGATCTGGAAGAAAGAGGTGTCTACCGATGGCGAAGCGTGGGTAGAAGGTTAGAGGTTAATACTCCGCACACCTCGCGCCTGCGACGCTCGCTGAACGTCACCCACCAGACTCCGTTCCTGCGCGGCGGAGCCGCGCGACTGGTCGGCGAGAAAAGGCCAGAACTGTGTCTACCGTTATCGATATTTTTATGGTATAGTTCTATAATAAGAGGTATGCCAGATTGTATCGGCCCGCCATTCGCACCTGCAACGACCTGGGGAACAGGCCCAGGGTTTTTCTCGGAGGTCGTTGATGAATTTGTTTGAAAAGCAGACGCGACTCCATCAACTCTTCGCACAAAATCCAGTCAATGCTGCCTATCTTGCTGGAGCACTCTCAGATCGCGCCTCATTTGGTCATCTCACAGACATCGACATCGCGATCCTGCTGATGGATCAGGTCAGATCCGATCAGTTTCTCGACTACCGCCTCTACTTCTTCAGTGAGCTGGCGAAGCGGCTGGAGTCAGACATGATCGACGTGCTGATTCTCAACCAGGCGTCGCTCCTGTTGAAGTTACAGGTCATCAAGCATGGGCAGATTCTGTTCAGCCGTGACGAGAAGCAGCGCGTGCTCTTTGAGACGAAGGCAGTGATGGAATACCTGGATTTCAAGAAGTTTGATGAGATACAGAATCAGGCGCTAGGCCGTCGCTTGCAAGAGCAAATGCTGCCACTGGATAAAGACCTGGTGCAGCGCCAGCTTACACAGTTGCACGAGGCGGTACGCATTCTGCGCGAACTCGGTAATACCCCGCGCGAAGAGTTCACCACGGATTACCACGTCTACGGTCTTGCCGAGCGCTACCTGCAACTGGCAATCGAAGCGTGCCTGCACATGTGCGGAACCCTGGTCGCATCCTTCGGCCTGCGCCGGCCAGAGGGCTTTCATGAATTGCTAAGCATCGTGGCCGCGCAGCAGATTATTCCTCGCAGGCTCGCCTACCGCCTGGAGGTCCTCACGGACCTGCGCGACTCGCTTGTACATAACCCCGGCAGTCTCAATCGTGACCTGCTCTACGATCATATCCAGCAGCGACTGGACGACCTGGAAGATTTCGCCGGCGTCGTAGAGAAGCGAACGCTGCCGGCAGCGTAACAATGGTATGGAAATGCCTGCGTAAGACGAGGCCAGGTCCTGTCTTACGCGGGCATTTCCATTATTGTCCTTCAGCCGAACGCAAGGCGTTGGCCTGGCTCATCGCTACCGCCGCCTCTTCCGGGCGGTTCGTCTCCTCATAGATCTGCGCCAGCGTCTCATACGCAAGCACCATCGAAGGGTCCATCGCAATTGCCTGTTGAGCGACCTCCAGCGCCTCATCGTAGCGCTTCACCTCGCGCAGCGTATCGGCGAGATCGTTGTAGTAGTCGGCATTGAGCGGATCGCTCTCGATAGCATTGTGATAGTTCTCGATGGCTTCATCGTAGCGCCCCAGAGCATCGTAGGCGCTGGCAAGCTGATAGTAGCCATCGGGATCGTCCTCGAAGCGCTCAAGCAGCGTCTGCGCCGTCTTGATAGCGTCGTCGTAGCGCTCTAAAGCGTTGTAGGTATCGGCGAGGCCGGCGTAGGCGGCAGCGAGGTCATCGGAGGACAGCTCGCCCCGTTCGCCACTCTCTACAAGCTCCTGAAACTCCTCCAGGGCCTCATCGTAGCGCCCGGCATCAAAGCTGGTCTCCGCCAGGCTGAAGCGGGCCGTAACGCGCTGCGGGTCGATCTGCACGGACCGCTTATACGCCGCGATGGCCTCGTCGGTATTGTGCTGGAGCGAGCGCCATGTGCCAAGATGCTCCCAGGCTTCGGCATCATCGGGGGCCATCTCCACGATGCGGGCGTAAGTCTCCGCGGCCTGGTCGCGATCCTCCATCTGCTCATAGACTGCCGCGAGCATATCATAGCCCTCGCGCCCGTCAGGATCGAGTGAAAGCATCTGATTGGCGACCGAGAGCGCCTCATCGAAGCGGTGCATATCCAGGTAGAGGCTTGCCACCTCGGCATAGCGCGCGGGATCGGCAGGATCGGCATCGACCCGCCGCTCCAGCTCCATCAGGCGCTGCAACTGGTCGTTCACGCGTTCGCGTACATTGCGCAGGTTCTCGGCGGCCAGCCTGTTCTCAGGATTGAGAATAAGCGCCTGGCGATACGCCTGAATCGCGTCCTGATAAAGATTCTGCGCCATATAGGTATCGCCAATATTCTGACACAGTTCGTCGTTGTCGGGCGCCAGCTCCATTGCTAACTGGAATGTCTCCAGCGCCTCGTGGTACATGCCCATTTCAGAATAGACGTTGCCAAGATTGATGTACGCCTCCAGCAGTTGCGGATCAAGGTCGATGGCGCGGCGATAACCAGCCACCGCGTCTTCGTAGTTCTGTAAGCACTGCTGCGCCAGGGCCAGATTGTAGCGCGCGCGTGCGTCATTGGGGCTGATCGCTACCGCCTGCTCAAAAGCCTCCACCGCTTCCTCGTAATTCTCTTCCTGGGCGGCGGCGTTGCCTCTATCGGTCCATACCTGCTCGTCACGCCTGACGAAGTGGATGGGCACAGCATTGTTATTGTCGCTGTTCTTTCCCTCTTGCATCTCATCCATTATGATACTTCTTCTCCTCTATTTACATCGTTGGTTTTACCACGAAAAAATCCTGCAAGTTCTTGCGTAGTATAACATGTCCTTCTGCCTTTTTCATAGCAGAGCAGCACAACCGGTGCACGTAATTTTGTGCACTCCTCGTCACCTTCGATGGCTCGCACAGGAGGGAAGGACAGGGGCCAGTTGCGCTGGCCCCTGTCCTTCCCTCCTGTGCGAAGCGCCGCAGGTGCAGAGCCGTCAGAATCAGGAGACCAGCGCTGCAAAAGGACGATGGAGAATTGCGCAACCGGGAGGGGCCGGGTTGATCCGCCCGCCAGATGCCATGAATCGGCCTGGACGCAGGCGGATCAACCCGGCCCCTCCCCCGGCGGCGTGCAGGCGCGCGGTACATTAGCGTGAGACGCGCAATGTCAGGCGAAAATCGTAATGATTGCCCTCATAAAAAGCCTCGGTATATTCGATGGGCGCGCCTGTCTCATCGAAGGTAGTGCACATGAGGCGCACACCGCACGCATCAGGCGCGATACGCAGCATCTCCGCCTCGCGGGCAGTAGCGGTATCGGCCTTAAACGTCTGTTCGGCGATGTAGGGTTGCAGCCCTTCGCTAGCCATGAGATGATAGAGAGAGCCTTCCGCCGTCTCTTTTGCCCGCTGGTAGATGCTCATTGCGCGAGGATAGGGCAAATAGTTGATCTCATAGGCTACAGGGATGCCATCGGCGGTACGCAGCCGCTCCAGCCTGACGACCTGTTCCTCGTCGGTCAGGCGCAGTTGCTCGCGCACAGCCTGCGAACCGCGCACCAGTTCGCTCACAATCAACACGCCGCCGGGCCGCTTTCCACGCCGCCGCAGCGCCTCGGAAAAGCTTGTCAGTTCGCTTACCGTATGCTGCTGCACGCGCGGCTCGCACACAAACGTGCCCCGGCCATGCTGACGATAAAGCAATCCCTCGTGCACCAGTTCTGTAAGGGCCTGGCGCACCGTTGCCCGGCTCACGCGATATTGCGCAACCAGTTCCGGCTCGGAGGGAATAGCGGTGTGAGGCGCCAGATGACCAGCATTGATCTGCTGCTTGAGCACCTCTTTAAGCTGGTAGTAAAGTGGTAATGGATTTGAACGCTCTAAAGTTGGCATATACGGTTCCCCTTATGTCCAGACAACACAAGAAAAGGAGTTTACGTTATGAGAAGAATATATCACAAAACAGGGAAACCGTCGAGTAGGGAATCTAATGAAATAATGACCCGGTACCTTTGGTGTACCGGGTCATTATCTTTTTATGCTGTCGCAATACCGTTCTGCGCCAGCACGCGGTCAATTTCTTGCTTCAGGCGCGAGGGATGAGGGCCAACCAGGCGCCCGATGACTCTTCCATCCTTAAAGATCATCAGCGTCGGAATGGCCTGGATACCGAGGCTGACGGCTGTGCGCTGGTTTTCATCGGTATCCAGCTTGGCAAAGCTCAGCTTGCCCTGATACTCATCGCTCAGGCGCTCGTAAACCGGCGCGATGGCCCGACAGGGGCCACACCAGGCAGCCCAGAAGTCAACGATAACGGGCTTATCGGACTTGAGCACCTTCGCCTCAAAATCCTGATCGCCAACGTGAAACAGATTCACATGTTCTGTAGCCATATGCTCACTCACTTCTCCAAGATATATATCCTGTTCACATGTACGCTCGATAACTCAGGAATGGTAAACGTGCGCAGGCGTATAATTTATCGCGCCTGGGAGCGCTGCTGAAACCGAGCGAGCGCGATACATGACGCAGCTACGCACGGAAGAACGCCCCGTTTTAATTGTTCAAACGCATTAACGCATACCCGCTCTATCGAACGCTATCCTACTAGTCACGACAACAAAACCGGCACGCATTCTATTCCGAAATTCCGTCTCTCCTCAGAGTATACGAGTGAAGCGAGCCAAAAGAAAGCTTTACTATACCTCTTAAAGTCTCATTTGCCGCCGGAGGCAGTTTGTCCAAAAAGGTTGGTGGCATGTGATGTGGAGGCTATCCACATCACATGCCACCAACCCTGCACAGGCACAGCGCCCGCGGAATGAACTGTCAAGGAAAGAGGGCTTGAAGAGGTATGCCTTACCGGCGTCGATCTCCGCCTTGCAGGATCGCGAGCAACTGAAGGATATAGAGAAACAGGTTCAGTACAGTGATGAAGATCGAGACCGTCAGCCCGATAGCGTTGGGCATCGTATCGGCCATATATTTCGCGCGCTGCACGTAAAACAGCACGTAGCCAGAGAAGATAGCAATACCGACAATCGAGATGATCAGGTAGAGCAGCGTCATGTGCAGGAAGATGCCCACTATGCTCGCCACGATCAGCAGGATCAACCCGAAGAAGAGGTAATCACCGATGCGCGAGAAGTCGCGTTTAGTCGTCCAGGCATAGAGCGACAGGCCCAGCGAGGTCAGCGCTGTGATGATAAACGCCTCACCCAGAATGTTGCTATTCGTCTGCACATAATAGCTCAACAATGGAGAGAGCGACATGCCCTCCAGAAAAGTGAACAGGTAGAGCAGGAACAGGTTCAGCCCGGATTTTTGGATCAGGAATTGCAGCGCAATCAGCACCACCAGGCCGGCAATCGCCACCAGCCAGTACGTACCAAAGTTCAGCCCCACGGCAAAGCCCACGAAGGCGCCGATGGCGGCGAAGATGAACGAGAAGGCCAGCAGCCCCATCACCTTGCCGATCAGGCTCCCGGCCTGCACTCCCTGATACCCGTAGGGTATCGTCTCATATTGATAGCGAGAACGGAATGGGCCGCCTCCAAAGGGACTATTATTTCCCGAACCATAGCGTGGATTATACATCGTAAACCTCATGGTTATCGTATCATATCAGACCAATCTCTTTAGCTGACACCGTGTGCAAGAGCATGCTCATCGCGTGCGCCGCAGGAGCGCATTAACATGCCCATTGTGTTAGCTACCACTACAAAAAGAGATTCTTTCAACACGTATATACGCACCATGACTGTCATCAGTTGCAGGCATGCCGGAGAGGCTATCTGAGGGCCTCAGGTATTTTTCTTGCGAGGCCGCTCCCGCGACGGCTTATCCGGGGCATCTCCGTGAGCAGGTTGAGCGCTCGCCAGTTGTTCGGCAATATTGGTAATTTCGCACGGTGGATGATTATTGTCCGCATGCCAGTAGAAAGTGCTGCCTTGCGGCTTGTACATCAGGCCGCCGCAGCGTGGGCAGTAGAAGGGGGCAGGTGCATCCTGATCCGTTGTCATCTAAACCCTCTTTCACATTCATATGCGCGGCATTCCTCAAATAGCAGCCTGATCTCAGATTACATAACGCTCCATACACCGCAGATCTCGCACATCGCCACACCAATTTCGCCAAAGGTTTTGCTACGCGTATTCCAGCAATCATAGGCAATAGCCAGTGAACCGCAACTCCAGCAGCGTGCACGTCCCCCCGCTTTGCTTTCACGCGCAAGCTGGTGCAGCAGCGCGCTGCGCGCCTCCTCGGCTCCTGTATAGCCGGGATTGTAGGCCAGATGCAGCAGGTTGCCAAGCGGCAGGCCGATCTCGTGCGACGGCGCCTGCAATGGCGGCGATGGCGGGACCGCCGGGGTTGGCGCAGCGGGTGGCTGCTGGAGAGGACGGCGGAAGGACGTGCGCCGCACAGTGGGCGGGGCTTCCACGGGAGGCGGCGTGTAATCCTGCCGCTCGACGCGCTCCCCGTTACCGTTAAACGGGGAGGGTGCGGCATCGGGTGGATACGCCGTGTTTTCTGTACGACTGTTCATGGGAGTGGCCGGCGGGATGGGAGAAACCGGATTCTCCGTTTCAGCAGGCGCCTGTGGCTGCTCTGCTGCCAGTTCCTCTACCACATCCTCTGTCTGATCGGCTGCATGATTGTTATTCGTATTTTCTGGTTGATCAGGTGGATTCGCTCGTCTGCGTCGGGTTATTGGCATAGGGGTTTGCTCCATCAAGAAGTTGTGAGTAATAGAACGGCTCAAACGTAGCACACGTAGTATATCACAGTGTGCGGTAATCAAAAAGATCTCGGATAGGATACGGGGCAAAGCGGCACTGCTCTCGCATATAAGGATGCTCGCTTGCCCCGGAATCACAATGAGGATGCCACGGCCACGCCGCCCCGCTTCTCCCCGTTAACGCCGGCCTGCTTTGTCGGTCAACCTACTGATTATAGTAATCTGCGTTGATCTTGATAAAGTTCTTCCACTCTTCGGGAACAGCAGATTCCTCAAAGATGGCGGTCACAGGACAGGCAGGTTCGCAAGCACCACAGTCAATACACTCATCGGGATTGATATAGAGCATCTCCGCCTCATCAAATCCTTCCTCGTTCTGCGAAGGATGAATGCAATCAACCGGGCAGACATCTACGCAAGATGCATCCTTAACGCCGATACATGGCTGGGTGATTACATAGGTCATTGTCTAGATATCCTCCTCTTGCACGCCATGCAAAATGCAGGGTACACAGCGGCTAAGTTCTATTTCGGTCAGCCTCAGTATAGAGGGTTGTGCAGGTGATGTCAATTGCTTTCTACAGTAGAGTACCTTGACAAACCCACCCCCGACCTTTTATAGTTGTAAGTGGTCATCAATATTATAGCACGACACGATCAAAGAAAGGAGGAGTCCGCATATGATGCATGATCCAGACCAGCAGCGATCATGCTATTCATGGCAGCCAGGACTCTCCGGCTTGATCGTGCCCATCCTCACTTCCTCTTACCTCTGGTCCGAAGACACACCAGCGGCCCAGGGCGTCACTGTGCCCATTTTCAGGAGGGCGCCTCTACCCGGCAAGCATTGACACCGTAGCAGCGCGCAGCATCCTCCGTACCGTGGGCACCTGACCAGGAATTCCCCACGGTTTTTTTGCTGGCCTTTTTCGGCCTCCAAAAACCATCTCTACTACCCTTTTTGTTTCCCTGTATGTTTTTTTGCAACAGAAAAGAGGAACCAACTTATGCTTACAGCAACACCGGCAGCCTCAGCTACGTATCGCCGCGACCTGGGCGACGGCCTCATTTTGCGCTGGTCTACAGCCGAGGATACCGAGAACATCGCCCAGTTGTGCAGCCTGGTCTTCCGCCGCAAAGCGGAAGAACCGCCCAATGAGCATATGTCACGCGAAGTTCGTCTTCTGATGCGCGGAGATCACCCCTTGATGGGACCTGGCGATTATGCTGTGGTGGAGGATACGCGCAAGGAGGGCAATCCCATCGTGGCCTGCACCTGCCTCTGGCGCCAGAACTGGGAATACGAGGGCATTCCATTCCCTATAGGCCGCCCCGAGATCGTCGCCAGCGATCCGCACTATCGCCATCGCGGCCTGATCCGCGCCCTTTTCGAGATCATCCACGCACGCAGCGAGGCGGAAGGCCACATGGTGCAGGCTATCACTGGCATTCCCTACTTCTATCGCCAGTTCGGCTATGAATACGCCCTGGATCTGGGTGGGAGCCGCACGGTCATCCTCTCGCTCATTCCGAAAGCGAAAGAGGGGGAGCCGGAGCCATTCACGCTGCGAGAGGCGGCGGTAGAAGATATTCCCCAGATCAGCACACTCTACAACCGGCGGCGCGCCGAAAGTGTGGTATGGACCGATATTCCCGAATACTACTGGCGTTACCATCTCGAAGCGTGGAAAGCGCATCCCGACACCGATAGATTGCTGAGCATTCAGATGATCGTTGATGCCGGGGGCGCTGTGCAGGGCTGCGTAATGATGCCCGTGACGCGCTGGGGAAGCAATCTGCCCGTCTGGATGCTGGAATTTGCCGCAGGCGTAAACTTGCAGGCAGTGATGCCGCCGGTCTTACGCGCTCTGCAAGCCTATGGTGCGCAATTGCCAACGCGCCGGCCCGACACCGGGCCGATGCACGGAATCAGCTTCGAACTGGGGCGAACGCATCCGGTCTATCATGTGCTGGGCAACGCGCTGGCGCCGCAGTATGAGGCGCCCTATGCCTGGTACGTGCGCGTGCGCGATGTGCCAGCCTTTATCCGGCGTATCGCTCCGGCGCTGGAGCGCCGGCTGGCAAACTCCGCAGTGGCGGGTTACACGGGCGAACTCAAGCTCGATTTCTACCGTGGCGGCCTGCGTATGGTCTTCGAGAATGGGCGCCTGACCACCGCTGAGCACTGGCCTGTGCCGCTCTACGACTCCAACGCGAGCGCGGGATTCCCGGCGCTGGTCTTCCTGCAACTGCTCTTCGGCCATCGCAGCATCGACGAACTGCGCCACGCCTTTCCCGATGTCTGGACGGAGCACGATCCCGAGGTCGTGCTCAATGCCCTGTTTCCCGCGCGCCCCTCGGCCGTCATGCCGCTGTAACAGAGGAACTACTGCATGAGGCTCGCCGGCGAGCCTCATACTCGCAGAAAGGAGTGTGGGAGGTGGGCGCCGCGCGCCCACCTCCCACACTCCTTTCTGCGAGCGACGAAGTTGCGAGGCTTTCTTAGCGGCGGCTATCGACAGGCTTATCGGGGGGGCGATGCAACCTTGACTTCGATGTCGTCGTAGCGCTTTAGTTTGTAGATGATGGTCGAGATCGCCCAGCTTGCGAGGAAGAGGAGGACGATAACGACGCCTACAAGGCCAAAGTTTTCATTCAGGCTGCCGATCTGATCCCAGAAAGGCCCGCTCAAGTTCAACTCGCTTGCCACAATGCTCAGCGCTTCCAGGCCCCCGACGACCAGAGCCACGATAACCGAGATCAACGTGATGTTCAGGTTGTAGTACAGCTTGCGAATCGGCTTTACGAAGGCCCAGCCATACGCCCCCAGCATCAGGATGCTATCGGTTGTATCCATCAGCGTCATACCGGCAGTGAACAGAGCCGGGAAAATCAAAATGGAGACAACGGGAACGCCCTTGCCAGCAGTGAAGGCAGCGATACCCAGTAACCCTACCTCGGTGGCGGTATCGAACCCCAGGCCGAAAAGCAGACCGATAGGATACATCTTCCAACTGCGGTTGGTCATTCTGAGCAAAGGGCGGAAGAAGCGCCCCATCAACCCACGCTTATTTAACGATTCATCCAGGCTCTGGTCGTTATACTCACCGCCGTTCTTGACCTCGCGGAACGTCTTGAAGATATCCACGAGGATCACAATATTGATGATGGCGATGAGAAAAAGGAATATGGCCGAGACAGTGGTGCCGATCAATCCGCCGATATTTTTAAGCGTGTCAAAGCTCTGCACAGCGATGGCGGCCAGGGCGATGAGGACCGTCAAACATACGACGATAGTGGAATGACCGAGCGAGAAAAAGAAGCCGACGCCAACGGGCCGTTGCTTCTCCTGCATCAGCTTACGCGTAACGTTATCAATAGCAGAGATATGATCCGCGTCGAACGCATGGCGCAGGCCAAAGGTATACGCTGTTAATGCCAGCAACAGCAGGGCAGGTGTGGTCCTGAATACTACGAGCGCAAGGAGCCACACCAGGATATTGTATCCTATCAGCCCGGCATAAATGAGGACAACCCTACGGCGTACATCACTTGAACTTTGACGAAATACGCGCGAGAGCGCTGAAACGCCAAAGGTACTGCTCATAACTCCTCCTGGAGATACACAATGAAACACCAGTATCGTGAAGAGCATACCATGTAAATTTCCTAATTGCAAGTTTTTGCAATAACTAAAAATAGTCGAAGCTTTCTGGGGCCTCAGCCCGGGCAAGTTCTGTGCTTAAAGCAGGGCTTGTGAATTATCCCTCGTTCTCCGAGTTCTGGCCCGCCGCGCGGGCCATCAGGTTGAGGGAGGGTGCGTGCAGCGGGCTGTGCCTGCTGCACGCACCCTCCCTCAACCTTTGCGAGCGCCGCAGGCGCGAGAAGCCCAGATAATTCACAAGCCCTGGTACTCAAAACAGGGGCTTGACGGAACGGGGAGAGCATGCTATAGTAGGGCACACGCCAAGGTAGCTCAGTCGGTAGAGCACAGCACTGAAAATGCTGGTGTCGGCAGTTCGATTCTGCCCCTTGGCATTTTTTGGTGCCAGAAGGGGCTGCATTCATCTTCAAAGCAATTGGGAAGCCGTGTGAGGCTGACTTCGTTTTTGACTGCTACGTCGCAGTGTAGCAACCGTGTAGCAACGCAAAGGACTACTTCCATTACAGAGCTTTTTCCTCTTTCGGATCTTCACATCTGGGATCGATATGCTGATTCTCTGCCGGGTCAGGAGAGGCAGGCGTTTCTACGAATATCTGATTCAACCTGCTCACCGCCTCTCGCTGCATTGTTGGTAAGACATGAGAATAGATATCCATCGTCATGCTGATTTCACTGTGCCCTAACATCTCCTGCACAATTTTCGGGTGAACTCCCATACTCAGCAGCAAAGTAGCTGCACTGTGTCTCAGATCATGAAAACGAATATCTGGCAGTCCGGCTTTTTTCAGCAATAGCTTTAGCTGTACCAGAGCACCATAACCAGGATCAAGATGCTCACCGTGTTCGTCACAGAATACGTAATCGTTATCCTTCCAGTAGCCACCTGCGCGTTCTTTCATCTCCTCCTGCCGTTTACGATGCTGCTCAAGCGACTCAAGAGCAAATCTCGCTAAAGCAATGCTGCGTCGGCTATTCTTTGTCTTCGGCTCCGCCTCGATATAGAGATCACCCCTCTCTCTACCCATCTGAGTTGGCAACCGGCTCAGGGTACGCCGTACATAAAGCATACCCGTCGTAAAATTAATGTCTTGCCACTTCAAACCCAGCAACTCACCCCGGCGCATACCAGTAGCCAGAGCCAGCACAAACAGAGCTTCCTGTGGATGTCCTTTTGCAGTTTCCAGTAACATCCGAACCTGATCTGCCGTGAGCGGGCTAATCTCCTTATGATGCTTACGAGGCGGAGAAATAGCATCGCAAACATTGCGTGCAACTAGCCCCAACTTAACAGCATCTTTCAGAGCCTTATGGAGTACTCCATGTATAGCTGCAACAGTTGTTGATGACAGCCCCTCCTGCGCCTTCTGCGCTTGCAGCATTTGAATGTGCTGAGGAGTCAATGCCTGGAGCTTCATCTTGCCCAGAATAGGTACTATATGTAAGCGCACTATGCCTTCATAGCGCTCGTAGCTCCTCGGTCTGATAGTGAGTTTAACCGAGTGCTCCAGCCACTGCTCAAGGTAGGCTTGCAAGGTCTGTTGTTCAGCAACGATCAACGTGCCCTTCTGCTTTTCGTTCAGGGCTGTGAGCACCTTTTCTCGCACTTCCGTTTTTGTCTTTCCATAGAAGACCTTACGTTTCAGCCCCTGATTCGGAACCTGGATCGATATGCTCCCCACCCATTTCCCATCAGCCCGTTTGTAGATCGAGCCTTCACCGTTTGCTCGCTTAGACTTCGTGCCCATAATCTTCATCCTTTCTCGCTTCAAGATTGTCTCTTTTACTCTTTGTTCTGGGAGCGGTAATCTTCCTTTTTTCCTTCGCCCTTCTTGAAAACCTCCTTTCGCACTGTTCGTTTCTGCAATAGGAAAATCCCTGCTGATTTCTTATAGTACATATTCTGGACGGAAAATCAAGAGGAAAGTACTCACTTTTTCCCGTAACACAATGAAGAAAAAGCTAACGTCCCCGGTGATGGTTTTGGCCCTGCTCCCCGCTACACTGGCTCACAGAACGATAGTCCTTGTACTTCATCAAGAAAGGAACTGTGATGCCACACGATCCTCTCATTCTCCCACCCGTGCAGCCGCCCGGCGCGGGCGGCGAAGCCACAACGCCAGTCCGGCGCTTCTCGCTGCGTCGCATCCCCATCGGTGGATGGCTCTTCTTTGCCCTCGCCGTTGCCGCCCTGATCGCCGGAACCGCCCCTGGCAATTCGCAGACTGATTCCCGCGCTGCCCCGGCTCAAACGGCGCCATTCAAAGCGGCTGGTAGCGCTGGTCAGCCTGCCGCCTGTGCCGGTAATCTGGGGCCGGCTTCCACGCTTATTCAGGAGTTCCGCGTCGAGAAAGATGTGGAGACATCGATCCAGCGGATGCCCACCGTCTCACCTGCTGTGCTCAGAGCGCGCTATCGGCATGGCGCAGGGCCTCTCTTATGTGATGCTCTGCTCTTTCAAGGCGTGAGCGTCAACCGCTGCCTGCCCTTCCAGACATTTCTGGTGCAAGCACACTGGCCGGCTGATCTCGTGCAGCAAAAGGACAGCAAGATGCTAGTCTGTCTGCCCGCACGTCTGGATGTGCAGGGAGGAAGTACAGCCCTGGTGCCCGGACTTGATCCAGCCAGTATCCTGACCAATCTGTGGACCACGGGCATCGGCGGCCTCATCGACTTTGTGAAGACACAGTTTCTCGACTGGGCCTCCTCCTTCGGCTTCGTCTACATTACCCCTGCCGCTCTCTCGTATAAGCTGCTCACGATCAAAAATGCCAGCGCCTGGTCCATTGGCGTCGTCGATGGCGCCATCGCGCTGATCCTGGTCATTGGCGGCTACCAGGTCATCCTACGTCACCACCTGGGACTGCCTACCGGCTGGGTGCTGGAACTGCTCTCTCACCTGGCCCTCACCGCGATCATCGCCAATGTAGGCTTCTTTTATGTCCTGCCCCAGCTTATCGAACTGAACAATAGCCTGTGTATCAGCCTGTGGATGGCCTTCGGACATGCCGGCGTCGGGGACTTTAGCCTGCCATTGGGCGTCGTGAACTGGCTGCGCCAGCCCTTCACCATCGGCCTGTTTGTGGTGATTGATTTCGTCCTCTCGCTCTTGCTGGTGATCGTGCAACTGGTACGCCTGGGCCTCTTAGATGTCCTGATCGTCTTCGCGCCGCTAGGCATCATGTGCGCGGCTCTCCCCCATACCCGCGCCTTCTTTCGCCTCTGGGTGATCGGCTTCTTCTGTACGCTGTTTGTGCAGGTGCTCCAGGTCGGTGCGATGGCGCTGGGATCGGCGCTCATTGTCAGCTTTGGTACCGCCAGCACGACGCCGATCATCATACTGGTAGGCATCGCCACCACCTATATCGCCTTCAGACTCCCGCACATGTTGCTCTCCGGGGCGCTGCGTGCTTCCGTTGGGTCCGTGCATGCCAGTATCAGCGCCGTGGCGACGGAAGTGGTCCACCTGCTCCGCGCCCCTGGAGCGTGAGGAGGGCACGATGCGATTGGTGGGTCTCCTTCTAGCCGCAGGGATGGTCGCGTTCCTTGCTCTTGCCCTGCTGGTCACGGTGATGGCGGCACAGCCCGTACCTTCCTCCAGTGAGGGGATTGGCGATCCGGCAGTGGTGCAGGCGGCCTTCACGATGCAGGCGCACCTCTTCGGTCCCCGCGCCACGCTCTATGACAGGGATTTTCCCCAAACGGTCATCGCCTACTGGAATTCCATCTGTCATGGCTGCACCGAAATGCAGTCCGGCTCACTCCAGTGCGTCATGTTCGTGCTGGGCGCCTATGCCCTGGCTGGTCAACCTCTGCATATCTGGGGCAATGCCATTGACTTCTGGGCGCTCTACCAGCGGCAGCCGGGATGGACAGAGGTGCCCACCGGGCGCGGCATCCCGCTACCTGGCGATGTGCTGGTCTGGCAGGGAGGAGCCTTCGGCCATGTCGCGGTAGTGACAAGCGTCGTGCCGCCCACCAGCACGCAGGACGGCAGCGTGACGGTCGCCGAGGCCAATGCGCCGGGGAACCGCTTTCCTGGCAGCGCACTGCCGGGCAACTGGTACACCATGCCCATACGTCCCGACCTCTCGTTTGCAACCTGGGCTGGCTACCGCGTGCTGGGCTTCCTGCATCAGAAAATCGCACTGGCCGATGGAGCTGGGGAACTGCCGCCCGGCCTCTCTCTGGCAATGCCTCTGGTGCGTCTGGCCTGGGATGAGGCCGTCGCGGCTGGCATTCCTCCTGGTTACTTCGTGCGGCAGATCAATCAGGAGAGCGGTTTCGTTCCTGATGCCCGCTCGCCTGCCGGGGCGGAAGGGATCGCGCAGTTCATGCCGGAGACGGCGGCGCGTCTCGGCGTCAATCCCTTCGACCCGGCCTCAGCGCTGCATGGCGCGGCGCAGCTTATGGCTAGCCTTGTGCAGCAGTACCACCAGGACTATGCCAAAGCGCTCGCTGCCTATAACGCGGGCAGCGGAGCGGTGACGCGCTGTATGCAGATGCAGCCTACCACCTGGCTCAGTTGCTTGCCCACTGAAACCCAGCAGTATGTGAAAGACATTCTGCACTAGTGCAAAGAAAGGATTGTGTCTATGGACTCTCTCGTTCATCTCGCTCCGCATGTGCTGGCAACCCTGCTGGCCCAGCCGCCTGCCGATACCTCCGGGGTAAGCAATGCCTTTATTGGTCTGGCGAAGCTGGGAGGAGCCATGCTGGGCGGTGTGATCGCCTTCTTTGGCGTCATCTGCGGCTTCCAATATATTGCCGCCGTGGATGATGCCGCCAAAGCGATGCATGCCAAACGGGCTATCGGCAGCCTGCTCGTTGGCGCCATCATCGTGGCGGTCAGCGTCAATTTCGCTCCGCAGATCGTGAGTGTGATCTTTCCCTAAAACGGGACGCGGGAAGGATGCAGGAAAGAGCCTTCCCGCTGTCTTTCAGGAGGAGGTAGCTATGCCATCCGATTCGTTCTCTAACCGTCCTGCCCCTCGGCAGATCCCGCATCTGGAGGTCGAAGATACCATCCTGCGTGTTGGGCCGCTCTCGCTCTCCTTGCGACAAGCTGCCCTGTTGCTCATTGGCGGCTGTGTGGCCTGGAGTCTGTGGAAAGCCTCCTGGGGCCTTGCCGCCTGGTACACCCCGGGCCTGGTATTGCGGGTGCTCCTTGTGGCCCTGCCGGCGCTCGTCTCGCTTGCCTTCGCCTTTGGCAGCAGTGGCGGACGCCGCTATGATGCCTGGATCATGGTCATCTGGCGCTATCTGTGGCTGCCCAAGATTGCCATCTGGCGCCGCTCTGCTGTGCAGGAGGCATCCTCGTTCGACGAATCAGAAAGCGAGGCCCGATGATGTCTCCATTCACCAACAGAAAGAGCGTACAGCAGCGCTATGTGGCAGCCAGAGAAGTTCGCGAGAATGTCCTGTGCCTGGCTTCGCCTCTTAATCCAGGGCAACGGGAATACTGCGCCGTTCTTGAGGTGAGCGGCCTCACCTATCATCTCAAGTCTGAGGAAGAGCAAATGCTGATTACGCAGCAATTTCAGCGCGTGCTCTCCGGCCTCACGTATCCGCTCCAGATCCTGGTCCGTATCCTGCCCCTGGATCTGGAGCCGTACCTGCGGCGCTTTCAGATCCCAGAAAGAGCCGGCGATGCCCTCTCGATGCTGTCGGCTTCATTGCTCCAGTTTCTGCGCGATCTCTCAGTGCAGCGCCAGCTTGTGGAGCGCAAGTGTTATATCATTGTCCCTGCTACAGACCTCGGCAGGAAAGCATCTCCGCGCATCAGCCTGGCGCACAGGAAGCAGCAGGAACAGTTTGAGCAGGCGCGTCAGCAACTCGATCTGCGCTGTCAGGAGATCGCCAGGCAATGCGCGATGATGGGGCTAGCCACGCGCAGATTAGAGAAGGCTGCGCTGGTCAATCTGGAATATGGCTGCCTGCGCCCCCACTATGCCTGGCGCGCTCCCCTGCACCCACAGGTGATTGACGCGCTCGGCCAACCCATCCAGCGCAGGCCCTCTGGCAAGACACAGCCGCAGCCCTCTTGGATGTACGCTGGAAACACACTGGCTGGCCTGGCAATGTCAAACCCCGCGCAAAGGCAGCGAACTGACAAAAAATCACTCGCTACCGCGCAGATCTTCACGGAACTGGCCGATCTGCTCGCGCCCGCAAGCGTACAGTTAGAGGCCGATTGTCTCCAGATTGAAGGTATGTTTGCCTGCACGCTGGCTGTGATCGGCCTGCCACGCTTTGTCTCCCCGGGATGGCTCCGGCCACTGATCGAACTGGGCGAGCCGATGGACCTCAGCTTTCATCTTCGCCCCAGGCCGTCGGGCGATCTTGTGCGCGAACTGCGCCGGCGTCAGCTTGAACTGACCTCTTCCTCCCTGCTGGCACAGGAACAGCGGCACCTGCTCGATCCCACTCTACAGATCGCGCAGGAGGATGTGCAGCGCTTCCTGGAGCGGCTTGCCAGCGGCGAGGAGCGCTTCCTCGATTGGTCGATGTACGTGTGGCTTTATGGAAACACGAAACAGGCATTGCGCGAACGCTGCGAGCGTGTGCGGGCCGTTCTCTACAATCTGCTCGTGGAGACGCGTCCGGCGCACTTTGAACAGGACCGAGGCTTCCACGCCTGCCAGCCGCATGCACGCGATACCCTGCGCGTGACGCATCTGTTGCCCAGTGAAGCGGCGGCCACCGCCTTTCCGTTTCTCTCCACGACGCTCTTGATGCCGGGTGGCCTGCTCGAAGGGATCACGCCGACGGGCGAACCCGTGCTGCTGGACTGGTGGGCGCCGGAGCTTCGCAATGCCAATCGACTCCTTGTGGCGCCCTCGGGGGCGGGCAAATCCTTCAAAACCAAGCTGGATATCCTGCGCTGGCATCTGCTGATGACCTGTTCAAGGCTGCAAGCCTATGGCCTGCGTTCGCGCGCCTGTACCCATCAGCAGATCGTGATTGACCCGGAGCGCGAATACCTGCGCCTTGCCACAACGTTCGGCGGGCAGTGGATTCGGCTGGCGCCGGGTTCGGAGCAGCACCTCAATCCCTTCGACCTGCCCCGCCTGCGTCCTGGCACGCCCATCTACGGCAATCTGTTTGCCGACCAGGTGCAGTACCTCCAGGCATTTCTGGAGATCCTGCTCGCGGATCGCGGTCCCGATGGACCGGGCATGCTCACCAGCCAGGAGAAAGCGCTGCTGGATAGCGCCATCTATGAAGCCTATCGCCGCATCGGCATTACCTCCGATCCGCGCACCCATGACCGGCCCACACCACTCTTGCGCGATCTCTATGATATTCTTTCAAGCGAAGTCTGTGGTCCCGATCCAACCGGGTTGGGCCAGCGGCTTCGGCGTTTTGTGAAAGGAAGCCTGGCCGGCCTCTTCGATGGGCCAACCAATGTCGCGCTCGATAATCCGCTGGTCGTCTTTGATCTGCATGATCTGGAAAGCGAGTTACGCCCGATTGGCTTTTTCCTCATCAGCAACTATGTCTGGACGACCTCGTTCGGCTCAACCATTCCGCGCCAGTTGATCGTCGATGAACTGCTCTCGCTCTATCAGTACCGCGAAGGCGCGAAGTTTCTCGAAACCCTGTTTCAGCGGGCGCGCAAACATTTTTTAGGCATTACTGGCATTACTCAGCACCCGGCCCTGCTCGCGAATAGCTCGATTCCGGCCAATTGCGCGACGCAGATCCTCATGGCTCAGGAATCTGCCTCGCTTGATAGCGTGGGCAGCGTCTTCAAGCTCTCGCAAGAGGAGCGACAGATCCTCAAAACCTGTGGCAAGGGAGATGCGCTGCTGTTGACTCACGACAAGCGCCTGGTGGTGCATTTTGCGGCGAGCCGGATTGAGCATGCCCTGGCAACAACCGATCCCCGAGAGTTGCGGGAGCTAACCACGCAACTCGCATCATTCCCACAGCATATGACTGCACAACAGCCCACACCTTCTTCACAGGCGCTAGTCGCGCACCCCGCACCGTCTCCGCAGGATATTGCCGAGCAGCCGACAGTGCCGCTCGTCGCCATCCAGGCTCGCACGCTCTCTCCACATTCCGTGCAGCAGAACGGGCATCGGCAGGGAGGAGCAACGTATGGTCTCTCGTGAGGAGATTGTGCAGGCGAAAACGGCGGTGCGCCTGGAAGATGTCTGCCGGCAACGCGGCGTGGCGCTCTCCGTGTGCAGCAACGAACGCCTGGAGGGCTGCTGTCCGTTTCACGAAGATCACACGCCCAGCTTCAATGTCTATGTCGAGAGCCAGCGCTATTGCTGCTTTGGGTGCGGAGCGCAGGGAGATGTGATTGATTTTGTGCGTGCGCTTGATGGCTGCTCGTTTGCCGAGGCAGTGCAGCGCTTGCTTCCCATGCAAAGCGTTACACGTTTCCAAAGCGTCAGGCCGTCGGTGCCCGTGCGATCTGTTCGTCGCAAAGAGCCTATACGGTCAAACGGACGAAAGGATGACTGTGATGATTTTATGCCGTTGCTGACGCAGGCGCTTGCCATCTACCACGAGACACTGTTGCACACGCCGCTTGCCCAGCAGTACCTTGCCACACGCGGCATTGAGATGGCGGCGATAACGCGTTGTCGCCTGGGCTATGCCGATGGCACGAGCTTGCGCCTGGCTCTGCGCGGTAATGAACAGGCGTGGGGGCAGGCACAGCGCGCCGGCTTACTCACCAGAGGCGGCAAAGAGTGGCTTTCCGGCAGACTCATCATTCCCGATCTGCGCGGCGAGCGCTGCATCTGGATGATTGGCCGCGCGCTACCGACACCCATCCATCCTCTGTGCAAAGCGAACGATAAGTACCTGGGGCTTTCGATCCCAAAGACGCTGCTTGGCTACGAGGTCGCCCTTTCCGAACTAAAAGCGCCGCGCACCCGCCCGCTTCAAGGCATCCTGATCGTGGAGGGAGCCATTGATTATGTGCTGGCGCGGGCCTGGGAACTGCCCTGCCTCTGTGTGGCCTTCCTGGGCACACATCCCAGCCGCAGCCAGTTACAAGCCTTGCTCCATCTGCATGCGGTGAGCAGGCTACCCTTCCTCGACTGGCACGATGCCGACGAGCGCGGACGGCTGGCCTCCCTTCACCTGCTCGCACAGCTTCACGGCCTGCCGGTCCGCCTTTTCCCGGAGATTGCTCTCAGCAAAGACCTTGCTGATTTAGGAACACAGCCCGATGGCTACACCCGGCTCGTCCACGCCTGGCAGGCCATCGGCGATGGAGGTGAACTATGAAATCTACGCTACCCACTGTCTCACTGCTCGCTCAGGTGATTCCACCGCGCCATGCCGAGCGCAGCCCGGTGGTGCTGGAGGCGGCGATGCAAAGTCTGGCTCTTTCGGAGCGCGATCCGGTGGCCTTAGAGATCGCGGGGACCGCGAGCAGCCGGCGCTTTTTCCTGCGTGCCAGTTCGTCCAGAGGCTATATTCATGCGCTCTCGCAACTGCGGGCGCGCTATCCGCAGGCCGGGATCGTCAGGTTGAGACCAGAGGACGATCCGCTGCATCTCTCCGACGATGAAGCGGTCTCCGTTGTCGAGCTGGCTCCCGGAAATGCGTCCTACCTGCCCTTGCGCACCTGGCAGGAGGAAGATATGCGACAGGAGGGCCTCGATCCACTGCTCGGAGTACTGGCGGCCCTCGACGGCATCCCGGAAGGCATGCGCGTCGTGGCACAGATCGGCATGGTGCCCGCTGCCCCGGCCTGGTCGCGCGCGAGCCAGCGACGAGCCGTTGAGCATCCACTGGAACCGGAGCGCGAGCGCGAACGGCTCATGATGATGAACGCACGTCTGGGGCAAGGCGCGCCGAGTACTGCTTCATTGATTGTCCTTGCGCTCGTATTTGGAGGCGTCTCCCTCCTCGCGCGCTTTCATGCAGTGATCCCTCCCTGGCTGGGTGCGGTGGTGCTCGCTATCGCCGAGGGAAGACAGCCAACTCTCTCTCATGTACAGTTCCTCCTGCTGCTCTTCTGGGGGAGTATTCTGCTGCTGGGCTTTCTGCTGGTTCTGCTGCTCTTTTTCCTGGTCAAGCGGCGAATGCTTCGCCGGGCGATCTATGACCAGAAACTGGTGACACAGAAAACGATGCGCATGGCCTACCGCGTGCGCATCCGTCTCTATGTGATCGCGCCCTGTCCTGCCCGGCCAAAGCGTCTCACCTGGCACGCCATCCAGGAGATGCGCCGCGCGGCACGCGAGCGGCGTGAGCGCCTGCTCCAGCTTGTCGCGGCCTACCGGCAATTTCATCTCGCCAGCGGCAACTACTTCGTGGTGCGCCGGCTCTTCTCCTGGAGGGCGCGCTGGTTACTCACACCGCCACAGGGGTGGCTGCGCCCGCTACATGGCTGGTGGCGCGGGATCCGCCACTCGCGGCACTATATCGGCGTGGATACACTGGCGCTGCTCTGGCATTTGCCGCATGGCGCGGCGCTCTCAGCACTGCCCCTCGTCGAGCAGCGGCGCACGCGCAGTTTGCCGCTGCCACCACCATTGCTGCCACTCTCGCCGGATGGAATCATCATCGGGGCCGCCGAGCATGCCGGGAGAACCCTGCCGTTTGCCCTGCCACCCGAATGCCTGGAGGTGCATACCCTGATCGGCGGCAAATCTGGCGAGGGGAAAAGTACCTGCATCGAGCACCTCGCCTACGAGATGATGCGCCGTGGCTCAGGACTCCTCCTCATCGATCCGCATGGCGATCTGAGCGAGCATGTGCTCTCCCGCGTGCCACCAGAACGCAGCGACGACGTGGTGTGGATTGATCTTTCCGATCCCACCTATAGCGTCGGCCTCAACCCGCTGGATGTGACGCTGGGCCGGGGGCGCGATAAAGCTGTCGCCGACCTCCTGCATACGCTTTCCCACATCTGGATGAGTAGCTGGGGGCCGCGCATGGAAAACGCCTTCGAGATGGCACTGCGCACCCTCTATGAGGCGAACCGCGTCCTGGTGGCACACGATCCGCAG
>Ga0209061_1002722_pt1 | contig 21254 bp, 19 predicted proteins | sample Coa_R1_10_FD_187157 | JGI IMG/M metagenome (GOLD analysis project Ga0209061, IMG submission 187157) | Surface soil microbial communities from Centralia Pennsylvania, which are recovering from an underground coalmine fire - Coalmine... | ecosystem: Environmental > Terrestrial > Soil >...
GACATCCACGAACAGAGCCAGACCACCACGGCTGAGGCTGCGTGCAGCTTCGGTGTGAGAATCCGGCGACCGTACAGCAGGGCACCGAGAAAGACCGATTCGCCGAAAAACGCAAAGACCGACTCCATTGCAAGAGGTTGGCCGATTACCGATCCGGTTCGCCCGGAAAATGCCGCCCAATTCGTGCCGAACTGAAACTCCATCGGAATCCCGGTCACGATGCCTGCCGCAAAGTTGATCGCAAAAATCCGCGTCCACAACCTCGCCGCTCGGTCTGCGACCGCGTCCCTCGCAAAGGCCGCTCTCAGCCAAAACGCTGCGATAAACGGCGCCAAGCCCATCGTGACGATCGGAAACAGATAGTGGAACATGATCGTAAACGCGAACTGGATCCGATCCCAGAGTACTGTTTCCATACTCCCTTGTCAGTCTGAGCTTATTCGACTGCGCTTCGCTCCGCTCAGGGTAAACGGAGTCGAAGGACAGAGACTACGCTACGGGCATCGACAATGGGCCGCAACGACAAATGAGGCCGATCCGCGACCCTTCATGACCTCAGGCTGTGACGCCTCGTCTAAATTCGCTCGCTGAATTTCTCGGGCACGACCGCGCCGCACAAGTCGCATCTCGTGGTCTGCCGGTGCGGCTGCGACGGCGGCGCTGCCGTCGGCCGTGGAGCAGATTGTTCTTTCGCCTTCTCGAGCAGGGCGGCTTCGGCTTCAAGAGCGGCGACGACGCGGCTGACCTCATCGTCCGATATCACGCCGTCGACGCGACCATACGAACGCGGGTAGTACCAGCCCTTGACGAGCTTGGACAGCCGGTCTTCGCCGCGTCGCGCCGCTTCAGCGGCAACTTCTTTTGGTGTTAGCGATTTGCTCGTGGGCAAGAGACCGCGCGCATCGGCTGCGCGCAGCGCTCGCAGCCACAGTGCTTCGAGCGAATTCATGCCGGCATCCCACGGCGGCGAACGAGCAGCACGACGCCGAACCCGGCGAGCGCGAGCGCATCGACGCCGATCGCCCATGGCAGCAAGAGCGTCCAAAGCGTAGGAGTCCCGCTTCTCCCCGCCGGCGCGCGCGGGGCCGCCGGAACGCTCGCGTGCTGCGTTTGGCTCCCGGCATTTTGCCGCGGCAGCCCAATCGGTGGATGCGCGCGTGGAACGACGACAACGTGCTGCACGGCGTGCGTTGTGATTTGCGGCCGCGGGAACGCCGCAAAAGCCAAGAGCAGCGACAGTCCGAGCGCGACGAGCGCGAGCATCGCGAGCGACACGACGGACTGCGCCTGGGGGCTAAGCGAGCCAGACGATGACGGCATGATGGTGCGAACGATCGAGTAAGGGGACGACGCTCTGCGGAAGCGAGAGAACGCCTTCAGGACGCGCCAGCAGCTCCGCCTTCCGAATGCGGCCGGCCATCGTACAAATCCCGAGGTAGGCAATTGCGAGCGCCCCAATTTCGAGTGCGAGATGCCGGGTCAGCGCGGTGGCGTGCAACGCGATCGAATACGTGCACGCTAGGAGCACCGCAGCGAATGCGACGGGAACGGCGACTTGAGGCTGCGTGCGCCAAACGTTCAGCATCATGCGGACGCCGAACCCGAACGCGAGCGTCAGCACCAGCGTCACGCCCGGCTGGATAACGAGCGCGCGGGCCAGCAGCACGGCGACGGCCGCCGCCATGAGCAGAAGACGAATCTCACCGCGAGTTAGGAGCAGCGCCACGGCGACGCCAAAGCCGACTCCGAACAACATGGGATCGACGTGGTTCCACGCCGCCGGAACGACGACGATCGCCAGGCCAAGAAGGGCATGCCGCCAGGTCGAGCGCGCATCTTCCTGCGGCCACCACGGGAGAGCCCGCGGCCCCGCAACCGCGAGAACCGCAAACGCGCCCAGCGTTTGCCAATCGGTGCGTGGATCGAGCATACCGAGCGACGTTACCGCGAGGTACGCCGCCACGGCCACGATTGTCGTCACGTTGTGGAGCATGCCGTCACCGGCCAACACGCGAAGCCGCGCTTCGGACTGCTCGTCTTCCGAGTAGCGCGGAACCTGCGCTTGCGTCTGGAGAACGAGCGGTTCTTTGTCGTAGAACGCCGGATCGGCGCGCCGTCGCCAATCGATCATTGCTGCCAGACGACCTCGCGCGTGAAAACAGGCACGTGATCCGGCGTGAGGGTCACGATGGGAAGCCGCTGCTGTTCCAAGCCTTCGCGGGGTCGCAGGCTCACGAAAATCACGGCGGCACCAAACCGCTGCACTTCGTGGATGAGCACGCGTCCGAGCGTCGAACGATCGCCGCCCATCTCGATGTGCGCCAATTCGCGCTCCAGGCGATCCAAATCGACATCCAGCGGATGCAGGCGCAGCGAGACGATATCGCGCAACCCGCGTTGCGCCACGAAACGAACGGTGAGGCGGCGCGCCGCAAAGATGCGGCAAAGCGCGGCAACGAACGACACGGCCTTTTCCAAGCGATAACGATGCATCGTCTCGTCGCCCTCCAGCGGTTTGGCCGTGTCGAGCACGATGCTGAGATCTTCCCGGCTCGGGTCCTGAAATTCGCGCACGTAGAATTCGTTCGGATCGAACGTTCGCAGCGACAGAACGCGATGGATCAGCTTGGGATTGTCGCCGGGACGGTACTCTCGCGCGCCGACGTACTCTTCCGTTGCCACCGGAATCTTCTGAAAGCGGCCGGCCGCGACGTGCCGTCCCGAAAGCAACGCATCCACGAACGGATGCAGCTGGTACTGAGCCGGCAGCACGGTGACGGCATGGGCCTCTTCGAAAACTGCCGTCGCGCGCACCAAGCTGCCCGGAAGCTCGACGACCGCGGAGAACGGGCCGACGAAGAGTGTCCCGCGCTTCTTGATCAGCACGTCCCAGACCGACGTCGCCGAGCGACGAACGGTGAGGTTTGGAATGTCGGCCCAGGGACCGACGTCGCTGACGACGTCGCCGATCGAAAACTTCGCTTTTGTCATGACGCCGACCGCGGGAAAAAGCTGACGATCGAGCGACAGCGTGAGCGATAGACGGAAGCTCCCCATCGCGCGAAGGCGCGTCGGTATTTGAACGCCTTCAATTCGCAGCGAACGCGCGGTGTTCACGGATAGAACGCTCGTGGCGCCGACCCAGAGCAGGGGAAACGCTATCGCAAAAATAGCCAGCGGCCGAAGCGCGGGGTGAAACGCCGTCGCGATTGCCGTGACAAAGAGCGCTCCCGCAAAGAGCGCAATGCCCGCAACCGGCGCCGCCGCGAGCTCGATGCGGGTAGGCGGATTCATGCTTCCGGCGCGAGTGCCGGAAACTCGACGGCATCGATGATGCGCTTGACGATCTGTGTCTTCCATTCCGTCATGCTCATCAGCGATTCGGGCATGATTTTCGGCATGACGCGATGCGGCAACGCATACACGAACAGCTCCTTTATGTCGTCGGGAATCACGTAGGCGCGGCCTTGCACGAGCGCGTATGCGCGGGAGAGCTGCATGAGCTGTACGGCGGCGCGGGGGCTCGCGCCGAGCACGAGCTGATCGGAATTGCGGCTCGCCCGCACGGCCTCGATGATGTAGCGCAGCAAGCGGTCGTCGATCGTGACGGAGGTAACAAGCGCCATCAACTCCCGCACGCGAGCGATGGAAAGCACCGAAGGAACGCCCGTTAGCGGGTCGGACGTCATTCGGCCGCGCAGAATTTCGAGCTCTTCGTCTTCGCCGGGATACCCGGGCGAGAGCAGCATCTGGAAGCGGTCCAATTGAGCTTCGGGCAGATCGTTGACGCCCGAATGCTCGATGGGATTTTGCGTTGCGATAACGATGAAGGGATCCGGCAGCGGATGCGTCTGCCCCTCGACGCTGACCTGGCCTTCGCCCATCGCTTCCAAGAGCGCGCTTTGCGTGCGCGGCATGGCGCGATTGAGCTCGTCGACGAGCACGATATTTGCAAAGACGGGGCCGGGCACGAAGATCTCCTTGCGAGGGTCGACATAGCCCGTGATGTCGACCGGCAGCAGATCCGGCGTACACTGAATGCGCTTGAACTCACACGAAATCGAGCGCGCGAGAACGCGCGCAAGCATCGTCTTGCCGACGCCGGGACGATCTTCGAGCAGCACGTGCCCACGAGCGAGAAGCGCCGCAACCACCAGCTCGACGATTTGCCGCTTTCCGACGATGACGCGCTCGACGTTGTCGATGAGGCGCTGAACGTCTGCATGCGCGGTATCGAAGGAGGCGTCCAGTCTCATCACGTTCTCCCCTGTGAGTCGTGGCGAAGGGCGAGAGTCGTCGGAAGGCTGTTGAAGATCATCGGCACGAGCCAACGAGCCAGCAGCGCTGCAAGCAGCGCGACGGCGAGAATCGCCGCCGCTGCGGTGAGCGTCCACGTCGACGGCAGATCCGCCGCGAGCCGCTTGCCGGCGGCGCCGAAGAGCGCGCTGACACCTTCGCTCGAGTACGCGGCCTTAAAGATATACATCGCCAAGATTACACCCACCCATCGAGCGCCGCCGCCGACGATCCGCGCCGGATCGGCGGCAGTCCAGGAAAGGTTCGGCCAGATTCTCGCGGCCAGCGCGCGCACGAGGAAGTCCAGTTCGGCGCCGACGGCAAGAACGGCAACGGCGGCCGACGCACCGAGCAGCGCCAGCGCCGGCGAGAATCCCGATTCGTAACCCGCTGCCACAAACGGCAACGCGATGAGAAACGCGAGCGTTCCCACCGCGAGCGCGTCTGCGGCTCGAGCGACGACTTCCGTACGATTGTGAAGACGCGAGCAACGCGCGCACAAGCGCAGAACTTGCCCGGAACCTTTTTGGAACCGCCGTCCCGCAAAGAGTGCCCAAACGGCAATCGCCGTCGCCTCCAGCCCGACGAGCAGCGCGAGCGGCACGTATCCGGGGACCATGGCCTAAATTTCCGGCTGCCGTCCGTATTGTCATGCCCGCTTCTTCGCAGCGCGGGAGATCACCATGCTCGCGGCGTTGCTGCTATATTTGACCGAGCTGACGCCGCAAGCGCTCGCGCAAGTCGACGCAACACGGCATCGCGGCCAAGCGGGCGATAGTCGCGCAGAGTTTGCCGCCGAAGGCCTCCCCGCGATAAAATCGAACGTCACGGCGTTGTACGCGCGCTTTCTTTTTGGCGTTTCGGCGTCGCTTTTCGGCGCCGTCGTACTGATCTCGCACGAATCTGACATCTGGCACCGATCGCTCGCGATCGCGCAAATCGCCGGTGGAGTCGCCATGCTGCTTCCTCCTACCGTGCGCCTGGGGCCGGCCGTCGTCGGCGCCGTCTATGCGATCTTGTCGCTCGCATCGATTCCCGCTATCATCGCCGCACCGGCGCAATATGTGAGCTACGGAAACTTTTTCGAACAGTTATCGGTGGTATGCGGCGCGATGGGCGCATACGCGGTAGCCGATTCGCATCCGAGGCGGCGGCGCACGATCGGCTGGGCAGCGCGTCTCGGCCTTGGATTGTGCGCGGTTTCGTTCGCGCTGGCGCAGATCGCTTATCTGAAATTCACGGCCGGCTTAGTTCCCACGTGGATTCCGCCCAGTCAGATGTTTTGGGCCATTTACACCACGATCGCGTTTGCATTCGCGGCGCTTGCCACGCTCATCGATGTTTACGCGGACCTCGCTCTTAAACTCATGGCCGTAATGCTGGCGCTCTTCGGAGTTCTCGTGTGGGTGCCGCACATCGCCGCTCACCCGAACGCGCTCGCCAATTGGAGCGAGCTCGCCGAGAACTACCTGATCGCGGCCGCCGCCTGGATGGTGGCTGATGCCGTATCTTCGGATCAGAAAGAATTGCGACCCGGCCTTACGGCCGGACCTGGATAGCACAAGCGCGGGTTAGTTAGCCATCCTGGAAAGCGCTTGCCAGTTGTATTGTCACCGCGTTGAACTTTGAAGGCTCGACACATCGTTTAATGACAATGAGAAAAATGCCAACAATAGCGGGAGCGTGCGCTGTAGCGTGCCTTGCCGCTTCGCTTCCCGTGCACGCGCAAGTTCCACCGCACGATACAGGTGCCGGCGTGAAGCGTGGAATGCAACAAATGCACTACTCCGGTCAGGTCGGCACCGTGACGCTATTTCATGCGCCAAGCGATTCGGGGACGCTCGTCGTCCTCAACGTGCAAGGCCAGCGTCGGGGCTGGCCTGAGGCCGCCACAATCCAGCGCGGGGCGAGTTGCTCGCCGTCAGATATCGATACCCGTCCTACGTGGATGCTCAACAATGTTTCCGACGGGCGCAGTGCGACGGTCGTCAACGCATCCCCATCGAAACTCTTGTCCGGAAATTACTTCGTCGTTGTGCACGGCGGTGCACCCATTCCAATACCGAAGAATGCCTCGAAGAAGAGCATGCTGGCCGGAGGTAACATTATGCTGAACGGTATGGTGATCAGCAAGGCGCGCTGGCAGCCGGTGGTTTGCGGTCATCTCTACGGATGATATAGCCGCGACAACGCGCCTCCGCTCGGTTCATCGTCTGCGCATCAGGCTCATCGGCGTCGCGCAGGGCGGATGCGAACCTCGTCCTACCGTTTTTTGATCCGTCCGTCTACGAGCGATAAAGGCCAGCAGCGTCGGCGCGCTCGTGCTGCGTGGGAACGGCGAGCTCTTCCGCGACCTCGCGCTCGCGATTGGAGAGCCTCGCCGGCGCAAACCAGTCGTACATCACGGGTACGAGAACGAGCGTCAGCATCAGTGAGCTGAGCAATCCGCCGATGACGACGATTCCGAGGCTCTGGCGGATCTGCGAACCGGGCTCGAAAGCGATGGCTAGCGGAAACATTCCCGCGACCATCGCGAGCGTCGTCATCATGATTGGACGGAACCGCGTCCGACCACTCTCAATGATCGCATTGCGCCTGGTGTAACCGCGGCGCCGCAACGTGTTGGCGTAGTCGACAAGCAGAATCCCATTCTTGGCGACCAAGCCGATCAGCAGCATCGAGCCGATCATGGAAAAGAGGTTGAGCGTCTGATGCGTGATGAGTAGCGAGCCGACGGCGCCGACCGCCGCGACCGGGACCGAGAACATGATGATGAGCGGCGAGCTGTAGCTATTGTAGAGCGCGACCATGAGCAAAAAAGCGAAGATAAGCGAGAGAACCATCGAGTGGCCGATGTCGCTGAGCGTCTCAGCCATGTAGGCCTGATAGCCCTGCGCAGCGGGTTGAACGCGGATGTTCGGCGGCAGATGCAATGCGGTCAGCCGCCTTTCGAACGCGTTCTGTACGTTCGCCAGCGAACTGCTGGATGCGACATTGGCATCGATGTGAATGACATTGAGCCGATTCTCGCGTGTGATGAGCGGCAATGCCGGCGCCCACTTGAGGTTGGCGACGTCGCCGAGGCTCACCACGTTGCCGTTCAGACTGCGGACCGGGATCGATTCGATCTCGGAGAGACTATGCCGGTCGGCGAGCGGATAAATGACCTGTACTTGGATGAGCCCTTGGGACAAAACGACCTGCGTCGGAATTGCGCCGGCGAAAGCCGCATTCACCGCGCTTGCCGCGTCGCTGATCGAGACGTCCAGCGAACGCGCTGCGTCGCGGTTGAACGTCACGTTGACTTGAGGTGCGAGCGCGCTCGCCGAACTGTTGACGTCCACGGCTCCCGGCGTCTGCCGTAATGCTCGCAGCACTTTCTGCGCATACGGCGTCGGATCGCCGCCTGAGAGGTCGGTTACAAGCTCGTCGACCGGCTGCGCGTTGCCGGCTTGCACGCCGGTGACGGGGATAACGACCGGATGCCCACGCGGAACAATGCGCTCCGCAATCTCGCGCACCTTGCCAACCCAATAATTCGTCGAATGCATGCGATTCGGCTTCAGAAACAGGTGGATCTGTGCGACGTTGGGTTCGGCGATGAAGCCGCCGAAGCTCGCCAGCTCCGCGCCAGCGATGCGCGTCTCGGCCTGCAAGTCAGGAATCCTCAGGAGTCGTGACTCGAGGTTTACGCTGGCTTGCGTTGTGTGCGCGACCGGCGTCCCTACCGGAAAGGTGAGTTGAACGAAGATCTGCCCCATGTCTTGCGCGGGGATGAACTCGATGCCGACCCAGCGCAGCGCCACGGCCAAGATCGCTACGGAGAACGTTGCAGCGGCGACGCCGACGACGATCCATGGACGCCGGAGCGCCCACGGCAGCGCGCGGTCGTGGTACCATGTACGCAGACGGGTGAAGAAGTTGTGGAACTTGTCGATGAATTGCGGCGGCTTCCAGGTGGAATGGAGGGCCCACAAGCCGGCCATCGCCGGCGTAATCGTGAAGGACACCAACAGCGAGCTGAGCGTCGCCGTGGCGACGACGACCCCGAACTCAGCCAATTCGCGCCCCACCTGGCCGCTCAGAAACGCGATCGGCAAGAAGACGACGACATCGACGAGCGTTAGAACGATCGCCGCCATGCCGATCTCCGTGCGGCCTGCAATCGCGGCACGAATCGGCGTTTCGCCAAGCTCGTCGCGATGGCGCTCGATGTTCTCCAGCACCACCGTCGAGTCGTCGATCAATATCCCGATCGCGAGCGTCATGCCCAAGAGTGAGACAACGTCGATCGTAAAGTTCATGAGGCGCATCACCGAGAGGGTGATGGCGAGCGACGTCGGGATCGCGATCATGACGACAAGCGCGTTGCGCCACGACCGCAAGAAGAAAAGCATCACCAGCGCGATGAAGCCGATCCCCTCGAGGAGCGTCCGGACGACCGAGTCGACTTGCTCCTTGGTGTACGTCGACTGTAGATTGATCACCTTGAACGCAACCTGCGGGAAACGCTTCTCCAAGGCAGGAAGCGCCGCCAGCAGATTGTTCGCCGCCGTCACCTCGCTGGTGTCCGCCGCTTTCTGTACCGCCAAGAAGACGCTCGGCTTACCGTCGACGGCGGCGAACGTCGTCTGCGGCTCGTGACCTAATGTGACGGTCGCAACGTCCGAGATACGGTGTTGCGCGGGCAACGTCGTCCACGGATTCGTCGCGCCGGATGAAATCGCGCTTTGCGCAGCCTGCGTCAGTCCGGAGCTCGCCGGCGTCGCCTGAATGAGGAGGTTCGCGATCGACTGAGGATTCGAAATATTCCCGAGGACGTCGATGTTGGTTTGACGCGCCGGTCCATACAGCGTTCCGCCCGCGAGACGCTGGTTGTTCGCCGCGATGGTGTTCGTCACGTCCGTGATGGTCAGCCCGTCGCTGGCGAGCACACCGGGATGGACCTTCACTTCGTACGCAGGCGTCACCGTGCCAAACGCCAGGACGTTGGAGATACCTGCAATTTGCTCGAAATCGGGGACGATCACGCCGGTGACGAGCAGCGAGAGCCTTGACGGGCTCAGTGACTTTGAGCTGATGCCAAGGAACGCCACGACGGTTTCTGACGGATTCGCAAGGTTGACGAGCGGCGGCGTGAGATTTGAGGGCAGGTAGCGCGAGGCTTGTTGCAGCGCTTTTTGGATGTATACGAGATCGGTATACGGATTCGACGCCAGGGTGAACGTGGAAGCGATCGTCGCTTGACCGGCCTCGATTGTCGAGTCAATCGTCTGCAGATCTGGTGTCCCGGCGATTTGATTCTCGATCGGTACGACGACGCCGTGACGCATTTCGGTGGTCGACGCGCCCGGATACTGAACGAATACTGTGATGACGGGTTTCTCGATATTGGGGAACTGTTGCACGACGAGGCTGCGTAGTGCGACGTAGCCCGAAATAAAAACGAAAGCAAGCAAGACCAGCACCAGCGTCGGTCGCTGGAGAAAGACGCGTGTCAGCCACATTTATTTGAAGGCGACTTTCTCGCCAGCGTTCAGTCCAAGCTGACCGTCGTCGACGACGCGCGTGCCGGGGGCAAGCCCCGTGACGACCGCCATCTTCTTATCGCTTGCCCGCTGCGTCACGTCGGCAACGTGTGTTACGCCGTTGGACCCAACGACCATGACAGTGTTGTGGTTGGTATCCAAGAAGGACGTGACGGGAATTTCCACTCCGCTAACCGGTGGCAACGCGATCGTGCTCGAAACGACGATTCCAGACCTCAACACGCCGGTCGGGTTGGGAATGCGGACCTTAACTGCAAAATTCGTCGAGCCCGGCGTCAATTGATCGAGTACGGCCACGACCTTGCCCCTGAAGTGCTCCCGGAGACCGGGCACGGCGATCTTCACCGGCGCGCCGACCGCGATTTGAAAGACGCGCGATGCCGATGCGCTGAGGATCGCGTAGACATAATCTTCTTCTTGAATCGTGAAGATCTGCCGCGTGCCGGGATATTCGCCGGCGTTGAGGTTGCGGTTCACCACGATCCCGTTCACGGGTGAGCGGATGGTCGCGCTCGCGATCGCGACGCGTTCTCCCGCGGCCTCTGCGAGCCACGCTTGTGCTTCGGCGTGCGCTTGCGACACCTTTGCGGCCTGCAAACCCTTCTCCAATGTTCCGTTCGCTGCGATGTTCGACTCTGCGCTGCGTAGCGCGGCTTGGTCGTTTCGTACGGTTTGCACATCGTTCTGAACGGTTGTCTGCTGCGTCTGGTATTGCTGTTGTGTCACGAAGCCTTTGCTGTAGAGTTGCATGTAGCGAGCTAAATTGCGCCGAGCGTTCGCGAGGGTCGCCTGTGCCGAATGCAGGTTCGCCTTCGCCTGATTCGCCATGTCGTAACCCTGCGAAATGCTGAACTTTCCTTGATAAACGTTCTGTGCAATCAGGGCGTTATTCGCAGCGGCATTTTGCAAATCGTACGACAATTGCGCCTCAAGGTCCGAAGTGCGCAGAACCGCGAGCACCTGTCCCTTGCGAACGTGCTCTCCCTCGTGAACGTAAACTGCTATGGCAGGCTCACTCAGCGTGCTGGTGAGCGCAACGCTTTCCGCCGGCGCGATAAGGCCCGCCAAAGTGAGCATCGGACGGACGATTCCTAGATTTGCTGTCGCAGTCGGCACTTGCGGTGGTGTCGGTCCGGTCGCTTGCGGCCTTGGTGCGCACGACGTCAGTATCGTGACGCACGCGAACGCGATCGACCGAGGGATTCCTAACAGAGACGTCCGCAAGGGACGTAATGGCAAAGCGCCATTCCTGGCGCTCCATTGCGCATGACAACGACGTAGTTTTTGGAAAGAAGCTTTCCCTCGGGAGCGTTGCCGATGGTCGCGCTGCGCCCGTTCACGGCGCCGTCACGGAGTTGATATGCAAAACGCGGTTCCTAAACTTCGAATGCGCTAGTCTAGCGAGGGTGCTCGTCCGAGACGCACAGCGACGAGCCGTTTGACGCCGGTGCGCCAGATGCGCAAGCTCACGACCTGCCCTGGCTTCATCTTTCGCACGATCGAAATGATCGCTGCGGGCGAACTAACCGGCTTGCCGTTCAGCGTTTGGATAATGTCTCCCGGCCGGAGTCCGGCTTTATCTGCGGCAGTGCCGCTCACGACGCCGACGATGGCGACGCCTTGCCCGTTATAGCCGACCTCCGACCGCATGCCTTTTAGCGGCGCGAGCTGCACCCCCATGAACGCCGATGCAACAGCGATGTGCGAGCCAGGATGCGTTTCGAGGAATGCAACGGTCTTCTTGACTGTGTCGACTGGGATGGCGAATCCGATTCCTTGTGCAGGGCGCGCGACCGACTGATTGATACCGATAACCTGGCCCTCCATGTTCACCAGTGGACCGCCGGAATTACCAGGATTGATCGGCGCCGAGGTTTGGAGCAAGTCCTTGAATTGCCGGGGAATCCCGCCGTTCTCGCCGCCGACCGTCTCGTCGCGATTGAATCCGGAGACGACGCCAACGGTAACGGTATCCTGCAGCTCCAGCGGCTCGCCAATCGCAATTGCCCACTCACCCTGCTGCACTGCGCGAGACGAACCAAGCTGGAGCGGCGGCGGGAGCTTCGCATCATTGACTTTGACGAGCGCTATGTCCGCAGCCTGGTCTTCGGAATAGATCTTTCCGGGCAGCTTGTCACCATTGCTGAAGACGACTTTTATGCTCGACGCACCATGCACGACATGATCGTTCGTTACAATCAAGCCGGATTTCGAAACGACAAATCCGGACCCCGACGCCCGAGCATGGAATGGAACGAGTGCCTCGCCGCTGCTACCGCCGAAGAAAAAGCCAAATGGATTCGTCGGGACGATCTGTTTACCGTTCACGACGACGTCGAGCGCGACGACCGATGGCTCGACGTGATGGACAGCCTCGACAATCCTTGTTTGATCGTCTTCGCCTGCCGCCAGCGCAACCGAGGGCCTCGTGAGCTCCGTTGCCGTATGCGAGCCGTGCATTAAGGAAAACATCCATGCGCCGCCGCCGGCTCCTCCGAGCAAGCCGGCGAATAGCACTGCGAGATACCTCTTCATTTCCATGATTGGGAAACGTGGACAGCGTTCGAAAGGTCTCGCGAGAAGCTAGTGCATCGTTAAAAAAATTATCCGCAACCGTAACACTTCTTTGCATGAACGGTAGTAACTCATCGCGATCCTCCGAAAGGACATCTCTAGATGACCGATTGCGCAAGATCGCGATGAAAACGCGCATGCCAGAGCCCCTTGTAACAGAGATTCAGCCGTCCTCGAGCGAGAGCCAAGCATCCGCTTACCTTGATCCCGGCACTCCCGAAGAGCAAAGCCGTCGGCAATTCATGGCCAATGCCACGATAATTTTGGCCGGAATCGTCACCCTCATCATCGGCGTCCCGCTGATCGATTACAGCATACCCGGTAAGGAGATCGACGAACTCGCCGGCGAGACGTGGTCGCCGCTCGATCAAAGCGATTGGCAGAAGCTGACAAGGAGCGAGATCCCGCTCAGGGTCTCCTTCGCACGCAAGCAGACCGACGGATACTTCCTGCCGCACGCCGTAGAGGACTACGTGTGGGGCGTCAAGATGAGCGAGGCTCAGTGGGAAACGATGAAGAGAAACAGACCGCATCTCTTCGAAGCCCACAGCGCGACGACCGTTCCGTACGTGAACCGGATCTACGTCGCGGGATTCGTGATTTTCTCTCCGATTTGCCCGCATCTCGGATGCCGGTTCGCTTGGAATGCTAATATGAATCGCTTTCTTTGCCCCTGCCACGGCTCCGTGTACACGCGTGACGGCGAGCACGTCGCCGGGCCTGCACCGCGCGGGCTCGATCCGCTTCCCCTCCGTGAGCGGGAAGGGAAAGCCGAGATCACGTGGATCCGCTACAAGAGTTCCACTCCGGACCGCGTCGTAGTTTCGTACTGACGCTACAACGGCGGCGGACGGAAACTTTTTCGAACAGTTCTCGGCGATTTTCGGCGCGATGGGCGCATGCGCGGTAGCCGATTCGCATCCCAGGCGGCGGCACATGGATTGTGCACGGTTTGGTTCATGTGGGTGCCGACGAGCCGGAGCAGGCCCGAACCCGGCTTCGCCGCCTGGCCTGGCTAGTTGGAGGTCCTTTCGAGCGCTTGCCATAATGGCGCTGTACCACCCGTGGCCGGTTGAAAATGTACCAGGGAGCATGGACGAGCGTAAGCGTCTGTCGGGCACCGTCTTGATCGTGTAGCAGCCGCCGGCGACGATAGGGGAAATGCCCATTACGTCGCGAGGCCCCACGCGGATTTGCGGCCGGCTTCCTTCCGATTCCACCTCGCGATGGACACCGTTGCCATTGGCTCGTGGTTGCCACGACCAGGCCCCACAGACGCCGAGAGTGACGTGAATTCAGCTAGGCAACGCCGAGATCGAGGGCGAAGGAGCCCTCCAGGTCGGCGAAATAGTTTCCTTGCGATGCATGACTGTTGCAGTGCGCGCGATGCACGAGCAACTTTTGCGCTCGTGCGACATTGTCCGGGCAACGACTCCACTCCAAAAGTGCTGGCCCTTGCAGCGCCCGGCCGAAGGAAAATGTCAGCGGCCAAGGTGCCTTTCCCGCAGCGAGCACGTTGATCGCGTTGAGATGCCGGCTCGCCGTTTGTTCGTCCTGGCCTCCCGACAGAAATGCGATACCCGCCACTGCGGTCGGTACGGCGGACAGCAAGCACTTTAGAGTCGCTTGCGCGACATCGTTGATCGCGGCTTGGTGCTTGGCGGCCGCGCCGGGCGTTACCATGTTCGGCTTGAGGACGACCGCATCGAGCTTCACGTCGTGCCGATACAGTTCCACGAACACCCGATGGAGTACACGTTCGGTGGCTTCGAAGCAGGCGTCGATGCTGTGATCGCCATCCATGAGCACCTCGGGCTCGATGATCGGGACCAGACCAGCGTTTTGGCAAACTGCCGCATAACGCGCGAGAGCGTGGGAGTTGGCATCGACGCAGACTTGGCTAGGAAGCTTTTCCTGCACGTCGATTGTCATGACGGCGCGCCATTTTGCGAAGCGCGCTCCCAAGGCGCGATATTCCTCGGCCCTTTCTCTCAGCCTGTCGAGCCCTTCCGTGACTTTTTCTCGGGGCGACCCGGCGAGCGAATGTGTCCCTGTGTCGACTTTGATGCCGGGCAGGATGCCGTTGTCGCGCATCACGTCGATGAATGGCTTTCCCAGAGCCGATCGTTGACGCAGCGTCTCATCGAACAAAATCGCCCCGGAAATGTATTGGCCGATGCCGGGAGCACTCAGCAGCAACTCTCGATACGCACGCCGCTGCTCTTCTGTTTGTGCGATGCCGAGCTTTCCGAAACGAGCATTGCACGTGCCGACGCTCTCATCGATCGCCAGGATGCCCTTGCCCGATGCAACTAACGCTTGCGCAGTCTGCTTGAGATCATCCGCGTACATCATGAAGTTCGTCATCCTAGCGATAGAGCCGATTCTTTGGGCGCCTTTGTCTGTACGGCAACGTCTGAGCTGAAGCTGAAGTGGCGCCTCTTGCGATCGACCAACTGGAGTATCATCGGTGGGAAAATCAGCTGCATGGCCAGGTCCATTTTCCCACCGGGACAAACGATTGTATTCGGTCGTGACATCATCGAGTCGTGCAGCATCGACAGTAAATAGGGGAAATCGATCTCTTTCGGCTTGCGAAAGCGGATCACGAGCATGCTTTCGTCAGCTGTCGGGATCGTGCGCGCGATGAACGGGTTCGAGGTGTCGACGATCGGCACGCGTTGGAAATTAACGTCCGTGCGCGAGAACTGCGGACAGATATAGTTTACATAATCCGGCATCCGGCGAAGGATAGTGTCGACGACGTCTTCGTGCGAATGCCCCCGCGCCGTTTTGTCGCGGTGCAGCTTTTGGATCCACTCGAGGTTGATCGACGGGACGACGCCGACGCAGAGATCGACGTAACGAGCAACGTCGATTTCACCGCTCACGACCGCTCCGTGCAAGCCTTCGTAAAAGAGCAAATCGGTCCCGGGCGGCACGTCTTCCCAGGGCGTGAACGTTCCCGGCGACTGTCGGAACGGCGCCGCTTCGGTCTCGTTGTGAAGGTACCGCCGGACTCGTCCGGTTCCGGTCGCGCTGTAGTCTTTGAATAGCTGCTGGAGCTCGGCGAAAAGATTGGTTTCCGGTCCGAAATGACTCAGATGGTGGTGGCCGCGAGCTGCGGCATCTTCGATCTGTCGCCTCATCTCAAGACGATCGTAGCGGTGAAAGGCATCGCCCTCGACGACAGCGTGGGCAATCCCCTCGCGTCGGAAGATCTGCTCGAAGGTTGTCCGCACGGTCGTCGTCCCCGCGCCTGAAGAGCCCGTGACGGCGATGATCGGATGCTTCACTGACATCTCTTCGACCCTGCGCCTACGCCGGCGCTCGCAAAAGCGAACGTGCGTTGAAGAGGGGGTTCTCGAATGCGAGGTCTTCGCCGCGATCGTACATGTCGTGGTATCGGCTCAAGCGTTCTACTTCGCTCGCCGAACCGAGAATCACGGCGGTGCGCTGATGAATGTCGGTTGGTACGACGTCCAAGAGTCGTTCACGGCCCGTGGTCGCGGCGCCACCGGCTTGCTCGACGATGAAAGCCATCGGGTTCGCCTCGTAGAGCAACCGCAGGCGACCCGGCTTGGCCGAATCCTTCGTGTCGCGGGGATACATGAAGAGCCCGCCCCGGATGAGAATACGAAAGACTTCGGCGACGAGCGACGCCACCCAGCGCATGTTGAAGTCCTTGCCACGGGGGCCGCTTTTGCCGGCGATGCACTCCCCGATGTAATGCCGCACCGGCGGTTCCCAGAAGCGTTCATTGGAGGCGTTGATCGAGAACTCGTTCGTTTCGCGCGGGATGCGCATATTGGGATGCGTGAGCATATAGGCGCCGATCTCACGATCGAGTGTGAATCCGTGCACCCCCGAACCAAGCGTCAGCACTATCATCGACGTCGGCCCATAGAGCGCGAAGCCCGCGGCGACCTGGTCGTGTCCGGGCCGCAAGAAAGCTTCGGGCGCCGGCTTGCGCGTGCTCACGTGCGCCCGCAGCACGGAGAAGATTGTGCCCACCGTGACGTTCACGTCGAGATTCGAGGATCCGTCGAGCGGATCGAACGCTAACAGATAGTTGCCGCGTGGATAAGTCTCCGGGATCGCGTACGGTTCGTCGAGCTCCTCAGAGATCATCCCGCACAACTTACCGCCGAACTCGCATTCGCGCAGCATGATCTCGTTGGCGATCACGTCGAGCGCTTTTTGTTTCTCACCCTGCACGTTGATCCCGCGTTCACCAGGCAACTCGGCATTCAGCGCGCCGCGGGATACCGCAGCGGCGGTGTACTTGCACGCCGTTTGAAGATCGTTGAGCAGTGCCGTCAAGTCGGGGTCGCGATCGACCGTGCGGCGCTGCTGTTCGATGATGAATTTGCTGAAGGTTTGGGCGTGAGGGGGACTTATGAAGTTCATCGCGTCAGGGCCATCCCTGTGGTCGGTGACGGGCTCGATCGCTCGCCTTGGGATCATCGCATCGGTTATGATTCGCAGTCAAATACAGGTTTTGCGACGAACCATAAACATTACCTTATATGCCGTCGATCTACCAGCTCCGCGTTTTTGCGGAGGTCGCGCGCTCGGGCTCGGTGCGAGCGGCGGCTGAGCGCCTCGTGGTCTCGCAGCCCGCCGTCTCAGCCGCCCTCGCGGCGCTGCAGCGCAAGGTGGGAGCGCCCCTCTTCGAGCGTCACGGACGGGGTCTGCGGCTGACCGCCGCCGGGGTCGTCCTCGAGGGACATGCGCGCCGGCTCCTCGCGCTGCGTGATCAGGGCATCGAACAAGCCAGAGCTGCGGCCAGACAGCACGGGGGCTTCCTAAGGCTGGCGGCGGTGACGACCGCCGGCGAGGAAATTCTGCCCGCGCTGCTACGGCGCTTCCGCGAAGGCCATCCCCAGGTTGGGATCGATCTCGAGGTCGGCAATCGGTCGCGCGTCTGGGAGCTGCTGGCGAATTGGGAGATCGAGTTGGCGATGGCCGGACGGCCCCCGCCGAATCGTCCGTTTCGGACGCTGGCCACGCGCCCGAACGAGCTGGTGGTAGTCGGTCAAGCCAACGACAATGTGCACGAGCAGAGTCTCGAGACCCTGGCCAGCAGCACGTGGTTGGTTCGGGAGTCGGGATCGGGTACGCGCGCAACAGTCGAAGAGCTCTTCGCGCGTCTTGACTTGGCGCCGCAATGTCTCACGGTCGGCTCGAACGGGGCGATCCGTGAAGGCGCACGGTGCGGCCTTGGGATCGCGCTTCTGGCTCGCGATGCCATCGCCCGCGATCTCGAAAGTGGACTCTTGCGCGTGGTCCCAACGCCGCTCACTCCACTTCTTCGTCCGTGGCACGTCCTTGCGCACGCCGACCGCGGGCCCACGCCGACCGCAACGACATTTGTGACGTTTCTTTGCGAGAACGGTGGATTTTCAGCTTCGAACTCATAAGCTAATCCTTATGATTGATTGGGGAAATTATATTTGACATTCTATTAGTCGTGATGAAATGATCGTCCTAAAGCATCCTGCAGCCAAGGAGTCAAGGACATGACGTCGACGCTAGAGCGCAAGAAGGGCCGGTGGGATTCCGGGGTCACCCCATACGCCCAAATGGGATACTGGAATCCGGATTACGAGCCGAAGGAAACCGACGTCCTGTGTGCGTTTCGCATTACGCCGCAAGAAGGCGTCGACCCGATCGAGGCCGCGGCTGCCGTCGCCGGCGAGTCGTCGACGGCGACGTGGACGGTCGTCTGGACGGACCGCTTGACCGCGCACGAACGCTATCAGGCCAAAGCGTATCGGATCGATCCGGTGCCGGGGAATCCCGAGCAGTTCATCGCGTATATCGCCTACGATCTCGCGCTGTTCGAAGAAGGCTCGATTGCAAACCTCACGTCCTCGATCATCGGGAACGTCTTCGGCTTCAAGGCTCTGCGCGCGTTGCGCCTTGAAGACATGCGCATACCCATCGCGTACGTGAGGTCGTTTCAGGGCCCGCCGCACGGAATCGTCATGGAGCGTGAATACTTGAACAAGTTCGGCCGTCCATTGCTCGGCGCGACGACTAAGCCGAAGTTGGGGTTGTCGGCCAAGAACTACGGACGCGTCGTCTACGAAGCGTTACGCGGCGGACTCGATTTCACGAAGGACGACGAGAACATCAATAGCCAGCCGTTCATGCGCTGGCGCGATCGTTTTCTCTTCTGCATGGAAGCGGTCAAGCGGGCTGAGGCGGCGACAGGCGAGGTTAAGGGCCACTATATGAACGTAACAGCTGCGACGATGGAAGAGATGTACGAACGCGCAGATTTCGCCAGAGAGCTTGGCTCGGTGATCATCATGATGGATCTCACCGTCGGGTTCACGGCGATGGCGTCGATGTCGAAGTGGGCACGCAAGTACGGCGTTATCCTGCATCTACACCGTGCCGGCCATTCAACCTACACGAGGCAGAAATTGCACGGAGTCAGCTTCCGTGTATTAGCGAAGTGGGTGCGTTTGCTCGGAGTCGATCACGTGCACGCCGGAACCGTCGTCGGCAAGCTCGAGGGCGATCCGAACAACGTGCGCGGATACTATGACGTGCTGCGCAAGAATTCGTATGACGCCGATCCGACGCGCGGACTGTATTTCTCGCAAGATTGGTCCGATCTGCCTGGTGTGATGCCCGTTGCCTCCGGCGGAATTCATGCAGGGCAGATGCATGAGCTGCTGCACTATCTCGGCGAAGACTGTGTCCTGCAATTCGGCGGCGGCACGATCGGACACCCTGACGGCATCGCTGCGGGAGCGACCGCGAACCGGGTGGCTTTGGAGGCGATGGTCCTCGCGCGCAACGAGGGGCGGGATTATCTCAGCGAAGGTCCCGAGATTCTGCGCGACGCAGCCCGCTTCTGCACCCCACTGCGAAGAGCGCTCGACATCTGGCAAGACGTCACGTTCAGCTACGCGTCGACCGACACGCCCGATGTTGTCGCGACGCCGACTCTTTGAGGTTTTTGACGATGCATCTCACGCAGGGGACGTTCTCTTACCTGCCGCCCCTCAGCGACGAGCAGATCGAACGGCAAGTTCGATACGCGCTTGATAAGGGTTGGCCGCTCTCGATCGAATACACGGACGATCCGCATCCGCGCAACTCTTATTGGGAGATGTTTGGTCTGCCGATGTTCGATCTCCGCGATCCGGCCGCGATCATGCTTCAGTTGACCGAAGCTCGCGCGGCGCATCCGGATTGTTACATCAAGCTCAACGCGTACGATGCCACCGCAGGCCGGCAGACGACGGCGCTCAGCTTCATCGTGCAGCGCCCGGCTGCCGAGCCGGGATTCCGCGTCGATCGCCAAGAGGCTTGCGACCGGCGCATCACTTACACCCTGCACGCGTACGCGGCCGAGCATCCCCACGAAGCGCGATATAGGAACGGCACGAGCAAGGGCTGATGACGCACGCCGAGGCAGTGAGGCCGGGCACGCCCAACGCGCTGCTGGACGTCGATGCGGCGGTGCGGGAGGCCAACTTCGACGACACGCTGGCGGAGTTGAACGACTTGGTGGGGCTCGCGCCGGTGAAGAAGCGCATCAAAGAGATCGCACAGCTGCTGCTGATCGACAACCTTCGGCGCCAAGTCGGCTTGACGACCGAGAGACCGTCGCTGCACATGTCGTTTACCGGCAGTCCTGGGACCGGAAAGACGACAGTTGCGATGCAGATCGCCAAGCTGCTGCATCGCCTGAACTATGTGCGCAAGCCTCAGGTCGTCGTCGCGCAGCGCGACGACCTCGTTGGGCAATACGTCGGCCATACCGCGCCGAAGACGAAGGAGACGCTTAAGCGGGCGATGGGTGGCGTGCTCTTCATCGACGAAGCCTATTATCTGCACCGTCCGGAAAATGAACGTGATTACGGCAGCGAAGCGATCGAGATTCTACTCCAGGCCATGGAAAATCAGCGCGATGACTTCGTCGTGATCTTCGCCGGCTACAAAGATCGAATGGAAGTCTTTTTCGGGAACAACCCGGGTTTGCGCTCGCGCGTCGCGCACCACATCGACTTCCCGGATTACTCGACGGATGAGCTTCTCGCAATTGCCCATACGATGCTGGCGAAGCTCAATTATCGATTCGGCGCCGGCACTGACGAAGCGTTTCGCCTGTACGTCAATCGCCGCAAAACGCAGCCGCAATTCGCCAACGCGCGCAGCGTCCGCAATGCGCTAGATCGCGCGCGCTTACGTGCAGCGAATCGGCTCGTCGAACGCGGCGGAACGGTTTCTCGCGAAGAGCTCATGGACATTACGCCGGCCGATCTGCTCAAAAGCCGCGTTTTCTCGTCGTCTCCGTGAATTTTAGGTCGAAGAGATATTGAGGATACCGTAAGCGAACTGGTCCGTCGTTTGACGCGAATGTCGGCGACGTCCAGCCAATAGAGAGTACGTTCGAGTCCCCAGATGAGATACTCGCGTGCGTAACCCACGCGCACCGGGTGCGTCTTGCCATTCACGACCTGCACGTCAGCGATGCCCGTCAGACGTCGAGCCGCGGCCTTGCGTCCGAAGTATCGAACGTACCGAAGATTCTGGTACAATGGCAGCAGTAAGGAAGGAAGCTAACCTTAGCTTAGCTAGCACATCCATAAAGAAAGACGACCCCATGTAGCGAGGTCGCCTTCGGCGTTCTTGCAGTTATTTTTACGAGGCTTTCAACCGCACTTGGCGCCATAGTTAAGCTAATACGTTAGTTGCTCGTCAAAACGGGATTTCGTCTTCGAGTTCTTCTTCCGAGCCGGCGGAGGCACCACGCGGGGCGAACTCGCGAACGTTCTCGGTGTGACCGTTGCCGTTTTCGCCGTAGTTGCG
>Ga0209061_1002724_pt1 | contig 21252 bp, 21 predicted proteins | sample Coa_R1_10_FD_187157 | JGI IMG/M metagenome (GOLD analysis project Ga0209061, IMG submission 187157) | Surface soil microbial communities from Centralia Pennsylvania, which are recovering from an underground coalmine fire - Coalmine... | ecosystem: Environmental > Terrestrial > Soil >...
GTGACTGAGGCTGCCAATAAGCTGCTCTTGCTGGTTACTCTGTCCGAAGTAGCAATGACGATCCTTTTCATCATCTCCATTGTGGGACTGGGGCTGCTTATCTCTTTCTGCTGGCAGTACGTGCGCAAGGGACATTTCCCATCTCTGCACGTCCAAGCCACGCCGTAGTCGAGAAGCAGTTCTCGGAACGTGCTTTTTCTGCACGTCCAAGCCACGCCGTAGTCGAGAAGCAGTTCTCGGAACGTGCTTTTAAGGAGGATTCAACATGGCCGATCTCTGGTCCTTCATCTTCACCCTCATCGCTATCGTTGGGTGGATCATCTCGGTGGCGATGCTCTTCATCGTTCCGGTGAACCGCAAACCCTCCTCGGCCACTGCCTGGCTGCTGCTGATCTTTGCCCTGCCCTATGTGGGATTGGTCATCTTCTTGCTGATCGGCAGCCCGAAACTGTCCAGGCGTCGTCGCGAGCAGCAGCGCACAGTGAACGATACCATTCACAAAATCGTCCTGGAGGCACAGGCGCAGCCATCCCAGCAGACAGCGCCGGAGTCAGCCATACTGCTCAATCCAGCGATCTCTGCGCGCTACGAGCCATTCGCTCGCCTCAATACCAATCTGAGCTACCTGCCCGTCTTTGGTGGGAATAGTATCGAGTTGTTACCCGACTATCCGACCAATCTCCAACGCATCGCCCAGGAGATTGATTGCGCTCAGAAGTTCGTCCACATTGAGTACTACACACTGAGCCGAGATGATGAAACCGAGTGCGTCTTTGCAGCTATGGAACGGGCTCACCGCCGGGGGGCCAGGGTGCGAGTGCTGATGGATCAATTGGGCTCGCGTCCGTACCCCCAGTTCAAAGGCACACAGGCCTGGCTCTCCTCGGTTGGCATCGAGCAGCACCTGGTGCTGCCACTGCGTTTCTTCAGCAGCAACTATACACGGCCAGATCTTCGCAATCATCGGAAGATTGTCGTCATTGATGGGCGCGTTGGCTTCACCGGGTCCCAGAACCTGATTAAGCGCAACTACTTTCGCAAGGATGCCATTTACTACGATGAGCTTGTTGCATTGATAAGAGGTCCCATCGTTGCCCAGCTCGCTGCCGTCTTCGCAACCGACTGGTACTCCGAGACCGGTATCCTCCTCACGAAGCAGACAGCGCCGGAAACCGCTGTGGAAATCGGTGCGGCTGGCGATATCCTCTGCCAGGTGCTGCCCAGCGGTTCAGGTTTTGACGATGAGAACAACCTCAAGCTCTTTACCTCGCTCATCCATGCAGCACGGCGAACCCTGGTCATTACCAACCCCTACTTTGTCCCAGACGATGCGCTAACGACAGCGATCACCTCTGCCGCGCAACGCGGGGTAGACGTGACGCTCATCAACTCGGAGGTTTCCGACCAGTTCTTTGTCAGTCACGCCGAGCGCTCGTATTATGAGCAGTTGCTCAAAGCCGGGGTGAACGTCTACCAATACCAGGCGCCAATTCTGTTACACTCCAAGCATATCACTATTGACGATGACATCGCGGTGATCGGCTCAAGCAACCTGGATATCCGCTCCTTCCAGCTCAATATGGAGGTAACGCTGATCTGTTATGACCCCAAAGTGGTAGCGGACTTGCGACAGGTTGAGGCACGTTATTTGCTCAAATCCAAACCGGTGAGCTTGCCGGAATGGGAACAGAGATCCATCGGCGAAAAGTTCTTTGAGAATATCTCCCGCTTGACCGCTGCTTTGCAGTGAAGAAGTGGAAATGGAAGAGCAATAGATGTGAAGACCAGTAGCCCAGATCCGCTATGCAGCTAGCATTGACAGAAAAAGAGGAAATCCCATGGCTACCACAACATCCCCATCCACTATGCCAGTTGAAAGGAATCGGGTTTTGACATCACGAACTGAGCGCTTTGCTGCTGGCAGGGCGCTGCGTAAGAAGGCGCCCCGTTCTAGCCACGGAGAGTGGTTCCCGGACCCCGAACGCCGCGACCCGATCAGCATTCTGGAAGAGTCCAATGAGACGAGGTTGCAGAACCTTGTACCCATCCGCTACGGGCGCATGTCGATGTCACCGTTCGCGTTCTTGCGCGGATCGCCAGGCGTCATGGCAAATGACCTGGCGAAAACACCTACCTCAGGCATCCAGGCGCAGCTCTGCGGGGACGCGCATCTGAGCAACTTCGGTGTCTATGCCTCCCCGGAACGCAGGCAGGTCTTCGATGTGAACGATTTCGATGAGACGCTTGCTGGTCCATGGGAGTGGGATGTGAAGCGGCTGGCGGCCAGCGTCCTCGTGGCCGCTCGGCAGAATGGCTATAGTGCACGGGAGGGCAGGAAGGCGGTATTGAGGTGCATGCAACGCTATCGTGAGAACATGCGACAGTTCGCCCTGATGAACCACCTGGATGTCTGGTATTTCCACCTTGATGCCCAGGGCATTCTCGCGATGGTACGCGACATGGCAGGGCGCAAAGAGCTACAAAAACGCGTGGAACGTGCCTCAGCACGAGCGAGCAAGCGCACGCGCATTCAAACCTTTCCCAGGCTGGTCGAGGCCGCGAATGGTCAGTATCGCATCAAGGATGAGCCTCCGTTAATCTATCACTATGATCCCCTGGACACGGGCCGGGACAATCTGGACACTGAACAATGGGCGGCATTTGTAACTGACTACCTGATGACCCTGCCGGAAGAGCGACGCATGATCATCCAGAGGTACCGCTCGGTTGATATCGCGCAAAAAGTGGTTGGAGTAGGCAGTGTAGGTACGCGCTGCTCCGTTGTGTTGCTCTTAGGTGGAGCAGAAGGTGATGATCCGCTGTTTATGCAGATCAAAGAAGCGCAGGCGTCAGTACTCGAGCCATATCTGGGGGCGAGTGCCTATCCCAACCACGCGGAGCGGGTAGTTAAGGGGCAACGCTTGCTGCAAGCAGCAAGCGATATCCTGCTGGGGTGGTCTCACTTCAATGGAAGGGACTACTATGGGCGACAGTTGCACGATATGAAGTTTTCAGCGGAAATCGAGACAATGGGCCCGATAACGTTTACCGCCTATGCCGAGATATGTGGTGCCACCCTGGCACGTGCTCATGCACGCACCAGCGACCCGGCCCAGATCAGCGGCTATCTGGGCAACAGGGATGCGTTTGACCGGGCCATCGCTTCCTTCGCCGAGGTGTATGCTGATCAGACCGAACGCGACCACGCTGCTCTCCTTGCGGCTATCAAAGAGGGACGTGTATATGCGCGTACTGGTGTGTAATCTCTCAGCAGGTGAGAAACTGCTCACTTACCGAACAACGGGAAGTTGCGGGTGAACGAAGAAAAACAGCTCTGCACTCAATTATTGCAGGCACTACTGTCAACAGCTATAAATCTATTAGCCTTCTGCAAATAACCATCTTCGTCTGCTTCAATCATGAGCTTGTGAATAACGACCATATCGATATCAGGCACCCACTTCACCGTTCGCAGGCAGAGACTGGCTTTGACACGCTCGTTTTCGATCACCTTCACCTGTCCGAGAGCGCGTGGCACCCGGTAGACTCGTTGGGGATCAGTAGGACTGGGAATATCGAGGTAGCCCAACTCGTTCAGTAGAATGTATTGTTCCCTGGTGAGAACGTCTCGCAGAAGTGCATCGGCCCGCCGCTCAGCGCCTGACCACGAAGGGGACTTATCAATGACCCAGATACTAAGAAAGATGAGGGAAACCATTATGGAAATTCCCCCCAGAGTGTAGATCAAGACGAGCACGGTTATCCTCCGACGACGCGAGGAACCATGACAATCTGGGTCGCTTGCATGTCAAACTGCTTCAGTCGCTCTGGCGGTTTCCCCGGTTCGACGCGAAAAGCGGTGGCACCCCTGGCACGGGCGCGGGCAAAGATGTGTTCGGCTTCACGAACTGCGGCAAGCGCTTCTGTATCACCGGCCAGAGCGTCCTGTTCATTCCAGGAGACATGATCGTCACCGTGACCAGATATGATTCGTAACATACCCATTGCTCTTCCTCCTTACACGTGTGGAGAAGCTAACGATCAACTCTATCACTCTCTCCAGGCACGTCTCTCTATTCCTCTTTCCTTCCGTAAGTGTTATTTGGCAGAAAGCATTGTGTCGGGCCTGCTTCTACTTCACTTTTAAGCATAGTCTGTCACCGATGAAAATACATGCTCAAAACCTGCTATTTTCATTGACTATCCGGTGAAGCTGCACTACGACTTCGTGCTAGTGCAAACACATAGCCTGAGCCGCTCAGATTGCCTTCTCGTCCCGGATATTGCCGGTTCTACTTGAGCAGTTTTATTTTCACTTTCCCTATTTTTCGGTCAGAGGACCAGGGAGCTTCAGGCGCATACACTAAGGATGCTAACGCCAGTAGAGCAGTATCGTACCGGCCGCGTATACTGACGAAAACACCCCAGTTGTCCTCGTGGTTTGGCTTGAGTGGCACACCGGCGCTTCTCAACTGCTTGCACGCTGCATCATATTCTGGGCGTGTCACGTGAATCGATTCGCCCGGGGCAAGACCAGGGCTAAAAGGTAAACCGGCATCGGTCGCGAGGTCCCTCAATAACCGACTGCCAGCATGCAGGCAGAATTTCAACCAGGGATCGTTCTGCCGATCCACTGTGGAAGAAAAGAGTGCGCCCGCATCGAGGATAGCGCCCGCGGTGGTAATCCACGAGGTCCCGGGTTGGGAAGAGCGATAGAAGATCACTGCACTATTAGAGAGGTGTGTCTCATACATAGCTGTAAACCATTCCTCCCACGTATGCCAGAATCGGTCCAGTTCCTGTGTTAATCCTGTCTGGTAGGAGTGTGCAAGCACCTTGACGCCCGAAGGGGGTGTGCCAAAGCGAAAGGCCATCCGTGTCACCTCTTGCTCGCGCTGTGAATAAATGGAGTAGTTGGTGGGCAGAAAGGTGATGAGCAGTCCTACGATGCCCAGCCCGATAACCCCGCTGCAGATGGAGAGAATGGTCTGGACCACTCCTTGTGGAGCGAGAAAACCCAGGGTGGTCAGGGATGCTCCGGCCAGCACCATAGCCTCGCCGAAGGAGGAAATACCCGTTGCCCAGAACACAGCCGAGTCGCCAATAATGAGCAAGATCACCCAGGCGAGCGGCAGCAGCATCACAGAGAGAGGAGCGTACATAGCCAGGATCCTTTCACGCTCCTCGTCAACCTGCACTCGCCTGCACACGAAACGAAAAAGTCGGAAAGTATTGCGAAACACGATACGTGTGAGCCACACTTTTTTTCGCCCGGGGAGCACAGTCGTCTTAGTGGCGGAAAAGAGCGTGCCCAGGACAATCCCGAGGCCGAGTAACAGGACGATGATTCGTAATACTTCCATTTTTCTTCGCAGGCTATATGCTGTTCAGGATCTTCTGTTTCGCACTATTGAACTCGTCGTCGGTCAGCACTCCTGACTCATGCAACTCCCCAAGTTTCTTCAACTGCTCATATGTTTCATCACTCATACCACCAGATGGCGCTGGCGCGGCCGCCTGTGGGGGAGGAGGAGCGGGTTGTTGGTAGACTGGCAGTGGGCCAGCTTGCTGCTGTTGCTGAAGATCCGCAATCTGCGTGTTCTGTTGTTGATCCATATAGCTCTGCTCCGCCGATTTCGTCGCTCTGTGATGACCGGCAGCATAGGCGACTCCTCCTACAGCAGCAGCCCTTAAAAGTGGTCTTCTTCTTCTTAACATTGGTATTCTCCTCTGCTTCACTCAGCAGCTTAGACTTCTGCTTTCTCCTGTCGGGTACCTTGTTTTTTCGCCTCAATTTCTGCTTCCACCATCTGCAACACGTCAGGTGCCAGCAACCCTCCGGTCAGTGCTCGACCACCGGCATCCCTGATCGCTTCCTTCAAACCGATAGCCCAGGTATGCTCGAACAAGAGAACGGCTGATGAACTATTGTCAGGCATGTAGCTGGCTGTCAACTCAATATCTTCTGGTGCCAGCAAACCCAGGATTTCACCGGCCAGGTGACTATATGGCGCGGCATCCTCAGCGCTCATATCGCTCAAATCCGTCACCGTGACACTGCCGTGTTCATCCTTTTTGAGAAATAACAGATCAACTATCCTGATGATGCCTTTCTCTCGCGCAGCATTCAGTTCTGGCATAATCCGGCCTGTGAATCGATTGCCTTCAAACGCGAATACCACGAACTCCACGGGACCCATAGTCATACCAGTCCTCCTTTTTCCTCTTCTATACGTTCCAGCCCGGGTCAGGCTGGTCTTTAACGCTGTGCCTGGCACATATGCGTAATCGCTGCTCTGAGTATAAAAGGTAGAAGGCTAACGTGCATCCTCAGAACACGCTAATTTGGCAGATGGCAAGGACAGATAAAATCTATCCTGGAGGCTGTAATCTAGCATAAATATGCCATACGGTCTCAGTTGTGAGAAGTTCTTCTTTGTGCTGTATGGTACAAAGATAGCGTGTTCTGAAGATGCGTTATCGTTCTCCAGCAAATATATTGGCAGCAGGAGTATCTCAAGGCGATCTCTGTATTCAACTCGAAGGGAGTAAGTAACCATGCAGACGCTAACTGTCCTCAAGTTTCCTACAGCGCAGGGAGCTGACCACATGCTTTATAAGCTGGAGAACTTACAAAGGCAGCAGTTGATCCAGATCGATGATGGAGCCGTCGTTACCTGGCCTCTAGGAGCCAGGAAACCCAAAACCAAACAGATCCAAAGCACGACCGGAGCTGGCGCATTGGGTGGGGCTTTCTGGGGGCTGCTCTTGGGCTTGCTGTTCTTTATCCCGTTCTTCGGCATGGCGGTTGGAGCCGCGATGGGGGCGCTTATGGGACACTTTGCTCATTATGGCATCGACGAGAACTTTATCAACCAGGTGCGCAGCAAGATCACTCCAGGGACCTCTGCCCTGTTCCTTTTGACGAGTGGAGCCGTGGTGGACAGGGTTGCGGCAGCAGTCAAGGGCCAGCAGTTCGAGATCGTTCAAACCAACCTGTCTCAGGAGCAAGAAAAAGAGCTTCGCGAAGCCTTCGTAGGCTAGAGCATGCAGTATCAATACTGACCTTGTAGCAAGAGGGAAGGTCAGAGAGAATCTCCCTGATCTTCCCCTATGTATTTCCGCTTCGATGTGCAGCGGCTCTTGTCAATTTACAAGCTGCCTGTACTGATCAACTGACCCGGTAGAACGTTTCCCCAGATGTCGGTCCCACAACCTCCCTTACAGCGCGAGACAGCATCCTTTCCTGCTCAGCTAGTACTTACTGTAGGCTGATCATGACCGGCTACTTCCACAGGTTGCTGCTTTTGCACTTCTTCTTCTGGAAATTGATCCGGATGACGTTCGCGCCAGATTTGCCAGAAAGCTCGGACGAAAGTCTGCGGGATACCTGCGGCGGGTGCGGCGAAAAGAGCGCCCAGCAAGCCGAATAAATCGGTGCCGATTAGCAAGGCCAGAACGGAGATAATCGGGTGCAGACCTACCGATTTGCCAAGAATACGAGGGGCCAGTATCTGCCCATCCACCCCTGCTTGTGCCACAATGACAAAGATAGCATAAATGAGAGCAACTTGCCAGCCATGAGTGAAGGCAAAGCCAGGGCCAATAATCCCTGAAATATAGGATCCAATCTGCGGATGGCGCGGGTCCTGGCCGGCAGGTTGTTGACTATAGACATCTCGAAGTCTCCTTTTCCTTAATCCAGGCCATACAAGTGTCACGAAGACAAGGAAAGCGCAGCTGCTTGTCTTCGTGACACGGCATGGTAAGGCTCTGCCAGATTGCGGCTTCCATCGTTTCTGCTCTCTCATCTCTTTGTCTTGTTCTTTGTTCTCTAGCTTTATAGAGAGAGCTTTCTTGTTATGAGCTTGTTTTTGGGCTAATGACTGCCTGGCCCCCGGACCACTTCGATCTTGCCGCGGCCATAGGCATCGGCTTTGCCCCAGCGCCCCGGGATATCCAGCAGCATCAGCCAGCCCACCTGTTTGGGCAGAGACGGATCGACGACGAGCTTTTCGCCCACCGGCTCAAGACCCATCAGGGTACGCAGCAACAATAACGGCGCTCCGGTAGCCCATGCCTGCGGGCTGCACGCGGTTGGATACTCCACCGGGTACTCCGTCATGCTGCGCTCATAGCCGGCAAAGGCTTCGGGCAGACGATAATTGAAGTAGGTGGCTGCTTGCAGGATTCCGGCGGCAATCTGTATCGCCTCTTTCCGATAGCCGTAGCGCATCAGGCCCCAGGCGATGAGCGAGTTATCGTGGGGCCAGACGGTGCCAATATGATAGCCAATAGGATTGTAGCCACCCTCGCCCACCGCCATCGTGCGTACACCCCAGCCGGAGAAGAGGCGGTCGCTCATCAAGTGGTTCACGCAGGCAGCGGCCTTCTCCTCGTCTGCGATCCCGCTCCATAGCAGATGCCCGATGTTGGAGGTGAGCGAATCCACCTTGCGCCGGTCTCCATCAATTGCCAGGGCGAAGTATTCGCGGTCCGCCAGCCAGAAATCGCGGTTAAAGCGCTCCTTGAGGTCGGCGGCCTCTTTCTCCAATCGATCCGAGAGCGCGATGTCGTCCCAGATCTCGCGCGCCAGGCGGGCGCTGCGCCGTTTGGCATCGTAGACATAGCCCTGGATCTCACAGGTAGCACGGGGCAGACGTGAAAGCGAGCCGTCGGAGAACAGAATGGAGTTCCAGGAGTCCTTCCAGCACTGGTTTTCCAGGCCGGTTTCCTTGTTGCGCCGGTTGTACTCGACATAGCCATCGCCATCGCGATCTCCATAGCGATCAATCCAGTCCAGAGCCGCCCGTGCGCTCCATTCCAGTTGCTTGACCAGTTCTCGGTTGCCGCTCCAGCGCTCATACTCATCCAGCAAGATCAGGAACAGCGGGGTGACATCAGCGGCGCCAAAGTAGGGAGAATGCGGGCGCTCCTCAAAGGCGGCCATCTCGCCAAAGCGCACCTCGTGAATGATTTTGCCCGGCTCCTCATCGCGGAAGTCATCGACGTGACTTCCCTGGCGGTACGCCAGAGCGCGCAGTGTCGTCTCCGCTAACTCCGGGACAAAGGGCAGGGCCTGAAAGCTGGTCAACAGGCTATCACGACCAAAGATAGTCATGAACCAGGGCAGTCCCGCCGCCGGAAGCGCGGCGCCTGCGAACATTTTGGGGAAGAAACGCAGAGCCGCCAGGTCCACGAGGCTGCGCCGGTAAATGCGCTCCAGCTCGGGCCATTCGCAGGAGAGGCGCGGCGCGCTCTTCACCCATTCATCCAGACTCTGTTTCATCGCGAACTTGGCGCGCCGCTCATACTGGACCGTCTCATGTTCCTCTTCCACCCCGGCCTTTGCCACCACCACATCGATACTCGCAGTCCACTTCCCATGCGGCTCAAGATGGACGGAGAAGCTGAGTCCACCTTCATCGATAGCCGCAGGCGCCTGCGGCACAATCCAGGTTTCGCGCACAAAGCGTTCACGACGATAGCTCAGCACGAGGCGCTGCCCCTCGATGCGCTGGGAGTAGGTGCCTTTCTTCTGTAAGGCATCCTTGACCTCGAACAGATCGGCGAAGTCGGAGCCGGCCTCCAGTCGCACGGTGAGGTCGACTGGCTCGTTGGCGTGGTTGAGGATCGAGAGGTCTTCGTGGAAGCCATTGCCGACCTCGCGGGTGCGAAGAACGGAGAGCGTGGAGTCCACATAGACAGTTCCTGTTACCGGGACCAGGAAGAACTGCATCGCGTAGTATTGCAGGTCATCGGTGGAGAGCGGTCTGGGCGTGATGCCGTTGATAGTGAGCTTCCAGCGCGAGAGAAAGCGAGTGTCCCAGCTAAACAGGCCCATGGTATCGGTGGGCGAGGCGTCCATATCCCCGCGCAGGTCGCAGACGACAAAGGTGTTACCCTCCAGCATGCTGACGGTGCGAACGGGAGCAGAGGGTTGCTCCTCCCCCTTCTGTGGGACGGTAGAAGCGCCGGGCGCGGCCTCCGCGGAAGGATGATCGGGAGGAGGCGGAGCTGCAGGTTGGCCCATGTGTCTGACAGGGGCAGGGAAGAGGTGCTGGACGATAGCAGCCAGCGCAAGGTTTCCACGGACTTGTATCTTGCCTTGCATGAAGGCGGTGGTGAGCGTTCCTTCGCCATTAACAAGCTGATCGAAAGTCCGGGTATCGCCGCTAATCACCAGGTCAGCATCGTTGGTACTGTTTGTGACGGTGACTTTACCGTCATCAAGCGTAAGATACCGGCTTTCCTGACCATGCACATCGAAACGACAGGTTCCCCTGGTGCCACGCGTCCAGGGATTCTCCGGGTGGGCAGCCAGATCCTGAAAGAACTGGCGGATACTTTTCTGTGTGACGTAAGCCATACTCTAGCTCCTTTCTCAAAAACCGACCGATCTCAAAGACCTGCTGGCTCGGTGGGGACTGAACGGACACGAAAGGCCAGCGCGATAGTGGCAATGCCCCCGACGATGGCAAAGATTCCGAGCACAAGTGGCAGCGCGGCCACCGCCATCATGGGAGACGAGAGGAGGATGATGCCAAGGATGATATTGATCACGCCTAAGAGGGCAGTCCCCCAACCTCCCCCGCTGAATGCCTGGAAGAGGTTGATAGCTCCCATGACGATGGCTATGATGCCCAGAAAGATCACCAGCGTTGCTGGTATCAGTAGCGAACTCCACAGTGGGTGGCGCAGGACAGCGAGACCGGCGATAATGCCCAGGATCCCGACAAAGAGCTTCCACCCCCATGAGGAGCTATCGCCAAAGATACTGACCAGTGAGAGGATGCCCGTCACCAGCCAGTAGAGGCCGAGGATCTGGACGAGAAAAACGATGGTGGTGAGTGGCGCGGTGAGCAGCAGGATCCCGGCAAGAAAGAGTGCGATTCCTTCTAACAGGACAAGCCACCAGGGAGTAGCGGTGACTCTCTCGGTCAAAGAGCTTGCATTCATGGTAAGTCCTCCTTAAATTGTTGGCAGTACCAGCTACCCTTTGTGGTCTCCTTTGGGGACCATTAAGGAAACTCGCAATCGCTGCTCATAAGTATAGTGTTGAGGAAACAGAATGAGATGCTTAGATCACACTATTTTTTATATCTTTACGATATGGATGAGGAAATCATTATGCGTAGGCGATATAGTGTATTTGTATTACATGGTTTGCTACTTTCTAAACAAGGGAGCGTAGTTTCACCGAAGCTGTATATGACTCTCCTGGCGGGTCACAGATGAGATAGCCGACCCACCAGGAGAGGGGGGTAAAACCTGCCAGTTCAAAGTTTGAATTTGCGATACGATACTGGACGAGAAGTCGCATAGGCGCTTTTAGATCCGAACAGGAAGAGTCCTGACCATCCGGCTCAGGTCTTCGTATGCCCAGGGGCCTCCCAGTGGCATCCATAGCTGACGAATGTCCCCATCATTGCCCACATACGCCACTTGCTTTGAGCTATTTGTTGACCAGGCATACCCATCGATAGACATCACCGGTGTGATCGGAGCCAGCGCCCGCTCAGTCAGGTCCACCTGCTGCCACGCGTTTCCCGCGACCAGCACAAGCTCATGAATGTGACCCTCTTCGCTGACGAAGGCGACTTGCTTAGACCGTCCCTCCAGCCACTCGTAGCCCACCATACGCTTACTGGCTGGCAGCGGGGCGTTGGTGAGAGCCGTCAAATCGATATGCTGCCACGGTTGTCCTTTCTCCACAGACAATTCGTGGATATGGTCGTCGTCACCCACAAGCGCGACTTGCTTGCTGTGCCCCACTGACCAACTATATCCTGTGGTCACTTGAGTGACTGGAGGAGCTCCGGCCAGGATTGTCAGGTCTACACGTTGCCATCCTCCTCCTACCGTGACGTTCAGTTCGTGCAGATGTCCCTCTGGCCCAAGATAGGGCACCTGCCTGGTTCCTCCTTCCGGCCAGGCATAACCGACGAGAAACCTGCGTGTGGTCCTGGGTGCACCGGTCAGTATCGTCAGGTTGGCTTGCTGCCACTCTCCTCCGACACCTGCAACACATTCATGAATATGATGATCATGGCTGATACAGGCGATCTGCTGGGAACGGTTTAGCATAAACATACTAGTAAGATCCCACTCTGCTACCTTCCTGATCGTCGCTTTTCTGTGCAAGATAGTGTGTTTTGAAGATGTTATTGCGCTTCCAGACACGTATACTCATAGACGGGATAAGGATCGCTGTAAACAGAAACACTGCCACATGTGGTTCGGGGTTCGGTATTTTTAAAGTTCCACACGAAAGGACATCCATATGGTCTCGATTGAGCAGCAACCCGTTGGCTCCGGGGTGAGAACCTATTTGCCCATCGAAGATTATGGGATCATCGGGGATCTGCACACCGTTGCCCTCGTCGGTAAGAATGGTTCGATTGATTGGTACTGCATCCCCGCCTTCGATGCCCCCAGCGTCTTTGGCGCCTTGCTCGATGCTGAAAAGGGCGGCTCCTTCCAGATCGAGCTACAGGACATGTCTGGAGTCAGTCGCAAACAGATGTATCTCCCAGATACCAATATCCTCGTGACCCGTTTTCTTACAGAGAACGGGGTGGGAGAAGTGACCGATTTCATGCCTATTCAGACAGAAACCCGCCAGGTTGATCGGCATGGCATCATCCGAGCCGTTCATGTGGTCAATGGCACCCTTTCCTTCCACATGACGTGTCGGCCCGCCTTTAACTACGCCCGCGATCCTCATACCGTTCAGCTTTCAGAAGATGGGGCGCTGTTTCGCAGTGCCAGTCTCAATCTTGGACTCTTCTCGACTGTTCCCTTACAGGAAGATGGCCGGGGTGTCCAGGCCACCTTCACGCTCACGGATGATCAATGGGCCTATTTCCTCCTGGAAAGCACCGGGGAGCAGGAGATCCATCCCCAGTACTCTCGCTACCAGAAGGTGTTGGCTGATACGAAGGACTACTGGCGCACCTGGATCAAGCAGTGCCGCTACCAGGGGCGCTGGCGGGAAATGGTGCATCGTTCGGCACTTACCCTAAAACTGCTGACCTATGCTCCCACCGGGGCGGTTGTAGCCGCACCGACGACCAGTTTGCCGGAAGGGATTGGGGGCGAACGCAACTGGGATTATCGCTTTACCTGGCTGCGCGATGCCGGATTAACCCTGCAAAGTTTATCTCTGCTGGGCTTCGAGGAGGAAGCCAATGCCTTCACTGACTGGGTGCTGGCCCGCTTTCTCCAGTTCGCACCAGATAAACCAGTCCAACCCATGTACACGATTCACGGGGATTCAGAGATGCCGGAGATCATCCTCGACCACCTGGATGGCTACCGCCAGAGCCGGCCGGTGCGCATTGGCAATGGGGCAGCCAAACAGGTGCAGATGGATGTCTTCGGAGAATTGTTTGATGCGCTTTCCTTGTTGATGGAGCATCGAGGGGTGTACTACCGGGGGTGGGCGCAAACCAGTCGCATCATGGACTGGCTGAGCAAAAACTGGCAATCGCTGGACAAAGGCATCTGGGAGGTGCGAGGAGGGGATCGGGCCTTTGTGCATTCGCGTGTCATGTGCTGGGTGGCCTTTGATCGCGCCTTGCGGATTGTGCAACATCAAGGTCTTCCCGCTCCCATCGAGAGATGGAGAAATGCCCGCGATGCCATCTACCGTGAGATTATGGAAAACGGGTGGAATGAGCAAAAACAGAGTTTCATACAATATTACGGCAGCGACGCGATTGATGCCAGCGCGTCGCTGATCTCGCTGACCGGCTTCGCGGCTCCTACTGATCCACGGATGCTCAAGACGCTGGATCGTATTCAGAAGGAACTCACGCATGGACCCCATGTCTATCGCTATCGCGTTGATGCGGCAGCAGACGATGGACTGCAAGGGACCGAGGGGACGTTTAGTATCTGCAGTTTCTGGTTCGTGGAAGCTTTGACCCGCGCACGGCGTCTGGAAGAAGCCAGGGACTATCTGGAGCAGATGCTGACCTATGCCAACCATCTCGGCTTGTATTCTGAGGAGGTAGGCTCTACTGGTGAGGCGTTGGGGAACTTTCCGCAGGCGTTTACGCACCTCGCGCTGATCCGAGCCTGCTATTTCCTCAATGAAGCGCTGGGCGATTGATACTTCTGGAGGAGGAGCGAAGAAGGCTCTGCGGAAAAGGAGGAGGCAGTGACCGTCTTCGTGCCGGGTGTCAACAGTGTCAGATGGAAACGACTGTATGTGAGCGCCTCACGCGCCAAACAACGACTCTTTTTTATTGGCGATGAAGAGGCGTTCGCCAGCAATAGGACTCTGCCTCACATGCCTGCATACCTTTATACGAAGCTATATCACTCTCAGAGAGATACTGTGGAGGAAAAGGCTTCATCATAGGCATACCACGGACGCTTTGCGTCGTGGAAAATCCCGTCTCATATTTTAAGCTTCTCAGAAGTACACCGCTTTCTTGTGGGTCTCACCGAGGCTCGTGTGGTCGATGGGCATCTTCATGGCGTCGTCCCCCCGCGATCATGATGGGCATACTCTGTTGCAACTTGACGGCAACCCTGTGGATAAAGGACTCAGTGGCGCGCCGATCCTGGACCTGGAGACGCAGCGCGTCGTGGGGATAGTTACTGCCTTTCAACGCGATCTTGAGGCGAGTGTGCCGCAGGCAGTGATCGATTATTTTACACTGGTTCTGGCTTCCAGTATCTATCCTGAGGGGTTCCCGCAGAAATTCAAGCTGGTCTATGTGCCGGAGTCTAAACAATTGGTGCTCGAATACTAGTACTGGTAGCCGGTGCAAAATGGCTCCAGAAGACGCTTGACGGCTATATCCATCTAAATATTGATGAGATCGCATTTCGCACCGAGAACCCCGTAGCCTGGGAAGAGCTCTGCTCCTATGAGGAGGGCAATTCGGCGGAGGTTGCTGGCCAGGGGCAGCCAGGATCAGGTCCGGTGGGATGATGGCTGCGTGTTTCTATCTCTAAGGGAGACAGATCGTGAGCTTCAAATGTTTTTATGCCTCTGATATTCACGGATCGGATTTGCTCTGGCGCAAATTCATCAACGCGGCAGCATTCTATAAAGCTGATGTTCTGATTATGGGCGGCGATGTGGCCGGAAAATCGGTGATCCCCATTATCAAAAGACAGGACAATAGTTACTATGCAGCGGAGATCGCAGGCGAACGGACCTTTGCGGAAGATGAACTGCCCGCGTTGGAGAAGCGCATTCGCGATCTGGGGCAGTATCCCTATCGCACAACCGAGGAGCAGATCGCAGCACTCCACCGGGACCAGAAAGCCGTTGACGAACTTTTTCTCAAGGTGATGACCGAGACGTTGGAGCGCTGGATGCGCTTCGCGGAAGAGCGGCTGCATGGCAAGGGCGTCAGGCTGTTTGTCATGCTCGGCAACGACGACGAGCCTGCGCTGCGTGAGGTACTGGCGCGCTCCCCAATGGTCGTTGATCCAGAAGATATCCCTGTCGAGCTGGGTGATGGCTTCCAGATGCTCTCCTGTGGCTTCTCCAACCCGACTCCCTGGCACTCGGCCCGAGAGATGACGGAGAGCGATTCGAGCTGGATACGAAAAAAGGTCTGCAACGCTATCAGTTGACATCGGGGTAAACCGAAGCCGGATGGGGCGATGAAGTCTCACACGAAAGAAGGTCTGACATGCAGGATAGATTGAAAGACAAGGACGATGCAACCCTGGTCCCGCTGGCGGATGGGAAAATGGAGGCCCTACGCCTTGTGAAAGCCATGCAGCAGAAAGGATTGACGATCCGTTTACTGGGTGGTCTTGCGGTCAGCCTGCGTTGTCCGAGTGCCGGGCATCGTGCCCTCAATCGTGTCTACGCCGATCTCGATTTTGTCGCCTATAAGAGGCAGGCGCGTGCGCTGGAGAAGGCTCTGCAAGAGCAAGGGTATCGCGCGGATCGTCGCTTCAATGCGCTGCATGGTGAACAGAGATTACTCTTTTTCGACGATGCCCACGAGCGCCAGGTCGATATCTTCCTGGGCGTGTTTGAGATGTGCCACAAATTGCCACTTGAGCGGCGGCTGGAACTGCACCCCTTCACGCTTGATCCCGCCGACCTGCTGCTGACCAAACTTCAGATCGTGCAATTAAATACGAAGGATCTGCGCGATATGCTCGCTCTATTGCTGGACTTTGAGCCAAAGGCTTCTACCGCACAGCCGGGCGAAGAACTGGATATGACCATTATGACCCGGCTGTGCGCCCAGGATTGGGGCTGGTATACCACCGTTCAGGACAACCTGGAACGTGTGGCACAGGAAGCGCAGACAGCGCTGGAGCGTGAGGAGGCGCAGCTCATAAGAGAGCGCGTGCAGACGCTCCACCAACACATGCGGCAGGCGCCGAAATCAGTGAGCTGGAAGATGCGAGACAGGCTCGGTCGCCGTGTGCAATGGTACGATCTCCCGGAAGAAGTGCGGCGCTAACACGGCGTTTCTGTTCATTGGGCAGAGGAAAAGGCTTCTTTTCGTTGCAGCACTTCAAGGAGAGAAGCTGAAATATCAGGGCAAGCTCTATTCCGCATCTTATGCTACCCGGGAGGAACGGGCGACAGCCCTGCTCCATCTCTGTGACGAGATGGAGGAGTTGATGCCTGCTGTCGTAGAAATGGGGGGCTATGTGCCTTTCTCTCCTGGGGCTGCTGTGAAGACGCGGCTTGCAATCTTACAAGAGGCAATGGATACTAATCTGAGGTAGCTGTGCAGTGTATAGAGAAGGGAGCACCGATGAGTACGTCACTGCGCATTCGACCTGCGCATACCCTCGAAGAACTGCGCAGGTATGTCGAAGGCTATGTGCAGGTCGCCCAGTCGTTTTCACCTGATCCGCTGCCCCAGGACATGGCAAGCCGGCGGCTCGACAGGCTAACCACGCTGCCCGCCTTTCGTCCTGAGCAGGTGCGCTGCGCCTATCGCGATGGCGAGTACGTCGGAGGATACCACATCGCGGAACGGCGGCTGCGCGTGGGCACAGCCCGGCTGCTCACCGGCTGTATCGGTGGCGTCTACACGCTTGCCCACGCCCGTGAGCAAGGCGTGGCGAGCGCTCTCATGCACGATGCGATTGCTTACGCACAGGCGCACGACTATGCCTTGCTGCTGCTGGATGGTATTCCGAAGTTTTATCACCGCTATGGCTACTGCGACGTGTATGACCTCTCGGTGCTCGAACTGGATCACGCGGCCATCCTGGCGCTGCCACCCGGTCCCTATAGAGTGCGGCAGGCACAGCTTGCGGATGCGAGTGCCCTGCTCGCGCTCTATGAGCGCCTTGCTGGTCTCACTCCAGGCAGCTTTGACCGCTCGTTGGAGCAGCAAGTCCATTGGCAGCGCCATCTGGAGCCGGAACGGCTCTGGCTGGCCCTCGATGCGGCTGGCGGGATTCGGGGTTATCTCTTCTTTTTCGGGGGGCAGGCACGGGGGCCGTTCTTTTTAGCCGGAACCGAGCTGTGGGAACTGGTGGCCGATGATTGGCCCGCGACGGTGGCCTTGCTTCAAGAACAGATCCGACGAGGGGAAGCGGCGTGTCTGTATAGCGTGCCACCTGGCTCCCATGTGGCGCGCTGGCTGGTCGATCACCTGGAGGTGGTCGAGACGAGCACCTGGGACTGGCCGGTCTTCGGGTGGGCGGTACGTGAGCAGACCTTCCAGCATCGCGATGCCGGCTGGATGGCGCGTCTGGTGAGCCTGCCGGCAGTGCTGCGGGCGATGCTGCTTGAATGGCAAGCGCGTTGGCAGCGCTCGCTGGCCCATTGGTCCGGCGATATTTCTCTGCTGGTGGGCGAAGAGACCTTCACATTGCGTCTGGACGGTGCGAATCTCAACCTGCTTGATACCCCGCTTCCTGCGGTGTCTGCACTCACGTTGACACCGCAGGCGTTCGTCCAGGCGATCCTGGGCTATCGGCCCCTTGCCAGCCTGATCCAGCCAACCTTGCAGCCGCTGTCTCATGATCTCGCCAGAGTCCTCTCGATCCTCTTTCCTGCCGGAGGGACCTGGATAGCTCCCTCCGACTGGTTTTAAGGTCAGATGAGACAATATCTGTGCGGGCCGGGAAGGGCCGACTACAAGCCGCCTCATCACATCAAGCGCTCTCCGATGACCGCCGGCTTGATGTTCTGGTTCTGGTTGAAGACGTTGTCAGGATCATAGATTGCCTTGATACTTGCCAGGCGAGCGTAGGTGGTGCTCGGATAGGCGGCAGCTACGCTCTCCTCGCCAGCATCGCTCAGGTAATTGGAGTAAGCGCCGGTCGCAAGTGGGTCGAGCGGACGCCAGCCCGCCTGCCTGATGTGACGAACTTGCTCTTCTGGAGTGGCTGACGGCGCGAAGACCGCCATGATCACCAGCGCTTCATGCTCACGATGGGCAAATGCCGTGGCCTGCGGGCTGACGCGAGCCATCGCTCCACCGAGGCTGCGAATTTGTATAATGGGTGAACCCACCTTCCCGTAATGGGCTGCAAGGACTCCCAGAGCCTCTTTGCTCAAGGTTTTCAGAAAACCGTTTTGAGCAATCATCTGAAGTCCTGGAGGAAGCGCTGCGTTCTCCAGCACCTCGTAATACGGCTTCTTTTGGATATTTTGTCCTTTCACGGTACCTAAGTGCAGCAAGGGCTTGATAGCTCTGTTCGCTGCGGTCTCGTCGTCTCCAGCGTAACACAGGAGCACCATAATCTGGGGAGCGGCCTGCGGGCCAAACCCGGGAAAGAGGACGATGGTGGAATTGAGTTCTTCCGGCGCTTCGCGCATAGCACTGGTCCAGGCAGCCAGCACGGTTTCCACTTCGGCCATATCATAGATCACTGAACCGCTGACAACCGTTGTGTGGGGTTGGGCGCGGAAATCAAAGGAGGTGACAACTCCAAAATTGCCGCCGCCGCCGCGAATGGCCCAGAATAGATCGGGGTGCTCCTCGGCGCTGACGCGCAGAATGCGACCATCCGCCGTAATGAGTTGGGCTGCTTGCAGGCTATCGATGGTGAGGCCGTAGGTGCGCACCATCCAGCCGATGCCCCCGCCAAGCGTCAGGCCACCCACACCGACCTGGTTGGTATCGCCAGATGAGATGGCAAGGCCGTGCGTTGCCAGGGCTTTCGCTACCTCGCCCCAGCGGGCACCTGCCCCGATACGGACCAGACGTTGTTCTGGATCAAGGATCTCCACGGTATTGAGATCGGTGAGGTCGAGAACCAGACCGCCGTTGTTGGTCGCCTGGCCGCTCAACCCGTGGCCGCCGCTGCGCACGGAGAGCGTGAATTGATGCTCACGCGCAAAACGGAGAGCGGTCACGATATCCTCATTGCTCTGAGCACGCACAATCACGGCCGGGCTTCCCGCATGATTGAAGACGTTGCGCAGTGCCTCATACGAAGGGCTGGTGGGCACCACCACCTCCCCTGCTATGCGCCTGGTGAATTCGGCTACTATTCGAGAATCCATTATGAACTGTCCTTTCTCAGATTGTTTTCGCTGTTATATTGTCATAAGGTTAACCGGTCTTATAGACATAATCACGATAACTTTTCCTTCCTGATGGGCTATCCACGTGTGTTCCACTGGAGCCAATCTCCTGTTGCGTCGGCCGGTTTTCCCTCATCACTTCTATGACGGAACGCGACGAAGGAATGTGACTGAACTCATTCATCAAAACTACCTGTGCCAGAAAGCAGGATAGAACTTGTCAGAGTGAACAATGCCCGCTACTTTGCGTTCCATGACAGCTTACGTAGCTCAGGGCCTATACAAGGGTGACAGAGATGAAATTTTCTTTGCCAATATCAATGCCCGCTCTTTCTACTTTTGCGATGCCGCTCACAATATTCTGGAGTTTATCGTTCATTACGCCCTGGATCAGGAGACAGAGGGAGCCTTTGGGCCTGCTGATATCTTGCATGTGAGCGAGATAGGTCTTCCGGTAGAGGATGTACCTGCGCATGCAGCGCTACTGCAAAAAGCGCCTGGTATTCAGCCGTATGGAGGTCAGGTCTCGGATGATTTTGCCTTCCTGGGTGATATCTACGGGCAACTGGTTGTCGTCAGAACAGGTCGCCCCTGGCTGCCAACAGAGACGGTGCTGGCGGCTCCTGCCCCCGTGCAACTCACCATAAGTGGTCAGAGGGAGCAGCACGTCGATCTCTCCCCTCTTCCCTATAGCATCGCAGTGCGTCCATAAAGAGGGAACTCAGGTGGGGTTGTAGCCCCACGGAGCACAGAGGTCGCTGCGTCGAAGTCGGGAGCGCGGATCTCGGTGAGCACCTGCGCGTATAAAGCACCGGTCTCCGCGATGGTGGTCACACCTGCCTTGAGCAGAAACGGCTGCATGAGCAGAAAGCCGGCGGTGTAATTGTTGAGAAAGAAGCTCTCTCGCTCCTCGGGCGTTCCCGTGACAAAATCAAAGCGGTAGCTTTGAGAGCCGCCCGGCTCAAAGCCTGCTTCCGCTAAGAGCCGTGGCAGGACCGGGAGAAGACCGATCTGTTTGCCACCGGCAGAAAAGCTTTGACCGGCAGCCAGGAGGGCCCGGGTGAACAGCTCGGTGTAGCGGTTGACGGCGGGCTTGTTGGTCGTGGGCATCTCGCCATCTGTGACCACGATGATCCTGCCAGATCGGAGAATGCGCCGACACTCTGCCAGCAGCGCGGGCCACCGGGTTTCAGGCATAAAGCCAAAGATATAGCGAGCATGCACGAGATCGAAGCGGGCGTCAGGGAAATCGAGCAGACTGGTGGCAGCCATGAGCCGAAAATGGGCGTTAGGAACCTGGGTGCTGATATCACCGGCAAAGCGGATCGTCGTCTCGCTCACATCAATCCCCGTCACCTGCGTTTGTGGAGAGAGGTGTGCGAGGCTAAGCACCCATTCTCCAGGACCGCAGGCGATGTCGAGGGCCTCGCCAATCGCGGAGAGATCCAGCGCCGCAGGCAGGGGCCACCCAGAGCCTGTGTCACCACGCGCGCCTGTTTGAGCAGGCGGACCATTTCCCCGGCGTTTTCGACATCACTGAAATACTCCCCTGTCTTGCTCATGGCACTGCTTTGCTCCTTTCCTCTTATGGAGAAATATAGCTGATGGCGAGTCGTTCTTCAACGGATTCCCCTGGAGCTTCGGGTTGACAGCGTTCCCATGGCAGGATATAGTATGTGCGGGTTGACCGTTTTTTGGTGAGTTTTTTCTTCACACTGAGGAGGTGAGACGGCATGAGCGCCGATCCTGGACAACGATTCACAGGC